>BNJS01001039.1_pt1 | contig 39355 bp, 53 predicted proteins | sample 8540461 | NCBI WGS metagenome assembly BNJS01 (sample SAMD00202454, study PRJDB9452) | human saliva metagenome | isolation source: human saliva | place: Japan
AGCTGGTTCGTTTATAGACCAGCTTTTTTTCTATTGTTTCTAGTTTTATTGTTCGGAAATTACTTCTTAAAATAGGTCAAATAAATGTACTTGTACAATAAAATCAAGCACTTTTTTTGAAAAAGTAGTAGAATAAAAGTATTATATATTCAAAAGTTTTTCAGAAAAAGGAATAAAAATTTGAAGGAAAATAAAGAGAAAAAAGAATTGTTGAAATGGCTGATAAAGCGTATATTACTGCTGATTCCAGTGGTCTGTATTCTCTTTGGATTTTTGGCCGTTGTCAAACAAGTGGCATCAAGGATCAGACTAAAATTGGTGTAACCTATATGACCATGAACAATGAGTTCTATAAAAGTATTCATTCGGAAATTAGTCGAATTTCCGATGAAAGAGGAGCTCTTGTTTGCGTCCGAGATCCAGAATTGGATGAAGAAAGGCAGAGCCAGCAGATTGATGATTTTTGTGCTCAAAAAGTTGATGTGATTGTGATCAATCCGGTCAAGGGGGATAGCCAGTCCATTTTAACTGCTCTTGAAAAAGCTAGAAAACAAGGAATTAAAATCATTGCAGTCGATACCCAACTGAAAAATTTTAAGCCCGATGCAAGTATTGTATCTGATAACTACCAAGCGGGAGTATTGATTGCTAAAGAGCTGATGAAACGTTCCTCTAGCGCTCGGGTCCTCCTTTTGGAGCATAAGGGGACTGTTTCAGCAGATATGCGGATTCAGGGGTTTAAAGACACTATAGAGGGGCACAGTTCTTATCAGATTGTATCGGAACTAGAAACCAAGGGGCAAACGGAGATCGCCATGCCGGCTGTCCAGAATTTTTTACAATCAGGGATTGAAATTGATACCTTGGTTGCCTTAAATGACCGCTCGGCTATAGGAGCTTTAGCTGCAATTAAGGAGCAAGGAAATAGCCAGTCCATTGCAATTTATGGAATCGATGGCTCACCAGATATGAAATCCTTGTTGCACTCGACAGATGATGTAGTGGGAACCGTTGCTCAATCTCCCTTGAAGATGGGAGACCGTGTTATGGAAGTTATCCAAGATATTTCTGAAGGGAAGAGCTATACCAAAGAGGTGATCATTCCAGTTGAAATGATGACAAAGGAAAACATTGATCAGTTTGATGTGAATGGGTGGCAGTAATGAGAAAGTTTAGAGGTGTTCGATACAGTTTGGCCATTCTTATGGTCGTGAATTTTATTGCTGTTATGCTCAACAGCATCATCTATCTTCAAGCAACCAACTATATCATCGCTCAACGCCAAGCCTCTCTATTATTGGAGCGCCTAGAGCGTATTCCTTTTGCTCCATCTACGACTTTTTGGTTGTCAGCAATCTTATTTGCTGGGATTGCCTTAATCTCAATGAGTCGTTATAGACCTCAAACAAGTCGATGGTCCATTTTTGATAAGAGGAATCTTCTAGAGATTCTCCTGATGCTACTGTTGATGTGGGTTCAGAACATAGCTTATAACGGGCTCATTCTCTTGGTTTTTGCGGATATCTTCTATGGTTCCAAAGAGTTGAATACCAAGAGAGATCGGAAGTATTGGTTTGCCTTTATCCTAGTGAGCTTCTTGATGCTCCTTGTAACCAATTCAGACGTCTTTTCGCTTTTCTTCCCGATTCCTTCTCTTGATACCTATATTCATTTTTATCCTGAATCTATCCGTATTTTGGCCTTTTTCTTAAAGAATTCCCTCTACGCCTTGAATATGGTACTCTTCATTATTTCACTTTTATTTTATATCATGAATGTCCTTGCGGAAAACCATGAAGTTGAACAAGAGCTGGCCATGGTGTCCAAGGTTAATACCGAGTTGAACAACTATATGGCCTTATCTGAGAAGATTGCAGAGGATCGGGAGCGCAAGCGGATTGCTCGGGAGATTCACGATACCTTGGGACACGCGTTAACAGGGATTTCAGCAGGTTTAGATGCTGTCGGGGTCTTGATTGATATCAATCCAAGTCGTGCCAAAGAGCAGGTAAAAAACGTATCAGAAGTCGTCCGTGAAGGAATCCAGGATGTAAGAGGCTCTCTCAATCGCCTTCGTCCAGGAGCTCTTGAGGGACGAACTCTCAAAGATGCTTTAGAAAAGACAATCCGCGAGTACCAAATTCTTTCAAACTTGCAAGTTGATCTCAACTATGAATGGATCGATGTCGATATGGACGTCATGATTGAAGATACAATCTTTCGTGTGATACAAGAGTCTATGACTAATGCGGTTCGCCACGGTCATGCCAGCCACATGGACCTCCATTTTTTTGAGGACGAAGAAGATTACATGATTGAGTTGCAGGATAATGGAGTTGGGTTTGAAACCTTGACCTATGGCTACGGACTCAAACAGATGATGGAGCGTATTTCAATTCTAGGAGGCCAGCTTCAATTTGAAAGTCGCGATGGATTTTTCACACGTGTTAGTTTACCAAAATATAAAGAAGGGAGATAAGAGATGATGATAAAAGTAATGGTGGCGGATGACCAGTCCTTGATTCGAGAATCTCTGAAAATTATTTTGTCGGCCTACTCAGATATTGAAGTGGTAGCCACAGTGGAAGATGGGAATCATGTCTTGTCTAGCATTCCACACTCGCATCCGGATTTAATCTTAATGGATATTCGGATGCCAGGCATGGATGGGGTTTTGGCTACAAAAGAAGTAAAAGAGCACTATCCGGATATCAAAATTATTATTTTAACAACCTTTGACGATGATGAATTTATCTATAGTGCGCTCAAGTATGGTGCTTCAGGGTATCTCTTAAAAGGAGCCTCGACAGAGGAGCTTTATGAAGCTATTAAGGTGGTGCATCAGGGAGGAGCAATGATCAACCCTGATATCGCAAGCAAGGTCTTTCAAATTTTCTCACAAATGGCCAAATCAAATTTCTCTATTGCTGTGGATGAGGATAACGTTAAGGATTTGAGCACGACGGAATGGCGCATTATCCAAGAGATTGGCTATGGTGAGTCAAATAAAGAGATTGCGGCTAAACTCTTCTTATCAGAAGGAACTGTTCGTAATTACTTATCAACGATTTTGTCGAAATTAAACCTAAGAGATCGAACGCAATTAGCGATTTGGTCAGTCCAAACAGGAGTGACCCGACGTGATTTTTCAAAAGGAAATACGGAATGAAATTGAAGCGAAAGCAACTTTGTTTAGGGATTTGTCTCCTTTTTATGCTCTCTTTGAGTGCTGGTTTTTATTGGTGGAAACAGCAACCGACCGTCCTTCATATAGGAGTTTATGCAGGCTCTAGTTGGGATGTACCGACCAGTCAACGTTCCCATGCATTGGATCTTGCGATTCAAAAATTTGAAAAGTCCCATCCTAATGTCCGTGTGGAATATGAAAATGGAATTCCGCAGTCGGAATATTCAAACTGGCTCTCAGAAAAAATTGTATCAGGAAAGACCCCTGATGTGTTTATGGTTTCTGAGAAAGATTTGTCCTTATTGGCGGCACGTGGCGTTTTAGAAAAGTTAAACGGCTATATGAATAAAGAAGACCAAGTTGCTTTTTATCCTGTTGCATTTGAATCAGGTGTCTATCAGGGGCAAACCTATGCCTTGCCATATGAGAGTAATCCTATTTTGATGTGTGTCAATAAAGATTTGCTGGATAAAGAAGGCATTGAGGTTCCCAAAGAAGGTTGGAGCTTGGAAGAGTTCTATACAATTTGTAAAAAACTAACCAAAGATACCAATGGAGATGGTCAATTGGATCAGTTTGGGAGTACAGAATACACCTGGAAAGAAGCTTTGGCAGCAAATGGGGGTAGTCTCTTTCAAGGTGGGATGCTCAAACTTACGGCTCCAGAAGTCAAAGAATCTTTGACTTTTCTGCAAAAATTGGAAGAGTTAAATAAAAATTATAAGGTGAGTTCCAAAGATTTTGACCAGGGGAAAGTAGCGTTTTACCCCATGACTTTGGCTCAATATAGGACTTATAAACCTTATCCCTATCATGTTTCCAAATATTCAAACTTCACCTGGACCTGTATTCCTATGCCTGCTAAGTCAAAAACCACCAAGGCGACCTTGGTTACGACGACTTCTTTTGCCATGTCTGCTCGGACTCCTCATTCAAAGTTGGCTTGGGAGTTGATGCAAGTGTTGACAGAGGATCCAGAAATCCAACAAACTCTTTTTGCTGAATCTCAAGGGATTTCTGTCATGCCTGATGTAGTCAAGAGTCGTTCTAGTAAAGACCTTCTGCAAGTGGATGATTTTGGGGCAGATTCCTTAACCAATCAGACCTTGAACCGAATCATGGAACAAGCTGTAGAAAGTAGTCCCAAGAATGTCTCGAAAGAAGTGTTAGAAAAGCTGGACTACTTGATTGGCAATGCCTTGCGCGATCAAGATGTTGAGAACCGCCTGCCGCAAATTCAAAGGGAGATTGAAAGTAGTCTTCAGGTAGGATTTTAAAGAAAAAAAGATGACATCGTGTCAAGTGACAGATGTCATTTTTTTATTGCTAAATGTCATGTTTATAATGTGACATTTGACAATGTAAAAACGCTTTCAAATAATCTACAATAGAGTCAAATAAAGGAGGCGTAGCAAAATGAAATACCTCATTTTAGTCAGTCATGGAGGATTGGCAGAAGGCCTAAAAACATCACTAGCTATGTTTGCTGGTGATAAGATGAATCAGGTCATTGCAGTTGGACTCAAAGAAGGAAAATCGGTCGATGACTTTTGCAGTTGATTTTAGAGAGAGCATTTCAGAATTGACAGCAGATGATTCTGTGCTGGTCTTGGCAGATATTGTAGGTGGTAGTCCATTAACCACGGCAGCCACTGTCCTAGAAGAAGTTGGGAAGCTAGATGAAGCTTTGATCCTTGGTGGAATGAATCTTACCATGGCCTTGACAGCAGTTGTGATGAAGGATGTGTTGGATGGAGACGATTTGTCAGCAACTATCTTATCAGAAGCACAATCTGCACTACAACCTTTTGAAGTTTCAGCCACTAGTGCTAAAGAAGATGATGACGATATTTAATAGGGAGGTACCTTATGGTAGTAACATTTGTACGGATTGATGACCGCATGATTCACGGTCAAACAGTCACACGCTGGGCAAAAGAAAAACCATGTGATGGTTTGATTGCCGTAAACGATGCAGCAGCATCAAACAAGGTTTTGATCCAAGCTTACAAAGGCGCATCAGACAAGAAAACCTTTGTATGGACAAAAGAGGCCTTTAAAGAAAAAGTCAGCAAAAGTAACGGAATCAGATAGTCGTTACTTCTTGATTACCAAAAACCCAATCGATATGAAGGAAATTTTGGTGGATCAAGGTTTTGTCCCAGGAGATGTTAAAGAAATCATCGTTGGCCCTGCAAATGATCGACCTGGTGCAGTGAAATTGGGTAATAACCAATCCATCACTCAGGAAGAAGCAGAAGCCTTTCCAGGCCATTCAAGCAGCAGGATATAAGGTGAAATTCCAGTTGTTGCCTGATGTTTCGATCGGTTATTGGGATGATTTCAAATCAAAATTTGGTTTTTTTAAAACTAACAGTTTCAACTAGTTAAATAAATTTACAAACAAAAAAAGGAGCGTTTGTTATGACAATTTCATGGATTCAAGCAATCTTGCTTGCTGTTTTCGCCAGCTTGTCTTCAATGCCTGGTATGGGTGGTTCCAGTATCGGGAACTATACACTCGGTCGTCCCTTGATTGGTGGGTTGATTTCAGGTTTAATTCTTGGAGATGTGACAACCGGTATTATGGTCGGGGTTGCCCTTCAAGTCGTTTATATCGCCTTGGTAACACCTGGTGGAACCGTATCTGCGGATGTTCGTGCCATTTCTTATATCGGTGTTCCTCTTGCTATCTTGTTTGTGCATGCAAATCACATCACAGATGAAGCTGGAATTGCAGCAGCTGCAGCCCCAATCGGTGCGGCCGTTGGGACAATCGGTACTGTTCTTTTCTACGGAACAGCTACCATGAACTTGCTTTGGCAACACATTGGTTGGAAAGCCGTTGAAGAAGGAAACTTCAAAAAACTCTACGCAGTTGACTGGGTTTATCCTTGGATTTCTCACTTCCTCTTCTCTTTCCTTCCAACTATGATTATCACTAAATATGGTGAAAACATGGTTGATTTGATGAAACTTTACCTTCCTATGGATGGTTTCTGGATGAAAGCTCTCTTTACAGTCGGAGCTCTTCTCCCATGTGTCGGTATTGCTATCTTGTTGAAACAAATTGTTACAAAAGCAACTGACTTCATTCCATTCTTTGTTGGATTTACCTTGGCTAAATCTCTCGGCTTGAACTTGGTAGCTAGTGCGGTTGTTTCATTGATCTTTGCAGTAATCTACTATGAACTTGAAGTAATCAAATCTATGAAAGCTGCTCCAGCTGGGGTTGTTTACGTAGACGATGATGAGGAGGATATTTAAAATGGCTGATAGAAAGAAAATTTCAAAGAAAACATTAGCAAAAGCATTTCATCATTGGTATTATGGTCATTTGACTTGTTTCTCTCAAGAACACATGCAAACCTTTGGGTACTTGACTTCTATGCTTCCAATCGTAGAAGAAATGTATGATACAAAAGAAGAACAAAAAGATGCTATGCAAACCTATACTGCTTTCTTCAATACTGAACCGCAACTTGGATCTCTTGTTGTAGGGATTACAGCTGGTTTGGAAGAAGCACGTGCAAATGGAGATGCAGTAGATGGTGAAACCATCAATGGGATGCGTGCTGGTTTGATGGGACCAATCGCTGGTATTGGTGACTCTTTGATCGTTGGTACCTTGATTCCAGTTCTTTTGGGGATTGCACTTGGTCTTTCTAAAGGTGGTAACGTCGCTGGTGCTATCTTCTACATCGTCGTATGGAACTTCCTAGTCTACTTTGGTATGCGCTTTGCCTTCTTCAAAGGATATCAATTAGGGGATAAAGCCGTTGAATTCCTAGTAGGACCAAAAGGACAAGCTCTTCGTAAAGCAATCAGCGTTGTCGGTGGTATGGTTATTGGTGCCGTAGCAGCGACTTGGGTCTCTGTTACAACAGCACTCGAATTCAAAAATGCTAATGGAGAAGCCTTCCTTAAAATTCAAGAAAAGATTGATGGTGTTTATCCAGGTCTCTTGACAGCAACCTTCATCACTATTTGCTGGTGGTTGATGTCTAAGAAAAAAGTTTCACCAAACAAAGTCATGTTAATTCTAGTTGTTGTTGCCTTAATTGGTGTTGCTCTAGGTATCTTTGACCCACATCTTAATTACTAAGGTCAAGAGAACCCAATATTTACTAGTAAAAATTTTGAGAATGAAGTAGACTAATCTCCTTCTCTTACACTTCATTCTCAATTTTTTATCAGGAGGATTTTCATGGTTACAAAACAAGAACTTGTTAATGGATATGAAACAGAAATTAAATATCAACGTCACATGCTTGAAAATTTGGGTCGTTGGTTCAGTTTGCTCTTTTATCACTGCTAGTATTGGTGTGGTATTGATTTATCTTTTTCATAAAACCTTCCTCCCACTCTTAATTTTCGGAATTTTACTTGCCTTGATTGGAATATTAGGAATGGTGGTTTTTGGATATGGTATCTACCGCGGGCGGATCAATCTCCAAAAGGTTATCGATGATTTCAATCAAAAGTTGACGATTCTCAATTAATATTAAAGGAACATCTCTTTCGTTTTTTGAGGTGTTTTTTTCTTGACTATTTCTGACTAAGTGATACAATAGAACTATGGTTTAGCACTCGAACTTCAAGAGTGCTAATAATATGATTGTCTTATGGAGGAAAGCAGATGTTGAAACCATTAGGAGACCGCGTGGTCTTGAAAATTGAAGAAAAAGAACAAACTGTTGGAGGCTTTGTCCTTGCAGGATCAGCCCAAGAAAAAACAAAAACAGCTAAAGTTGTAGCTACTGGGGAAGGTGTTCGCACCTTGAACGGTGATTTGGTTGCTCCTAGTGTAAAGGTTGGAGATCAAGTTTTAGTGGAAGCTCATGCAGGTATTGATGTCAAAGATGGGGATGAAAAATATATCATCGTAGGTGAAGCTAACATCTTGGCAATTATCGAAGAATAGAAGGAGAAAGTAAGTATGGCAAAAGAAATTAAATTTTCATCTGATGCACGTTCAGCTATGGTTCGCGGTGTTGATATCCTAGCTGACACTGTTAAAGTAACCTTGGGACCTAAAGGTCGTAACGTTGTTCTTGAGAAATCATTCGGTTCACCATTGATTACCAATGATGGTGTAACAATCGCTAAAGAAATCGAACTAGAAGACCACTTTGAAAATATGGGTGCCAAATTGGTATCAGAAGTAGCTTCTAAAACCAATGATATTGCGGGTGACGGGACAACAACTGCAACTGTCTTGACTCAAGCAATTGTTCGTGAAGGGATCAAGAACGTTACTGCTGGCGCAAATCCAATTGGTATTCGCCGTGGGATTGAAACTGCGGTCGCTGCAGCCGTTGAAGCCTTGAAGAATAATGCAATTCCAGTAGCTAATAAAGAAGCTATCGCTCAGGTCGCTGCAGTATCATCTCGTTCTGAAAAAGTTGGTGAGTACATCTCTGAAGCCATGGAAAAAGTTGGCAAAGATGGGGTTATCACTATTGAAGAATCACGAGGTATGGAAACAGAACTTGAAGTTGTAGAAGGAATGCAATTCGACCGTGGTTATCTATCACAGTACATGGTCACTGATAATGAAAAAATGGTTGCAGACCTTGAAAATCCATACATTTTAATCACTGACAAGAAGATTTCAAATATCCAAGAAATCTTGCCACTTTTAGAAAGTATTCTTCAAAGCAGTCGTCCGCTCTTGATTATTGCAGATGATGTTGATGGTGAAGCTCTGCCAACCCTTGTTTTGAACAAGATTCGTGGAACTTTCAACGTAGTTGCTGTTAAGGCTCCTGGTTTCGGTGACCGTCGTAAAGCTATGTTGGAAGACATCGCCATCTTGACAGGTGGTACCGTTATTACTGAAGACCTTGGGCTTGAGTTGAAAGATGCTACCATCGAAGCTTTAGGTCAAGCAGCTAAAGTGTCTGTAGATAAAGATAGCACAGTTATTGTAGAAGGTGCAGGAAATCCTGAAGCAATTGCTAACCGTGTAGCTGTCATCAAGTCTCAAATCGAAACAACAACTTCAGAATTCGACCGTGAAAAACTCCAAGAACGCTTGGCTAAATTATCAGGTGGAGTAGCAGTTATCAAGGTCGGTGCTGCAACTGAAACTGAATTGAAAGAAATGAAACTCCGCATCGAAGATGCCCTTAATGCTACCCGTGCAGCAGTGGAAGAAGGTATTGTTGCAGGTGGTGGTACTGCCTTAGTGAATGTCATTCCAGCTGTTGAAGCTTTAGAATTGACAGGTGATGAAGCAACAGGACGTAGCATTGTTCTTCGTGCCTTAGAAGAGCCAGTTCGCCAAATTGCCTACAATGCAGGCTATGAAGGTTCAATCGTTATCGATCGTTTGAAAAATGCAGAAGCTGGTACAGGCTTCAACGCTGCAACAGGTGAATGGGTCAACATGATTGAAGCAGGTATTATCGATCCTGTTAAGGTTAGCCGTTCAGCCCTTCAAAACGCAGCTTCAGTAGCAAGTCTTATCTTGACAACAGAAGCAGTTGTGGCTAACAAACCAGAACCTGTAGCACCAGCTCCAGCTATGGATCCATCAATGATGGGTGGTTACTAATAAATAAAAACAGGTAGAAATCATGATTTCTACCTGTTTCTTTTGAATCACTTAAAAAGAGGGAGCTCAGCTTCCTCTTTTTTTATCTGAAAATGTTATGGTTTGATAACTTCAGCTCCACCCATGTATGGACGAAGGACTTCAGGAATAGTAACAGAACCATCTTCGTTTTGATAGTTTTCAAGAATAGCAGCGACGGTACGTCCAACAGCAAGTCCAGAACCGTTCAAGGTGTGGAGAAGTTTAACCTTACCATCGGCTTCATCACGGTAGCGAATTTGGGCACGACGTGCTTGGAAATCTTCTGTATTTGAACAGCTTGAGATTTCACGGTAGGTATTTTGTGCTGGGAATCCATACTTCCAAGTCGTAAGTCTTAGCAGCTGAGAAGCCCATATCTCCTGTAGAAAGAGCAACTACACGGTATGGCAAGTTGAGTTTTTGAAGGATGTTTTCAGCGTTAGCTGTCATCTTCTCCAATTCTTCATATGATTCTTCAGGTTTGGTAAATTTCACCATTTCTACCTTGTGGAATTGGTGCAAACGAATCAAACCGCGAGTATCGCGACCAGCAGAACCAGCTTCAGAACGGAATGATGGACTCATAGCAGTAAAGTAGATTGGCAGTCTTTTACCATCAAGAATTTCATCACGGTAGTAGTTAGTTAGAGGAACTTCAGCTGTAGGAATGAGGACATAGTTGGTATCGCTGATCTCAAAAGTATCTTCCTTGAATTTTGGATATTGACCAGTACCAAACATAGAATCATGGTTAACCATGTAAGGGGTGATGACTTCAGTATAACCTTCTTTTCCGTGTTCATCTAGCATAAAGTTGTAGATGGCACGTTCCAAACGAGCTCCAAGGCCTTTATAGAAGAGGAAACGAGCTCCAGTGACTTTTCCACCACGTTCCCAGTCAAGAATACCAAGGTCTTCTCCGAGATCCCAGTGGGCTTTTGGTTCAAAGTCAAACTCACGAGGAGTTCCCCAACGGCGAACTTCTACGTTATCATCTTCGTCTGCCCCAATAGGAACACTGTCAGCTGGGATGTTTGGAAGAGTAGTGGTAAATTCTGTCAATTTAGCATCGATTTCAGCTAATTCTGCATCGAGTGCTTTGACTTCGGCAGATAGGGTTTGCATGGCAGCAATCTTATCATCGGCATTTTCCTTGTTGCGCTTAGCTTGAGCAATTTCAGCAGAAACCGTGTTACGCTCTGCCTTGAGGGTTTCAACCTTAACCAAGATGTCACGACGTTTAGCATCGATTTCTTTCATCTCGTTCAAGATAGCAGCATCTACACCACGTGTAGCCAATTTTTCTGCGACAGCATCAAAGTCTGTACGAATACGTTTGATATCTAGCATATAAACTCCTTTATGAAAAAAGCACACCTGACAAAGCGTTGGAGTGGCAGAGCCACGGTTCCATCCAACTTCACAGGTGTGCACTTGATTCTGTATTTGATTTAAAACAACGGTAGAATTTCACCTATCTCTCCTATCTGCTCGCAGCACCCGCAGACTTTCTGGAAGAAGAGGATAACCTACTTATCCGTTTCTATGATTATACTAAACTTTCTATTTTTTTGCAAATAGATTTTTGATTTTACGACCGATGATTTGGAGTAAGGTTGGAAGCTTCACAACCTTTTCATTTCCGATTTTTTCCCGAGCAATTTTAAGAATTTTTCCGGAGTCTTTTGAGGCAAAGAGGAATTTTCCTTGGTCTGTAAAAACTTCAAAATGACGACTAACCTTACGGCCTGAAACATTGGCTCCGATTTGATTAACGCTAGACCATGGGATTTGAATATAATCCTCAATATTGCGATCTGAGTAAAACTCCAAGGCTTGGTCTCCTACCAGAAATTTTCCAACTTTTCCTTGTATAGAGAGGTAAGAAGTTCCAGTAGTTTGTAAGTCAACGACTTTATTGAGAGATTGTGCCATGTTTAGTCTTCCTTACTTTCACCGAAAAATGCTTGGTAGAGAGCCTTAAGAGCCGCTTTTTCTTGGTCTTTGTGGACAACGAACATGATAGAAACTTCACTAGAACCTTGTGACATCATTTGAATGTTGATATTGTTTTCAGATAAGGCACGAGTGGCTGTAGCAGTTACCCCGATATGGCGCTTCATTTTTTCGCCAACAATCATGATGATAGACAGGTCATGTTCGATTTCAGCATGGTCAACTTCAGCTTTTTGAACAAGTTGACGGAGGATTTCTTCCTCTTTGATTGGTGTAAGCTCGCGCTCACGAAGGATGATAGACAGGTCATCGATACCTGTAGGCATGTGTTCCCAACCAATATTCAGGTCTTCTAGAATTTGAAGTACTTTACGACCAAAACCAACTTCGCGGTTCATGAGGTACTTGGACATATTGATGCTGACAAAACCAGAATCACCAGCAATCCCCACTACTGGGAATTCATCACTGCTGTGTTTCAGAACGATGCGAGTACCTGGATGGTCAGGATTATTGGTATTTTTGATAACAAGAGGGATTTTTCCGCGGTAGGCTGGAAGGAGTGCTTCGTCATGTAGTACAGAGAAACCTGCATAGGCCAATTCTCGCATTTCACGGTAAGTCAATTCAGGGATTGAGTGTGGCTTGTGAATGATACCAGGGTGGGCAGCAAAAATTCCGTCAACATCAGTAAAGTTTTCATAAAGGTCAGCTTTAACTCCAGCTGCGATAATCGAACCAGTAATATCTGATCCACCACGAGAGAAGGTACAGATTTGATTCTCTTTAGTCACACCGAAGAATCCCTGGGAATAACCAGAACTTCAGTTCCATTATTGAGCTCTTCGATTTTATCATAACTTGAAGGAATGATGCGAGCATTTCCAGGTTCGCTTGTAACAACAATACCAGCCTCTCGTGGATGAACATAGCGAGCTTCTAATCCATTTTGGTTAAAGTAAGCTGCAATGAGTTTAGCGTTGTTATTTTCCCCTGCAGCAAGGAAGGTATCGTAAAGAAATTCATTGTTTTTCAATTGGAAGGGTAGCGAGAGTTCGGATGCTTTTTAGAGATTCGTTCTAAAACAGCTGGTTTAAGCCCTAGTTCGCTAACCATTGCAGCGTAACGATCGATAATCCAATTTTGACTAGCACTGATATCATTTCCTGCTACATAATCACGATAATATTTAATCAAAGCATCCGTAACCTTGGTATCTTTAGCATCGCGCTTTCCTGGTGCAGATACAACTACAAAACGACGTTCAGGGTCACTTTTTACAATGTTTAAAACCTTTTTCAATTGGCTTGCAGAGGCGAGTGAACTTCCCCCAAATTTTACAACCTTCATAAGAAACTCCTCAGTTAGTATTTTTATACGATTATAGCAGAAAGAAGGGCTTTTTTCAATCTGGAAAATATCCTATACAATTGTTTGAAAGTCTCATCAGGAAAGCTTATAATAAAGATGTAGGAGGAAAGACTCTTCTAATGAAAGGAGTTGGGGGAAGATGATTAAAAGAGTGGTTTGTTTAATCTTACTAGTCCTTACCTTCGTGATGATTCCTACAAATATCGGAGCAAGGTCTCATCCTCTTCCCAGTGGTCGTTTGACCGGAGAAGAATTAGCGATGGAGTATGCGCAGGAGCGTCAGATTTCAGTTGAGAGGGCTAAAATTATCTTATCTATCGGCTTGTCAGATAGTAAGGCAAGAACCTATCGAATTCTCTCTGAAAAGATTATCGTCAATCCTAACTATGAAGCTAGAGTCAAGTTTTATTGTCGAACAGATGAAAGTGGACAATTTAGAGGAATCACGAAACTCTTAGCTACAAGTCTGGTTAACAAGGACGGAGACAAGGAAGCTCCTTTTACAGGCAATCTTTTTGCCTACCTTGAAGATCCAAATCGTATTTTTTACATGGTTTCAGGAGAATTCTACTATAAAGGATCCAACCAAGAACAGCTCTATCAGAGAGAAGGAGGGCGAATGCTTGAAGTGATTTATGATTTTCATGGATGATACAAGTACTGGTTTTCCTGTATTTTTAGAGACCAAACTAAGGTTTTAAAATCGGCCGAGACACTTTTCGGTCGATTTTTTTCTCTTGTCTTATAAACAAGAAAAAGATATACTTTGAAGATAAAATAATTTAAAACATCTTTTGTAAATTAAAAGGAGTGGCTATGAATCATATTATTTATCAAAGTTCAAGACGATTTAGCAATGATTACTTTAAATCGTCCCAGAGGTGGCAAATGGTTTTCCATATTCCCTATGTGTGAAGAAATCTTTAGAAGCACTTGAAACTAGCTGAAAAAGGATGGATGCAGTTTCATTTATTCTGATCAATGCCTCTAGGAAAAGGTATTTTTCTGTCGGAGGCGATTTGGTAGAAATGAAACGTGCTGTCGATGAGGATGATATTGGATCTTTAGACTCAAAATTGCTGAACTTGGTCAATACTATTTCTTTATAAAGATTAAACAGATTCCTAAACCTATCATTATGGAAGTGGATGGAGCAGTTGCTGGAGCTGCAGCCAATATAGCTTTGGCAGTTGATTTCTGTATCGCAACTGATAAAAGTCTAAATTTATTCAGGCCTTTTGTAGGTGTAGGATTAGCGCCCTGATGCTGGGTGGTTTGTTTCTTGCTAACAAGAGCACTTGGAGCTACTCGAGCAACACAACTAGCTATGACTGGAGAAGCTTTTACAGCTGAGAAAAGGCCTTTGGAAGCAGGAGCAGTTTATCGTCTATGTACTAGTGATCAATTAGAAAAACAAGAGATCAATTGTTGAAGAAGTTGAGACCGTGGATCATCCAACTCTTATGCTGCAATTAAGAAAAGCTAGTCTGGGAGAGTGAGTTCAAACAGTGGCATGAATATGCTCAACTTGAGTTGGAGTTACAAAAAAATCGCTATCCTATACCGAAGACTTTTAAAGAAGGTGTTCTGCTCATTCTGAAAGAAGACGTCCAAAAGTTTTTGTAGGAAAATAAAAAAATACTTGCATAATTCTTTGAAAGTTTGATATACTTTTCATTAGTCAAATGTTTTGATTATTAAAAACGTTTTTTTGTAGAGGAGGGAAGAGAAATGGATTATCAAACTAAAGTCAATGACTATTTAACATCTATTTTTAATAATGTCCTAGTCATTGAAGAAGTGAGCTTTGAGAGGTAGTCGTTTTCAAAGATATCTCTATCAAAGAAATGCATACGGTTGATGTAATCGGTAAGTTTTTTTCTGATGTAACGCCAAGTTTTAGTTTCTAAAGAATTGATGGTAACTCTAGGGAACAGTGACAACTAGTTTGAATAACTTGGAGCGAAAAAGGTTACATCGAAACGAATCCGATCAGACCAAGATCGTCGGGTTGTATATCTTACATTTGACAAAGAAAGGTCGCTTGGTCCATCGTCTCCATAAACGTTTCCATAAGGCCATGGTCGAAAAGAATTATCGATGGCATGAGTCCAGAAGAAATAAATGTTATGGGCAAAAGGGCTTGACTAATCTTTATCACTTTTTTGGAGGATTTGAAAGTAATGGCTTTTTGCAAAAATAAGCCAGGTCGCTCATTATGCTCCAGAGCAGATTATCACTAAACGATGACTTTAGCTCAGGGTCATGGATACGAGTGATGAATGGATTTCAAGTCGGACAGGGTATTAAAACAAACGGCATATTTCTAAAAACAGAATCAACTAGTAGATTTATCTGCAGAGGTTGCAAGACGTTTACTTAGACAAGCTGGGACTTTTTCAGCAGAAGCAACTAGATTTTATTATTGTTGCTACTGTAACACCAGATTCAATGGTGCCTTCAACGGCTGCGCGTAGTTCAGGCTAAAAATAGGGCGCTCATAAAGCTTTTTGCTATGATTTGACAGCAGCTTGTAGTGGATTTATCTTTGCGCTATCAACTGCAGAGAAATTGATATCTTCTGGGATCGTTATCGAAAAAGGTCTTGTTATTGGTGCTGAGACTTTATCAAAATCAGTGGATTGGTCTGACCGGTCGACAGCTGTCTCTTTGGAGATGGAGCTGGTGGTGTCTTGTTAGAATCAGTGACAAAATCAATCATTTCCTAGCTGAAAGTTTGCATAGCGATGGTGCTAGAGGCGAGTGTTTGACTTATGGTGAAAGACACCATTTGATTTCACCCTTTTTCCGATCCAAGAAGAAGCCAGATGCTTTTCTTGAAAAATGGATGGTAGGACAGTATTTTGACTTTGCTATTCGAGATGTGTCTAAATCTATAAAAGAGACAATTGAATTGAGTCCTGTATCGACAGATGAGTTGGACTATCTCATACTCCATCAAGCTAATGATTCGTATCTTTAGACAAAATGGCTAGAAAAGATCGGTGTCGATCGTGACAAACTGCCCGCTAATATGACTGAAGTATGGAAATACTAGTGCAGCAAGTATCCCTGATTTTACTTTCTGAGTGTGTTGAAGAAGGGCTCATCCATTTTGGATGGAAGTCAAAACGATTCTCATGGCAGGCTTTCGGTGGAGGTTTGACATGGGGCACGCTCATTGTTACACTTTAGGTAATCATGTGGTGAACACATTTGTTTATAAAAAAACTATATATTTTAAAAGGAGTCTATCATGGCAGTATTTGAAAAAGTACAAGAAATTATCGTTGAAGAACTTGGGAAAAGACGCATCAGAAGTAACACTTGAGTCTACTTTTTGAAGATTTGGATGCAGATTCATTGGATTTGTTCCAAGTTATCTCAGAAATCGAGGATGCTTTTTGACATCCAAATCGAAGCAGAAGATAGCTTAAAAACAGTAGGTGACTTTGGTTGCTTTACGTTGAAGAAACAAAACAAAATAATTAGACATAAACTAGGAAGGAGTAGGGGTAGACCCACTCCTCTTGTTTAGGTAATAGTTTGACATTCAAAATTATAGAACCTTCAAACTATTACGTGAGCAAGACATATGGAGGCAAAATGAAAAACACGTATCACTGAACTATTGAAATATTAAATATCCTATCTTTTCAAGGTGGAATGGCCTGGGTTGCTGATGGTGACTTGGCTGGAGCTGTATCTAAAAGGCTGGTGGACTAGGAATCATCGGTGGTGGAAATGCACCTAAAGAAGTCGTTAAAGGCAAATATCGATAAAATTAAATCACTGACAGACAAGCCCTTTTGGTGTCAATATTATGCTCTTGTCTCCATTTGTTGAAGACATTGTAGACCTTGTGATTGAAGAAGGTGTTAAGGTAGTAACTACAGGTGCAGGAAACCCAAGCAAATACATGGAACGATTTCCATGATGCAGGGATTACAGTTATTCCTGTTGTTCCTAGTGTGGCACTTAGCTAAAACGTATGGAAAAAGATTGGCGCAGATGCTGTTATTTGCAGAAGGGTATGGAAGCTGGAGGTCATATTGGTAAATTAACAACTATGACTTTGGTTCGCCAAGTTTGCGGCAGCTGTTTCTATTCCAGTGATTGCTGCTGGTGGTATTGCAGATGGTGAAGGTGTTGCTGCTGGATTTATGCTTTAGGGTGCAGAAGCTGTTCAAGTAGGAACACGTTTTGTAGTAGCTAAAGGAATCGAAATGCTCATCCAAATTATAAGGCTAAAATTTTTAAAAAGCTCGTGATATTGATACAACTGTTTCAGCACAGCACTTTTCGGGCATGCTGTCCGTGCTATCAAAAATCAATTAACTCGTGATTTTGAACAGGCTGAAAAAGGATGCCTTTTAAACAGGAAAAATCCAGATTTGGAAAGTGTTCGAACAGATGGGTGCTGGAGCTCTAGCTAAGGCTGTCGTTCATGGAGATGTAGATAGTGGTTCAGTAATGGCGGGACAAATTGCAGGTCTCGTATCTAAAGAAGAAACTGTTGAAGAAATTCTAAAAGATCTCTATTATGGTGCAGCCAAAAAAATTCAAGAAGAAGCCTCTCGTTGGATAGGAGTTACAAGAAATGACTAAAACAGCCTTTTTATTTGCAGGCCAAGGAGCCCAGTATCTTGGTATGGGACAAAGATCTATATGATCTCAATACGCTGATTGTCAAAGGAAAACTATCGACCAAGGCAAGCCAAAGTTTTTGGGTTATGACCTTCGTCAGCTCATTGATCAAGAAGAAAATAAGTTAAACCAAACCCGCTATACTCAGCCCGCTATTCTCGCTACATCAGTTGCTATCTATCGCTTGCTAGTCGAAAAAGGCTTGAAGCCTGATATGGTAGCAGGATTATCTTTAGGTGAGTATTCTGCCCTTGTGGCGAGTGGAGCTTTAGATTTTGAAGCGGCCATTGCCTTAGTTGCCAAGCGTGGAGCTTATATGGAAGAAGCTGCTCCTGCAGGTTCAGGCAAGATGGTTGCAGTCCTTAATACTCCAGTCGATGTGATTGAAGAAGTTTGTCAAAAAGCATCAGAATTTGGAGTAGTAACTCCAGCTAACTACAACACACCAAGCCAAATTGTTATCGGTGGTGAAGTTGCTGCGGTAGACCGCGCTGTAGAACTTTTAAAAGAAGCAGGAGCCAAACGAATCCTCCCACTTAATGTATCTGGACCTTTCCATACCTCACTGCTAGAACCTGCTAGTCAGAAAATTAGCTGAGGTACTAGACAGAGGTTGAGTTTAATGATTTTGCTTGTCCTCTAGTTGGTAATACAGAAGCTAAGATTATGGAAAAAGATAGAATAGCTGAACTCTTTGACACGTCAGGTGAAGGAACCTGTTCGTTTTTATGAGAGTATTGCTCTTATGAAAGAAGCAGGAGTGACGAGATTTTATCGAAGATTTCACCTGGAAAAAGTCTTGTCAGGTTTTGTTAAAAATTGATAGAACGGCTCGACTTAGCTAATGTGGAAGATCAAGCAAGTTTAGAAACACTTATTAATAAATTAGACTGAGATAGGTGAGGTTCTGAAAGGAGTAAAAATGAAACTAGAAAATAAAAAAATGTCTTTATTACAGGCTCAAGTCGTGGAATTGGTCTTGCAATAGCTCATAAATTTGCCAGCTTGGGTGCTACTATAGTATTAAATAGCCGTGGTCAAATCTCCGAGGAGCTCTTAGCTAGTTTTAAATCATACGGTGTTAAGGTCCTTGCTATTTCTGGAGATGTATCAGACTATACTGATGCTAAGACGAATGGTTGACCAAGCGATTGAAGAATTAGGATCAGTCGATGTTTCTAGTCAATAATGCAGGTATCACCCAAGATACAATCATGTTAAAGATGACAGAAGAGGACTTTTGAGACGAGTGTTGAGGTTAACCTGACGGGAGCCTTCAATATGACCCAATCTGTTTTTGAAACAGATGATTAAAAGCTCATGAAGGTGCCATCATCAACATGTCCAGTGTTGTTGGGTTTGATGGGGAAATGTTGGTCAAGCAAACTATGCTGCTTCTAAAGGCTAGTCTAATTGGATTTACCAAGTCTGTAGCGCGTGAAGTTGCTGGACGTAATGTTCGGGTAAACGCCATTGCACCAGGAATGATTGAGTCAAATATGACAGCTGTTTTTATCGATAAGGTCAAGGATGCAATGTTGACACAAATTCCAATGAAACAGTTTGGTCAAGCATGAACAAGTTGCAGATGTGGCAGTCTTTCTTGCAAGTCAAGATTATCTAATAGGACAAGTCATTGCTATTGATGGTGGACTAACCATGCAATAATCGTTAAAAGTAGAGGTGAGATAATGAAATTAAATAGAGTAGTAGTAACTGGTTACGGATTGACATCTCCGATTGGGCAATACACCGGAAGAATTTTTGGAATAGTCTAAAAGATTGGAAAGATCGGGATTGATAAGATTACCAAGTTTGATCACAGTGCTTTTGACGTCCATAATGCAGCAGAGATTAATGATTTTTCCTTTTGACAAATATTTTGTAAAAAGATACCAAATCGTTTCGATGATTATTCTTTGTATGCCTTGTATGCTGCTCAAGAAGCAGTTGACCATGCTAATCTTGACGTAGAAGCACTTGATAAAGACCGCTTTGGTGTCATCGTTGCATCAGGTATCGGTGGAATCAGAGAAATCGAAGACCAAGTCCTTCGACTTCACGAAAAAGGGCCGAAACGTGTTAAACCATTAACACTTCCCAAAAGCCTTTGCCAAATATGGCTGCAGGAAATGTAGCTATGCGCTTTGGTGCCAATGGTATCTGTAAATCTATCAACACAGCTTGCGCTTCATCAAATGATGCTATCGGAGATGCCTTCCGTTCTATCAAATTTGGTTTCCAAGATATCATGTTAGTTGGAGGATCAGAAGCTTCTATTACTCCTTTTGCAATCGCTGGCTTCCAAGTGTTGACAGCTTTATCAACTACTAGAAGATCCAACTCGTGCTTCTATCCCATTTGATAAGGATCGTAATGGATTTGTCATGGGTGAAGGTTCAGGTATGTTAGTATTAGAAAGTTTAGAACATGCTGAGAAAAGCGTGGAGCAACTATCCTGGCAGAAGTTGTTGGTTATGGGAATACCTGTGATGCTTATCATATGACAGCGCCCACATCCAGAAGGTAAGGGAGCTATCAAGGCTATCAAACTTGCCTTTAGAAGAAGCAGGAATCAGTCCAGACCAGGTTGGCTATGTCAACGCTCACGGTACCTCAACTCCAGCAAATGAAAAAGGTGAAAGTGGCGCTATTGTAGCTGTTCTGGGCAAAAGAAGTTCCAGTGTCTTCAACCAAATCATTTACAGGTCACTTGCTAGGAGCAGCTGGTGCTGTCGAAGCTATTGCTACGATTGAAGCGATGCGCAACAGTTATGTACCCTATGACAGCAGGAACAACAGAACTATCTGACTATATTGAAGCAAATGTTATCTATGGAGCAAGGTATGGAACGTGAGATTCCATATGCTATTTCAAATACTTTTGGATTTGGTGGACACAATGCAGTCCTTGCATTCAAACGTTGGGAGAATAAGTAACTATGAACTTAAATGAGATCAAGGACTTGATGGCCCAGTTTGACCAATCAAGTTTGAGAGAGTTTTCTTATAAAAGTGGAACTGCAGAATTGCAGTTCAGTAAAAATGAAAACAAGTTAGTGTCGGAGGCAGTTCAAGCAGTTCAAACTATTCAGACACAACAGTCTCTGGAGACCGTAGCTGTGAATCCGGTATCTGATCCAGTAACTTCAAGTGCAGTTGCTCCTGTAGAAGAGGTTCCAGTCGAAAGAAAAACTGAGACTGTGGAAGCTGAAGGTGATCTTGTAGAGAGTCCCCTTGTTGGGGTAGCTTACTTGGCTGCTGGACCAGATAAACCATATTTTGTGAGTGTTGGAGATACTGTTAAAAAAGGCCAAACATTAGTAATCATTGAAGCCATGAAGGTCATGAATGAAATTCCAGCACCTAAGGATGGTATTGTGACAGAGATTCTTGTAACTAATGAAGAAATGGTTGAGTTTGGGAAAGGCTTGGTACGAATCAAATGATTGATATTCAAGGAATTAAAAGAAGCTTTGCCACACCGTTATCCCATGCTCTTAGTGGATCGTGTCTTTAGAAGTCAGTGAAGACACCATTGTTGCTATCAAGAAATGTGACGTATTAACGAACCTTTTCTTCAACGGACACTTTCCTCAGCTTACCCTGTGATGCCAGGTGTACTGATCATGGAAGCACTTGGCTCAGACAGCAGGCGTTTTAGAATTATCAAAACCCTGAGAAACAAAGGGAAAACTCGTCTTCTATGCTGGGTATGGACAAGGTCAAATTTAAGAAAGCAAGTTGTTCCTGGTGATCAGCTAGTCATGACCGCAACATTTTGTCAAAACGTCGTGGTACAATCGCCGTAGTAGAAGCGAAGGCAGAAGTAGATGGTAAGCTTTTAGCAGCAAGTGGAACCCTAACCTTTGCAATTGGAAACTAGGGAGGTTTATCCATGTTTCGAAAGATTTTAATTGCCAATCGTGGAGAAATCGCTGTTCGAATTATTCGAGCGGCACGAGAGCTAGGAATTGCAACAGTTGCTGTTTATTCGACTGCTGATAAAGGAAGCTCTGCACACACTTTTTGGCTGATGAGGCAATCTGTATCAGCCCTGGTAAGGCAACAGAGTCTTATCTGAACATCAATGCTATCCTTTCAGCTGCAGTATTGACTGAAGCTGAAGCTATTCACCCTGGATTTGGTTTTTAAGTGAAAATTCCAAATTTGCAACTATGTGTGAAGAAGTTGGTATCAAATTTATCGGACCATCAGCTCGTGTAATGGATGTCATGGGAGATAAAATTAACGCCCGTGCTCAAATGATTAAGGCTAATGTGCCCGTCATTCCTGGATCAGATGGCGAAGTCCATACTGCAGAAGAGGCTCTAGCTATTGCTAGAAAAAAATTGGTTATCCAGTTATGCTGAAAGCTTCAGCTGGAGGTGGTGGTAAAGGAATTCGTAAGGTTGAAAAGGCAGAAGATCTTGTATCAGCCTTTGAAACAGCCTCTAGTGAAGCCAAAGCAAACTTTGGTAATGGGGCTATGTACCTAGAGCGCGTGATTTATCCTGCCCGCCATATTGAAGTACAGATTCTTGCTGACCAAATGGGTCATGTTATTCACCCTAGGTGAGCGTGACTGTTCGCTTCAGCGGAATAACCAAAAAGGTTTTTAGAAGAAAGTCCCTTCTATTGCGATTGGTAAAACACTCCGTAATGAAATAGGTGCTGCAGCAGTCCGTGCAGCGGAATCTGTTGGTTATGAAAATGCTGGTACCATTGAATTCTTACTAGATGAAGCAACTGGCAAAATTCTACTTTATGGAGATGAATACTCGTGTCCAAGTAGAACATCCTGTACACAGAATTTGTTTCAAAGTGTCGATATAGTCAAGGAACAAATCCGTATCGCAGCTGGTCAACCCTTGACGTTTGAAAAGCAAGAAGATATTGTTCTAAAGAGGACATGCTATTGAGTGTCGAATCAATGCAGAAAACCCAGCCTTTTAATTTTGCACCTAGTCCCAGGTAAGATTAAAACAAATCTTTATCTTCCCAAGTGGTGGTGTGGGCTTGAGTGTAGATTCTGCAGTTTATCCAGGTTATACTATTCCGCCTTACTATGATAGTATGATTGCTAAAATCATTGTTCATGGTGAAAATCGTTTTGATGCACTTATGAAAATGCAACGTGCTCTATGTGAGCTTGAAATTGAAGGTGTGGAGACTAATACTAATTTTCAATTGGATTTGATTTCAGATAGTCGTGTGATAGCAGGAGATTATGATACTTCATTCTTGATGGAAACCTTCTTACCAAATTATCAAGCTAAAAAATAAGTATTCTAGAGTATGAGACTGAAAAGGGGGATGTATGGCTCTATTTAGTAAAAAGATAAATATATTCGAATTACATCTAATCGTTCACGCAAAAAGCAAGCTAAACCAGTGAGGTGCCAGATGAACTGTTTTTCTAAGTGTCCAGCTTGTAAACACACTATCTATCAAAAAGATTTGGGAAGTGAGCGTATCTGTCCCCACTGCAGCTATACTTTCCGTATTTCTGCTCAAGAACGATTGAATTTAACAGTTGAACCCAATAGTTTTGTAGAGATGTTTACTGGAATTGAAACTAAAGATCCTTTGAAATTCCCTGATTATCGTAAAAATTAGCCCAAATTCGTGCAGGAAAACAGGTTTAGATGAGGCTGTTATAACAGGAACAGCTCTAATCAAGGGAGAAAAAGGTAGCACTGGGAATTATGGATTCCAACTTTATTATGGCATCTATGGGAACAGTTGTTGGTGAAAAAAATTACTCGTTTGTTTGAATTGCAACTCTTGAGAAAATTACCTGTCGTTCTTTTTACAGCATCTGGTGGAGCTCGTATGCAAGAAGGTATTATGAGCTTAATGCAGATGGCTAAAAGTTTCTGCTGCTGTGAAACGTCATTCTAAGGCAGGTCTCTTTTATCTGACCATTCTTACTGATCCCACAACAGGAGGTGTAACGGCTTCTTTTGCCATGGAGGGAGATATCATCTTAGCAGAACCTCAAAGTTTAGTTGGTTTTGCCGGTCGACGAGTTATTGAAAACACGGTGAGAGAAGATTTGCCAGAGGATTTCCAGAAGGCAGAATTTCTCCTGGAACATGGTTTTGTGGATGCGATTGTTAGACGAAGAGAACTACCAGATATGATCTCTCGATTAGTGAGACTACATGGGAGGAATCACAGATGAAGATTGCAAAAATTGTCAGAAAAGCACGTGAACAAAGTAGATTAACTGCTCTGGATTTTGCAGTGGGAATCTTCGATGACTTTATTGAATTACATGGGGATCGCTCTTTTAGAGACGATGGTGCTGTTATCGGTGGAATCGGTTGGTTAGGTCATCAAGCAGTAACTGTTGTTGGTATTCAAAAAGGTAAAAGTTTACAGGATAATCTCAACCGTAATTTTGGACAACCTCATCCTGAAGGTTATCGCAAGGCCTTACGTTTAATGAAACAAGCGGAAAAATTTGGTCGTCCAATTGTGACATTTATCAATACTGCGGGTGCCTATCCTGGAGTAGGAGCAGAAGAACGTGGACAAGGAGAAGCCATTGCTCGAAATCTCATGGAAATGAGTGATCTTAAGGTCCCTATCATCGCAATTATAATCGGTGAAGGTGGATCTGGTGGAGCTCTTGCACTTGCAGTAGCTGACCGTGTTTGGATGCTAGAAAATTCTATCTATGCAGTTCTTAGTCCCGAAGGCTTTGCCTCTATCCTTTGGAAGGATGGAAGCCGTGCCATGGAGGCAGCAGAACTGATGAAGATAACCTCTCATGAACTTCTAGAGATGGAAGTTGTAGACAAGGTTATTTCAGAAAGTGGTCTCACTAGTAAAGATTTGTTAGCTCATGTAAAAAATGAACTAGAGCTTGAAGTGGAGCGACTAAAATCTATGCCTTTAGAGAAGTTATTGGAAGAACGATACCAACGTTTTAGAAAATATTAAAAAGAAAGTTAGAACTGTGAAATAGTTCTAGCTTTTTGGCTTTTATAAAATACATTTCAGGATTAACAATTGACTGTTGAAGAAATAATTGCTAAAATAATCAAAAAAATATGTATACTGTTGAAATCAGTCAACAAAGATTTTTGGAGTGAGTATGAAAAAACTAGGGCATTTGGGAATCTATACATTACTGGTATTTCTATCGATTTATCTACTAGACTACAGTAGTCTCTATCTGGCTAAGCTATTTGTCTGGGGTATGGATGGCTATTCTATTATTGTAGCAGTAGAGCAACTAGCTCTTTTAGGGCTAGTTATCTATTGGCTTAAAGGAAAAAAATGCTCTATATTTTTGAGAAAAAGGGTTCGAAGAAATCCAGATTCTTTTACCTTGTAGTTAGTCTAGTGGCTACTTATTTTGTCCGTCAGTTCTTAAGTGCTTTTTACTTACAGTTTAGTCACTTCATTAATCATCACTATATCTTTGAAGACCTTCTTTCGGTCCTATCCTTCAGTGAGCAATCTACTATTTTAACGACTTGCTTCTCTTTTATCTCAGTTGTCATTTTGGGGCCTATATTGGAGGAGATTGTTCATAGAGGCTATTTTATGAATACCTTTTTCCCTAAGTCAAAATACTACTTGGATGTCATCTTAACAGCTCTGATATTTGGGCTCAGTCATTTGGTATTGTCCCATCGTGACCCTATCAGTTTGATGGTTTATAGTTTTTCCGGACTTTTCTTTGCCCTAGTCTACCGCTGGACAAAGAATCTAAAAATCACAATCCTGTGCCATAGTTTTATTAACTTTCTCATTCATGCAGATTTCATCTGGTTGTTGCTTTCTAATTTAATCTATGATCGTTTTTTTAGATAGAGTGAAGCAAAGAAAAAGTGTTTGACATCTGTCAAACACTTTTTCTATTTAATTTTCTTCAGTTACGAATTGACTGAGCAGTCCGTTAATGAAACGGGCTGATTTTTGATCTGAAAAGCTTTTTGCAAGTTCAATAGCTTCATTCACAGCTACAAGTTGAGGAGTATCAAAGGAAGTGATTTCGAAAACTCCTAAACGCAATAAATTCTTTTCAACTAAGGTTAAACGTTCAATCGTCCAACCAGACTTTAAATGCTGAGTGATTTGTTTGTCTAGTTCCTCTTTTTGAGCTTGAACACCAGATACAAGATCGATTAGGAAGCTAGGGAGTTTTACCTCGTCGTCTTCTCGATCATGAGTATAAGCGAAGCGACAAGCAGTTTCAATATCAGAACCATATTCAAGACTCATCAGTGCTTGGAAGGCACATTTTCGTAGTTCGCGTCTAGATTCTAATAATGGACTAGTCATTGAGGAAGTCCTCATCAAACAAATCTGTTAATGCTGGTTTTGGTGTTTTATCTGGTGCAATACCAGCAACGTGAATATTCACAGCATTGAGTTCAACATCAGCCATATTACGAACGGCATCTTTTGACAGCTTTTTTTGAATAGCCATTGCAACCTTAGGAACCTTGACACCATACTCAAGATAGAGATAGATATCAGCTATTAGTTCTTCTTCAGATTCTTTTAGATAGACGCCACGACCGAGTGAAAGTTTTGAAAGGGTGTCAGATACTGATTTGTTTGAAAAAGAGTGGACACCATCAACTTTAGCTGTAGCGATTGCAATGATTTTTTCAAGTACACGTGGGGCGATAACGATTTCGCCTAATTGTTCTTCAATTCCCATAGAATGACCTCTTTCTAGAGATTAGGCACGAGAAACGTAAGTTCCTTCTGCAGTGTTGATAACGAGTTTTTGTCCTGCTTCGATGAAGTCTGGAACGTTCACGACAAGACCAGTTTCCATTGTAGCTGGTTTACCAGAACCGGTAACAGTTGCACCTTTAATAGATGGTTGAGTTTCAGCAACTGTCAATTCAACAGTTGTAGGTACTGTTACACCGATTACTTCAGTTCCGTAAAATTGAATTTTAACTTCAGAATTTTCAAGGATGTAAAGCAATTCATTTTCAACATTTACAACAGGAATTTCGTATTGGTCGTAAGTTTCAGTGTTCATGAAATAAGCTGTATCGTCCATTTTGTACAAGTATTGTGCTGGCACAGTTTCGATAATCGCTTGTTCAAATTTTTCCTCTGGACGGTAGCTAGTTTCAAATGTTGAACCAGTACGGACATCACGCAATTTCATACGCATGATAGTGTTTCCTTTACCTGGTTTGTGGTGGCTAGCTTCCAAAACGCGGATCAATTTTCCGTCAGCTGTTTCAAAGGTCATACCAGCCTTTAATTTACTTGCTTCAATCATGTTTTTACCTCTTTAATAAAATAATTTACTCTTTATTGTATCATAAGTCGTAAGAATTTCTCAAATATCAGGGAAGTGAGATTAGTTGACAGGAACGATGTTTCCTTCTTCGTCTTTGGTTACCAATACGTACTTGCCATCGACTTCGATGTAGAAGTTTTTATTAGCGGTTTGTTTAGAGTTGGTAGTTTGTTCAGGACTAGTAGATTCTTCTGCAGAAGTTGTGACTTCTTGAGTAGTAGTTTCTACTGAGTTAGCGGTTTGTTCAGGGCTAACAGTCTCTACTGGGCTAGCAACTTGCTCAGGACTTGCCGTTTGTACCGGAGTAAAAGCTTGGTTTGGATCAGCGGGTTGTACTGGGGTATAGCTTTGATTTGGGCTATAGGTTGAGCTTGTTGGGTGAGTTGGCCACCGAGAGTTTGACCGAGATTCATCCCCATAAACATGTTCATACCATTGCCATTACCTTCGTTATTGGCTGCAGCAATAAGAGCTTCGTTACGAGCACGACGTTCTTCAATTTCGATGGTATTGTATTTCATAGCAACGAGTTCGCTATCAAGTTTACGAACAAGTTCCAAGCTTTCTTGATCGTAGCTCAAATCCTCAAGAAGGATATTGGTTGCTTCAATACCGTAAAGACCAGTCCATACCTTATTGACTTCTTGTTTAGCGATTTCATTGAAAAGTATCTTGATTAGCATTTAGGCTATAGATATCAACTCGGTACTCATTGGTAAATTTGGCAATTGCGATCGCAATTTTTAGGAGAGATATTTTTGACGTAAAGTACCTTGAGCGATATCTTGAAGTGTAAATGGTTTATGTTCGTCAATTTGTTGACTGATCGAGCTAACGTAGAAAAGGACTGGGATCAGAAATCTTGATATCAAACAAACCATAGAAACGGATATTGAGCAATTGTTGGTAACGTTCACTGAAGTATTCTACAGCATTTTGTGTACCAAATTTATTACCCCGCAATCGGTTGGACACGGACAAAGATGATTTCTTGTTGAGTAACGACTTGACCAGCAAATGAAAAGCGGTGCTTGAAGTTTTCCCAAGTTCCTCTTATTCCGCCTTTTTTTCTAGAAGCCAAGCGTTGTCTCCAGAGCGCCATTCATGGCTACCAGCTTCTAAAGACATCACCAAGGAAAGTACCGTTATTTACAAGGATAGCAACATAACCTTGTGGCACAATTACGACAGAACCATCTGTTAAAAGTCCTGTATGTTGATTACCTTGTCTAGAAACTCCGTCAGGGTCTTTTGTAAGAAGAATTCCTTTAACAGCTAATGCTTCTGATGATACGTGTTCGGGAAGTACAACGGCTTCCTTAAATTTACTGTCATTAAAACTATTAATAGCAGCAGTTTTGGCAACATCAACAACTCCCTTAATTTGCTCTTTGGCCATACGAATAAATCCCATAATTTCCTCCTAATTATATAGTTCGTCTTCATCCACAACATCGTAGGTATCAAGTACCCATTGGTTAGGACTACGGGTGATATCAGATCCGCAATAGTCACATTTGCTGATAGCTGATATTTTCAGTGGTGCGCCACAGTTTGGACAGCGGTCGCTAACGGCTTCATCTTGGACAGAGCTTTCAGTTTGACTGCCATGTTTGCGGATGAAGTTCATTTGATAAACTGTAAATAGATCTTTTTGAGGGTCTCCCTCAATAACCTTACGAGTCTTATCTTCGATAACATAGTCTCTCAAAGTAGATGAAAGGATAACAACTAGAGTATCATTTCCATCTGGATTTTCGTGGAAATCTTTGATTCGAACATTTTCAACGTAAACGCGTTCCAAAACATTCGTTTTTTGAGATTGGATATAGTCTTCCAGTTGAGCACTGTGTTGAGTATAGAGACTAACACTTTCAAGAGAACGCACCAAGTTCCAATCCTTTTTAGTCCAAGCAGCCTGCAACTGGATATAAACTTCTTTAGCCCATGAAGTGAAAGCAGAGGCATCAAAGTTTGGATCATAGTATCTAAGTCGATCAATAGCTTGGTTATTATGCGCTACCTTACGATGGCTAATTGTTTCTGGTTGGTAGCTAGTCGAACTTCCATAAGATTTACCAGATGATGAATTCTGGTCACTCAAATATTTGATGAGCATGAAGAGTAAGAAAGCTCCGACACCAAACATAATCAGAATGGTCATTCCGGTCCCTAGAGAATCATCTAAACTTGAGTAACTACCGCCAGAACGATAGCTGCTTCGAGAAGAAGAACTACCACTTGAACGACTTCGGCTAGAGCTACTACTTCGAGAGCTGCTACTGCTTCGTGAACTACTGCGACTAGAGCTACCACTTCGAGAATGTCCAACACCCGCATCGATGGATTGTAGGGGTGTCACAAATAGAAGAAGCAAGCAAGTAGCGATAAGAGTATATAACTTTTTCATATGTCTCCTAACTATGTGAGTACAAAGTGCAAGGCATCAAGCTAGAATTTTGATTAGCTTGTGACAGTTATATTATAATGAATCTTCTTTTCAACTTAGCCAATTCTTGGGCAAGTAGTTTGAGGGCGACTTGTGGGTTGGCTTGGCCTTTGGTTGCTTTCATGAGGAATCCTGTGAAGGCCTTGTCAGCGTTACGTTTTCCTGACTTGAAGTCGGCAACAGCGGCTTCGTTATCGGCAAAGACTTGGTGGATGATTGGAATCAAGACATCGGGATCTGAGATTTGAACCATACCTGCTTTTTCAACGTATTCACGTGCTCCACCACCATTTTTAGCTAGGTGAACAAAGACTTTCTTGGCAATCTTAGATGAAATCGTACCATCTTCGATGATAGCAATCATTTCAACCAAGTTTTCAGGTGTCAATTCGATTTGTTCCAGTGTCTTACCTTCGGCGTTCAAGAATTGAGCGACTTCACCTTGGAGCCAGTTAGAAACTTGTTTAGCATCACCACCGAGGGCGACAGCTTTTTCAAAGAAATCAGAAGTGACTTTATTGGCAGTCAACTGGATAGCATCGTAGTCTGATAGACCAAGTTGAGATACGTAGCGAGCACGGCGTTCTTTTGGAAACTCTGGCAATTCAGTACGCATTTCCTCAATCCACTCATCTGAGATTTCAAAGAGTGGTAGGTCTGGTTCTGGGAAGTAGCGGTAGTCTGCAGCACCTTCCTTGACACGCATGAGGATAGTTGCTTTATTCGCTTCATCGTAACGGCGTGTTTCTTGGCGGATTTGACCACCTGAGCGAAGGATTTCAGCCTGGCGTTGCACTTCGTATTCAAGACCCTTACGCACGTTTGAGAAGGAGTTGAGGTTTTTCAACTCAGTTTTGGTACCAAATTTCTCTTGACCATAAGGACGAAGGGAGATGTTGGCATCCACACGCATGGAACCTTCTTCCATCTTAACGTCAGAAATACCAGCGTATTGGATAACTTCCTTGAGGGCTGTAAGATATGCATAAGCTTCTTCAGGGGAACGCATGTCTGCTTCAGATACAATCTCAATCAATGGCACCCCTTGACGATTAAGGTCGACATAAGAGAAACCATCTGTTCCGTGAGTATTTTTACCAGCATCTTCTTCCAAGTGGGCACGCTCAATACCGATTTTCTTAGTTGTACCGTCTTCTAGCTCCACTTCAATCCAGCCGTTATAACCGATTGGCTCATCAAATTGAGAAATTTGATAGGCTTTAGGATTATCTGGATAGAAGTAGTTCTTACGGTCAAAGTGCATCTTCTTGTGGATGTCCATGTTGAGGGCAAGAGCTGCCTTGATACCAGCATCGACAACACCCTTATTGAGAACTGGTAGTACGCCAGGGAAAGACCAGTCAATCACGTTTGTGTTGGCATTTTGGTCATTTCCAAAGTGGGCAGAAGTAGGTGAGAAGATTTTTGAATTGGTGTTGAGCTCTACGTGGACTTCAAGTCCAATGACTGTTTCAAAGTTCATTAGTTATCACCTCCAAAAATCACGGGTTGTTGTTTGTGGTAGTCTGTTGTTGCTTCAAAAGCAGCAGCAGCTTGGTAGATAGTCTCTTCTGAGTATTTAGGACCAATCAATTGGAGACCGACAGGTAGACCTTGAGCAAATCCTGCAGGAATTGAAATTCCTGGGAAGTCCAGCCAAGTTGACTGGGATGGTCAAGAGGTCAGCCAAGTACATGGCAACTGGATCGTGGTTGAGTGAATCCAAGTCAAAGGCCACGCTTGGAGCTGTTGGACCAAGGATGAGATCGTAATCTGCAAAGACTTTTTCAAAATCTTGGATGATGAGGGTACGAACTTGACCAGCCTTCTTGTAGTAGGCATCGTAGTAACCTGATGAAAGGCTGAAAGTTCCAAGCATGATACGACGTTTTACTTCATCACCAAATCCTTGGCTGCGAGTATTAACGTAAATCTCGTCCAAGTTTTTAGCGTCTTCAGCACGGAAACCATAGCGGATACCGTCAAAACGTTGTAAGTTTGATGAAGCTTCTGATGAAGCGATGATGTAGTAGACTGCCACACCGTATTTAGAGTGAGGAAGGCTCACTTCTTCAACGATAGCACCAAGTTTTTCAAAGTGCTTAGCGGCGTTGAGGATAGTTTCCTTAACTTCTGGGTCAATCCCTTCACCAAGGTATTCCTTAGGCAAAGCAATTTTCATGCCCTTGATGTCTTTTCCGATTTTTGAAGTAAAGTCGGCAATGCGGACAGGAGCAGAAGTAGAGTCTTTAGCATCTTCGCTAGCAATAGCATTGAGCAAGAGCGCATTTTCTTTAACGGTTGGTGCGAAAGGTCCAATCTGGTCTAATGAACTACCAAAGGCAATCAGACCGAAACGTGAAACTGTTCCGTAGGTTGGTTTGAGACCAACGATCCCGTTAAAGGCAGCAGGTTGGCGGATAGAACCACCAGTATCAGAACCAAGTGATAAACGGACTTGTCCAGAAGCTACAGCTGCAGCTGAACCACTTGATGATCCACCAGGAACCTTGCTGTGGTCCCAAGCATTTTTAGTAGCACCGTAGTAAGAAGTCTCACCTGATCCACCCATGGCAAACTCGTCCATGTTAGTCTTTCCGACAACAATCATGCCCTTAGATTTTGCATTGGCAACAGCTGTCGCATCAAAGATTGGCTCGTAGTTGTAGAGCATTCTTGAGGCTGCAGTTGTTAGGATACCGTCTGTAGAGATATTATCCTTAACAGCTAGCGGAATTCCTGAAAGGATATTGTCAACATCAATTCCAGCTTGGTCAATAGCTTTGGCTTGAGCAAGAGCTTGATCTTCAGCGATAGTGACAAAGGCATTGATAGCTTCTTCACGCGCCTTGATATCTTCAACGTTGCTTGCGTTAGTTCGGTTGCAGAAATTTCCTTAGATACAAGGAGGTTGTGCAACTCTTCAATCGTTTTTATTGTTAAAAAGTCATTAGGCATCTCCTCCATCATCTAGGATAGCTGGTACCTTGATATAGTAGTTATCTTTTTCAGGTACATTTTTAAATAAGCGATCACGGTCAGTTCCTTCTTCGGCTACGTCTGGGCGAAGAACGGTTTTACGATCTGCCATGGTAGTCGTTGGTTCAACACCAGTAGTGTCGACTTCGCCGAGCAATTCGACCATATCAACAATCTTAGACAAGGTTGTCGCAAACTCAGCAGTTTCTTCTTCTGAGAATTTTAATTTTGAAAGATTGGCAACGTGTGTTACCTCTTCTTGCGTAATTTTCATCTGGTATCCTTTCGTGAAATGATGATTATTTATCTGTTCTATTTTACCATATTTTCCTATAAATAAGGTGAGCTAAGTTGAAAAAGAAATAGAAATTGAAAAAAGGTTTTTAATTCGATATAATGGTTGAAAATAGAAGCAAGAACAGCATTGGTTTTTAGTCGGCAAACAAGATGGAGACATTGACCGATTCGAACAAGTTAAGGAGGACATATGAAAATTTGGGATTTACTTTTTACCAGTAAAAAGACAGTCCCTCCTCATTTGGGGACGTGGTACTTCTTATTACCCACTTCTTTGGTAATCATAGCTGTTTTATCGATTCGTTTCGCATCATCTAAAGGTTACAGAAACTTTTGGTATTGGGGACAATTGATTCAATTACTGATTATCAACGCTTGGTATATTTCGGCACGCCTGCCCTTATCTGAGGCTCTCCCTTTTTACCATAGTCGCATGGCTATGTGGATGATTCTTTTTGCTCCTAACAAGACCTTTTTCAAACAATATTTTGCCCTGGTTGGAGTATTTGGTTCTATTATGGCTTTAGTTTATCCAGTCTTCTATCCTTTTCCTTTTCCTCATGTTTCCTCGGTTAACAATGTTTTCGGCCACTGGGCCCTCTTAGCAAATTGCTTGATTTATCTTGTTAGATATTATGAGGTTGAAAAAGGGGATATTTGGAAAATATGTCAGATGACTTTTGGAGTCAATGCCATTATCTGTCTAGCCAATCTCTTGACAGGAGGGAATTATGGCTTTATGAGCAAGCCCCCTGTGATTGGTGATCATGGTAGCTTGGTTAACTATCTCATCGTAACTATTTTGATGACAGGAATTCTCATCTTCATCAATCAACTTGTAAAATATAAACATAAGAATTGATAACAAACAACTGAATTCTTTATTTTAAGGAGACTTTATGCATCATTTTATTACAAGAACTCAAACCACACCACCTCCTATTCCGATTTTTGGTATGGAGTCATGATAGGCCTTCTTGCATTATCTATTTATGGGGCTCTTACCTACTATAAAAATCCTAAATTTGTTAGATTGTTTAAGTGGATTCAAATAGCTCAACTGCTAGCTCTTTATACCTGGTATATAGGTTTTAGTATTCCATTTTCTAACAGCTTGCCTCTTTACCATTGCCGTTTGGCCATGTTCGCTGTTGTATTCTTACCAGATAAATGGAAAACCAAGCAGTATTTTGCACTTATGGGAGCTAGTGGCGCAGTATTTGCTTTGGGCTATCCCGTTTTTGATCCTTATGATTTCCCGCATATTACCAGCTTTTCTTTCTTGATTGGGCATTACGCTCTTTTGGTTAATTCGCTAGTTTATCTGATGAATCACTACGATAAGACCTTGCTTAAAAAGTATCGAATTATCGCCTACACTTTTATTCTCAATCTTTTTCTAGTTGGGGTCAATCACGTAACAGGTGGAAATTACGGGCTTTTAAATACGACGCCGTTTATTTCAGATGCTCCTATATGGATAAAGTATCTTCTGGTTTCAATCATTCTATCTGCAGCCCTAGTACTCTTTGATATCTTGTTTAAGAGACGTTGGCAAAAGAAAATGGCTCTAGAAACAATTTAACTGTGATGCGAGATTAAGAGTGACAAATATAAATAATCAACAAAAGAATTTGAAGAGCGGACCTCATATCTTGGTCTGCTTTTCTTTTATAAGCGATTGAAAAAGTCTCTAAAATCCGATATAATGGAGTGTTGAAAGGAATGTTAGAGTCCAATGTAACAAAGAGCAAATTATCAATCGAAATAATTAAAAAAGTAGAAAGAAAGAGAAATATGACTATTCAAGAAGAAATTAAGAAACGCCGTACCTTTGCCATCATCTCTCACCCGGATGCGGGGAAGACAACCATTACCGAGCAGTTGCTCTACTTTGGGGGAGAGATTCGGGAGGCTGGTACTGTAAAAGGAAAGAAAACAGGGACTTTTGCCAAATCTGACTGGATGGATATCGAGAAACAACGTGGGATTTCGGTCACTTCATCTGTTATGCAGTTTGACTACGATGGCAAGCGCGTCAACATCCTCGACACGCCAGGGCACGAGGATTTCTCAGAAGACACCTATCGTACCTTGATGGCGGTGGATGCTGCGGTCATGGTCGTGGACTCTGCCAAGGGTATCGAGGCCCAAACTAAAAAATTGTTTGAGGTTGTCAAACACCGCGGGATTCCTGTCTTTACCTTTATGAATAAGCTGGACCGTGATGGTCGTGAGCCACTAGATCTCTTGCAGGAATTGGAAGAAGTTCTAGGTATTGCCAGTTATCCAATGAACTGGCCAATCGGGATGGGGAAAGCCTTTGAGGGGCTCTATGATCTCTATAACCAACGCTTGGAACTCTATAAAGGGGATGAACGTTTTGCTAGCCTAGAAGATGGAGATAAGCTTTTTGCAAGCAATCCTTTCTATGAGCAAGTGAAAGAAGATATCGAACTATTAAATGAAGCAGGAAATGAGTTTTCGGAAGAAGCCATTCTTGCAGGTGATTTGACTCCGGTATTCTTTGGATCAGCCCTAACTAATTTTGGTGTGCAGACCTTCCTTGAAACCTTCCTCAAGTTTGCTCCAGAACCTCATGGTCACAAGAAAACAGACGGAGAAATTGTTGATCCTTATGATAAGGACTTCTCAGGATTTGTCTTTAAAATCCAAGCCAATATGGACCCTCGTCACCGTGACCGTATCGCCTTTGTCCGTATCGTATCTGGTGAATTTGAGCGTGGGATGAGTGTCAATCTCCCTCGTACTGGTAAGGGGGCTAAACTGTCTAATGTCACTCAGTTTATGGCTGAAAGTCGTGAAAATGTAACCAATGCCGTAGCTGGAGATATTATCGGGGTTTATGATACAGGTACTTACCAGGTTGGAGATACGCTAACTGTTGGGAAAAACAAGTTTGAGTTTGAACCACTGCCAACCTTTACACCTGAAATTTTTATGAAGGTTTCGCCTAAGAACGTTATGAAACAGAAATCATTCCACAAGGGAATGGAACAGTTGGTACAAGAAGGAGCTGTCCAGCTTTATAAGAATTACCAAACAGGCGAGTACATGTTGGGAGCTGTTGGTCAACTCCAGTTTGAAGTCTTTAAGCACCGTATGGAGGGCGAGTACAATGCTGAAGTCGTTATGAGCCCAATGGGTAAAAAGACAGTTCGTTGGATTAAACCAGAAGATCTTGATGAGCGTATGTCTTCAAGTAGAAACATCTTGGCCAAAGACCGTTTTGACCAACCTGTATTCCTTTTCGAAAACGATTTTGCTCTCCGTTGGTTTGCAGACAAGTATCCGGATGTGGAGTTAGAAGAGAAAATGTAACTCAGTACCAACAATTGGAACTAAAGTTCCTAATTGTTGGACGCTAGTCGCTATTTGGCGAACTAGCTAACTGCCTTACTAACTCATTGGCGAAATAATCGTTTTCGCCTCTTCGTGTCGTAGTTCAGTAAATTTATGTGATTGTATAACAATCTAAGTAACTAACGCCAAGTTTCTATGGAACTTGGCTAGGCGCTCCACTAGTAAAGTTTTACGAATGGTATTGATTTGTGGGCTTTTTCGTCGTAATGGGAAGGAATCGAACTAGCTAACTGCCTTACTAACTACGCTTGACAAATGAAATTGATTTGTCAAACTCCGTTTCGTAGTGTAAAAAAACAGCTTACTTAAATGCTTCACTAGCCAAAAAGGGTGGGAAAAGTCTTTAAGATTAAAAAAATGCATAATATCAGGTATTGAAAAATCTTGATACTATGCGTTTTATTGTGGGAAGATTGACTGCATTCTCTCCTGAAATTGTTTTTTTTTGTCCAGCCTCTTTTCCGTCGTAACAGTTAGAAAGTGGACTAACTGACATACTAACTTTGTTTGGCAAATAAAGTTAGTATGTCAGATTTCGTTTTGTAGTAAAAAATGAGTATCTGAGTTGTGCCTTATCTGAAATCTGTTGTAAAAAAGCTAATACTCAATGAAAATCAAAGTGCAAACTAGGAAGCTAGCTGCAGGCTGTACTTGAGTACGGCAAGGTAAAGCTGACGTGGTTTGAAGAGATTTTCGAAGAGTATAAGAAGATTCTTTTCTTGGCTTTTGTTGTAGGCCGGTGTTAACAAAACTTCTAAAACTCCGCCATGGTGTGGTACAGAGTTTAGGAGGTCCCTTGGGTCACTAATCGATAAACAGCTTCAACATAGATATCCATAGCATGATAGAGATCATCTAAGATAGCATATTCATTTGCTTGGTGTTCTGTTTGCTCTCTTTCTGGGAAAGGGTACAAAACGAGACACAGTTTGGCATCCTATATCTAAGGCTAGTTGTTCTGACCCTATCCCATGAAGTTTGAACTGAAAGAGCTCTTTCTTATCATAGGTTAATGGAAATGATGAATCGGGAGCAAATTCCATGCTGGTTTGTTCTTTAATGGCATTCTATCTCGCCATACAACGCCAAAGAGCTTCTTCGTTAGTACCAAATATGAAACGAACCTGTTTTTGAATTGAATTCCTTTGTCAAGCAAGCTTTTGACTACGTAAAGGGCTACAAGAAAAGGTACTTTATACATGTTAAGTTAACTTTTTTATGTTCTATAAAATTTATGCATAAAAAATTTTTTGAGTCGGTAAAAGGAAATGTATTTTTCAAGATAGAGATCTGGTTGAAACAAAAATCCCTTAGACTGGGACGATTGATCTAGTCTAAGGGAATGGATAGTTGGGGATTACATGCCAAAATTCTTCATAAAAATTGTAAAGAGTGCAAGTAAGATGAAGCTAATACTATTAAGTAGCATATGGACCGAGATAGACATTTCCAAACGTCTAGTACGATAAGCAGTCCAAGTGAGGACAGCAGACATCCAACCATAAATCAAGAAGGAAGGGAGGTTAGAAGGCGTATGTGCTAGAAGAAAGATTAGCCAACCGACAACATAGCCCAACTTTTCGTAGCCTTGGAAGAGTTTGGTAGGAATAATCCCGCGACAGATGATTTCTTCACAAATAGGTGCGATTAAAACGATGAGGAAGAAACTGCTAATCAGAGAGCTTTCAGAAATAAGGTTGTTAATTACTTGTTGATTAGAGGTTGTTGTTTGTTTCATGAGTTGTAACCAGATTCCACCCACAAGATTTCCAACATAAATAGCTAGATAACTAAAGACAATGCGAGGAACATCGTTAACGGTAAAAAGTTTAGATTTTAAATCCAGCAACTTGCTCTTATGGGCTCCGTATAAAAAGATGGCAAGCACGAGAATCGAAACAAGGGAAACAAGGATTATTGACCAGATTGGATTGAACTGAATTTTAGTTAGTGTAGCTAGAGTTAGCATGGGAATTTGAGAGAGGAAGATGGCTATTAACAAGATCCCAAACCAAGTGAGTCGTTTACGAAAATCTTTAAAAAAGTTCATTGATATATCTCCTAAAAAATTTTATCTAATTATAACATAATTGTTGAAAGGATTCTATTTGTTACCATAAGAGGAAGGTACAAACGACGAATAGAATATCCCGAATCAAATGACCGTAGAATGACACCTCCTGTCTCAAGTTTTTTGGAAATAAAAAATTGAGAAATAGAGCTCCAAGACCAATATAAAAAGTGATGGATAAAATGGTGATTGGATTACGTAGAAAAATTAAAATGGAAATAATGATGATGGAAAAACGTACTTCCTTACTACTGGAATTTTTTTGTAGCCTTCTCCATTTTCTAAAAGGGAGAAAGGTGACGAGATCCACTCCAAAGAGAAAAAAGAAGGAAGGGAGGATGAGGTCTACAGCTTCTTTTTGAAGTAAGTTGACAGTAACGATAGTCTCTGATAGAACCAGGCCAACTCCACAGAGATTGACCACAATCATCATACTATAAAATAAAAAGATAAAGCGACTCCTATTAATCAGTCGATTTCTTTTTAGATTGTTACTAGATAAATAATGTATGAAGGCACAAGTTCCTGATAAGGCTAATAAAGCCAGTAGAAAATAAAAACAGGATTGTTTGAGAGCTAGAGAGGTTCCAGACCAAAAGATACAACTACAAAATGCCAGTTGGATTAAGGCAAAGAACAAGAGTATTCGAATTGATTTTATGACTTTTTCCATAAAGTATCCCCTGTATTTTTTTCTTATTATAGCTAAAAGATAGGAGGTGAGGTGGTTTATTTTCCCAATTGTCATGTTTTAAGGCTGACTTGTCTTTTGATACTCTTCGAAAATCTCTTCAAACCACGTCAGCTTCGCCTTGGATTATATATGTGAGGCTGGGACAAAAATCCTAGCCTCTCAATTGTCTTTGGATTGTAGAGCAAGACGCAGTGGTTGAGTGGACTCTACTACGCTGATTTTATCAGCTTTTACAGCCCTACTCAACTGTGCGGAGGTGGGACGACGAAATCGAATTCTAACGAATTACCGATTTCTGTCCCACTCTCTTATCTGCAACCTCAAAGCAGTGCTTTGAGCAACCTGCAGCTCGCTTACTAGTTTGCTCTTTGATTTTCATTGAGTATAAAACTAAAAAATCCCCCTTCAAAGGTTTCTTGAAGAGGGGAGATAGGGTGTGAATTTGATTGTT
>BNJS01002883.1_pt1 | contig 39303 bp, 21 predicted proteins | sample 8540461 | NCBI WGS metagenome assembly BNJS01 (sample SAMD00202454, study PRJDB9452) | human saliva metagenome | isolation source: human saliva | place: Japan
GAGCCATCCTGAGACCATGGCACAGAAAAACCAATAAGGTTAGTATGTAGCATAGATTATTTTACTTAACAATACCAATATGCTGAGGGGATGTACCATGATAATATAACCAAAAGACAAGATACCTACCAGAAGGCAACAGATATAGTGTCTAGCCAAATACTGACCCAATATGGTAGTACATTCCTCAAGATGCAAATCAACAGTTTATCATTCTTTCTATAATCACTTTAAATAGTTTACGGTGATTTATCATTATGAATAATGAACATTCGGTCTCTTCTTAGCAGAAGAATTAATTTTATGATTAGGCCTAAAAAAACTAAAATTGATAACACATCAACCAGGTAATAACAGTTTTGTAAATCTAAAAAAATAATTTACATCATTTATCCATTTAAATGCTGGTAGAATTATAAGGTTGACTGATGAGTGGGGAACTGTCTTCCATGCCGCTACGTCACCGGTTGTCTTTGAAAACAAGAATAAAATTTCCATCTGTTGACTTATAATCTACTCAGGGTTTTATAGCCGGTAACTTCTTGGGCGATAAGATACATTCTCTTCTGACCAAGAACAAATATTCAAGCCACGGTCGGCTGAAAGATTACTTCCACGATAATTGTGCAAAACTCACACGCCAGCACTACCTGTAACACCATCCTTGCTATTCTGCATCACATAAATCATATGATGAAAACAACTTCCTTCGGGCTCCAAGCCCATCAGGAGGTATTTATGAAGAATTCTTCAAGAAATTATGACTAATGCCTGTTAGTACGTCTATACTGACACTTTCAACTTTTCTTTTTAAAGCAAACTATGAGATGACAGGAATTTCAAATCTTCCTTTCTCTGGCAGTATTTATACTGTCTGAAGACATCTTATCACTAATAGTTCAGTCTTTTCTTTTGAGTCTGGTGTCACTTTATATGTAAGATATTTATCCTCTTGATGTTTCGGCTAAGAACAATCGCCACTGCCCGTAGCCAGCCAGAGACTGGCCATTCCTTCTTTGCCACATCATTATGTGCGATCTGGGGTTCTTTAGATTCAGTTTGTAGGATTACTATTTAAGATTTCTGTAGCGCGCATTTGCTCTTTATTTTCTCTTGCTTCATAGAATACTTTTGGTTATTGCCATGTGCTTTTCATCATGGCGATATCGTTCATAGAATTCATCTTCATTGAGTATTTTATCAATATGATCCTTTTCACCTTTAATCTCATTGACTTTTGCAGAACCATTGCATGAATAGTAGTAAATTCTAAACGACCATTCTCGGTATAAAGTATAACAAAGTATCAAGTAATCCCATTTGCATTATGATAATTTCATTTAATGTTACCCTTGGAAAAAATGACAAAGCACGACCATTTGCTTTACCATTCTTATATTATAACACAGACTCTACTCTACGGACTTATGGAAAGTTCTACACGCCATTTAAGACCGTGTTTTATTCATTTGTCTGTTTGTACTTATATAATGTTTTTTTTTTTTTCTCTGCTTGAAGTTGTCCTGTAATATAATAATCATAAAACATCTTCACCCCTTATCATCCAATAATATGGCTATAGTAAGCAGCTTTATCAACTGCTAACTCCTTTCCACTGACTATCCATGAAAAAAGCACCATGAGGAATATAACTACGTGCTTTACGTTGAGCTGTAACAACTGTAAATAAAGAGATACTTACATTGAGCAAAGTACAAACGTTTCCTTATACTTAATCTCTCTAATTCTTTGCAATATACACCAACCAATACAAAAAAAAGAATTTTTCTTCTGTTTTTCTTCAAATATCGACATATTTCAAAACAAAGTATTATCTGTCCACAATAACAAAACTGTAACTGAAAATCTGATTAACGCTATATACCTGGAGAAAGAAAGACGATCAATGACTTTAAGTTTGCTCATTCATCTTCTTAAAGAAAGAAAAGATTTGTAAACGAACAGTAGTTGTTGTACAGAAAAGCCACCATACAGAGCTGTGTGGGCTGGCACGATGGTTTCATTGGGCCATATTAGTATGCTCTAAACAAACTATGGAGGCTATACTTAAAAGAATGCTTTTTCAATGTATTATTGCAGAATCGCATGAGAGGATGCAGCTCGCAAAGCTATTTAAGATTAATTAGACAGTGAGCTGACATTGCCAATAGAAACTCTTAATACAGACGTCCTTCGTACTATACTTGATAAAGTTGGAATTTTACGAAGATGCTGTATTAACACATATAGCCATGTAAAATTCCAGTATCAGGTACTTTTCTTTACCGATGCAGCTATTCATATATAACAAACAGCAGAAAACACAAGTACGTATATTATGAACTTCTGTCACTTTGTTGAAATAGAATGTCCTAAAATTGCTCTTATCCATTGTTCTGAAAGTGGACGAACGTCATTTTCCATATACAGCTTCATATGAGCACCTGAGGCAGAGATCTGAAACTAGTACCTTTGGTAAGTATGTACAATGGATGGACCATTAGATTTGATTACCTCTTGTTCTGTTGAAACGACGAAAATCAAACAAATAAACTCTCATCAATGGAGAAACTGATGCAATTAATTTTCCCAGACAATGATGAAATTTGGTAATTTGTTTTATATGTAAAACCGTTACCCTTTTCACATCATGCGAAAACAACAGCCATTCTTCAAAGGTACCATGCGCCAGTGAGTGCTCCCCAAGTCGTGGCGATACAATTGAATCTAAGTACTATAGTCTTGCACGCACAGAGTCTTATCTACTCAGATAAATGAAATATACTGGGTATATAAAAGAAAACATGGCTTACAAGACTTGGCTGTAACCCTGGATCAACATCAACTAAGATATCCTTGCAAATGATGAATCAGCCTGTCTTCGTTGTGACATTGCACACTCAAGAAAGAGCTTTGGTAGATTCAAGCGTATATCGATCAGTATCATTTTCGTAAACAGGTTGTAATTGAAGGGTTAAAGATAGAAATATTCCTTTGGTTTTGATGCCGTCATCGGACGTGGTGGACTTGCAAAACCAGTGTCAAGTGTGTGTTTAATCACTGAACAGATGATGGTTGACCCGGCGGCGGGCTGTACCAACATGATTATCAGGCTCTCCTCTTATGCCATGTTGTGTGTTGGCACCTGTAAACCAAAAGCTATTGGTGGACGGTTTTTGAAGCATGGGTTCAACTTATGAAACTTAACCTTGATATGTCATTTAGGCGGAGGAATATCTGTTAGCATTCTGAGGCTATTGATGTCTAATAACGCATTGGATGTTGAGAGGACCATTTCTCCAGAACGTGCAGGAACATTACCTGCAGACAGTTTCTTTGCTTCAGTGGGAAGTATACTGAGGGCAAGGTATTGGAGAAGGAGTGGTGGCCAGGCGGGTCCTTCAGCTCATCTCGGAACAGTGATTTACGAGAGATAACAAATTGGATTAAAGGAGTTGATAAACATGAACTCGTCGTTTCTGCTATGGTTTGTATTGCTAAAATATAGCTGGAAAGGGCGGTACTATGTGCTTAACATTGATGCTATTCTGCTGACGGGTGGTATGTAAGTGGACTATATTGTTGAACGTCTCGAGGCGTCTCTCCTGTTTGCCGTTCATGTTTGTCCTGGGCGGATGGGATGCAAGCTTTGACAGAGAATGCACTGGCAGTTCTTGAGAGTGAACATGAGCAAAGATGTCATCTCCTACAAGTGCAAAACCTAAACAATTAATACACTTAGTTTATAAGTAAAACTAAATCTTAGCAAAGAGGGTACATGAATACCAAAACAGAAATTCTTTTATAAGTTATGAAACTTCAGTAGACCGCAATATTATTTGCCGTACTCCTGATAGGCCTATTTGAAGCCTACAAACAATTAGAGTATTGAGGAAAGCCATGGTAAGCTCAGGTTCACACGGGTGGACATATAGTAAGTGGTGGCGTGAGCTTAAAACAACCAATGAAACTGAGATTCATCAGCGTGCAGGGAAAGCTATCTTAGGTATGAATATCAGGGGTTCATTGTAGACCAGGTACTTGTCAGTGAAGCTGTGAACATACATCAAAATTACTATATGAGTATCCTTGTTGACCGTAAGTCAAAGTGTCCTATGTGTGCTGGGCCATTACAGGTGGTATGGATATCGAGCAGGTATAGGAGGACACCAGAGAAGATTGGAAGATTATCCATCAACCCAGTTATCGGAATGAGCGACTATCTTGCACATAGGGGCAGCCTTCAAACTTTTTTCCGATGACATGGCACAGAGTTAAACAGGCTGTACCAATCTTCAAGAATATTTATAAACTCTTTACTGAGAAAGGATGCCTCATTGGCAGAATCAACCCATTAGTCATGTTGAGGATGGTTCTGCAAGAAATAGGTGACGCAAGGTGACCTTCGATGTGATGCCCTTTTCGTCACAGGTGTAGCCGAACTTTTGAACCTACGGAGGAGCACGCAAAGAGGCGGTGAAGCTAAAGACAAAGGGATTCAGCTATGCGAACCTTGGAGGGAGCATCGGTTGCATGGTGAAGTGAGGGTCTTTGGTCTTGCAATGGCAGCTCATGGACTATGATTAAGTTATGTGGTGGCGGAACCCGACTAACTTCCCTCGATATTGAGTGGTAGCTCCTAACCTGAGAAGATAGTTGAGCTATGAGCTTCTCTTGGGTGAGTAAGCATGTTAAGGTGAGTACGTTAATCAACTATCTTCAGTGAGTATTACCACGCTGTGATGATGTTGCAAACGGACTCTTGGAGCATTCAAGGTTGAAACACAGTATTCCTATTGTCATCCAGCAACAGAAAGGAACCAACGAAGGGCAGAGAGTGGGCTGCATCGCTTGGAAGACCCACTTCCTGTCAGCTGGTAGCGGATCTTTGGACATAAAGGCTATGAAACTGGGCAAAAAACTTTTAAAACACAAGGTTATGAGTATTCTAATCAATAAAATTAAGTTAATCATACCCAGGGCATTACAGGTCGTGATGGTAGTTTCACGCTTTAAAATGAAGGGATATGGCACCAATGGTTAATTGGAGACATCTCCTAGCAAAATTTGAGGTCAGGAAGTAGCCGGCATCCCTGTAATTCAACACAGTTAAAGAGACGCTGTTGCAGCAACTGGGTACCAACGCATCTATTATCTTTGTCCCTGCCCATTCGCAAAAGACGCAATGCTTGAAGCAATTGATAGCGGTGGCGTGGAACTCGTCATTTGTATATCCTGTTACCAACCTCTGATACGGTTACAGCACAACGTTACGCTAAGATTAAAGGGTGTAAGGTAATTGGTCAAACTGTCCAGGACGGCTTCTCCAGAAGAAGAGTATGCTTGTTTGCCGGCCTAATATCTTCAAGAAGGGACATACGGGTGTTATCAGCCGTAGTGGTACCCCACTGACTTATGAGGGTTGTGTATAACCTCACAGCAGGTTAGGACAATCAACAGCCAGTTGGGTGTTGGTGGTGACCCAGTCATTGGACTTTATTTCGAGGAACTTCTCCGTATATTCCAGGATATTGAGACAGATAGTATTGCACTCATTGGAGAGATTGGCGGTGATGCTGAAGGCGTGCAGCTAAGTTTATCAAGAGCATGTACAAAGCCTGTAGCAGTATTCATCTCTCTGGTCAGCAAGCTCCTCCGGGCAAACAGATGGAACACCAGTTGGTGCTATCATCTCAAGTGTCTAGTTCTGCAAGCAGAAAAAGGTTACGAGCTTTTGAGGCTATGCAAGTCCATGCCTGTTGCACGTAAGACGGTGAAATACAGAACTCCTTAAGAAACAATTAAATATTAAAACAGTGCTAAACCATTTTCTATAATGTTAGAGGAATATCCTTAGTGGATACTCTATTTTATTCTGACACGCTTATTTATTTTGCAACTGGCAAAAGCTTTTGCGATATAATAGATATTCTCTCCAGTTTCGCCAAATATATACCACCTACGTCTTGAATAAGCGTATTTATGAATTCTTTATCAATACTGCACAGGTTTTCCATCGTCGTGTGAAAATCATCCTTACCAATGCCAATCCATATAAGCGAGGAGATTTCTTACACAACATCTTACTTCCCTCGTCAATGTTCTACTCGTGGAAAGACTATACCATCCTTTGCCATTTGATTGAAAATGCAGCAGAAAATAAGTAATATAATCAAAGGTATCGGGATTATTTGTTGACTATAAATCAGATAAAAACCGCCCACTTGAACAGTCGTAGCCAAGCTCCTGTTTAGCTTTATCCTTCTTCACACGATAAACGCACAAACTGGGTAATATCAAATGCTGCCTTTTCAAAGTTTCATCCGACATTTGCAGGGTATCGCATTACAGCGTGAAATCCACGGACCACTACTGATGCTACTTCCAAAATATTACCATTTGGCATTACCACAATAATAGTTTACTTTCCTCAACCAATAGAATTATCCAAATTTGTGTGTGGCGACCAATTCTTCCGGCATTCATCCTTTTCCCATACCGCTGGTAAGTAAAGAACAGGATGGCTTCGCTTACTTGTTTCGTAACGGTGACGTATCGACATGTACGACGTTAAGCCTGCTGTTGGACTATCATACCACGCTTTTCTTAGATCCATAGGGTTTCTTCACCACCAGGCCATCTACACCGCGCCAACAAGCAACACTATATCATATTACTGTCTCACCAGCATATATATGTTCTTCGGTCTATTATCTTTACACCACATCAACAATGGATTATAACTATAAAACTCAGGCTTTAAAGGTGCAGTTGTCAGTGTCTTCCAGTATTTATCCTTATTCATCAACTGTGGACTCAATCATCTGCCATATCTGGGTTTCCTTCCTACGCATATGAGTGCCTGTAAGTTCAACCTTCTTTTGGTTTAAAAATTTGATAGTTAAAGAATTATCAGCATTAACCACAGGAGACACTATCTCGTCATCTTTCCAATTAAAAAGAACTCCTGAGCTCACCTATTGATACTTGTAAGACAAACAAAAACAGTCAAACTGCTTTCCTTGGTTTGTATTTTAGATTTTCATCATTAACTTATTTTCAATCTATGCAAATCTATATTAAATTAAGCGCATTCGGTGTGATTACTGTACTTTGTAAGTCCAAGAAACATTATTATCAATGCGGTAAAAGGGTGTCAGATAAAAATAGAGACTTCTCCCACTTCTGCAGATACCTTTTTACTGATACCACTTAAAATTAATAATTTTCTATATCTCGTTTATTGCCTTTATCGGTTTATGCTTTTGGAAACTTCTTTTCACTCATGGCTGAGGACAGTTAAGTCTACATAGGTTAATTCTTGTGAAACTGAGAATAAAGAATATCTACACGCACAATGGCCTCCCACTTTCTTTAAGTTTCTTTTCTGTATCTAAATTAAAATATCGACTTGAGCATAACCGCTGGTTCTGCTTTAACATGAGATTATTACCAAACAGTAAGGTTTTTGGTGTGGTTTAGTGCTCACCAATGGTACGAAATATACTTTATGGTAGTAACCATCAACACGATGTGTTATTTAAAGACACATCAAAATAAAAGAGATCGGAAAAGAGAAGCATTATCAGTACAAAGGTTGTCAACTTACAATCTAATAAAAGTCGAGTACAACGAAAGAAATTTTCCATTCATTGGTGGGAAATAAAGTAATTATTACTAACTGGCGTTGTTTCCTTCGGGAAACAAAATAAACATTAACAAGTGAGTGGTAAAGAACTTCAGTGAGAGTTAAAGATTTACATATATATTAGAACGTACAGCAGCATAAATAGCTATTATGGCATTAACACTGGCAGCTTTGTAAAGCGGATAACAATCCTATAAAAGCAGGATATAGTACAATGACTACTGAACAAATGAAGTAAATAATAAATACGAGTAAGAGGAAAGAGAGTAAAATGGGTGTAACAGAATGAACATAGATATGTTCCGATAGTAATGGATTTCAGAATAATCCCTAGACATGAGACTTCAGGGTGAGTAAAGCCTCACTGTGTGATTTTTATGCAACATGGTGTGGTCATGTAAGCAACGCGCAGTTCTCAGTATGGTAAGTTATACAGGTCAGTTGATGTTTATGATGAATGACAGCGGCAGGGTTTAACGGCCCTCTTTTGGTATTCGTTTAATCCATCAATCCTCTTTATTCCTAAAGGCAGAGTGAACCTACAATGCAGAACGGAGCTATGAACAAAACTCCAGTTTGAAGGGATTATCAAGTCTATCTTACTTGTTAAAGTAAGGACACATAATGGACAATCGTTAACTGTATATCAGTAGATTCGCGAAATATTTGCATTATCATCACTGCTTTTGAATGCTGGATTACAAAAGGCCGACAAACTTACGTATCAATGAAGCAATACTATTATGTCTACTCTCAGAGAGTAGAAACCTATGTTGGTGGTGAAATAGCAGAAGAGATGGAAGCTTGACACGTTCCAGATAACTTCAAAAGGTAATCTTACCTCGATGAGAACGAAGCAGCTTATTCGCCATAAATGCTTGTTAGAGGATGGAGCCTTTTACAAAGGTTTCACATTACAAAACATGGTTTAGAGATTGACATTTATGATTCCATAGCTGTTGAAGGAGTTAAAAGAAAATCACAGATACTATCCTTATCTTTCGATAATATTAGACAAGTAAATAAAAATAGAGGACGTATAGAGCGTGATTGCAATTGGCGCAACCAACCGCGGCTATACATTCCCTATTTTACCTCTAATATCCAAGAATGCAACTCTTTTGAAGTCAAGATAAGTTACTTCGCGCTATGTTGCTCAATACCACTTCTGTGGCACATATGCCTCCTATTCGCCCTTCGCAAGCTAAGATTATTTCAGCAGATGCTGCCTTTCTCGACAGAGCGATACTGTCCGCGGTACAACCAAACGAACATTAATCAATAAAGCCACGTTGCATACCGCTTATTCTACATGATGAATCAGCAAGCTTATAAAGGTTTCAAAACTCCAAGTATCTCACCTCACATACCAGAAACGGATGGCAGGCTCACGTAGCTTCGGCTCTTCTTATAAAGTTCATTATCGGCCTGGGTTGCCAATGCTACAATCGAACATAACCGCGCCATTACCAGGTCTTATCTTCGAGATACCCTTTATTAGGAAACTAAGACACACTATCGGTCCCTTATCATCATATTTGGATAATGTTGAGGACTATTTAAAGGATTAGCGTTTATCATCTTTCTCTCTATTTTTAGTCCATCTGTTCTATTAGTTGCGGGTTTCTCAATATGCGCAAACTGTATTATAATGTGAGACGTTTCAACATATCCATCATGGGTGTTGAGTTATCATCACTAATGTCAAGAGTCGCGGTTTGTATAGCAGGAGGAATAGAATCGATGCATGCTTCTTACGTTCAAAGCATCACACGTCCATAAGCACCTAAAACTTGCAGTGTCTGGAAGAGAACAAAGCAATGACAAGCGGGTTGACGAGGCGGCGTTTTAGAAGGTGCTTCAGCATAATTCTTAAAGGCTCTGATATGTCAAATACCAATTCACGGCGCAATGTCTGAAAGAATACTTTATGCTTGCTTGCCCTTATGCAAGCGAAGTGTTGTCATAATAAAAGGACCTTTCTTCCACCTGATAATCAAAACTAATGGTTTCCCTTCCTTATCTAACGCAATATTTCGTGCTTGGGAAATCACGATAAAGGAAACTCCATGTGCTCTGATGTCGGAGTCTTGCAGAAGCAGCCCACAGAAGTTTAGAAGGCTTCGAGCTCAACTGGACGTGTCGAGGTTCGGTTGCTTTGAGAAAGCAATGCTTAAAATAGTTCAACCATCAGTAGCACTCTCTTGATTGAGATTCTGGTTGTGGGTAACAATTAGAAAATCAAGTTCTTTGCGCCGCGCAACTGGATATTTGGCAATTCTCATGGCATTTGCGTAGCAACTTTTGCTCAGCAAGATTGCCATAGCGTCCACCAGCCTCACGTCCACTACGTATAGCATGCGTAGAGTGACGTGTTGCTAAGGTCTGATTGTGCAGGTGACTATAACTCTTACATCAGCAGATACAGCAGAGATAATGTGGTACCGTGCAAACGCCGTTTCTCAAAATGTTTAGCAAGACAGGTAAAAGGCTTGATTTTCATCACGGCTGATCCTACTAACTTTACCAGTGACAGTATCACCATCTTCATCAAACGTATCCAGTCACACTCACGGTTACTACTCTGCTCTGCTAACTCACGTTTAGAAGGGTTACTACCCTTCGAATTTCTTATAGTAGTTCTAATAGGTCGCTCCATAATTCATAACTTATGTAGGAAGCGTTGTAAAACCACTGTAACACCTTCGTTTCTCACTACATAATGAAACATAAGAGATATCCACAACTTCACATGAAGGCTGCTAAAAGTATATGTAGGGTTGAGTCGTCTGTCGCCCTCAAGCTTTTTCTATATCTCTCAGCTTGCTTTCCTACACACGTCTTGTGGTCATACTGACGTAGTAAGCTATCCACCAACAGTAGAAGTGCAAGTCACCACCAGTAATAAGCCGCGTACCCTGTAATATGTACATGCTGCCCCAATAACGATGAAGAGCTGTAGCAAATTCTTTCCTGTTTAATCAATTTCGTCCCATGCTACAGTTAACTGAAAAAGATTCTACAGATAAGGAATGAAACAGAGAAGTTTTCTTTAATTATTCTAATCTTATTATTTTCGTAGCTATCACGCATATAGCCGTCTTATAGTCGACTCTATTCTATTTAGCAGAAACAAGTCTGTTAGTGGCTTTCTTACATCCTACACTTAGAATTAACTTTATAATAAAGGGCTGTCGTTCATAGGAAACCTATCACTATGTGTATTTTAATGATAAAAGAGCAAGATAACTTACAGATAAATGGATGTGAACCGCGCCAATTAATGACCCTGTTTTCCGGATTTATAAAGGTGCCACGTGGACTGTTTCCTTGACGATAGTACGTCACACTTGTGCCAGCGATTAACACGTATCAAAGCAATTAGAGCTTTAACACAAGAGGTTTGTCCAGGTGCACAGCATACACGCTTTTGCGCCGGCACTCTAGGGTGCCTTTCATCATAGGTGAGCGAGGCAATGTATCACTACGACAGAGTGTGCTTTTGTCTTTGTGCAGGGCTGAGGCTGTACAAGCTGCCATCCCTAATGCGCTGACGGTTGGGCGTGCTCCATCCTCATGTGGCTGAAAACACACTGATTAGTGGTATTACACTATGAAGAAATGTCGCTGATGATGATGGACCGTATCAACTACGACACGCCATGGAGCACTCAACCTTGCGATTAGTATCTTTTAGGATGAATACCCTAAAATTCTTCATCAGCTTCAGTTTCCGCAACTGCGGCGGATGAAACCGGCTTGACTCTCCGTCGTGACAGTTCTTTACAGAGTGACAGAGGGGCATGCCCATATTCTGCACGTATTATCAAGATAAGTCAGCGTTGTCGATGATGATGGCACTGTTGTCAGGATCAAAATGGTATTTATTCTATCGAGAATTATCTACTTCACGTCGCCTTATGTATTGGCAGAGTATATCACGCATAGCAACCGTATTGGATGTGAGAATGTTCTTATCAATGCTTTACATAGAGGCGAGCGAACTAGCAAAAAGAAGGAGTTGAACTGGCTTCACGGCTCTTCGATTACTTCCTTTACAATGATATTACAGCTGAAAACTTTCTACGGGCCTTCAAGGCATTAGATAGTTGTCTGGCTCTGGATGACAATGACGCCTATGGAGTGCTATTAAAGTATAGCAACAACATGAAGATAAGACACTTTTCACTCCTATCTTCAAACACGATCAATTCCGAAAAATATTCAAAGTAGAAGTACGAGAAGAGGAGCCAACGACAGAGGAAATCAATCAGTTTAAACTGGCAGATTTGAGACGATAACGAGATAAGTCTCGCTGATTGCCTTGATTACCTCATTCGAGTAAATCCAGATTTTGAAAGATATGCTTACACAGTCCTCATGATGACCATATTAGCATTCTGTACAAAGAGACTGGAACATTAGAAAGATATAACTGAAGCATCGGAGATTTTGAACATATTGAGATTACTCGATATGCGAAACTGCTACCTATCACTATCAACGTTTCATAACATCTATCTTGCACCTGATTACCAATCGCAATAAAAATAACTACTCGTGGAATTCTTGCGAGGCTAAATGTCGCAGACTTTATACAAAGGTCGTATTGAAAGGTGACGAAAACGCAACCGGCTATTAATACCTTCGCCAAGATTAGCTAGATGCAAGAAAGAGCTGTCTTTTCTTGCAAGCCCTCAAATATATCACTATCTCTTTGGAAACAGAGTCGGCATTGTGCTTATAGATGAAGATATCCAACTGGACAAGGAGGGAAAGCTTCCTGCCTCCGTGTCAAAAGAATGCACGAGACTGAGCATACAATTGTTGCAACTCTATGAAAGTATGAAACCCTAAGAAGTTGCTAGGCATTGATTCTGCTTGCTATGTTCATCGAGAAGCATGGTGGCAAGGATGTCTGTGGTCGGCATTTGCATATTATATTGGTGATGGTGTGATCTTTGGGTGACCCGAGCTGCCGATGCATCCTCAATACCAAGCTATCATACGGATGGCGTGCAGCTAGGAAATAATTGTGGTTGTTCATCCAAAGTGCAAGTATTTATCATGGTTGTAAGATTGGCCAGCAATGTTATCTTTCTCATTCTCGGTTGTGTAATTGGTGCGGATGGGTTTCACTGCACCCATCGAAACACTACTAGCTACGCGATAAAATACCTCAGTTGGTATTGTAACAATAGAAGATAACTTGTAGAGATTGAGTGCCAACACTTGTATTGATCCCGCTCAACCATGGGCAGTACATACATGTCTGTGGTGAGTGAAACTTGACAACGTGTCAAATAGTACACAACAATGATATTGGTGGGAATACAGTGATACAGTCCGCTCAGGTTAGGTATTGGCAGGCTCAGCAAAGTTGGTCAATGGTGTATGTTTGGCGGACAGGTGGGTATAGCTGGTCATGCTCACTATCGGTGACAAGGTATTCCTCGGTGCACGAGTCAGGCGTTCCTGGTAGCCCTAAAGAGTAATCAGCAACTCATTGGCACCTCCGTTGGGAGCAGCGTCCACTTTAAGCCACAGGCTGCTCTTCCAGCGTTTGCCAGGGGATGCTTACAAGCAGGTTGAACGCAATTGCCTGAAAGAAATTTGGAAAAGAATTGAAAAAGAACAAATAACCTACATGGCGAAACAGTTGGCGAGAAAGGAAAACTTTAAAGGGAAAGCTTCCCTCGTGAAAGGGACTTCTTTACGAGATTGAGTCTTATCGCGATCATTCAATCTCACCCCAGAAAAGTACTGGCTACAGATACTAAAGAATCGATCTGATTAGACAGCCTATTATTGAGATGCTGTTGCTGAGATACTTGTTGACACTCGCGATGGAACAGTATTAGCATTATTGTGAGGCACGTGTTAGTACGATTGAACATGGTATGCCCTGCCCTTTCTGCACGTGGGTATTGATAACTCGTCTTGCGCTAGATTAATGGCCCAGAATTCCTCATCCTCGATGGCTCACAGCGATGTATCGTCAGATAAAATCAACGAGGTTGGTATGGTGTGACCAGAATGCTCCAGAGGATTACTATATCATGTTCGTGCAGAAAGATTGAGAGTAAGGATGAGAATGGTTCTGTAATTACGATTCATCACCGGACGAGCGGTTCTCTATCACTGCGATGTGTAACTGCTGACGCTGGTTTATTAGCTGGGTCAATTTGCTGACGATGGATGATGTTAATACTTATGCATAGCCTGGAGATTCGCTCCGAGCGCGTACTATTCGTGTGACGTATGCCACTACTCTGCAGGCTCGTCTGATTATGTGGTGAGCTTAGATACCACGTTGTTATCTGCCATGCAACGAGCTTCACACGAGAAAGCTTGACGATTGGCTGACCTCTTGAAAGGTTCCATCGCATGGATGCGAAAGCTAACATTGGTTATATTCAGCATGCGCCTTTTACAATGGGATTAACGAGAATGCTTGCACGTGCATAAAGCTCTCTCTTGAGTACCGGTGATATGGCATTGGTGGTAAACCTCATCGCGTACGCATTATTGCAGAGCTGCATCCTGGTCATACTGCGCTATAGTTTGCTCGCTTGATGCGTGAAAGTACGTACACGCATGAGATACAGCGCAATGTACGATCCAGGCGGTGAGGCCATTGGTGGTTACCACTGGGCATCCGCGAACTTTTACCACACCGCTAATCCAATGCAGCGTTTGGTGGGCCAGGCCGTCATTGCAATGGGTTTAACACTGCTATCATTGGTGGCCAAGTAGTAAACCAGCAACGAACCATTCTTCCAGGTCACTTCCCACGGGAGCCTGCTGTTACCGCTGCCAGGTAGCTACGGGCTGCAGGCTATGCGCTCAATGTGGTGGGCTCTGCGTGCTCTCTCTCAGGTTGAAGAGCGAGAGCCGGGTGGTCAACTTACTTGTGATTGTTGACGCTCGTTTCCGTCAGAAGGGTTGTCTCTGGTGACACGCTTGCTGTCCCGTGTTGAACTTCTTGGTCCTGTACGTCGTAACAACCAGTCTCAATGAAGGGTCATATGTTTGTTGGCGAGCGTGTTAAGTTTGCGGAAGGCTACATTCACTGCCCATTGTGAAATGAAGTAAGCACAATTACACCAAGACAATTATGAACCAGATAAGCCCATTGGCCTTTGTTCATCCAGAGGCAAAACTTGAAATGATAATATAATTGGTCCCGTTCTGTGCCATAATCGAGAATACTCACCGTGTCGGTGATAATAATGTGTTCCAAAACAATGCTGTAACTATCGTGTTTGGTGCACGTTTGAAGCAGCAACAACGAGAATATTCCCGAGGTGCCAGCATCTCGGCCAAAAGGCCTCAAGAGCTTTGAGTCAGAGTGCAGGAATCGCACCTTGTGAGATAGGATGACAACTCTGTCTGTGAGAATGTCTTCATGTTTCATCGTGGTACGCTTTCAGAAAGGGTACAACGATGGTTGGTGGTAATAACCTACTTTGTTCTAGAATGTATGGCATGCACATGATTGTGTGTGATGGTCTGGTGACATTATTGGCTAGTGCAGCAAATTTGCAGGCGAAGGACAGTTGGTGATATCGCGTCATATCTGCCAATGACTACTCTGTCATCAGTTCTGCCATTGGTGGATACGTTATGATACAGGTGGAAGCCGTTTCTCTATGGATATTCCACCGCCTTATATCAATGTGCTTGAGAAAGAGCCTGCCCGCTATATGAATTAACCTCATTGGTCTTCGCCGTCGGTGACACTCGATGACTCGACAGAACTTATCCACAATGCTTACCGCATCCTTTGCGGAACAGGTGCACGCGCCGAGAACATCTCAGAAGATTAAGAACGAACGACTGGATTGATGCCAGAGATTCAGAAGTTACAGACTTGCGTGAGATCGTCTGAGACGACGTGTATCGTAAATATAAGACTATTCCCTCCCCTCTCAGGAGGAAGTCTTTCAGCGAAACGAGTAGGTTTGAGTATTTCCACCAACTTTGACGAGTTTGGAAAACATTATTTCATAATCATTTATCAGCTTGACCAAAACATTAATAGTCATCACTGGCCCCAGCAGGCGTTGGCTTAGAGACAGAGGCCTCTTCCGTGTTGCAGAGCATTTTAATGTACCATATCATTGTCATGACTGCTCGATCAAAATAGCTACTGAGAGTTCCTATGGAACAGCAGCACCAACAGCGTAGAACAGCATGGTGTACAACACTATTTTGTTGGTAAATCATCATTTGGAAGACCTACTATTCTGCAGTTTCATACTGAACAGATGTACTTTAATATGTATGTAGCAGCCAGCACACACCTATCTCGCTTTCTCTCTGGTGGTTCAGTGAGTGTATGTATTGACGCTGTCATAGTGCTGCATTGATGATATCCGACGATTCTTCCTGGAAATACGAGAGGAAATGATGAAACGCTTGAGCAGAGGGAGTAGAACAGATGTGTAATCTGTTACGAGAACTGGACCCCGAGCGCACTGAGAGGACAGTTGACAGGAGTAATCCACGTCGTGTTATCCATGCCGCCCGAGGATATGTATCCAAACAGGAAAAACATACATCTTTGCCGTTTCCAATACTAGCAGATCGTCCTCTAGTCTCAGCTAAGGTTGGGTTAAAGCCGTGACAGAACGAAACTCTATAATAGAATCAAATCAGCGAGTATTAGACATGATTGAAGAGGGAATGGATGAGAAGCAGTACCATGTCTATCCTAAAGCGAACTCTGAATTCCTCAACTCTGGTTGGATATAGAGGAGCTGTGAGTACCTCGTGATGGCTTAACAACACTTGAGTGAAGCCATATTTCAAAATACAGGAGTATTACTGAAGATCTGTCGCAAACAAGCTCACATGGTATAAAAAGATACAGTATCAATGGTTTAACCCGATAACATTGAAGAAATCTTAAATTATGTCCATACAATGATATCAAATACAAGTAAATAAGTACTTTTGTATTAAACGTATTATAGCAATATTATAAACATAGGCAAAGTAGCTTTTAAAACTTGAAGGTTGTCAATCAATGATAAAGAAAATATTTAAATTCATTAGAAGTATATTCCGAGGAATTTTCAATTTCTTCCCATGGTGCAAAACTGCTATAAAGGTCGCTTGGTCACGAAGATGGCTGTCGGAACAGTATCTTTCTTTTGTAGCTATCTTCCTATTTAGAATGTAGACATTAACTTCCTTTGGCTCTTTGGAAAGTCACTAGGTTTTATTGATATAAAACCTCCAACCTATGCTGCATCAGAGATTTATAGTAGACTTGTCCTCATTGGTAGATTCTAAAGAGAATGTACACCAGTAAAGTATGAGGAGAGACCTCAGATTCTGGAATGCACTCATCTAGCACTGAGGACGAGCGCTTCTATAGCCATAATGGTATAGACTTTATGGGTATGGAGTGGTATAGAGATGCTAACAGGTAGGGAGGTCGGTGCATCAAACTCCACATTAGCAGTTGGCGAAGAATATGATCCATGTTCGTACGCAATATTTCATCGTCCATTGGCGTACCGACTTTAGAATGCTCATTATGAAGAGTAAAGAATGGATTATTGCTGTAAGTTAGAGTTAATCTCACTCAAAGAAAGAAATTTGGACAATGTATCAACACCGTTGACTTGCAACAATTCTTTGTAAAGACAGCTGCTAAGACTTATTTTTAATACAAGTCCTTCAAAAGTTATCTATCGATCAAGCTCGCAACGTTGGTAGGTATGTTGAAAGCTATCTTATTATAATCCAATCTTGCACCTAAAGAATTTATTCGTCATCGTAACATTGTGCTGTATAATATGGTTACATGTAATGTATTACACATGATGAGTACGCACTATACTCTAAGCGACCTATGAAGTTGGATATGCAGTAGAACTATGATGATCATGAGCTCAACTACTTCCGTGAATATATATCGTGAATACTAAAGATTGGATGAAAGACAATGGTTACGACCTCTATAGCAGTGGTTTAAAGATCTATACCCACCATTGACACTCGTATGCAGAAGTAGCTGACAGTCTGCACAAAGCAGATGGAAAAAGGTTCAATACTTTTGATAACTCACTGGAGGTATGCCTTTACGCGATGTAAAAGGAAATGAGATTCTGGCTTTATTGAGGGCATTGCTGAACGTCAGCCTTTCTATACAGCTAGTTACGAGAAATATCCTAACCAGCCTGATAGCGTTCTATCATCATCTCAACAAACCGCATAAGGTGACTCTTCGACTAAGTAGAAAGGGGCATATTGAGAAAGAAATGTCATCAATGGACTCTATCCGTTATATGAGTTAAATTCATGCACTGTGCTATGGTTGCTATGGGAACCAGAGACTGGTGCGAGTAAGAGCTTTGGGTGGGTGACATTGATTTCAAAACATGTGGAAATATGATAAGGTTGTTTGCACAGGTCAACCAGGTTCAACCTTCAAACTATTCGTCTACTCAGAGGCGTTCAATCATGACTTACGTGAGTAAAACGTCGTGATAGATATATCAGTATGCAGGTTCTTGATAAGAAGACTGGTCAGATGAAGACTTGGACACCACACAATGCCAATGGTAGATTCTCTAATGATTCTAGTACACTGAAGAGTGCTTTTGCTCGCAGTATAAACTCCATTGCTGTACGCTTAGGACAGGAGATGGGCATCAAGAATATTATCCGTACAGCTCAGGAGATGGGTATCAAGAGTCATGTTGGATGGTAGCCACTGCACTCGGTTCAAGCGATCGCAAAACTTATTAATTGGTAAATGCCTATGTACTGTAGCAAAGATGATAGAATATTATGTTCCAGTTGTCGTGACACGATCTTAGATAAAAGACGAAACTGAGGTAAGGCTAGCACCAAAAGACCCACGAGAGAGTATTACTCTTACAAGACAGCATTCCTCATGCAGGAAATGTTGAAGGCTGTGTGAACGAAGGTGAGCGGTACAAGTCAGCATCGTCATTATACTTTTGGGGATACAGACTGGGAGGAAAGACTGGTGCAAGTAAACTAACCTACTTGATGCGCTTGGTTTATAAGTGAGTCAGCCCCTAAACTTGTCGTTGGTCATGGGTTGGTGGTGAATATCGCCCATCCAGCTTCCGTACAGGAGCCTTTAGGACAGGTTCAAAGACTGCACTACCTATCTGTGGAGAGCCTATTTACAGCTTAATGCGCGACAAGGCTTCCAAAAGTATCATGCTAAGTGGCAGTGATCCAGACGAGGATATCGACCCTTCAATGTACAACTGTCAACCCTACAGTAGTTCGGCGTGCTGCTCCTGATTCTTTGCTGTGACTTTACAACAGGACATAGACGTCATCAGGAGGAAGAGGAAGAACCATCGACGGACACGAAAATACAGACGAGGGAGTGGCTTTTAGATAGAACCCGCCCACAACCTACTCCAGAACGGCAGAGCAACGAGTTCTAATAATGAATCTCTCAAAATTATAAAGAAGGCGAAGAAGCCACGCAGTGAAGATATGAAATTTAGGTAATTCATAATTTTAAAATGGAACTTATGATTACTTTGAGTTGATAAAAGAAATCAGAATACTTTTGGTAATTGATTAATAACTATCAGTTCTCTTCCTCAAACAACAAACTTCTATGTATTCACAGAGACTTACTTCTGTGAGTATATGAAGGTTTTTGTTTTATCTATAAGCTTGTCAGTAAACTTAACAATAGGTCATTGTAATTATAGCAGAAAAAGGCGCAAGGCATAAATATAGCTTAGTAGCAAACATAACTACCAACTGCAAAGGAACTAAAGTCCCCCAATCAATGTCACAAAAGAAGGTAAACATAGACGTAAATTCGATTGACTTTGGATAATACAGAGTTGCAAAAAGCTCTTTCGGATTATTCAATTCAAACATTCCTATTCCTCACTGGAAAAGCAGGAACAGGAAAGTCTACATTCCTACGTTACATTGCTGCGACAACAAAGAAAACATATTATTCTTTGCACCTACAGTATAGCTGCTATCAATGCAGGCGGTAGTACACTCGCATAGCTTCTTCAAGGTCCCATTCTATCCTCTTGTCCCAACTGACAAACGTTATTCTGCTCGTAATCTACGCAGCACAATGAAATACAATGGTGACAAGTGCAAACTTTTGTGGGAAGTCGAACTAATCATTATTGATGAGATTAGTATGGTTAGAGCTGACATCATTGACTTCATCGACAAAATACTGCGCATATACAATCGTAATATGCGCGAGCCATTCAGCGGAAAACAGCTTCTCTGGTAGGCGACATTTATCAGTTAGAACCTGTTCTTAAGGAAGAGGATCGTCGACTCATACAACCCTATTACCCAAGTGGCTACTTCTTTGATGCAAAGGTAGTTTCAAGATTATCCACTTGTGAGTATTGAACTCAATAAAGTCTACCGTCAAAACGACCTCACTTTATTTCCATTCTTGACTATATCCGTAACCAACTCAGGTCACTGACACTGATTTCAAATCCATATCAATGAACGTGTTGGGGCAAGTTTGGAGAACACAAACAAGCCAGAAGGAGATTTCACCATTACCCTATCAACTAAGCGAGATAGCAGTAGACTGGATAAACAATGAAGGACCTGATAGCCTTGATGGAGACCCAGTGATGTTCTAGGTGAAATCAAAGGAGAGTTTCCTGAGAGTAGCCTCCCTACTCCTATTGGAGAGTTAAACCTCAAGGTGGGAGCACATATCATGTTTATCAAAATGACATTGAGAAGCAATGGTTACCGGAACCTTAGGTATTATTATCGGTATTGATGAGGAAGCAGGAACCCTCTATGTTCATACAGAAGAGGAGATGACTTACAGGTGCAACGTGAGATGTGGGAGAAATATAAGGCATACCGATTCAATGAGGAAGAACAACGAAATCGAAGAGGAACAAATAGGGTACTTATATACAATTCTCCCATCAAGTTGGCTTGGGCTATTACTGTACATAAGAGTCAAGGACTGACATTCAAGAATGTAAATATTGATTTCACAGGCGGTGTCTTTGACGGTGGTCAGGCATATGTTGCTCTATCACGCTGTGCAAGTCTTGAAGGTATTACACTCAAGGAACCACTACGTAGAAATGAGGTCTTTGTAAGAAGTGAGGTAACACATTTTGCCAGACACTATAACGATAATAATATTATATCGACAGTACTCAAAACAGAGCAAGGCTGACAAAGAATACTACGATGCTGTATGTGCTTTCGACAAAGGGAGACTTGATGCTTTTCCTGCGTAGCTTTTTCTTGCTATTCATAGCCGCGTTATGATATTGAACGACCAGCAGCTAAGCTGATTTATCAGACGGAAAACTGGACCTCATTAACCGGCTACGTAATGAAAATGAGGAACTTAAGCGACAACAGATAAGAAGAATGAGTATCTCAAAGAGCTGTCATGGGAATATGTTATGATGGGTAAAAGAGTGCGAGCGTGAAGAAATGAATGAGGGCAGCTATTGCCAATTATGAGAAGGCTATTGCACTCTATCCTGATAATCCAACAGCACAGAAAAGATTGAAGAAATTAAAACCTTCAACCGAAAAAGATAATAAATAATGGAACAGAAAAAGAGTCTTTCAAAAATTATAGCAACAATCGTTTTTGGTATTGTTTTCATCATTATTGCTATTGTGTCTTGTAATCAAAGCAAAACTATAGAAGGCAGTAACAATGGAGATACTGTTGCTGCAAAGGAGTTTACACCACATGTTGAGAATGGTAAACTAAATATTGATTTACAGAGTATTACCTCTATTCGCTTTCCTAAGTATAAGACAACAAAAGCAATACCTTTTATACCCGACTCTGTTAGTTTAGCGGCTGATGAAGAATCGGTAGAAAGTGGCAACTATTCAGCAACACTACTTCTTGATACGATTCCAAATAAAGAGTTTTATCAGAGAATAGATCCCTTGCAGCACAGCATGATACGTGTTGGGATATTAACAAATTTGCTTATACTTACGAAAGAAAAGACAAAGCTGGAGGTGTATAAAGTCGTATTTAGTAAAGGTGGACAGCAGATATTTGTCACTCATCTGAATAAAGACATGATAAAAATACGAGATCAAACGAAGCCGAACAAACATACACATCATAATACTCCCCTTTAATGATGTTGAGAAACAATACCAAAAGTAATAAGAACTATCATATTGTGGTCTGATGACTGATTTTGATCATAGTAACCCATAAAAAGTGTCAAAGCAAGTAGCTTTGACACTTTTTATATCCTTTGAAATCTTAACGAGCCTGCTCAAGCTATATCAATATGTGCAATAGCATGGCTTTTCCAAGTGAGCGAATGAATCGAGAATATCCTTAACATTCTTCTCTTCCTCTACTTGCTCATCAATATACTTTGCAATGAAGTTCTGTGATGCGCGGTCCTTCTCCTCATCAGCAACATCTGCCAACTTGTTGATAAGTTCTGTAACCTTCTGCTCATGCGCAAATGTATCTGCAAAAAAGCCTCCTAGCGTCTGTCCAACTTGATCTTAACGGCATCGATACTGGTAAGGATAACCTCACCACCACGATGAAGAACAAACTGAGCCATATCCATTGCGTGCTGTCTCTCCTCTTCAGCCTGCTTGTACATCCAACTTGAGAAGCCCTTCCAGCCTTCCTTACGGAACCAGCATGACATCTGTAAATAGAGATTTGATGACCACATTTCTGCCACAATCTGCGCATTGAACGCATCCTGCATTTTCTTTGATATATTCATTTCTTGTTCTTTTTAATTAGTAATTAATTACTTACTCGTTAGTCACTAATAATAATTCCGACTGCAAAATTACAACATTATTGTTATTTTTCCAAATTATCAGCCCAAAAATATGATTTTTTCACATACTTATTAAACTTATATCACACATCTATTTTATCATCCCAGCTATATTTATACTCCTTTTTAGATGATGTGTTATTGCACCGCACATGTCGTACTGATGATAAACACCAATGGTGCTGAGCACTAATTAAGTTGCTATATATTGCTATGAAAAAGTGTATTTTTATATTATTGGGATGAGGTCTACACCCAAACGGGAATACAAACGTATTTCATCGTACTTTTATATATCAAAAAAGATTTGCATCAAAGCGGTTACTAAAAGTAAACCTGAACTTTGATACAAATCTTTATTTTCTATACTTATCTTTATAAACGTATTCTCGTTCTACAAAAGATTATTCAATTACTACAGTTGTCCAACCATGCTTGTCTTCTATCGTGCCATACTGAATACCACGAAGGGTTTCATAAAAGCTTGGTAGACCATGGTCCTGGTTTGTCACCAAAACTATAAACCTTACCCGTCTCCGTATCATCAAGATGTGATATCGGAGAGATAACTGCTGCTGTACCACAAGCACCAGCTTCTTCAAAGCTATCCAATTCTTCTCTGAAATAGGACGACGCTCTACCTTCATTCCAAGGTCTCAGCAATCTACATCAGACTCTTGTTCGTTATAGATGGCAAGATAGAACTTGACTTAGGAGTAACGTAAGTATCATTCTTGATACCAAAGAAGTTGGCTGCACCACACTCGTCAACATACTTTTCTCCTTTGCATCCAAATAGAACTCTTGATGGCATAACCTTGCTCATGTGCACGACGAGTTTGCTCTAAGTGATGCAGCATAGTTACCACCAACCTTATACATACCAGTTCCCAATGGAGCAGCACGGTCAACATCACGAACAATAACATAAGGATTAGCACAGAAGCCACCCCTTAAAGTAAGGGACCAACGGGGTAACAAAGATTAAGAAGCAATATTCCTCTGCTGGACGAACACCCACCTGAGCAGATGTACCAATTAACAACGGACGAATATAGAGTGAAGCACCACTCTCGTAAGGTGGGATATATTCTTGATTAAGACGAACAACTTTTTTAACCATTTCTGTAAACAACTCTGTTGGTACTTCTGGCATTACAATACACGACTTGTATTCTGCAAACGTTTTGCATTTTTCTTCTACACGAAAAACACGCACTTTACCATCTGGACAACGATATGCCTTCAATCCCTCAAAAAGCCTCTTGACCATAGTGAAGACAAGTTGCTGCCATGTGAAGTTTAAGATACTCATCTGAACTGACTTCTACCTCACCCCACTTTCCATTGCGATAGTAACAGCGAACATTATAATCAGTTGGCATATAGCCAAATGATAAACTTGACCATTCAATATTCTTTCATATTATTTTCGAAAGTTAAGTTATTATTCACGACAATTATCTACAAAAGTAAACAAAATATTCTTACCATGCAACCAAATAACAAGTTAATTAAACTTACATTTCGTTTTCTAAATAAGAAGATAGAGAATTATTGCTTTTCTAAAAGCTTTTGAATCTCGTTGTCGGTACGCTTAAGCTTTTGTTTACAGAGCTTTACTAACTCTTGAGCTTCTTTTAATTGGGCAGCCATAGAGTCTATATCAAGTTCTCCACGTTCCATTTTATCTACAATAGCTTCCAATTTATGAACTGCTTCTTCGTATTTTATTTCTTTCATTGCCTTTTTACATTTATAATATATGGAATAATATGTTCTTTTAAGATAAACGTTCCACCTTACTCTCTACCTCGCCAGTCTCAAAACGTGTTGTTATCGTATCACCTATCTTTAAGTCTTTAGCGTTACGAATTGTCTTACCATTACACAATGTAATACTGTACCCACGCTTTAAGAGTAAAGAAGGATCAGTAACCCTTACCCGCTGCTCAAGTATATCGAGTCGATGCTGCTCAACAGACAACTTATTTTGCAGTGTCAGTAACATACGATTTTGTAACGTGCTTAAATGAAATTCTGCCTGTTTTATAGCTTCATTCATTCTCATCACCAGCCGTTGGGATAAGCCTTCAAGCCAAGCATCCTGCTTTGTACGAACCACAGAGAACAATACTGGAATATGTGAACCAATATGTTGAATACGCATTTTCTCAACCTCTAAAGCCTTCTTCACACCATCGATTATCGCAGCTTGCGCGTTTTCTACTCTCATCAGCGTTGAAGCAAGATGGTCTATGAGATAAGCAGCAGCAGCAGTTGGTGTTTTCTACACGTTGAAACGATACCATATCCAAGATGCTTTCATCACGTTCGTGTCCAATACCTGTTATAATTGGTAATGGAAAGTTTGCCACATTCTCAGCAAGATTCAATATCAAAACCGCTAATGTCGGCTGTTGCGCCACCACCACGAATGATAACAACACAGTCAAAATCTTCTACGACTATTGATTTGATTCAATGCGTTGATTATACTGTTCAACAGAGTCGCCCTGCATAATAGCAGGGAAACAATTCTACGTGAAATAGAGTCCATAATCATTAGTTTCTAACTGATTACAGAAGTCACCATAACCAGCAGCGGTCTCAGAAGAGACAACAGCTATACGCTGAGCAAACATCGGAAGACAAAGTTCCTTTTTGCAAATCAAAGACCCTTCTGCCTTTAATTGACGGATAATCTCTGCCGCTTACGCATCATATCACCCATCGTATACCAGGATTGATATCATCAACTATCCAAGAGAAGCCATACTGAGGATGAAATTGAGCATGAACTTGTAACATTACCTTCATTCCTGCTCGTATTTCCTGACCTGTAATACGAACAAAAAGCTGAGCTTTAATAAGTGTCCAAATGTTGCTCCAACACTTTGCTGAAGCACGTGCTATGGGTACATTGCTCCCTTCATTCTTCTCAATCAGCTCCATATAACAGTGTCCACGATTCTCACGGGCCTCAGACAATTCTGCTTCCACCCAATAAGAACGTGACAGAGTTGCATCTATCACATCTGCGACAAGACTGTTTAATTCAACAACGAAAAGTGCTTTGGTCATCTTTTAGAAATATATGTTTCACTAACCACTACTGATTATAACGAGTTGCTGACTGATAGGGCTGACCAAAAAGTCAGGTATACTATATCCCATTATATTGTCAGGAGATTGACAATTATTTCCCGATTGACGAATAATATCTATTATCTCTTTTGCTGATTTATTAGGGCATGCCTAGCATACAAAACAGGCTACCATACTAGCTATGAGTGGACAAGCGAACGACGTTCCATTGTCTGTATGATATATCCCCTACCCGATACGACATTTTGTTGGACATCCATAAGCCATTACATCTGGCTTAATACGCCCATCAGCTGTAGGCCCTATCGATGAGGGCATTAACTTTGTCAAGAGAAACTGCTCCCACAGTAAGAATATCATGAGCATCAGCAGGAACATTAATCTTCTTCGCAAGTCTCCCATACTATCGTTACCCTGCACTATTTACAAGTATCATTCCCTTACTTGCCAAAACGTGATGCTACTTGGAGAAATTGTTGCAGTTCGCCCATTTAAATCTGAGTAACGATAGTTCATAGATATGTCATCAAAGCCGTGATAGCCCAAAGATGAACTAATGATATCAACACCTACAGAATCGAGAAAACTCAACTGCCAGCTATCCAAAAATCTTCTTCTCAGGGCTTTCTGTCGAATTAGTCTCCGTACGAAGCAACCAGAAATCAGCTTTAGGAGCAGTACCCACAAACACCGTAGGCTGGTTCATCGCTATTGTTGACAAAGTCTTGGTACCACTGATCCATCTCTTTGTAGACATCATTATCATACCCCTGCAACAAAGTTATGTGTACCTTTTTATATTGAGATTCCTAAAGGCAGCAATCTTATCCACATTCATAAAGCTCGCATCCAACACTGCGATAGTCATGCCTTTGTCCCATAAAACCAGGTACAGTCAGCTTTCACCATTCAAACTCCTCAATTTGCCCCTTTACCCATACCATAATAGTCGTGAAACCGTAGAATCAAGAGATTGAAGTTCGAATTATAACGAACACGTTGAGAAAGTGGACGGATAGAGTCTGAGAAACAACATAGCTTACTATCTTTCACAAAAGACAATACTTTTAAGTCTTCTAACGTTTGGCGATTATTGCCACGCACAAGAACAGAGTTATTCCATTTACTCACAGCAACAACCTTACCACCTCTATTCTTTATCTGTTGAATATAATCAGGTGATACCGGTAGGTCTGTCGAATCAAGCTTTAATCCCTGACGTTCACGTCGAAGAAGAGAAGCTTTTTGATAGAAATTTCTCTGGTTTATCCAAGGAATAAGGTGTTCCATTCTTATCTTTAACGTAACACGGAACATATAACACTTTCCTCCCGGTAACTTATCAAGCCACCACTCTATTAGAAGCTAATAAAGTAGTGCTGACCAGTATAAATAGGAATATAATATACTTTCTGAGATAAGTTTGTTTCATAATCTGCAAACTTACACAAAATAATTGAATTATACCGCAGATATAAAAAGAAATTAGATAAATAAAAAGGACTTTCCTTTATTAGAAAAACTCCTTCTGTACACCCTCTAGGATCTCGAACCCTAGACCCACTGATTAAGAGTCAGTTGCTCACCAACTGAGCTAAGGGTGCATGCTAAACTGAAAAAGACTTGGGTTGAAATCAATTTGTACACCCTTAGGACTCGGAACCCCTAGACCCACTGATTAAGAGTCAGTTGCTCTACCAACTGAGCTAAGTGGGTGCTCATTTTCGTTTTTGCGAGTGAAGGTATTACTTTTTGCGAATTAACCAAACTTTTTCTATCTTTTTAGTTATAAATCAGTCGATAATATTATGCCATCAGGCTGAAAGTTTAGTATAACTATATGATAATATGAGAATTACAAAAAACATGGTTCTAAAAAGGAAACAATTATTTTTATGTGTTTATAATTATCTTTCGCTCCAGATAAGTAAATTCAGACGCTTTTGATGTCTACTGGCTTATGTAATTTAACAAATGAGGATGAAACCCTACAACAGTTTCATCCTCATAATATCGTTTTATAATGATTTCTATTATATATTATACTGATGCAAATCAACGAACTTACCACGCTGGCGACGCTCATCAATCATACGTTGTAGCTTTGCCTTGCGATGTGGCGCAATCCATTTTCTTCGCAAAAAATGTTAGGAATAGCAACACCAAGAGCAATACAAACTAAGACTAACGAACCATTGATTGCAAAAGACATAGCATGCGTTACTTCTCCAACAACACCCTGCATCCCCATAAAACCATAAAGTGCACGATACATTAACACACCTGGAACGATAGGGATAACAGCAGGAATAGTGATACACTGATGTGGTGTATGGAGGATATGGACAGCTCTAATATTAATGATAGATATCAATGCCGAACCACAAAGTGAACCAACAACTATTCCAAGTCCAAGACCAGCATTTCCTGTTGAAGGGTCAAGGAAAAACGAAGTTACGCGTACAAACACAGATTATACCTCCAACCGCAATCCAAGGCATTAAACGATATGGAATATTATAAATCGTTGCAAAGCCCATAGCAGAAATTGCAGCAGCAACAGCATAGACATAGAAAGAGTGATGAGGAATAGTAGGGAGGTCTTTTGCAAAACCATCAAAGCTACCACATTTAATTGCTAACATAATACCAAATGACATTGCTATGACAATAAGAAGCGTGTTCATTGCACGGACTAATCCCGTGTTTATATGATTGTCTAACAAGTCATTAACAGCGTTTATTAAAGGGACTCCTGGAACAATATAAAGGGCACAAGCTAAGAGTGGATGCCAAGGAGTTTCTGTAAACAGAATTGGACGAAGGAACTCTGGTAACGCTGCTTGAACGGTAGGTGTAGAGAGAAAAGACGACAACCATGCAAGAATTGTACTAACAAAAGCCGCAACAGCAAAGTTAGCATAAAGATTAGAACCAGAATGATTCAAGAACATACGAAGACGATTACCCAATATAGCGGCAATAGAAGCATAGAAGAAAGCTGTCCAATCACAACCGAACTGAATACAGAATCCACCACAAGCAAGTCCTGCACCAATAGCAATTATCCAATCCTTGTAATAGTGTTTACCATTAGCAATCTTCTCAAGTTCCTCTTCATACTTGTCTAACGAATAGTCCTTTTGAATAGCACGCCATGAGAGTTTTGAAACTTCCTGAATAGCAAGCATATTAATTACATGCTTATCACAACGCTGCATCTTAGAAAAACTATGATATTCGTCACTAACATTCACCTGCAACATATAATAATCAATGTTCATGTGCAGATTCTCTTTGGGAAGTCCCAAATAAGCTGCTGTACGCTCCATATTTCGCTTCACACGACTCGTATCAGCAGAACTTTCCATAAGAATTTGCCCTGTACGAAGGAGCAAATCGAGTTTTCTACGAAGGGTTTTCTTGGAACAATCCATCTGTTTTTCGTCCATACAAAACAATCTTTAAACTTTAAAACTTTTGCAAAGGTACAATTTATTATCCGTATAGGAAAATTACGCTGCTAAAAATCAAATCTTTAGCTTAATAATTATAGAACTTTGTTCTCAATAGTAAAAAGCTCATCAGACTTTTCGAGTAATACTACTATAGATTTTTACGACGCAAACCCCTACTCTCTTTTAGACCTATTCGTAATAAACAAGTTTTCTTATGCTTAGTAAATCTGTACATCGTAATCGTCCGCACCATTGGTGTTCATCGCCCGCACATGATGTGCTAACCCTCCGCACGATATGTGCTGTCCCTCTGCACCAAATCATTTCACAAAACAGTAAAAATACGGTTTAATAGAAGTTTGAGAAGGTATATATCAAAAGAGTGGATGAATAAAAACAAACGAGTTTCTTTCTCTCTCCTTATTCTTCAATGCCCAAAGAATCTTCTATCAGTGCTGCAACGATAACAATTTTCTCGTAGAAAACGAATTGGACGAGAAGAATCCGAACTATAAACATTGAGTTTCTTACATCTTCGTTAGGGAATCTCTTCAAAGCCGTTTTTCATCGAGGTGTTAATACCGACAACATTCTGGTAACCAAAACCTTTCTGTAGGATAAAGCGATTTTAATAGAGTGTTGTAACTATGAAAATAAAGCTTCTCAAATAGTTATAAGATGCAAGGTGTGCAATAAAACAAATAATCTTCAAAATTAATTCCGATTTCTTTGGATTTCTCAAGAATGTTATATACTTTTGCTCATATCGTTATGAGAAAATATGTTTTTACTGCCATTATAGCATCTGTAACTTTAACGAGTTGCTTTAGTTTCTTCCCCAATCGGTACGAGAAAGCTCTTGTATACAATGGTTTTCGAGCAAATACCAATACAGGGATAGCTACAAAAGTGAACATAAAAGGCTACTATTCTTTAGTTAATGATAGCACCGATTCTGTTACCGTAGGAGGTTCTTCTATCATTAGCAAGGGTGGCATGTCAACGCTTGCAGGGTATAATCCTTTTATCCTTTATGAGGACGGAACATACGGAAATATTCTTTTCAATGCTGTAGAAAAGGATTTTTATGCCAATGAGCATTATAAGAGAGCTAATGTGGAATTGTATAAGGAGTGTACTCCTTTGAATAACATATATCTTATGAGGAGTGGGTATTATAAGCTAAAAGAAGATACAATCTGTGTAACGACATATATATATTATTTACTACGCACAGAACTGGTATTACTGAGGTATAAAATCATTGATAGTAGTCATCTGCTACTTTTAGATGAGACTTATATTTCTGGAAATAAAAATGAAAACGATACTTGTGCTCAGAATAGGATATTTGAATTTATCCCAGCTAAAAACACTTCCTTCTCCATCTTTGTTCCCAATTAAAAAGAAAAGGTGGGCTTGGGCTAACAAGAAGGATTGGAAACAATTTAAGCATAGTATTGCAAGAACATCAAAAAACAAATAAGAATATACTATATTTTTTTACAAGTTTATCAGAGATACATTTTATAGCAGTTATTGCGGGTCTTCAGGATTTTGGAGTGATAAGGTTTGTTACTTAAGGTTAGGGTTTCTGACGAAATGTCACACGAGAAAAGGAGAGGACGGAGGATTATCAAAACAAAGCAATGGAAGTCACGGAGGCACCGTCGGTGCATAGAGTGACGGAGTCTGTTTGCCAATTCTATTAGCAATTTATATACAAAACGTTTATCCCCAAACAGTTATCAAGAACCTGTATGCTACACCTCCGTCGCTCTTTGTGCCGTCGGCACCTCTGTGACATTGTGTTTACCTCCGTCCTCCCCGTAGCTCTGTGTGCCTTATTATATAATCGTTTTTAGTTTATCACTCCATATTTCGGAAGAACAAAAACACTTGATTATGAAAAATCATCTTCTCAGTGAAATAAGTCTATCAATCCTTCGTTGTTACAATATAAATATAGTACCTTTTGTAGATAATGAGTTTTATAAATACTGTAAATACAGAAGACCTTTACCACAAAAGTTGCACGACTTATAGAAGATAGTCGCGCTCGTATTGTTACATCAATAAATTTAGCAGAGGTATACACAAAGTTTCGTATTGGACAATATATTGTAGAAGAAGAACAACGTGGTGAGACAAGAGCTCAGTATGGAAAACAAGTTCTCCAATCGCTTGCCACTAAGCTCACCGAAAACTTTGGTAACGGATGGAGCTATTCTAATTTGCGCCAAATGCGACAATTCTTTATAATATATAGCAATTTGACAACCACTGGCTGTCAAATTGACGATTTTACTCCAAAGTTCACATTGTCGTGGTCGCACTACTTGCTTCTAATGCGTGTTGAAGACCCCGATGCTCGCAGGTTTTACGAAATAGAAAGTTCACAACAACAATGGTCCAAACGTCAACTATCAAGACAAATAGGAAGCAGTCTTTACGAAAGATTAGCTCTCAGCCGAGACAAGGAGGAGTGATGCGGCTTGCTCCAAAAGGGGCAAGTTGTAGAGAAGCTTTATCCGACATCATTAAAGATCCAATTACGTTGGAATTTTTTAGGTTTAAAGCCCGACAGTCTATACTCTGAGTCAAAAATTAGAGAATGCCATAATCGGACGTATGCAACAATTTTTATTGGAGTTAGGGAAAGGGTTTCTTTTTGAAGCACGGCAAAAGCGATTTACCTTTGAAGAAAGACATTTCTATGTGGATTTAGTCTTTTACAATCGATTATTACAATGTTATGTATTGATAGACCTTAAGACAGGAAGCTTATCCCATCAGGATTTGGGACAGATGCAGATGTATGTCAACTATTATGATCGCTATATTAGACAAGATTTTGAAAAACCCAACAATCGGTATTTTTGTTCTGCGAGAACAAAAACGATGCATTAGTAGAACTTACTCTGCCCCCAAATGCAAATATCTATGCTTCTGCTTATCAATTGTATCTTCCCGACAAAACTCTGCTACAATCAAAGGTCAAAGAATGGATTTCTGAATTTAGAGACAACGCTGAATGATATGAAACCAAATATAGATATTAGTGAAAACGAACTTCTACGGCAATCAGAAGAAATACTTGTAGAATTACTCAGAGACCACACGACGCAAAAGAATATCTTTTGGGCTACGGACGATTATGCCTCTTTAGGTGAGGCGTATAGTTATTATGCACCTATCACAATACCTTGTATCACCGGTGATAATGGTTTTATCATACAACCGAGAGTATTAAAAACTCGAGAAGAACAAGCGAACCGAACCAAAGACAAAGCTGAGGTTTTTACTCCTTCCTGGGTATGCAATACCCAAAACAATCTGATAGATGAAGCTTGGTTTGGACGCAAAGACGTTTTTAATCAAGAACACCCCGAAACCAAAACATGGACTGCGACAACCCTTCCTGTTTCGTTTCCTGATGGAAAAACATGGAAGGATTATATTCGTTCCACTCGTATGGAGATTACTTGTGGCGAAGCCCCATATCTTGTTAGCCGATATGATACGACCACAGGAGCATTTATCCCCATCTCACAGCGTATAGGTATGATCGATCGTAAACTACGAGTTATCTCGGAAAATACTACCACCACTGGCGAATGGCTCAAGATGGCACAAGAGGCATATAAGAATATCTATGGTTATGAATGGCAAGGAGACAATCTCTTGCTCGCTCGTGAAGCACTGCTCATAACTTTTATCGAATATTACACTGAAAAATTTGGAGAAAAACCCCAAGAACGTTCTATCAAATACATTGCCTATATCATTGTCTTGGAATGTTTTTCAAATGGATGGGTTGAAAAGGAGTAGTTCCCGATAGTTGTAGACATAATGAGGTCATAATTGAACAAACTCTTTTTGAAGCAATGGAGCGAACCGTGCTTTGTCCCGGATGTCAGAATGAGACCTATAAAGGACACAACGGGATATACTGCCTCATCCGTGACTGGGGACATAAAGACCCAGTAACAGGAGAGAACAATCGAAAAATACGTTTCATTGACTTAATAAAATAACAACTTAAAATATCAACCTATGGCTACTTTTTGAATCATCACTCAAACCTCGATTGATATATGTTTTTGCTATTGCTGACAAACAGCATGAAGGTAGTTTGAAGATAGGGAGAAACAACGCTTTGGTGATGATACTGGAGCTGCGTTGGCAGCACCCAATAGCGATGTCCTTAACCAGGCTGCCAAGGCTCGTATTGATCAATATACGAAAACGGCAGGTATCAGTTACGAACTTCTGCACACCGAACTTACGTTTTACATCCGTGGAGGACATATCTGTTCCTTCAATGACAAACAAGTGCATAATGTCTTAGAGCGTTCGGGCGTAAAACGTAAGGAGTTTAAAGGAGCTACTGAATGGTATTCCTGTGACTTGGAAACCGTAAAACGTGCCATTGCTGCCATCAAGGAGGGCAAGGACAGTTTGGGGGCAGGCGAAGTGACTCACACTGAGAATCCGATTATTCTCCGACCAGAACAAAAAGGACGCCGTGGAGCGTACGCTCAAACAGTTTCGTCGGGGCAATCAGATGTTATGGAATGCCAAAATGCGTTTTTGGTAAAAACCCTATGTGCCTTGCGTGTAGCTAAAGAGATGGGAGCCGTCCGTACTATTATTGTCACTCATCGTCCTGTGGTAGACGCCAGTTGGTTTGAAGACTTCGGAAAAACATTCCACGACAGTCCTGAGTGGCATTATGGTTCACATAACAAGGGGAAAGCTTTGCCTCGCTCCAGCGACTGGCTGGTCAAGGAAAGAAATATGTCTATTTTTGCTTCTATGCAAGATATGCGTGGCTCTAAGGAAGTTGGAGGAAAGTTTGACAAAAACAACGAAATATTTTCAACTACTTGGGACTTGGTTATTGTAGATGAGGCTCACGAAGGTACGCAAACCGAATTAGGAAAGGCTGTCTTAGAACAACTGATAAGCAAAAACACTAAGATATTGCGCCCTATCAGGCACACCTTTCAATCTGTTGGACGACCACAAAGAAGAGGAGGTCTTTACGTGGGATTATGTTATGGAGCAAAAAGCCAAAATAGACTGGGAAATCAATCATCTTGGTGACACTAATCCATACGCTTCGCTACCCGCTATTCACATATACACCTACGATCTTAGGGCGGTTGATGAGTGAATATAGCGACGAAGAAAAAGCCTTCAACTTCCGCGAGTTCTTCCGCACACGAGAAGATGGGAGATTTGTACACGAGAGAGATATTGACCATTTCCTCACACTCCTGACGACTGATGATGAAGAATCGCTCTATCCTTACTCTAACGACAGCTTTAGACAAATTTTCCGACATACCCTTTGGATTCTGCCGGGTGTAAAAGCCGCCAAGGCTCTCAGCAGAAAACTGGCTAAGCACCCTGTCTTTGGACTCTTCAACGTGGTTAACGTGGCAGGCGATGGCGACGAAGAGGAAGAAAGCCGCGACGCACTTGAACTTGTTAATAAAGCCATTGGCAGTGACCCTGACCAATCTTATACAATAACCCTCTCCTGTGGACGTCTTACCACGGGTGTAAGCGTAAAGCCTTGGACTGGTGTGTTTATGATGGCTGGTGCTTACAGCACTTCGGCAGCAGGATATATGCAGACTATCTTCCGTGTTCAAACACCTTATACTCATAATGGACGTATGAAGACAGACTGCTACGCCTTCGACTTTGCTCCCGACCGCACGCTGCGGGTGCTTGCTGAGACTGCAAAAAGTATCGCACAAGGCTGGAAAAGCAAACCGAAGATGACCGTAAATTGCTTTAGCGACTTCCTTAATTTCTGTCCCTATTATTGCCATTGATGGTGGGCAGATGAAACAATACAAAGTGGAAACTATGCTTGCCCAACTCAAGCGAGCGCAGATAGAAAAGGTGGTGCAAGATGGTTTTGAAAATGGTGCACTCTACAATGACGAATTACTCAAACTCACAGATGTGGAACTCAAAGAGTTTGATGACCTCAAAAGGCATCATTGGCAAAAACCAAGGCAATGCCTAAGTCGGGAGACATCGACATCAACCGACAGGGACTGACCAACGAGCAATACGAGGAGAAAAGAACAACTTGAAAAGAAAAAGAAGAAAGACCTTACGCCAGAAGACGACTCGACGAGCTTAAAGCAAAGGGCGACCAACGGCGGAGGCTATCTCCATTCTCCGTGGTATCTCTATCCGTATGCCGCTTATGCTTTTATGGTGCCGAAATGGTGGACGAGGACAAGGAACTGACCATCGACAACTTTGCTAAGCTTATGGACGACCAGTCTTGGGAAGAGTTTATGCCTCGAGGCGTAACCAAAACAAGTGTTTGCCCGTTTCAAGCGTTATTACGACCCCGACATCTTCCGCGAGGCTGGTAAGCGCATCCGTGAAATGGCGCGTATGGCAGACAAGTTTACCATTGAGGAACGTATTGCCCGTTTAGCAAGCATCTTTGCCACCTTCCGCAACCCCGATAAAGAAACGGTGCTCACGCCTTGGCGTGTGGTAAATATGCATCTTGGAGATAGCCTTGGAGGCTACTGCTTTATGAACGAGGACTTCACCTCCAACTTAGATATTCCTCGCTATATTGAGCATAAAGGTGTCACGACTGAGGTGTTTCATCCACAGAGCGTCATTCTGGAAATTAACTCCAAGAGTGGTCTCTATCCCCTCTATGCAGCTTACAACATCTATCGCACCAGATTAGAGCAGGCTCGTGAGAAGTATGGAGAAGTAAATCGTGCCACGGCACTTATGCTTTGGGACTTGACCTTAGAGGAAAAACATCTTCGTCGTCTGCAAAACGCCTATGGCACGCTACATCACTATGCGCACCCTACGAGGTTTCCGCAATACGAATGTGCATACCAAATATTATCCCAACTTAATAGAAAGCATTATCACAGAACCCGATAGCGTGGTCAATATGTTGCGCTCGGGTAAGAGATTCTGGAAAAATAAATAATGACGAAAAATATGAAGATAGACGCTATTATAGGCAATCCGCCGTATCAGCTAACCGTAGCAAAGAAAGATACAGATAATGGACAGAAAGCTGTTATAAATATATTTCAGCATTTTTCAGTTACTTGCCGACAGACTTTCTCCACGTTTTTTTCATCGCTTATTTACCCTGCAGGACGATGGATACATCGGTCAGGAAAGGGACTGGCAGATTTTGGCTACAATCAAATCAATGATAAGAGACTCTGCCGTCTTCATTTCTTCCCCAACTCTACAGATATTTTCCAAGATGTCGGCATAGCCGATGGGCTGTCTATTGTATTTATGGATAATGCTAAGAAAAAAGAAGGCTTTGTCTATGCTTACAGCAAAGAAGGGAAAACGATGGAAGTTACAATGCCGAACCCAGGTGATGTTTTAATGGCTCTTGACCCGATGGCAGGGAAAATTAGTCAAAAGATACAAGCCATTGTCATTAAGCATCATCTTGACTATATATATGGTTCAGTTCTTCCTCGTAGCCTGTTTTCAATAGAGAGCGATTTTGTTGAGCAAAATCCGACATTGGTACGCCCTTATCAAGAAGGAATGATGCTTAGCGAAGGCGAAATAAAATTGTTTACGAATGACAAGGCAGGTAAGGCAGGGAGAGCCAGTTGGTATATAGCTGAGCAGTCGGTAATTAAAACAGGAACAGACTACTTACATCGGTGGAAAGTAGTTGTATCAAGTGCCAATGCTGGCGGACAGAAACGAAGCAATCAGATTGCTGTGCTTGACAATCATTCTGCCTTTGGTCGTTCACGTGTTGCCCTCAAAACATTTGAGACAGAGCAGGAAGCACGAAACTTCTATGCTTACTGCCAAACAGACTTCATACGCTACGCATTCTTGCTAACCGATGAAGCTTTAACTTCTTTGGGGAAACTTGTACCCGATTTATTGGACTATACGAACGATAATGGAATAATAGATTACGCACAAGATGTAAATACACAGTTATATCGACTATTTGGAATAGATGAGGAGATGCAAGCAATCATTAAACAAACACTCTCAGAACGATAACCAAAAGAGGCAAGTCTTATGATGACTTGCCTCCTTTTTTCACCCCATTGCTCGCACCTTTTCTTCAATAAAGGCTATTTCCTCCGCTTCCAACCCATATTTGCGGTAAAGTTGTTGGTCTATCTCTGCAACAGAAAGTGTCCAATCAATGTCTGACGCTGCAGTAAAGTCTTGGAGTGGTAGCAAACCGCCACGTTTCTTTTTTTATTATCTTGCGTAGCCTTGAGAATTCCCAGCATCGTTCTGGCAAACTTTGTCTTGACGTATTTGAGACAAGCCTCTGCTTCTGTCCGAGTATCGAATGCTCCTATTGTCAAAAATGTCTGAGTAACTCCTATGAGCGGTTCTCCCATGAGCGGTGAACTCAGTACTTCTCCGATTGCTCCCGATCCGTTGCTTTTTAGGAACAATCACCTTATATTTATCCAAATTCGGGTGGGAATCAACATATTCCCTTTTTATCCAACGATAGCAACGTTCGTTTTATATCTACCATAGAATCTAACTTCCTCTTCCTTTTATTTGATAGGTCTCTTTGAATATTTCGGGCAGTTTCTCAAAGATATTGGTTGTTATATCGTATGGATGCTCCCCATACTTAAACGCTCTTAGCCCAAGGATAGTCTTCGTGTAATTTATCTGACAATCTATAACTTTCAGGGCGCATATATTAGTTTTTGCAAACAATCCGTTTTCACTTATCTTACATACTTTTATTTGCAATAATGTTCAATTTCTTGTAAGCTGTGAACGTACCAATTTTTCCAAAATCCAGCTTAGAGTCTCTGTACATAACAGCCACTCCTCCTTTTTATATCTACTGTTGGGAACACATCTGTACTATTTGCCCAATAATCAACCACCTTAAAGTGCTCGTCATTAGCTATCTTAGTATTCCAAATCCTTTGGCGTTTTTGCCTGCGTTAAACAGATAGCGAGCAGGAGTCAGAAGGAGACTCTTTGCGCCAAAAAGGCTTTACAAAGATCGATGAATAAATGATAAACAGGAGCATCGCTTGTGTTTTTTCGGATGTCACCTGATACGGTGGGTTGCCTATAATAGCGTAAATCGGCGAGATTTTTGCAATATTACTTAGATACAAAAATCAAATAATATGGTCAAATCATTTTAAGCAACAACTCAAGAAAGAAGAATTATCGGACAATACGATTACAGCTTATCTGTATGCTGTAGAAGACTTTGAGCGGAAGTATTCTTGCTTCAATCGGGAAAATCTTTTGCTTTACAAAGCAAATCAAATAGAACAATTTAAACCCAAAACTGTAAACCTTCGCATTCAGGCTCTCAACAAATACTTAGAGTTTATCGGTAAACCTCGCCTTCGTCTCAAATCTCTCAAAATACAACAGAAAACTTATCTCGAAAAATGTGATTAGCAATGCGGACTACCAGTATCTCAAGTCAAAGCTCAAAGAAGAAGAAGAGGAATTATGGTATTTCCTCGTTCGCTTCTTAGGTGCTACAGGAGCTCGAGTAAGTGAACTTATACAATTCAAGGTCGAGCATGTGAGAGTGGGTTACTTTGACATCTATACCAAAGGAGGGAAGGTTCGTCGGATCTTCATTCCCAAGCATCTCTGCATGGAGACAAAAGCATGGTTAAAAGCGTGCCAATATAAATATTGGATATCTATTTTTTAGACAAACACGGCAAGCAGATTACTCACGAGCCATTCGACACAAATTGCAACGCTTCGCCCATCAATGGGGTATAAATTCCAAGGTGATGCACCCTCATTCCTTCCGTCATAGGTATGCAAAGAATTTCTTAGAATCGTTCAATGATGTTGTTCTATTGGCAGACTTAATGGGGCATGAGAGTATTGAGACCACTCGAATTTACCTGCGTCGTACTTCCAATGAGCAACAGGCTATTGTAGACAAGATAATTACTTGGTAACCTCTTTGACTTGATAAACTATTGTTAGTTGTAGCAGTCTCTCTGTGCAATGATTTCGTTCTCAACATAGTTCATTCACTTTTTGCGCTCAATAAATCCGTAATGTCTCTCTCTTTATAATAACAATTGTGTTCTATCATTGAATGAGAATTTTTACCCATATCTCTGTATGATTGCAAGGTACACTTACTGATAATCAAATGCTTACATGAATCTTCGTTATCAAGCCACCCCTTACTATCGGGCGGATTGCCCGAAGAGTTGTTCGACACGATGAATAA
>BNJS01003503.1_pt1 | contig 39263 bp, 66 predicted proteins | sample 8540461 | NCBI WGS metagenome assembly BNJS01 (sample SAMD00202454, study PRJDB9452) | human saliva metagenome | isolation source: human saliva | place: Japan
AAAAAGAGCTGAACTTTGATTAAAAGCAATCTGAGTACTGAGCAGGTCTCAACCGCAATTCCTGACCTTCATTGCTTCCTCGCTAGGAGCAAGATGCTCGTTGTGCAGAGGATAGCTAGTTTCGTTTTCTGGAGTAACTCCAATGTTGAAATAGCAGCCTATCTGCAGCCATGGCAAAATAGGGCGAAATCATCGGCGCCAAGACTAGGCTCAGGCATTATTGAAATTGCCTCATCTCCGTAAAGCTCTCTAGCAACACCTTCGACCAGCGCACATACTGAGTCGCTATTGATCAAAGCTGGATATCCATCATTGTGCCAATATATATCAGCACTTCCACCATAGGCAGCGCAAATACCATCAACAATCTGAGCAAACTTATTTCTGATTGAATCCATGACTTCTGGTTCAAGAGCTCTCATAGTTCCTTTTAAGTTTTGCTGTTCCTGCGATTACATTAGCAGCTTCGCCTGCTTGAAACTTACCTATTGTCACGATTACAGGTGTTGTCGGTGCGTTAAATCTAGAGGATATGGTCTGAACTGATGTAACGATATTGCTTGCCATAACTATCGCATCGATACCACCCTCGGGGTGAGCACCGTGGCATCCTTTGCCGTTTACTGTAACTTCAAATTCCTGAGTTGCCGCATTCATAGGACCATACTTTAGAACCACAGTTCCTGCTTTGTAGTTAGGATCTATGTGCAGGGCTATGACCTTATCGACCTTAGGATTTTCCATGCAGCCTGCTTCAATTAACTGCTTAGCTCCTCCGATGGTTTCCTCTGCCGGCTGAAAAAAGAGTTTCACTGCACTATCTCTTGCATCAAGCTCCGGTTCAAGCTCCTTGAGGAGCATGGCTGTACCTAAAAGAATCGCCGTGTGCATATCGTGTCCGCAGGCGTGCATCACGCCTTCTACCTTTGATGCGTAGGGAAGCCCTGTGTTTTCGCATACTGGAAGGGCGTCCATATCTGCTCTAATTCCAACGGCTCTAGAGCCATGACCAATTTGGGCCACAACACCGTATCCTGCAATACCGCTCTGGTAGCTTATGCCGTGCTCATCTAAAACCTTGCAAACAAGTGCTGAGGTTTCTTTCTCTTGCTGGCTTAGCTCAGGATTTTCGTGAAGCTGCCTTCTAATTTTGACAATCTCTGGGTAGATGCTATCGACCTTTTCTTTTACATTAAAATTGACATTCATATCTATATGGCTGAGGGCACACCCTCGCTCCTTTCTGCATTATGTAATAGCGATTTTATCGCCTAGATTATTTGTTTAATTATACCCTTTGAGCAAGCTATTTTCAAGCTGAGAAGATGGGGTGATAAGCGTATATATCAAAGTTAAATATCACCGTGCATACATTAGGGGAAACAGTTCTATAAGATGAATTTTTATGGTAGAATATCGCTAGGGCATGAGCCCAAAACCAATAAAAATTAATTTTGATATAACATATAGGAGGACACGATGAGAGTATACATAAGTGCAGATATAGAAGGCGTTACAAATGTAACTGACTGGACGGAGACAGAAAGAATTGGCGGAACTGGATACGAGTGGGCCTGCGAGCAGATGACTAGAGAGGTATCAGCTGCCTGTCTAGGAGCGCTAGAAGCTGGAGCAGACGAAGTAGTTGTTAAGGATAGTCACGACAGTGCACTAAACCTTATTCCTGATAAGCTCCCAAGGGGAGTTAAGCTTATCCGCGGATGGGCTGCTTCGACTGACTCGATGATGGCTCTTGTGGATAGAGACTTTGACCTTGCTTTTATGGTCGGCTACCACTCAGAAGGATATAGCAACAAGAACCCGCTAGCGCACACTATGTCATACACAAGACTGATGTCAACAAAGCTAAACGGTAAGCTTGTATCAGAGATGGACAATAATGTTTTGATATGTGCAAACCATGGTGTTCCAATTGGACTAATCGCTGGTGACAAGGCTCTTTGCGATAAGGCAGAGGCAGAGCTTCCTGGCGTTTGCGTGGCTGCAGTCAAAGAAGGAATTGGCGGAGCTACTTTCAGCCTTCATCCACTAGATGCTTGTGATCTGATTAAGTCGCAGGCATATGAGGCAGTTAAGCGTTTGCAGAATGGCGAAATTAAGTGCGTAGACATGCCTGAGCATTATGAACTAGAGTTTATGTTCAAGGAGCACAAGGATGCTAGCAATGCAGCAAACTATATCGGAGCAGAGCTAGTAGATGCGCATACAGTTGTTTACAAATGCGATAGTTTCAAGGAGTACATTACAGCCTATGACTTCATGCACTAGGGATAGCTAGTGAATACTCATCAAATTTAAATCATAAGGAGAATCTAAATGGGACTTCCAAAAGACTGAGGTCTTGAATTGAACCACAAATGGAAAAGCGGAAAGCTGAATAAGATTACAGATGTTAAGGGCCTTAAGGTCGCTAGCGTGACTATACAGGATAATGAGATAAACACAGGGGTTACAGCCATATTTCCTCATGAGGGCAATATCTTTAGATCAAAGGTAATAGCTGGAGCTTCTGTACTCAACGGCTTTGGAAAAAGCCTTGGCATAGTTCAGCTCAAGGAGCTCGGAAATATAGAGACTCCTATAATAATGACAAATACCTTGTCTGTGGGAGAGGCTGCGACTGCTTTGACGAAGTATTGCCTAAAGCAAAATGAGGACATAGGCGTAAGCACGGGAACTGTAAATCCACTTGTGACTGAGTGTAATGACGGCAGGCTAAACGACATCAGAGGGCTTCATGTAAGAGAAGAACATGTTAGAGAAGCTCTTAGACTTGCAGAAGAAGGTAGTCCTGACTTTGAGGAGGGCGCAGTTGGTGCTGGCACAGGAATGTGCTGCCTGGGGTTTAAAGGCGGAATCGGATCAGCATCTAGATGCGTAGAGCTAGACGGAAAAGAATATACGATTGGAGCCTTGGTTCTCTCAAATTTCGGTGAAGAGGGGAACCTAGTAATAGGTGGAAGGCACTACGGAAGCGAGCTCTTGCCAAAAGTTAAAGAAAGGCTAAAGTCTGATATAGATAGCTCTCTTGCAAAAGATAAGGGTTCAATCATAATGCTAATAGCAACGGACATACCGCTCTCATCTCGCCAGCTTGAGAGAGTTGCAAATAGAGCAGCGATAGCACTTGGCAGAACAGGCTCCTACATGGGTAATGGGTCAGGAGATATAGCCATTGCCTTTTCAACAGCAAAACAGAATGCCACATTACAGCGAGCAGAGCTTGCTTGAGATGAAAGTCATTCATGAGGATGCGATAGACAAGGTGTTTGAGCCAGCGGTTGAAGCGCTAGAAGAGTCCATTATAAGCTCGCTCTATCATGCGAAGACAACCAGGGGAGTTCGCGGTAAGCTCGTTTATGGACTAAGAGAATTTATATAAATTTAAGGAGATAGTTGTGTTAGGAATTATAGGTGGAATGGGCCCTATGGCATCGGCAGTTTTCTACGACATGATAAGTAGTAAGACGGATGCGAGCTGCGACCAGGAAAATCTCGATTTGATTTTGCTGAGCCACGCAGGGATGCCAGATAGAACTAGAGCAATTCTATCAAAGGATGAAACGCAGATAGAAGAGGTTAGATCAAAGCTTCTTGCCGATGCGATGTTCCTCCAAAATGCAGGCTGTACAGCAATAGCGGTGACCTGCAATACTGCTCACTATTTTGTAAATACGATAGAAGGGGAGCTTGATATTCCCTTTATTCATCTAATCAGAGAGACTGCAGAGGCAGTGGCTAGCGAGTTTGGTGCAAAGAAGGTAGCTGTTCTTGCTACGGATGGAACTATAGAGACAAGGCTATACCAAGATGAGCTATCAAAGCGAGGAGTAATTGCATTTACGCCAAAGGCTGAAGTTCAAGCTCTAGTCATGCACGAAATCTACGAATGTATAAAGAGTGGCAAGCATGCTGACGAAGAAATCTGGCAAAAGATAGAAGCATATGTGAAGGCGGAGGGATGTGAAGCTCGCTGTCCTTGCTTGCACTGAGCTTTCAGTCGTAAGAAAGGAACTTTCACTAGGAAGCTTTTACTTTGACCCTATGGATATCATGGCAGAAAGGTGTCTAGATTTCTACGAAAAGAGGGGCGAAATCAAGAAGAGAGGATAATATATGAAGTTTGTAATACAGAGAGTTTCCGAGGCTTCGTGCAGAATAGATGGAAAGGTCTCAGGTGAGATTTCAAGAGGATTTCTCGTTTTTGATAGGAATATCAAATGAGGATACAAAAGAAATCGCTGATAAGATGATCAAGAAGCTGATAAATATGCGCATCTTTGATGATGAAAATGGCAAGACCAATCTTGATCTTGCAAGCGTTGGCGGTGAGCTTCTTTTGATATCACAGTTCACGCTATATGCGGATTGCAAGCGTGGCAACAGGCCAAGCTTTGTGAATGCGGGCGCGCCTGATATGGCAGAATCGCTCTATGACTACATAGTAGAAGATATTAGATCAAAGGTAGATGGCAAGGTAGAGACTGGAGTCTTTGGTGCTGATATGAAGGTTTCGCTTGTAAATGATGGGCCTTTTACCATCATCCTTGATTCTAAGGAAATCGGACTTTGATTAATGTGAAATTAGTGGCCTTGTGAATGTGAAATTTGCATTTTGATATGTACCCTCTTTACTGGACACCCAGTAAGGAGGGTATTTTTATGCGTTACAGTCATGAGTATAAGTTAGAGTGTATCGAGCTATATAGACAAGGAATCTGGCCTGAAACGCCAGAAAGGATAAAAACGGCAAGATTTCGTAAAATGATTCGATACTGGGTTCGTATCGAAGAACAAAATGGACCAGACGCTTTAAAGCACTTAGGTAGTAACAAAGTGTGGACCCCTGAAGCGAAATATGAATTAGTTGCTAAAGTATTAGCAGGACAATCCAACAAGTCAGTTGCTATTTCTGCGGGTATCAGCGATGGAATGCTATATACATGGGTTCGCAAATACAAAGAATTGGGTTACAATGGTCTTGTGAATAAACAGAAAGGTCGCAAGAGCAATAACCCTGATATGAAAAAGAAAACGATTGAGCCCAAGCCTTTAACTGAATCAGAACGTGAAGAGTTAATCAGACTAAGAGCAGAAATTGCGGCAATGAAAGCTGAGATTGAAGTAGTAAAAAAAAGGATCGCCTTGAGACAAGAAAGATGGGCTGCGCAACTCAAGGCGAAAAAGCAGCAATCATCAAAGCGCTCAGAGAAGAAGGATACCAATTAAAAATACCTACTAAAAAGGTTTAAATATGCCTAAATCAACTTACTACTACGAAATCAGTAAAGTTGATACTGTAGGCTTTAGAAATGCTGAACTCACTGAAGAAATCAAGAAAATATTTGAACAGCATAAAGGTAGATATGGTGTAAGAAGAGTGTATAGAGAGCTCTTAAGACGTGGAAATATTGTTAATCACAAAAAGAGTACAACGTATCATGCATTCCCTTGGATTGCAAGGCAAAAAGACCTAAAGAGAAATATCATTCATTCAAGGGCGAAGTAGGTAAAGTAGCACCAAACATAATAGATAGGGACTTTACAGCGACAGCACCACTTCAGAAGTGGACAACTGATGTATCTCAGTTTAACTTTTCATGGGGAAAGTGTTATCTTTCTCCGATAATTGACATGTACACAAACGAAGTTATTTCATATGATTTATCGATGAGTCCAAACCTAAATCAAATCAAGAGAATGTTAGAGATGGCATTTAAAAAGTTCAAATCACTTACAGGATTAATATTTCATTCAGATCAAGGATGGCAATATCAACATAATTACTATCGTCAAGAACTAAAAAAACAGAGGAATTATCCAATCAATGTCTAGGCGTGGCAATTGCATAGATAATTGCATTATGGAAACATTCTTTGGACGTCTAAAGAATGAAATGTACTACGGCTACGAGAAAGAATATGAATCATTTGAGAGCTTTTCAAAAGCACTAGATGAATACATAAGTTATTACAACAATGAAAGAATACAAAGAAAAACAAAATGGATGCCACCTGTAAGGTACAGGATAACATCCATGTGTTCCGCTTAGTTCATAACATGTGTCCAGGATTCTGGGTACATATCATATCATTTGCAGGGCTGAATTTTATAATTAAGTTGTAAGATGAAAATTACAACTTAATTTTTTTGTTGAAAAAACAACGCTTAAGGAGTTTTTAAAAAATAAAAAAAAGGCAATCGTATAAGAATGAAATTGCTAATAATAGTTGGGATTATCTCTTACTTGGACAAATGTCCACTATTAGATATATATATAGATATTTACTATAAAGAAAGAAGATTACTATCTATATAGTAAATAAGTAAGGAGATTTAAAAATGCGTGCAACTTCATGGGGATTAGTAAAAAGGAAAAAGTTAAAGCTATTAATTGATGAAGGATATAATGCAAAGCATATATCCGAAATCCTGGATATTTCATATCAAGCAATTCTGAATGAAATCAGAAGAGGAACAACTATGGATGAATATAGAGAAAAAAAGATGGGTTAAGTATTCTGTCGAAAGAGTCGCTACACCGAAGTCAAAGATCTATTTGGAGATGATGTTTTAAAAAAATTGTGAAAAACTTTGAGGAATAACTATGGAAAATAAAAATACTTTTATTTTAGGTTTGTGGATAGTTTTTGACGAAGAAGTGATTTTTAATATGGAACAATTTCCAATATACGGCGATAAGCTAATTGTTACTCTTTTTAAAGCTTTATGTATATGCAACAAAAATCATGGATACATAAGAATTGAAAAGACCTTGCCTGAAGATACATATGTGATGAAACTTGCAAAACTTTGCAGGGTAGATAGTCAATTTATGGCAACAGCATGTGCATACTATCAAAAATAATCTGATGGAAGTTTTTGATAATGAAGATGTTCAATCAATCATATGTAGTTTTCCTTACGTAGCGAATAACACTGGTAAGTCGAGTAAAGATGCTGACAGAAAAACGAAAAGAGAGAGCTTGAACATAACGAAGTATTAACTCTTGAGCATGATGATGTAAAGTCGCTTGACGAGTTAAGTTTATCTAAAGATAAAAATACTATCAAGTTTGGTGAATTTAAAAATGTTGAGCTTACTGAACAAGAGTATGAGCAGTTTTGCAACACATATGAGAATGCAGAAGTAATAATAAACAGAATGTCTACATATATGTATGCAAATAATAAAGTCTATGATAAAGAAGCTCATTTTAAAAAAACTACACTGGTTTGCAAACTTTAATAATTTAGGAATCTTAAAAAGAAAAGAAACAAAGGAAGATAAACAAATAAAAAAAGAAAGATATCTTGCGTGCAAAAAAATAATGCAGAAAAAGGAATCCCAGTTACAACAGAGGATAAGCATTATTTAACAGAAAATGAGATAAGTGAATTAAATGAAATCGCACTTAATGTTATTAAGAAGAAAGGTTTTGAAAGTTAGTAATGGCTGGCAAAGTAGAAAATCTGAAGATAAGGCTAACTGTTTGAAAGGATAAAAAAGGTGAAAGATGAAAAGTTATTATCAACAGAGAAAAGGTGGCTTTTAAACTGCACCAACGTGTATACGAAAAACAATAAAGGATATACAGCTTTACTATCTATGTCAAAGTAAAATAAATTTACTTGAAGAAAAAAAGTGATTTAAAGATTACGCAAAATGATGTAGATAATGCGATGATATCAGCAAAATATAAAAATGCTGTTGATGTTGCTCTAGAAAAATATGTAATTAAAGAATATCGTGATGCTGTGTTTGAGCATATCGTAAATAGAACAGAATATAGCGTGTTAGAAGAAATATATTATCTTTCTACACCTTCAATGAAAAAATGGGTGCAAAGATTTGTATATGGAGTTGCCAAAGAATTAGGCGAGGATTTTGAATAAATTAAGGAGATTAGAATTATGTGCAAGATTATAACTATAGCAAACCAAAAAGGTGGTGTAGGCAAAACAACTACAACATTTAACTTTGCAGCTGAGCTTGCTGTTAGAAATAATAAGGTTCTTTTGATAGATTTTGATAGTCAGGGAAATTTAACTAAAAATAGCGGCATAGCTAAAGGGCAAAATATTGATGATATGGAAATGACAATTGCAAGTGTTATAGATACATATATTAATGATTGCGAAGAAGAACCTGTAATATATAAGATTAATGAACGACTTGATATTATTCCATGCAATATAGATATGGCTAAAAACAAAGATGAAACTTAATATATCTATAGCTAGGGAAATGTACTTAAAAACGTATACTTGAAAGCGTAAAAATAATTATGACTATATACTTATAGATACAGCTCCATCCTTAGATGTTGATCTTATAAAATGCTTTTTGTGCAAGTGATGAGGTAATAATAACAGCAACACCGGATGCGTTTTCAGCAAGTGGAACTAAAAGCTCTATTCAAGACTTATGTGCAAACAAAGAAAAATTTTAATAAAGAGCTTAAAATTGTGGGTGTGTTAATAACAGGAGTAGATGTAAGAACTAATTTTGCAAAAAGATATGATGCAAATAATAAGATCATCTTGAGGGCGAAGGAATAAAGGTATTTAATAATGTAATACCTCTATCTGTTAAGGTAAAAAGAAAGTCAAGCAGTAGGTAAATCTATAGCTGAGTATGATAAAAATAACAAAAGTCGCTTATAGCATATTCTTTTTTTACCGATGAATACTTAAAGTTAAAGAAATGATTTTAAAGGAGTTTAAGGATGGCAAAAGTATAACTTGGAAAAATCTACAAGATATAGTTAAAATTGAACCGGATGAAATAACAGATATTTTTGGAGAAAAATAAAGGAAATAATATTAACTTTGAAGAAGAACTTGAAAAGCGTGGTGGAAAAATATATTGTTGATGTAGAAGTCAAAAGACTTAAAGATAATCCAAATAATAAGTTCCATAAAATTGATGGAGAAAAATGGGAGGTTTTTGTTGCATCAATAAAAGAGTATGGAATAATGCAGCCTATCATAGTTAGACCTGTTGGAAGAGAAAATAGACTTGATACACTTGAAATAATAGCAGGACACAATAGAGTTCGAGCTGCAAAGGAAGTAGGGTTAGATAGAGTTCCAGCTATAATCTCAGATGCAGATGATGTTGATGCAAGCGTTATTATAGGTATAACAAATAATCAGCGTGAAAATACTACAGATCTTGAGTGGGGATGGGCATATAGAAATACATATGAAACTATTAAAAAGCCTTCGGGTGAAAGAACTGATTTAACCTCTCCCCTTTCAGGGGATAGGTCAATCCGACTAACCACAGAGCAACTTGTAGCAAAAAAATATGGGGTTGGAAAGAATACTATATATAGAAAAATGAGGCTTACGTATTTAGAACAACAGCTCTTGCAACTATATGAATCAAAAATAACTCAAGACATTGCAATAGAATTATCATATTTATCAAGTGTTGAACAGATTAATATTGCAAGTCTTAATGCAGATGGAATGAAGCTCACGCTTGATATAGCAAAAAGATTTAGACAATTGTCTAAAGATGGAGAATTAAATATTGACAATATAAAGAAAATATGGGAGAGTGAAGGAGAACAAGAAATAAAGAAAGTTAGACCTAAAAAAAGTATATAATTGATGAGATCCTGTTCCCAAAAATCAGTAAAAAGCGAAAGAGAAAAATTATATAAAAAGCATTACAATATATTATAGATAATGATATTATTGTCTCAATGCAAAAATTATAAAAAGTATCCGCAGCGAAATTTTTACATATGATATTATGGTAATATCAAAATAGAAAAAGAAAAATTAAACTGAATAGTAAGGCAATACATAGTTAAAGGATTGGTTCCATGAATAAGTTTTTGATTTAGATAACAGAAAGAAGTTGGAGTTTTGTTATCGGACGGTTTTTTTCGCTAACAATAATTCAAAAAGAAATTAGATGTTACAAGAAGTGTGCTATATACAGAGATAAAAAGGACTTACAGCAAAAGAATATCAAAATAGACAGTATGTAAAATATAATCCAATCAGAGCTATTATAGCTGATATAGAAATAGCTGTAGGAAAAGATAGTTGGAACGAGGTAAAAAAACTCTTATTCAAAGAGAAAATATAATAAAAAGAAGTAAATATATGTATTTTTGAAAGGATGCTATTATGAAGATTAAGAAAAAAGAACTTATAATAGGCATAGTTGCTATCGTCTTAATAGCAGCTATCGGTATAGCATATGGAATAAGCAAGCAAGGCAGTACAACTGATAAGCCAAAGAAAATCGAGAAGACATCAAAGAAAGAAGACAAAAAGAAAGTCAAGACAACAGGAGTTAAATCAGGTAAGGCTGAAGATAAAAAAACAGACACTAAGAGCGATGTTAAGGTTGAAGATGAGAAAAGGGAAGAAATTGGAGAAAAGGTTGGTAAAAGCGACAATAACGGTACTAAAACATCATCAAGTGCAAGGTCAAGCACATCTTCTACAAATCCACCTTCACATAACAGCTCATCAAGTTCAGGAACAGCTCCAGCACCAAAGCCTAAACGCTGGGTAGTAGATCAGGCTGCATGGGATGAAACAGTAGAAGTACCAGTATACAAAACTGTTACAGAATATTGGATTAGATTAACCAATGGAACAATACTTACTTATGAATCATGGAATGAGTGTGAGAATGCTATGGATAAATATGGTTCTGAAGTAGCTGCTAATGGCTCAGGCTCTAAACAAGTATTATCAGGATATAATAAAACTATAATACACCATGAAGAAGTCGGGCATTGGGAATAATTTGTATAGATAGGGCATAGAAATATGCTCTATTTTAATGTGAATGTTATGGGGGTTAAAATGACAATAAAAGAATATTTTATGAAGATGGGCAGGCAAAAGGAAGTGTGTAAGATTTGTGGATGTACTTTTGAAAATCCATGTTATACACATGAAAATGGATACTGTTATTGGATTGATGATGAACATTCGCTATGCAGCCACTGCTATTATGGATATTATGAAAAAGGACTTGAAGCAGATAAATATAAACTTTAAAGGAAAAGAGAGAGGATAAAATCGGTTTAGAAGGACATAGCAATATGTTCTTTTTTTATACAGTGAAAGGGGAAAATTGTGATGTTAAGGTTTGTTCCACCGTAAAAAAATATATTTATATATCCGTTATATTAAGATAAACAAGAAGTGGAAAGGAAAGAAATGAAAAGAAGAATAAAACAAATACTTATAGGTAGTTTAATGGCAATAATAACACTTGTGCCTATCGTTTCAAAATGCAGCAACAGTACGCACTGGTAGTACAACTGGCGGGAATTTTTCGGCATCAGGAACATACGGAGCTTATACTGTTACATCACAATCACTTGTTAATTTACACGTAGCAAGTGATACAAGCGAAAATATATGGTGTTTAAATCCACACGCAGATATTTTTACATGATGAAAAACGGTCATGCCAATTCAAAATTATATGAATATATCTCAAAGAGATATAAATTATATATCATCTGGTATAGATTTTATTATGAATCGATCTGGCATTGCTGATTACAATACAAGAGCTGCAATAGGGCAGGTATGGATATGGCTTCAGATGTCAAGTAGAACATACTATACACTCAATAATTACAGTTTTACGGGTACGGGATCAGCTTCTTTTGCCGGAATTAGAGCTCAAGCTGATGCTTGGGCTGCATCACACGCAGATTCTGCAATTGGACAAGGATGGGTATACGTTAGTGCAAACGATGGATTTGCAGTAGATAGAAGTAAAGGACAAATTACAGCAAGATTTTCAGTGAGCTATGGTGGTTATTTGAAACTTGTGAAAGAAACCGATAGCAACAAGCATTTAGTTGATTTATGTCCTGAAAACTATTCTGTGAAAGGTGCTACATATCAAATTTCAACAAGGCCTGATATGACAGACAGTGTAGGTAATCTTATAGTTAATGATGATGGTTCGTCAAACACATTATATCTTAATCCAGGAACATACTATGCAAAAGAAATTATTTCTCCTAATGGGTATAGCCTTGATGCAAATGTACATAGTGTAACAGTAACATCAGGACAAACTGCAACTTTAAAAGTTACTGATAAACCAAATTTTGACCCTTTAACTCTAAAAGTACAGAAAAAGGCTGCTGAAAAAACGGATAATAATTTATCCCTTGAGGGAGCAGAGTATACAGTAAAATATTACAAGGAAAAAACAGAGGATACAACTGGACTGACCCCTTTTAGAACCTGGATTTTTAAAACACAGCTTGATAGTAATGGAATCGCATATTTTAATTTGAGAGATAAATTTAAAGTTGGCGGTGATGAATTATTTAAAGACGATAATAATGCTCCTGTAGGTTTGTATGGCACATATACAGTTGAAGAAACAAAGGCACCTGCTGGTTTTGTAAAAACAGAAGGAATTATATCAACTCAAATAATAGATGGAAATAATCAAGGGCAAGCGGTAAATATACTTAAAGATGTTGTAGATGAGGAAAAAGTAATAACTGTAGAAGTCGATAAGGTTAGTGAGGAAAAGACTGGAGTAAAAACAAAAATTAGTGGAGCTACAATGCAGATACTTGATGAAAAGGGAAAGGTAGTAAAAGAGTGGGTATCTGAAAAAGACAAGAGTAAGGTATTTAAAGGACTTACAGCAGGTAAATATATCTTACACGAAAAGAAAGCACCTGATGGCTACGTAACTGCAAAGGATATTGAATTTGAAGTGTTTGCTGTTAGCGAAGTACAGAAAGTTGAAATGGTAGACGAAATTACAAAAACAGAATTTACTAAAACAGATGTTAAAACAGGGAAGCTGCTTAAAGGAGCAACAATGCAGATACTTGATGAAAAGGGAAAAGGTAGTAAAAGAGTGGGTATCTGAAGATAAACCTACTAAGTTTGAAAAACTTCCAGTAGGCAAGTATATACTACACGAAGCAAAAGCACCGAAAGGCTATGAACTTGCAAAGGATATTGAATTTGAAGTAAAGGATACCACAGACGTACAAACTTTTACAATGGCTGATAAAACGAAAGTTGGTAAGGTTGTTTTCTTTAAACCAAACAATGTGAATACTGGAGATCACAGTAATTTATATATATTTGGCTTAAGCCTTATATTTGCAATTGCCTTAACTATTTTTATGGCAGTGGCAAAAAAAGAAAAAGGTAGAAATAAATAATAGTTTTAGTATTTAAGCAAGAGGAAGGATGTGTAACCCTTCCTCTTTTTTAGAAAGGATTAACGATGGAGATAACTATAAAAGATATAAAAAGAACTAAAAATCAATAGTAGAAAATATGAAGGAAAACGAAGTAATAAGCGTTGAGCTAGGCAATGGTGACAGCGATGGAAGAGAAAAATAAATTGAATGTTGTAAGAGTTAAACTGGTTGAGGACATTCCGCTTTATAGTGATGAAATAGTAGGATGTGCTGATGATGCAGTAGACATTTTAAAGAAAGAATTAAGCACTTATGATCGAGAGGTATTTGGAATAATTAATCTTAATACAAAAGGTAAGGTATTGAATTTCAATATTGTAAGTGTTGGAACATTAAATGGTTCTGCTGCTCATCCAAGAGAAACTTTTAAAACAGCTATTTTATCAAATGCAGCATCTTTTATTGCTATACATAATCATCCTAGTGGTTTTCCAAGTCCTAGTCCAGAGGATTTGTTAACAACGCAGCGACTATATGAAGCTGGGGAACTTATAGGAATAGAGATGTTAGATCATATTATAGTAGCAGAAAATAAAATCTTTAGTTTTGCAGAAAATAATCTTTTAGGAAAAACATTTAAAGAAGCTAAGCTAATGTTAGGGATGAATGATAATACCATAGATTATAGAAAAAATAATTTTAGAAATAATGGTACTACGTATACCGTTATTGCAAGAAATAATAATGATGCTCTGCTACAAAATCAAAGTACAAATGCGTATGTCATAGCCAAATCAATTAACCCTGTGAATAACGAATGGGATCAGGGAAAGTATTATGGAAATACTGAGAAGGATTTAGCTATAGCGGCTTTCGATTTTTGCACTAGAAACAGACAAAACTTTTGCAGAAAATATTTTAGCAAGAATATCTTACCAAGAGCTTTTTTATGGAGTTGCAAATATAGAAAATGATAGATGGTGTGAATTGACTGAAGAACAAAAAGAAGCTGTTTATGAAAAATACATCTATAGTGATAAATACACATCTATACTAGATCAATATCTTCTTGAGCAGCTAGAGGAGTATATAGAAGATGCTCTTGATTCTGTGAATACCACATCAAATGAAAAATCTAAAGGCTTAAATCCCATTGAAAAAAAGCTATGGAAATCGCTAGAGATAAGACAGCACTTAAAGAAATAAATAATGAAGGTTTTGATTTTGAGCTATAAAAAGAGGTGATTAGGATGAATGATAAGATTTTTAATTTTTATAGATGATGAAACTATTTCGCAAGATGAACTTTTTAGAGGGTGATGCGAATGAAGAAAACGAATGAGTTTAGAGATTTAGTTGCTAAAGAATTTATACGCTGCGTGAATGAAAGCCCAAGAGAATGGAAACAAGGGTGGTTTACAGGAAAGTCAGGACGTGCAAGAAATGCAGCTACTGACAAACCATACAAAGGAATCAATCTTTTTATCTAAAGATGGTAGAAATGCAACTGGCTTTTGACGATAATAGGTGGGCAACTTTTTAAGCAAATCAAGGATAAAGGTTGGAAGCTTCAAAAAGGAAGCAGGGATACAAGGTTGAATATTGGTTTCCTTTAAAATTTGATAGTAAAACAGGAAGAAGAAAAAGCTATAACATGGAAATGAATATGCTCAGCTTGAAGATGATGAAAAGAAAGATTGTACATTGCAGTGCAAGTATTTCACTGTTTTTAACGCAAGCCAAATCGAAGGTATTCCTGAAATCAAACTAGTTCATAATGATATCTCAGAAAGCGAAGTTGTGGGAAAAAAATTTCTAAAGGACTTGGTGTTGATATAGAACATTCAGGTGGAGATATGGCATATTATTCTCCTGGTAAAGATAAAATATGCTTACCTTTAAAAAGAAACCTTTTTGATGATTATGAATATAACTCCACAGCCCTTCACGAACTTGGACATTCAACTGGTGCCGAACATAGACTTAATCGAGATTTGTCAGACAATAACTATGCATATGAAGAACTTGTTGCGGAAATAACAAGTTGCTTTATGGGAGAATATATTTCTGCCGAAATGACAGATTCGCACTTTGAAAATCATAAAGCATATATAGCAAATTGGGCAAGTGAAATTGAGGATGATAATGCATATCTTATAAATGCAATTAAAGATGCGGAAGCGGCTGCGGACTATATGATAGAAAAAGGAGAACTTGATCTTGATAAGGATGCTACTATCGAAACGCAAAACAAGTCAATTTATATAGAGCCGTTCCAGGTTGATTTTATAGAAAGCTATGAAAAGTTTGGAGTACGTCTATCCGAAAATCTTGATATTCAGGCACTTGATATAGATGGAGCTGGGAAACCTGGATCACTAAAGATGGTAAATGCATCGGAAATACAGATCAACTTAATATATGGTTTTGTGATAGAAATGTTAGCAATAATCATTATGTAAATCCGAGTGTTAAAGACCTTGAGAATTTATTTAATGAAATAAACTCAAGGCTTCCAAAGGAATCTGAGCTGTCAATTTTAGATTGTGTTGATAAAGAAGATTTGCAGGAACTAGAAGGTGGAAAGTCTTATTTAAAAACGAAATGTTAATCTTGAAAAAGTTTGTGTCTAAAGAAGAGTTAAATTCAGTAGAAGAAAAACATTGTTGAAAAACGAAAAAGAGGAAAGTTTTGAAATGTAGGTGAAGGTATGAAAAAGACTATTAGTTTTATTTTTTTATTGTATTAGCTTTTTCATCGATATGCTATGCAGAGAGGATGTTAAGCGTGAATACACATTTAAATCTATTGGTAAGGATTTTTAAATATGAAAAACATCAAGTAATAAACATTGATGGAGCTAGGTATAAAGTGAACGATATTAAATATGAAGTTATATCTAAAGACACGAAAAAGCTTGAGTGTGATTATACAGATCTTAGTAAAAAGGAAGTTCCTAAAACAATTGAAGAAAACGGTAAGAAATATAAACTTGCAAAAACTACATACAAAGAAGTGAAGCAAGATGTTAAACAATCTTTTAGGGGAACCGGAGATTTTGAAGTACCAAAAAGTAAAGAAATAGAAGTGGGTGAAAATAAACAGTTTACTGGTATTTTTAAAGAATGTAAATACCAGTTTATCAGATACATTTGATACAAACTTTGAAGTAACAGGAGTTTTTTTATGGTGATGAGGACGTACCTGAATATGACTTAAATGGATATAAAATTCCTGCTTCATCTGCTCCAGCATTTACAGGATATCAAAGTGAAGTTCTAAGATATCTTAATCTTGAGCAAGATAGATATATTTTAAACAGTGGTAGTTGGAGCGGCGGATACTATTATACAAATGGTATAACAGCTAGAAATGCTATTTTCAGAGGTGTACAAAAAAGTACAATATATGATGCTACATATGAGATAACCAAATATGATGCAAATAGTATATATGAAAGTAGCGACGAAGATGCAACATATAAAGTTAAGGCTATCGTAAGCTATAAAAAAGTCAGTTTATCTATTTATGAAAAAATATTCATAGGCATCGGGATATTAATTCTCGCAGCACTTGCTGCGTTAATTTTGTGGATTATTGCTAAGAGAAAAAAAGAAAACAAGACAGTTAAAGTAAAGGAGAGTTAAAAATGGGAAATTTTGCACTTAAGTTAGAGAATTTTGTTTCAAGCGTAGCACCTTTTGTATACGCTATAGTTGCATTTGCATTGTTAGTGCTTGGTATTATGATGATATATCCAAGTGAAAGCAGCAAAGAAAAGGCAAAAAATGCAGTACCGTGGGTAGTAATTGGTAGTGCTGTTGCTATGGGTGCAGTAACGATTGCAAAAGCTATAACAAGTGGATTTTAATAGGAATATAACAATGAGTAATAACAGAGTAAAAATAAGGCTTGAGCGTGCATTATGCACGCTCGATGCTCCGCTCTTCGATGGCGAAATTACATATAATAGATTCTCCCTTCCGAAGGGTTGTACATATGAAGGAAAAAGTTTAGATAATATGTATTTTTATCCATATGTAGCATATGTTGATGATATGGACGAAGGATATTGTAGCATCTTTCCCAAGTAAATATAATGTTCAAGTTGTAAATATGAAAAATGAAGATGGTGCATTAGTAAAAAACGAAGTGTATCTTAAAGCAGAAGAACTTAAGGATATAATTGAGAATAGAAATTTAGATTTAAACTGTAATAAAGAAATAGATGCAAATGAAGATTCGAGAAGAATTTCTAAAGAAATAGAGCATGAACAAGAAAAATAATGCAGTCCTGGAAAAAGAAGAACTTGAAGAAGAGTTATAGGAGTCGCCATGAAAAATATTATATAAACTGTCGTTAAGATATCATTATCCTATGCGTAGTGATAACTTAAACAATGTGATGAAATTAAATAGATTCTTAGCAAATCCGTTAATTATTGCACTCAAGATAATTTTTAATGGATGCAGGTATTTTTTTCTTGCTTAATTTTTATTGTAAATGTGCTGAAAAATTTAAGGAATTTATATGGTTTAAAGTTTGATATGTACCAGCTTGTTACAGAACATCATTTTAGAGAAGAAGGATTTATAGGTAAAATCTATTTAGCTTTTCTTATTTTTTTATTGTGGTGTTTAATCTTATATCCATATATAAGACGCCAATTTCTTTTAATTCTAAGGACATAAATAAAAGGCACAAGTGGTACATCGAGGTGGACAACTGTACTTGAGCTTGATAAGCAATTTAAGGCAGTACCTTTATATCCTTCATCTGTTGAGAATGGAGAAAATAAGACAAATTATTTTGTAGGAAAACCAGGCAGCATAATTTCCAGGTGGAGAGACAACTATATATAGATACTCAACTTTGCAACAATTTGTGGCTAGGTACAACAAGATCCGGTAAAGGTGAATTATATGTTTTCCCTACAATCGATGTATGCAGCAGAGCTGAAAAAATAGAAAACAGACCTTCCCTTATACTGTTTGATCCAAAGCTTGAACTATATAAATCAGCAAAAGAGAGATTAGAGAAACGAGGCTATAAGGTAAGACTGGTAAATTTAGATGATCCTACTAAATCCGCAGGGTATAATCCTTTATACATTGCAACGCAATATTTTAAAAATGGACAAATAGAAAAAGCACAACAGGCAGCAAAGACCTTTGCTTTTGGTATATATAACAGCAATAACGATATGCAAGAACCTATATGGAAAAATACTGCTACAGACCTTTTTACAGCTCTTATCATAGCAAACATATCAGATTGTCTAAAAATGGATGAGGAGCTAAATAAGAAGCGTAGGGCAGCATTAAAATATAAGCAAGAGAACTTCGAGGAGCTTGAAGATGATGAAGAAGCAAAAAAATATCGCAATAAAGAGATGGGAAAATCTTCAGGAAAAATATAACGGATGATGAGGATCTGTTTATGCGACCTGAAATAACATGTATTCCTGGAGATGTCGAATTTAAGGAAATAAATCTCAATGAAAAAAACATAAACTGTTTCTCTGTAATTAATTTTTTCAAAGAATTGTGTGATAGAGCAGCACTTCAGGCAGATGGAGATAAATCTAAAATGGAAAAAGGCAGAAACAATGCTTGACACATATTTTAATCAAAGACCACCGCTTGACTTTGCTGCAAGCCTATATAGTTCTATAAAGAGTGCTGGAGATCGAACAAAAGGCAGTGTATTTATTAATATGCAATCGTCTCTTTCAATTTTTCTTTTAAATAATGTTGCAAAGATGACAGCAGAAAATGATATTGACTTTGAAGAAATCGGATATGGAGAGCAGCCTGTCGCTATATTTATGGGAATACCATCTGAGGATAGAGTAACCACTTTCTTGCTACAACATTTGTAGCACAGGTATATCAGTATCTATTCCAGTTATCAAAAATCAAGAAATGGAAAACTGAGTAGAAATGTAAGATTTATACTAGATGAATTTGGAAATATGCCTAAAATCGAGAATTTTTCAGGATTTGTTACAGTATGTCTTGGTATAGGTATGAGCTTTGATATATTCATACAGTCATATAATCAGCTTAAAAATAAGTATGGTGATGAATCCGATACAATAATGGAAAACTGTTCAAACAGAGGATATATACTAAACAATGGCAATGAAAGCACGGAAGAGTTTAGTAAACTTCTTGGTAACAAGACGATGATTGAGGTGCGCGTTCAGGGTACAAGATTTCAAACATCAAAAATCATACATGGAAAGTACAAAAGAAGTAAGATTGATGTTGCCTTCAGATCTTCAAGTTTCTAAAGAAGGAGAAACAGTCTTATATAGAGGGGCTAAAAGAACAGATCTTTCAGGTGCTTCCATAAGATCGTATCCAGTCATAAACGAATATCTTGAAGGACTTTATTTTAGAACAAAAATAATAGTATTTTTTAAGGTGATTATTAGAAGACTTCGCAAAGACAGATTATATATAAATGATCTTGAAAGAGAAGCAAAGTTTGGTTGAGCAATACGAAAAGAGAAAAAGTAAATTGCAAAGTTATTTAGGCACAGCACTTTTGTATAGATATCATATATATGGCAAGCGATTTTCCTAATCCTACAGAAATTAAATTTGATGATATCTGTAACGAGAGCAGGGAACATATAGACTATTCTAAAAGAGTTAATAATCCTGAAGCTGTTGCAAAATATCTTAGTAAAAAATCGCTGATGGTGATGAACAATGAGAAAAAGGAAAGAAAGAAAAACATAAAAACTTAGAAAACTGGCTAAGCATAGCTGTTTTTGTATTCACAGTGTTTTTTTAAGTGTAAAAGTATATGCAGAAGGAACTGCGGATGAATACATAAACGTATATAAGAATAATGCTGATATCCTTGAAAATAATAGTATCATTTTCAAGTGCCATAAGGAGCTTATTATGGTACATAACAAAGGCAATCGTATTTATTGCAGATGCATCCGAAAAGCTTTATGATACAGCTTTTGGTTTTATTGACATTACACTCAATGATAAAGTATCTGCATTTATAGATGCGTTTAAGCCGGTTATAGTAGGCATCATGGCACTATCACTTTTATATCTTGGATTTGTATTTATCTTATCACATGATAAAAAGCCGAACTTAGCTATTAATATATGCATATTTGCACTTGTTGTAACCATGGGAACAACGCTTTTTGCAGAACTAAATTCAGGAATTTTTAGCATTTAAAACAGGTGTTGATAGCATTACTGATAAGAAAAATAGTAGTCAAGTTTACAAGGTAATTGATGATAATCTTATAGATCTTGTAGATATTGCAAAGCCTTGATGGTAGTAAATTTAAAAGCCTGGTAAAACTTGATTATGCACATGCAAGTAAGAACAGTAAGGATGGTAAAGATACATATTATCATTCAGGAATCAATAGAGAAACATTTTCTCAAATCGACTATAACGAAGTCCTTAATTATGATGCTGCTCAGTTTAATTGGGATACTGCAAGTAAAAAAATTTTGCAGAATAAATTAAATGTTGTTGTTCCAGGGAAAAATTCACCAAGAGAAGTATATAACGGATTTGGTTGGAATAGCGGTGACGATGCAGATATGGGGAAATGAATTTTTATTATAGATACAAATTTCATTTTCTAAATGCCTGGATTAGTCTAGTAGCATTAATAATCATATATATCACGATGTCATATAAGTGTGTAAGAGTAGAATTTGAGTTAGTTGTTGCAAGGCTACTTGCATTTTTATATAGTGCAGAACTTTCAGGTGGCGAAAAAATAAAGAAAATCCTTGTCTTTATAAGAGACAGCTATATCTTACTTTGTATTACAGTAATTTGTATGAAAGTATATGGTATTATGACTGGTATTATACACAATCGAATAGATAATGGTTTTGTAGAAGCAGTCTTTGTTTTATTTACAGCTTTTGCAGTCATTGATGGACCAAATCTTGTAGAGAGATTGCTAGGACTTGATGCAGGTTTAAAATCGAGTGCAGCAAGGCTTCTTGCAGCATATGGAGCTGCAAAAGGTGCAGCAAAGGGTGTAAGAAGTGGAGCAAAGGGTGCGTCACAGAAAATCTTTGGAACTAAATCAGCTCCACCGATGCCTAATGATGGAAAAAGACATGGCGGCATTATTGATAAGCTAAATGGAAAAGAAAAAGAGGCTAAGGAAATCGGTAAAAAAGAGTGGCAGGATAGAAAAAATAAAGGATCAAATGCAAGCAGTAGTTCTGCAAGCACAGGAAATAGTGATGGAGAACAACCTGGTAAGTCGAGCGGAGATAATAATCCAGGAAATGCAGGAGAAAAGCCCGATGTTAATAGCTCTAAAAGTAGTAGCTTTTATGAATAGTAAAGACAAACACAGTGGCTCAAATGCAGGCTCATTTATGAATAATAAACGACAAGAACCTAGAAGCACAATGCCACGAAAAATCTATAAAAAAATCACAGCAAATATATGGACAAAAAAATAGTACAAGAGGTGATAAATAATGAATAATGAAGTTATCATAACTGAAAACATTAGAAAGTAGGAGTTCCGTTTTTGAATTACGATGCTTTTGACTTTCTTTTTATGGTGCTTTTGATGGGTGCCGCTTTTGTACTTATGAAAAATGTACATGAAAGCTTGAGCGTAATTTATATGATTTTTTCGTTTCTTACAGGATTATTCTTATGCACTAAAAGCACGATGAATTCTAAAAAGAAAAAAACTATGAGAGTTTGTATTTTATACTAACAAAAGACTTAAGAGTATTTAGACCTTTTTAGATATGGGAGAAGATGATGAAGAAGAAAAAAAGATAAGGATAATGTAAAAAGGGTGGCGAAAAAAATATATACCAACCTGGAGATTTTGAAAAATAAGAAGATACGATGAAGAAAAAGAAATGCTTTTGAGATGGATGATGGCAAAGAGTCTTGATCTACTTGAAATAATTCCCAGGGATAGAGATAATGCAAGTGACGACGACGTTAGGCTTGATATGTATAGAATGATGAGGTTTTACAGGCTTTTTAGTTCTGATATTAAGATATTGTCACTTAATTTTTCCAATATCAACATCAGGGCAGCAAGATGCATTAAGGCGAGCAATTAAGGCTACAAGCAGTCCAGTGAGAATAAAAATGGATGGAGAGAGAAATAGAAGAGCTTTATATTACTTGATGAAAAATATACAAAGAAGAGAATATTACTTAATGTATTTTGCAAATAACGAAGATACATTTGAACGTAATAGAAGTGATCTTTTAACTTTAGTTGGAACAGGGAAAAATAAGCTTTGTTAGAGAAATGGGAAAGGGTAAAAAAATCCAGGTTGTAAGGAAATTAAAACAATATGAATATGCTTATTATACCAGGAGAATTTGAGGAGGACAGTGATGAAAAGTACGAATAAAAATGCTGAAGTCCAAGGATATAGATGTAGAGCTTTTTGAATATATTCAGCCTTTAGGTGGGATTACTTTTTAAAGAGCCGGATTATATAAATACTGGTGATGGGTATGTTAAGGTGATACATGTTTGTCAACTACCAAAAGTATAAGTGATTTTTGGTTTGATAAAAATCTTTTAATATTGATGGTACTGTTGTAACAATGGATATACACACCAAAGATGTTAATGAGGTAAAGAAAAATATAAAAAAATCACTTAAAGAGGAAAAATCAAGAGGAAAAACTACGAGAGATGAGCTTGAAGGTGATGATGCCTTTATGCGAGCAGAAGAACTTAAAAATATATATCATGAGTTGACCCGCTTTGGCGAAATAATAAAAATGGTTGATTTTAGAATATATGTAATGGGGAGAAATCTTGTTGAACTTGAAGAACGCTGCGAGACTATCCTGAAGTCGCTCGAGGGAGATTCTTATTTAAGCACAACTTTTTTAAACGAAACTAAGAGAGAGTGGCAGAGCATGTTTGAAAGTTATAAAACGCAAAGATAGCAAGCCATTTTTCTTTTAAACCTCATCCGCTAACAACGGAAGCCCTTGCAATTGGTAATCCATTTAAATATAGTGAACTTATAGATCCATACGGAACGCTTTTAGGATTTAGTGATGTTGAAGGTGCAGTTATCTTTGATGAGTTTACAAACACAAAAACAAGAAACCACTATAATACTTTTGTGTTGTGGAAATATGGGTTCAGGAAAATCTACATTCTTGAAAAAAACGTTTCAAAGCAAAATGCAGCAAAAGGTAACTTTTTAAGAGTTTTTGATGTAACTGGAGAATTTACAAATCTAACAAAGGAATTTGTGGCAAAAGTGCTAAAATGCAATGGAGAAAGTGGAATACTTAATCCGCTTGAAATTCTTCGTGCAGGAGAAGATGAATATAGTTCATATGCAAGGCACATAACAAAGGTTTCAGCTTTTTTTATGTGTATAATGCCTACCATGACGGATAAAGAAATAATCAATATACAAAACTACTTAAGAGAATTCTATCAAAGATTAGGTCTAACGCCTGATGGCAATAGAGTTATAACAGGTCGCAGGGCAGCAGATTATCCAAAGCTCGGAATTCAAAGCATTTTTAGAAATGGAACTAGAAAAAAAGAAAGGATCGAAACGGATAATGCAATTCAAGAAGAACTTGTTAAAGCAGAAGCATTAGAATTAAATTCTCTTCTAAAAATAGTTAAAAATCTTGTTTCTAACTACGGACAGATGTTCGATGGACATACAAGTGTGGATAATATTATAGATGAAAAATAGTAACATTTGATATATCGGAGATTAAAGATCTTGGTAATGTATTTGTAGCACAGATGTTTAATATGGTAAGCCTTTGTTGGGATAACGCTATAAACAACGGAGTTGTTATGAAAGAAATGTGGAAAAGGGAGCTATTGATATCCGTGATGTTACAAGATTTTTAATACTTATAGATGAAAGTCATCGATGGGTTAATACTAAAATGCCGATGCTTTTAGATTTACTAATAAAATATCTAAGAGAAGCAAGAAAATACTTTTGCAGGTATCACATTTGCATCACAATCTGTAAGAGATTTTTATGCCGGAAGGAATACAAAATCAAAAATGTAGATTTGATTAAGACTTTGTTTGAATTAACACAATATAAATTTATGTTTAATCAGGATGCATCAGCAACAAAAAAATAATAGGCGAAGTCTTTAATAATGCATTAACTCAAACGCAAATTGATATTATACCAACCTTGGAAAAGGGAGACACCATTCTATCAATAGCCGGAGATAGAAGCATAAAATTCAAGGTTTGGCTATCAAAGGAATATGAAGAAACTCTATTTGCCGGAGGTATGTAAAATGCTAAAAGAGGCAAAAAGAGCCATTGTGATTGGTATTGCTATAAAGTATCGTATCTATAATTCTTATAGGAGCTGTCATTATATCATCTGTCGCAATGCAGCTTCTTGCTCTTAATAAAAGCAAGGATAACGATATTGACATGAGCCTTTTCAATTTGCCTGCTTGTATTACTGAAGATATTATACGTGCAGCTGTTTTAAGCTACGAAAAATATGGAGTTCCTGCAAGTATAACTATTGCACAGATTCTAGTTGAGAGTGGCACGGAATTTAGTGAGCTTGCTACAAGAGATAAAAACCTTTTTGACGTAAAATTCTTTGGAAATGGAATAGAAGGAGTAGATTTCAATTATTGGAAAACTAGGGAAGAAAACAGTCATGGTAGTTATTACATAAGAGCTAAATTCAGAAAATATAAAAGTTATGCAGAAAGTATTGATGCACATGGCGAACTTTTGGCTCAACCAATGTATAAAAATAGGGTAAAAGATTTAAAATCACCTGATGCATGGGCAGACGCTCTTCAAGGAAAGTATGCAACAGCACATAACTATGCAAGTACTCTAAAAAAAATAATGCAGCAATACAATTTATACCAGTTCGATGGTGTTAAATCAAAAAACTTGAAAAGTCTTGGTAATGTAAACTATATTGGTGCAGCGAAAAAATCAAGTTCAGCTCAAGCTGCAATCGTAACAGCTGCACTTTCATCTCCCGATCCGTTTAATCATGGCTATCGAAATCTCTGTGAGGGATGGGTATGTGATACATATAGAAAAGCAGGGTTACATTACTCAGCTTCTTGCTGTGCAAGTCATGCAAGAGAGCGTTTTGCTATAAAAACAGGAAAGATTCCAATAGGTGCAGTTATTTACAGTAGTAAAGGATATAAATCAGGCGTTCGCTGCTCTTGTGGTCGTGATGCAGGACATGTTGCTATATATATTGGTGATGGAAAGGTTGCAGGAAGTCAAACTCCATATATAATGGATATAAACGATTGGATTGCACTTTGTGGCTAGTGGGGAGTTATAGTTTTAATGATAATAATATAAAAGTAAAAAAATTAGGAGCAGAAAAAGTTCTAGTCTGAGTTATTTGCTTTTACGTAGAAAGGAAAAGAGATGGATAAGAAGAAAATTGAATGGTACTGGTTCTTGTTGGTTTTTATAATAGGCTTTTCTTGTTAAAACCGTTTTCTTTAGTGATAATGGCGAAGCTCGCAAAGAAAAACTCCTGAAAAACAAAAACAAAAAAATCGAGCGTCAGGTTGTAAGCCCGGATGAAAAAGATGGAGAGCTCGCCAGGACAATCAAAAAGATAATCCGAATATCGAAAGTATTGACAAAAGTCTTGAGTTAAAACTCCCAAATGAAATTTTAAAAATACTTCCAAAAGGGTTTGAAAAATCATTTAGAGAATTTATGGATGAATCAAATTTGTGGACTGAAGGTACTACAGGTACATCTGATGGATATTTAATAAGAGATATAAATAATGACGGATGGGAATTTAATATTTTGTTAAATAACTATGGTAAGACAGTTATTACCGTCAAAATTGATAAAAACGGAAATATACAGTATTTATATAGGTAATATATATAACAAGGCTTTTAAAAATCGCTTAAAACTGATTTTAAAGCCTTGTTTTTCGGAGAAAACGAGATGAATAGAAAATGTTATTTAAAAGGCAAGTGAAATAAAAAGATCTAATTAAGGAAAAGCTCAGGAAAAAAATATATGCTTGTATTTGCTCAAGATAGAGCTAGTGCAGATATATTTGTGATTTTTGGAAGAAGAGGATGGACTTACTGAAGAACAGAAAAATGATATAGATTATGCAAAATACATTTGGTATAGATGTAAGGGTGATCGATGCTGCACTTATTGATAGTGTTGATGACCCTTTATTATTAAAGGATGCTTTGATAGCAAAAGAAGTGGCATATACAAACGATGAATTAGAATATGGACTGGAGATATAGCTATGTTTGATACCTTTAAAGAAAGAGTTAATAAACTTAGAAAGAGAAGATACAAAAAGTTATAATAAGCGAATGAAATATTTTATGGTGGTTTTCATAGTCGGGTATGCTATTTTTTTCACGTCACAACTTTGGTTGCCACCTACATATGTAGGTGTACCCTGTCACAAAAGTAGGTGGCAGCATAAGTGCTAATAATAGACAAGTAAAGGTAGATAGTATTGACTACTCTAAAAAAGACAGAGTAATCGAAGTGATACTAGAAATTGACAACTTATCAATTGATGGAGTTAATAGCTATAATTTTAAAGCAAAGGATAGACGAGGTAACCTTAAGACAGAAGTAGTTTCGGAATCTAATAAGTTTGTTAGTCTGCATATAAAGAAAGTTAGTAGAAGATGGACAGAAATTAGCATTGTTATAAGTTTGAAACCTGAAGATGAAAAAGAAGAATACAGATTTTTGACCCTATGAGAGTTTATATATCTAATAAAAATTGCTAAAAATGTAGACACTATAGATATTAAAAAGTGATGAAGGATATGTAAGGCTTCTAGACAAATAGAGGGCGTTGAAGAGCAAATCACAGAACTTAAGCATATTATTAGTAAAAAAATAACAAAGATATAAAGTCTATTAAGGGAAAAAAATTAGTGAGTTAAAAAAAGGAAAAGGAAGTTCAGACAGTTAAGGAAAAACAAGTGACGGACACAAATATAAATGAACTTGAGCTAAAGAAAACGAACTATCATTAAAAAAATAAAGATGCTAAAAATGATATAGCAGATTTACAAGAAAAAAATAAAGGTACTAAACGGTGAATAAAATGAAGGTGAGTATTGATGCAATCAAGGAAAATAATAGCATACTTGATGTTGCAGAAAAACTTGGATTTACGGTAGTAAAAATCGGCAATTATTATACCTTGAAAGAACATGACAGCGTAAGAATAAATCCAAAGAATAATCTATACATACAAAAATTCTACAGGCAAAGGTGGAACTGTAATAGACTTTTATATGAATTTTTTTCGGGTCTTTCACTAAAAAGAAGCTCTTAAAAACTAAGCGAAGGAACTATTACAAGTAGTTATAAAACCATATCAAGAGCATAACACAATAAAAAGCTAAGCATGAAATCAAGGATTTAATACTACCTAAAGCAGATGAAAATTTGAAAAATGTATATGCATACCTGGTAAGTACGAGGGAATTGATAAGGCTATCGTATCTGATTTTATAAAGCATAAGATGCTGTACCAGGATACACATAAGAATTGTGTGTTTGTGTCATATAAAAATCGTGAGCCTGTGTTTGCAGCAGTGAGGGTACTAATACAAAAAAACGATTTTTAGGAGATGTGAAGGCTCTAATTATGATTATCTTTTTTTATTGATAATAACGGGAAAAAAATCTTGTTATTGCAGAAAGCGTTATTGATGCAATGAGTATAATGAGCATTTATAAATCGAATGGAGACAATTATAAAAATGATTATATAGCACTTGCGGGAACTCAAAAACATGAAGGTGTATTTAATCATCTTGCCAAGAAAAAGTATGAAAGTATTTTTAATATGTCTTGATAATGATGAAGCAGGTAAAAAAAGGTCGCTGTAATGCTTGAAGAAAAAAATTAAAGAAGTGTATCCAATGCAAAACATCAGAAAATCTTACCTATGAATGGAAAAGATTTTAATGAGTATCTGCAAACCTCAAGGGAAAACAATCCATCATAGGTAAAGCTCTTGAGAAAACAATATAAAACAATAAAGTTCCCAGGATAAAGCAAAGTCAGAAGATGATTTAGATATAAAAAAAGGAGAAGATTAAACAATGTATATAATTTTGTTGGAAGCAAGGGTGCCGGATACTTTATTGATGAAGAAGTTAAAAGGCTTAAATGTGAGATTGAGTTTGTAGAATCAAAAGCCCATATATCAGAACAAATAAATACAATTTTACCACTTGCAAAAAGGTCGCACTGTAATTATATATGATGCAGAGCAATATGTTGATAGTGCTGAGATTATTGCTGCCGAAATCGAAAAAGTACATAAAGCAATAAATGCGAAAGCTATTGTCCTGGCATCTACTGCAAATCCAAATAATGTACTTATCAGAGCTTGTTTGGATCACGGAATTAAAGAGTTTATCAATATTGGACTTACAATTACAGACCAAAAGGATCAATTTATAAAATGTGTTACTGATTACTATAAAAACAATCCGGATGAAAGACAGGATATCAGAGATATTGAAAAAATTAAGGACGAAGAAAAAAAGAGAGTAGGAACGTTAAATACTATAGGCGTTGTTGGTTCAATGCATCGTATTGGAACAACAACACAGTGTATACAAATTGCAAAATACATAAATTACTTAGGATATACATGCTGCATTATAGAAATGAACGAGAACAAATATATAAACAAAACATCGTCTGCACGACTACATGGAAAAACAGAGTTGTCATATGCCGAAAAACAATGGCTGTCTTTGGATGTGAATTTATCGATGAGGAACTTGGTATATTCAAGATCGAAGGCGTAACTATGTTATTTAATAAAGATAAATTTAGCGAAATTCTTAAAGCCGGATATGACTTTCTTATTTATGATTATGGTGTATTTAGTGATATTGACTTCAATAAAACTGCATTCCTAAAGGATGATCTAAAGTTTATTGTAGTTGGTACAAGTGTAACTGAAATAGATATTACTAAAGAAATTGCATCGAATATATCATATCAGGATGCTAAATTAATATTTAATTTTATTCCTGAAATAGAAAAAAATGAGGTGCTTAGCCTCATGGATACAATAAAAATAGGTGATAAATCAAATACAACAAGAACTTTTATGACAGATTATACTCCTGATCCATTTACTCTAACAAACCTATCATTTTTATAACGAACTTTTATCAATCGAAGAAAGAGAACATGAAGAAAAACATAGAGGTTTTTAGTTTAAAAAGGTTGGTGAAAAAGAATGGGTAAGTATGATATCTATATTGAAAATCTAAAAAGAAGAATCATTTAATAAAGAACAAGATAGACTGCATAATAAAACATAGCGATATTGATGAAAATAAAGTAATAGTTGAAAAAAATCTAATACAATAAAATTCGTTTTATCTTTTTTGCGTGCTAGTATTAAGACGATTGCTGCAATTATTCTTGTTTCTCTTGCAACAATTGGTATAATAACTTTGATTTATCCCGAAATACGAGCTGAATTTATAGAGGTTATTCTAAATATATTTAATGAAGGGAAAAAAATGATATAAAGTGTTGAATTTTACTTAAAACAATGGTAAAATGAGTTTAGTAACAAGAGAACTGTAGGTAGTAGTCGCCTACACCCTACGTTGGGGGTCAGAAATACAGCGTTCGTCAAGAACTATTACCGTAAGGGGATACGGTAAGCATAGCGTGTAGCGATATACAGCGACATCCCATATTGAGTTAGAATTGCCTCAGCTCTTATACAAAAAGTGTGCGTTTTATAGAAAAAGAGGAATATATGAATAATAAAATTGAAGAAATATTTAATTGGTGGAATAAATTTAGCAATAAAGATATAAGAATTATAAGCAAAACAAAGGATTTATATTTACACATAGATAATAATGTTTTTACCACATTTATTAGGATTACAGTATGTAAATAAAGATAGCAGAAATATGCGTGGATTGAGACTGTACTATTATAAAAAAACAAATGGAATAGATGAGGCTACTTTAATAAATAAAGTTAATCAAGTCCATGGTCAAAAAAATAGCAGGACAAGTATCGAAACGAATCGATACATTTAAGAATTTTATGGAAGAACTTGATAAATCAATTTTTAGTTAATAACAGCCATGTTAGTTCTACAATCAGAAGTGACTATATGGCTATAAAGGTTGATCAAAAAGAGTTTAAGCATCTTGCTATTTTTAGAGACTAATGGAGTTGCAAGTATATGTGGTTATGAAAATGATAAAAATATAAATGTATTTGAAACATATATTGTACAAGGAAATAATAATTACATAAAAAAATAGCGTTGATTTTGAAAAAAATAGAGCAAATACTTTTTTATGAGCAGGGAAAAATCTATGGAGAGCAGGTAGTTTTAACCTGGAAAAAAAGATAAAAATACTACAAGATACTGTGCTAGGTATTGCTGATAGTGATTTTTGATGAAGTTATAAAACTAATTCATAATAGAGAAAATGAAATTATTAAGTATAGAGATTTTTCCTTTTTACCGATTAGAAAATTTACGAATGAGGAAAATCACATGGATTTAAGAGGCATATCAAAATTTTTAAAAACAGATGAGCTTATAAATCTTGGCAATGCAGATGATTTTTACAAGTTGGTTGCAAATAATTGCGACCTTTTTATTGCATAGATAATAGAAATATATATGTGCCAGGATCCAATGTTTTTCAACAATGGAATGTTCCTGGTAATGAAATTTTGAAATGTTAAGAGAATCTCAACTCAAAACATGAATGCAAAATTGATAAAAATAATCCGATTGCAAAAAGCAATTTCAAAAATAAAAAAATATAGAACCTAAAAATGATATCCTCAGAATATGATAGTGGAGAAGAATTATGAGTTTGATGGTATATTTAGCAGAAAAGGAAAGTGTTACAAAAAGCTATTGCAGAAGCCAAGGGATTTAATACCTCAAAAAAAGACAGAAGATGGATTTTTTTCTATAGTGAAGAAGATGAGATAATTATAGCATATACTAATGGACATTTACTTGCAGTAAAAAGAACCGCATGAAATAGATACTGAATACAAAGAATGGCGGCTTGATATGTTGCCAATAAAATACAAAGCAAATCGAGAATATTTGACAATCATAAATAGTAAAAGATATCTATATCGAAAGGTTTCTAAACAGCTTAAACTTGCTAAATCAATTATTCTTGCCGGAGATGCAGGAAGAGAAGGGGAATTGATACAGCGATGGTTACTATCTAAAATTAATTTAAACGATAAATATGTAGCAAGAATGTGGATGCAGAGCTTAACAAAAGAGGCAATAATAAAAGCTGAGGAAAACCTATACATATTGAATGTTCCTGAACAAGAAAGCATTGTGAATGGATACAAAGACAAAGTTAAAACCTTTAATAATCTATATGCAGCAGGTGAAGCACGAGCTTTTATGGATGCGATATTAGGTTTTAATTATAGCAGGGCTTTATCACTTGCAAAAACTAACGGTGTAACTGTTATATATGGTAGATGTAAAAAGTCCTTTAACTCACGAAATAATAAAACGTGATAAAAGAGATTGCAAATTTCATACAAGAACCTTTTTCATATATAGAAGCAAGCATTAATAATAATGAATCTTGTAAGCTTTATGCTTATTGATGATAATAAGGATAGAATAGTGTATAAGGAAAGGTGTGATGCAGAAAAAATTATTGCAGCTATCCCTAAAAAAAGTCGTGGTAGAAAGTGTTTTTTTAAAAGAGACTGTAAGACATCCTAATAAACCGTATGACATATTAACATTACAGAAAGAAATGGCTAAAAAGGTATGACTTTACCGCAGATAAGACATTAAGTATATGTCAAGAGTTATATGATAAATATAAAATACTTAGCTATCTGAGAACAGACAGTAGATATTTTTACTCATGACTTATACGATGAGCTTAAAAATGTTACAAAATATTTATGTTTTGATAGATTTGAAAAAAAGCAGACAGTATTAGCAAGCCTGCAAATATCCCTAAAAGGTACATTAACGATAAAAAAAGTAGGAGATCATCATGCACTTATGCCAGTAGGGGATAAAGATATAAAAGAACAATATAATTTATTAAGTGATGATGAACAGAAAGTCTTTGATGCAATATGCGAAAATTTCATATCCTTATTTCTGCCTGATTATGTATATGATGAAATTGAAATTATAGCTACAGCTGAGAAATATAAATTTATTCTTAAGGGTAAAAATCATTAAAGATGAGGGCTATTCATCCTATTTTTACTGAAAATGAAGATGAAAATATTACACAAGAAATAAATAACATCGAAGAAGGAATGATACTTGATATAGAACCTATAATAGTAGATAGTGTAACAAAGCCTAAAAAGTCATTATACAACTGAAAGCTTGTTAAATCTTATGAAGATATATAATATAGGCACAGGAGCAACAAGAGATAGCATAATTAAAGAGCTTGTGACACCGAGGGAACTAATAAAGAAAGCTATATTATTAAAGACGGAAGATATTACATATCTACAGAATTTGGACAAAAATTGATGATTTAATTCCTGAAGATATTAAGACCGTGGAATATCTTTCTTTTTAGATAATAAGATCAAGGAAATAGAAGATGGTGTATTGGATAAGGATTTATTTCTTAACGAACTACAAAATGAACTTGATAATAATATAATAAAAATTAAAAAGTACAGCAGACATAAATAAGCTGACATATAAAAGCAAAACTGAATTAAAGCTAAAGTGTCCTTGCTGCGGGGGAAATCTTGTTGAAAAAGAGATTTTTATGGCTGTGAAAAATTATTCCAGGGAGAATAAATGTGATTTCACAATAAGCAAAAGTTTTAGAGGGAAAAAAATTATCGGAAAAAGAGTATAGAACTATTGCTTACAAAAAGGAAAAGACTGGTAAATTTAAATTCAAATCGGAAAGAGGTATTAACTACGAAGCACATATTGTTTTTAAAAAAATAAAGAAGGTAAGTATGGGCTTGAAGCTGAATTTTTAAAAATAAAGGAGAGAAACAATGGATATTAGTAACACACAGGAAGTAAAAGTATTTGACTTAGAATTAAATCAAAAGAGAAAAATACATACACTGGAAAGGTGTCAAGTTTTGAGGGAAAAGGATAATGATGGTGACAACAAATATTCTTCCTGGTTTGCAAAACTTTGTTGGTGATGCATTTGAAAAAGCTGCAAATCTAAAAAAATACCGATACAATTACTCTATTGAGGGCTAAAAATTGAAAAATCAATATAATAAGGATAGTAAAAATGAGATATGTTACTATTACAATATTTGATTTTGAGAAAGTAGAAAGAAAACACACAGAGGAATAATATGTTTTTAAGTGAAAGAGAGCTTAAGGAGACATTTTGGAAAAACTATAATTATTCTTCCAGGGCTAAAAGGTATCAATTTGAAGTTCCAATAAGAGAAGGAAATGCAGATCTTGTTACAGTAGAGGTGTTTCAAGGAGACGTGCACTCAATTCCTTTGAATTTAAACTTTCAGATATAAAAAGTCATTCTTCAGGCAAAAGGCAATGTGCCTTATGTACATAAATCGTGGATTGTTATTCCTGAAGAAAAGGAACTTTTGATTAAGGACAGATATCTTAATCAACTCAATATTTTTAAAAATATAGGTGTAATTACAGTAAATGAAAGTGGAAAATGGAAGATGATTTTTAGACCCAAATTTAACAATGAAATAAAAATGAACCAGGCAATATTACGCATGATGCTTATAGATTAGAGGTTTTTATTTTATCGAAAAATGAGGAAATACCCTGATTTTAGGGTATTTCTTTTTACATAGCTTGCTACGTGAAAGAGCATAAGGAAAAACTGTACGCAAATAGTTTGCTAAGTTGGTAGTACCAACTGTTTTATATGCTCGCACAAATCTAGTGCGAATATACCTACATAGGTATATTGATGATAGTTAAAATATTGTAATTTTTAAGCAAAATATACCCTATGTAGGTATATGAAAAAAATAATATTAAAGGTAAGTATACCTATACAGGTATGTTTCAGATTAGCTAAAAAAAGAGAAAAGAGGTAGTTTGTTATGAAAAAACATTATGATTTGCCGGAGCATATTGTCGATATTATTCACTCTGTGATGGAAGAGCATTCCATAGTATATGAAGTAGATGCTGTAAAATTTATAATTCAAGACTATGCCGCAGGATTAACTGTAGCGGAAAAACCGCTGAAGTTATCGATGAGAAATTTAACAAGATATTTACACGATTAAGACTTGGGGTAAGAACTGCTGAACAAAACTCTATAGTCATAAAAGATGCATTAAACACTTTATTATATGAATTCCCGGACATTGATTGCTGCATGTATACGGATAACAATAAGCACAAGGTTATTGATGAAAGTGAAGAGTTTCTTAAAGAAAAGATAGCAAGATATAAAACAAATTAAAAGATAATAGTATATTTGAAGATGAGGAGAATTAAAAATGGATATTTACATTAGAAATATTGATCCTGGAATTAAAATTAAATTAAAAGAAAAATGCTAAAAGAAAGGAATAAGCTTTAAATGAGTATGTAAAAAAATATACTTGAAACTGTTGCACTTTCTATAGAGATTACATCACTTGATGATAAATATAGTAATCTCACCAAAGAATTACTGTCTATATACACAGGTATAATTGAAAAACACGAGCGTTATTGCAGAAAATAATTATATACTATCAAAGCTAATTAAGGAGAAGTAGAATGGGTGATATAGTAGCAGGCATAGTTTGCACTACTAAATTCTGTAAAAGTGCTGATAAAAGCATTTAAATCATATATAGACTATATAGATAGAGATAATGCGACAAAAAAAGATAACCTGGATAAATTCAACTTGTTTAACGACTACCTTGATTATGTGGGAGATACAAAGAAATTAGGATCTCTATTCACAAAGGATAAATCTCAGCTTAACGAAGAAGAGAAGCAAATCTTAAAAGATGGATTTATGAAAGCTCAAAGCAATGGTAGCCTTATGTGGCAGACAGTAATTTCTTTTGACAATCGATATCTCATTAAAAATGGACTTTATGATGCAGAAAATAAAACTTTAAATGAGGGGCGGCTCAAAGCAGCTGCGACTAAAGCCATAGTTAAGATGCTTGAAAAAGAAGGTTTAGAAAATGCATTATGGGCAGCTTCATTTCACTATAACACTGATAATATACACATACATGTTGCTACAGTGGAACCTATACCATTGCGAAAAAAAGAGTTTATATAGGCAATATGAAATGACATCTGAAGGTAAATATAAAAAAATAAAAGATGAAAAATCAGGAAAACTTGAAAAATTCCTGTAGTTGATATTGATGGGAAGCCAGTCTATTTAGAAGAATATAGGGGCAAGTTTAAGGAAAGTAGTTTGCACGGTAAAGATGGGTTACGAAGCACATTAAGAGCTGAAATAGAAAATAGCAAGGAAGATACTATCGAGATCACAAAACTTATCAGGGATATAGTTGCTGATAAAAAGAAAGGTCGCTTTTATCTAATGACGAGTTTGCAGAGAAAATGAAAGAGTTATATTGTAATCTTAAAGAAAAAGTAATGGGAAAAGAGCATATCTTAATCTTTGGGCATATAATACTAATTTCATGAATGATTTTAAGGCTAAAATCGACGATATAAGCAACGATTACATAAATAAGTACCAAGAAGATGCGTATAAAGCTTTAAAGGCTAAAATGGGCGAAAAAGAGGCTGCTTATAGAGAAAGTTATGGCGGAGATATTAACTATATGCAAAATCAGATAAAAAAAGGAGTTATATCCACGACTAGGTAATGCAATATTGAGCGAATTGAAAGCATATGAAAAAATACAGCAAGATAAAATTAGAGAAGTTACATATGCGAGAAAATTAATTGGTAAGGGTAATATTGAAGAAGGAATTGAGGCGTTAATCAAAACAAGCTGATTTAGGTTCAGTTCCTGCACAAAAATACACTTGGTTTTATATACCTTAAAAGGTGAGTTTGTAGAAAAAAATATAAAAAAATGGCAAGAGAATACTTTGTGAAAGCAAGTCAAGAGGGTAATGATATAGCTAAAAAAATGATCTATCGCATCGATGCCGGAGAAATGACAACAAATCATTATAGTAATAGAAAAAGCTATATCTTATCACATTCAAGTATTGATTTTGCACGTGCACTTTCAAATCTTAAAAAAAGCATGAATAAAACAATCGAAAACTATAAGGCACAGCAGGCGTATGAAGAATTGCAATGGGAAATAGAAGAACGAGGCGAAGAAATATAGCATTTTAAACAATCAAATTTTTTAGTTGAGTATGGGCGTGTATGAGAAAGTTCTCATACACGCCCTATTTTTATTGTTTTTGAAGAATTTAGTATTATTGTTAGAGAAATGATTCTGCTGTAAATAACTTTGCTTAAAACGTAAATTTAAGCCTTTGTGATACGCATGCACTATTTGGCCAAGAGGCTAAAGCCTCTTAGCTTGTAGTTTCAACATAAGGCGGCAACTAAAAAAATTGATTTTTATATGGGAAAGTTTAATTTTTATGAAAAATTATCGACACCTAAGTTGGAATGATAGACTTACTATTGAAAGAATGCTACTAAAAAAATATCCTAAAAAAAGCTATTGCAGATGCTATTGGCTGCTCTTTAGGAACTATATATAACGAGCTTGCAAGAGCAAAATATATACATACTAATTCAAATTTAACAAACGAAGAGAGATATTCACCCGATTTAGCTGAGCAAAGATATAGACAAATGTTAAAGAAAAAAAGGGAAGAAACCACTTATTATACAAGATAAGAAGCTATGTCAATATATCTCATACATGATCAAAGAAATGAAATATTCTCCGGAAGCTATTTTGCTTGAGCTTAATAACAACAAAGGTATTTCTTTTGATCTTGAATTTACAATCTAAGTGCAACAAATGAATAATGACTCATTACTTCTGGTAAAAATGGTGTTTGCTAAGACATCCAAATACCAGGAGGAATAATGAGTCATTACAAACATATTACACCAGAGGAGCGTGAAAAGATACTACTTCCATTCACAGAATTGCACAATTACATATATTGCTAACAGCATTGGAAGAGATAAGTCAACAATTTCTCGTGAGTTATCTCGTAATACTGTGGATAGTAAGTATTCTGCCATTTCAGCTCAAGCTGCATACGAAGTTCGCAGAAAAAACTGCCGTCCTAAGCATAAACTCTCGAATCCAACGATTTTTAAATATGTTCAAGAAAAGTTTCTTAATCATCAATGGTCACCGGAACAGATTTCAGAGAGACTAAAACTGGAACATGCGAGTTTTAGCATTAGTTATTCGACAATTTATAGAGCTATCTATGCAAGAATGTTTGACTCAAAAAGCCGAACGCAAATCGAATGGTAATCGAGGTGCAATACGGAAACTCAGACATAGAGGGAAAAACTCGTCATACTAAGGAACATACTGAAAAACGTGGCAAAATAGTTATTAGCAACAATCTATCAGAGCGACCTGCCGAGGCAGATAGTCGGTCACGTATTGGGGATTGGGAAGGTGATACTGTTGCCGGAAAGAGAAATGGTCCTTGTCTCGTTACACTTGCAGATCGAAAAAGTCGATTTCTTCTATGTATGAAGGCTGAAAAGAAAACGGCCACTCTTGTGAGTGAGGTTATGATTAAATGCCTCAAAGAGCAACCATTATTCTCCATTACTCCAGATCGTGGGAAGGAATTCGCAAAGCATGCAGAAACCTCGGTAGCATTGAACAATGTGCAATTTTACTTTCCACAGCCACATCAGCCATGGCAACGTGGAACAAACGAAAATACTAACGGCTTAATTCGCGAATACTTTCCAAAAGGAACTGATCTTTCAAAGTACAGCGATGAATATATACAAAGCAAAGTGGATGAATTAAACAGACGACCTCGAAAATGCCTAGGCTACCTAACTCCTTATGAGGTTTATTATTCAACCTCGTTGCACTTGACTTGACAATTCAAGATATAAAAATAAAGTCGGTCAACACTATATATGATGCAATAAAGAAAGGTTATATTCCTGGTATCACAATGGAATATTTACCAAGAAGAGGGAAAAAAATCAAACGGAAAAAAATCAGTTACAACAAAGAAAGCTGCAAAAAGTTGCAACCATTGGAATAAGTATTGAAAAAAGACCAAGTGAAATTAATTACAGAGAAACATTTGGGCATTGGGAAATGGATTGTGTTATTGGCAAAAGTAAAAATAAAACTACACTACTTGTTCTTACGGAACGACTTACCAGGTATGAAATTATTGAAAAATTAAAGGCACATAATACATCTGAAGTAATTAAAGCTTTAAATAGAATTGAAAAAGATTTAAAAGTAGCTTTTTACAAAAATTTTTTTAAATCTATAACGGTGGATAATGGTAGCGAGTTTAAGGATTTTTTTATGGAATGGAAAAAGCTCTTTATCGAAAGGGGAAACGGACAATGTCTACTATTGCCATCCATACGCACCTCATGAACGTGGCAGTAATGAAAAATGCAAATCACCTTATTAGACGTTTCTTTTTCTAAGGGAATAGATTTCGATAAAGAAATAAATAGAAACAAAATAAAAGTCGTAGAGTATTGGATTAACACATATCCACGAAAAAAATTTTGAAGGGATATACAGCAGAGGAGATATTCTTGAAAGAGTTAAAGCGGCTTGGATATTCATTATATGACTACTAATTGTTTATATATTAAAATGGTAATTTCTATATTTAAAAATGAAATATAGTATATTTAATAATGCATTATTATATAACGCATTATTTTTATAATGTTAAAAATATAGAGTTATTTATATTACACTTAATTTTATTTATGCTAATCACATTAAAAATATATAAAATTTACTAATCTATATTTATATCTTGACATAAATATATTTTTATAAACTTTTTCTAATTTTTCACTTGACATTTAGGCATATCATTTGCAGG
>BNJS01004466.1_pt1 | contig 39248 bp, 73 predicted proteins | sample 8540461 | NCBI WGS metagenome assembly BNJS01 (sample SAMD00202454, study PRJDB9452) | human saliva metagenome | isolation source: human saliva | place: Japan
TTCTCGGCGAATATCAAATTCTTCCCAATCTCCATATTTTCCGTCAGCTTCACTCAAATTCAAAAACCCTCCGCCAAGCAAAATTTTCACGAATATCACTCGCATTCATTGGATTGATTCTTGAATACTCAATTGCTCCCAAATTTGGTACATCGTAAATATCTCGTATTCGATTATCATTCCAATGTTCAGGCAAAAAACCCTCAATTAAATAACAAGCAGACTGAATCAACTGTTTATGAGAAACAATCAAAACATTCTGGTTTGGCTCATCTCTTTAGACGCTCACAAAAAAACTTCGAAAACGCAAATAAACATCAAAAAAATGCTCTCACCGCCATCAAGCCGCATAAAAAAATGGATCATTATAGAGGTATCTCATTGTAATTGGAAAATTATCAACTCGCTCATTCATATCTACGCGACCAAAAATTCCCCAGTTTCGCTCTGAGAGTAAATCATCAATCTTCCAAAAATGACAATTTTCTCCACTTAAAATTGCAGCAGTTTCTCTTGCTCGAATAAAAGGTGAAGTATATTTCGAATCAAAAAAATCCAAACTTCCATAAATTTTCGAAAGCTCTCTACTTGCCTCTCTCAGCCTGCTCTTTGCCTTTCGGCGAGAGCCGCTGTCGCCAATCTGCACGCGCCTCAACCTTTTTTCTAGATCAATTTTTTGCCCGAGCTTTTGCGCATGCTGAACAATATTAGCCTCACTTTGCCCGTGACGAATCATCACTAGTCGCAGTGGATTTGCCATTTTTTCCTTTCTTTTTATTTAAAAATTCTTAAGCTTTAGATATATTATATCACAGCTTATACTTTTTCGAAAGCGCATTTTTGTAATTAAGCCTCAAAAATGGTATAATTATATAATGAACCTAAAATCTTGGCGAAGAGAGCTAAAAAATGAATTTATCGATATTGACGGTAATAAAATTTCAATATATAAAAATTTAGAAGAAAAGTAAACCAATTGCCGTTCTTTTTCATGGTTTTGGTGGAAACTATTTTGGACTAACTCCACTTGGATTTGAGCTTTCAAAAAAATATTCAATCATTATTTGCGAGTTACCCAGCTCATGGTAAAAGTTCACTTAATACCTTTCAAAATATCGATATTTTTCGAATTTTCTACCAAAAAATGATTTCAAAACTTAGTAATTTTGGTGAAAATCCATCTTATTATTGGCCACTCTTTTAGTTCTTATTTTTGTCAGCGATGATGAGATTTCGAAAAATTCCAACCATTATTATAAATCCAGTTTTTTTGAGCCTAGCGATTCATTTTTAGCTGGAATGAAATTATTAAATAAATCTAGATTTTTTTAATGATTTTTTTCAAATCTACCAGTTTTCTCACCTTTTCAAAGCAGCTACTCTCCAAAAAAACTTGGTCGCTTTGAAGCACATAAAAAAATATTTATCAAAACATGTTTTTATGTCAAAACTCAGCAAGGAATTTACTCGCACAAAAATCAACAATCCCAATCGCACTTGATAAAAAAGTGTTTGAAACCAAGAATTATATCAAAATTGCTATTATTGGCGATAAAGATGGAACGGTTCAGCCTTTTAATGAAGAGGAATTTCGCAAAAACTTCCCTAAATCAGATTTTTTCATATTCTTGAGAAATTCTGGCCATTTGTCACCGATGGAAAAACCACGAGAAATTGCTAAAATTATTTTTCGAAAATATTAAATAAACTCCGTTTGTCGCGGAGCTTATTTTTACATTTTCTCAATTTCTTGTAGTGAATTTTTAAGGCGTTTTACACTTTCGTCCTTACCGATTACTCGTAGAGTTTGATTCAAAGCTGGTGAAAATGGCGCCCAAGTTAATGAGATACGAATGATCTGGAATAGAATCCCCGGTTTCTGGCCAGTCTTTTCAAGCAACCTGTTTCACAATTCTTGAATTTTTATCATCATTCCACTCATCAAGCTGTTCCAACTCAAGAATCATCAAACTCAAAAGCTCCATAATTTGCGATTTTTCAAGTTTTTTAAGCTGCTTATTTTTCGAAATCATCTCTAAATCAGCTTGTTGTTCAGCAAAAAAGTATTCGCTAGCAAGCGGGAGATCTTTAAGTGTTTTTAAGCGATCAAAAACTAGACCAAGAACTTCTCTTTTGTATTCTTTACTAGCATTCTTAGCATTTTCTCCCCAAAAATCTTGCACACGCTCAAATAGATCTTCAAGAGAAATTTTGCGGATCCACTGACCATTGAGCCATAAAAGTCGCTGTTCGTCAAACCTTGCACCAGATTTTTGTACACGATCAAGAGAGAATTTTTCGATTAATTCTTCTTTAGTAAAGATTTCTTGTTCAGTGCCATCGTTCCAGCCAAGTTGAGCCAGAAAAGTTCAGCATAGCCTCTGGCAAAAATTCCATCTATTCGATATTCGCTAACACTTTTTGCACCGTCGCGTTTACCAAGCTTCTTATTGCCTTCCGGCGCCAAGATATGCGGTAAATGAGCTAAAAATTGGTGGTTGAATTTCAAGCGCCTCATATAACGAAAGATATTTTTGGAGTACTAGCAACATATTCTGAGCCACGAATTATATGCGTAACTTTCATTTCGAAATCGTCAACAATATGTGCAAAATTATAAGTTGGAAGACCATCCGCTTTAATCAAAATAAAATCATCTAAAGCCTCAGGGACCAGCTGAGAGTTCACCCATCACAGCGTCATGCCAAGTATAACGTTTAATTTCTGGTGTCTTAAAACGAAGTGGCATTCCGAGCTTTCCATTCTGGTGGATTTTTCCGGGCGATGGTTACGGTATAAAAATGCACGTTTTTTTCAGATTTTAGCTTTTTTCGAAATTCCCTCAACTTCCTCTGGTGAATATGGGTCGGCATAAGCTAGGCCTTTTTTTCGATCATTTTTTTGCGCCCATTCAAGATATTTTTTTCACGGCGCTGAGTTTGATGATATGGCCCAAAAATCACCTTTTTCTTCATTTTTTTTGCTATAAATTGGACCTTCATCCCAGTCTAGACCGAGCCATTTTAAAGTATCAAGAATTAAATCCTCCGCACCATTAACAAATCGAGCTTGGTCGGTATCTTCAATCCGCAGAATAAAAATCTCCGCCAGTTTGCCTGGCGATCAAATAGGGGTAAAGTGCGCTTCGAACATTTCCAACATGAATATAACCAGTTGGACTTGGCGCAAAACGAGTTCTTGCTTTCATAATTATCTATTATACTTTAATTTTTATTTTTTTCTCAACCCAAAACAAAAAGTAGCCAAAAGCTACTTTTTTTATGCACTAAGACTGGTTGCGATTTTTCGAATTTCTTCATCTGAAATCTTTATTGCCAGAAACCTCAACTTTTATAAAGTTTTTCCATTATTCACCCAAACAGATTCCCCACGATGATTCGAATAAATCGTTAAGCCATTACTATAGGTTGTTGAATAATCTTCACTCCATTTTTGTAACATAATTTTGCAATAACGCTGAACTATCCCAGCCACTTTGCGATTGTTGAACCTTATAATTTAGAATCACCTTTTTTTATATTCAAAATTAACGTTTTTTTCCATCAAAAATAAGCTAGGCCTTTTGGGAGAGTATCCATTTGCAATATAAGCAGGAGTTTCGACTGCTATACCCAGATTGAAAAGCTGTAATCCTACTTGCAATATCTGGTAAGTTAACATAAGTTAGATATCCCAACGCCAAAAAAATTGCAACAGCAAAACCCATCGAGAAACTAATAAACTTCTTGCGTGCAAAAAAACTCTTTCGATGAATTCCACGGCTTTTTTTGCTTTCTTCACGAGACTTTTCAATTGCTTGACTAATTGCAAATTCTTTAACTTCTTGGTTTGAAATTTCTTGTTTTTTTGAGCTCGCTCGAGTTCTTCATTAGCTTTTTTTAGCAAGTGGATGCTCTTCGAAAGGTGCAATCTTCTCAGCTTCTTTAATTTGTTCTTTTCATAATTGGCGAGATTGTTTTTAGAATTTTTTTGAAAAACGTGAAATTAAAATTCGGTCTTGTTGAGTCTCTTTTTGCTTCACGTGCGCGTAAAATCGCCTCTTGATAATCGTGGCGACGCTTAAACTGGCTAATCATTTCATCTTGATGAAGAGAAACTCCTTGTCTCTTTTGGAATTGTAACATATTTACGGTTTAAAGTGCTTGAACGCTGCAAATTATTATGAATTTTTCGAAATATCTTTGTTTTTTTAATATCATAATTATTTTTTTGGAGTACTTAAAAGTTTCACCCGTAATTGCATCATATTTTTTTCCATTTATGATAATTTCATCTCTCATTTTATTCCCTATTTAGCTTATGTATATTTTTACTTTATTTTTTTACTAAATTTTCAAGGGTTTTAAAAATAAATCGCTCAAGTTTAAATTTGAGCGATTTATTATCTTAATCCCATTTCCAACTAAATAATCTTTCAAAAAAATGTTAGAGAATTCCTAGGAAGCGTTACTTCTTTATTCTCAGAATTCTCCTGGCTAGCTGGTTTTTTTCAGCTTTGGTTGGATCTGGAGAAACCTGTTCGGCAAAAACGAGCAAACGCTTTTTCAGCAGTTCCAAGAGGAACGCAAGTAATCAAAGTCAGCATTGGTTTTATCTGTCCCAATTTGAACTCTATTTACTTGATTTGGCATTACGACTTCTGTTTTTGTTACATTATACGTATATCGTTTACCATTATAATTAGCATAAATTACATCACCTTGTTTAAGTTTATCAAGCTGAGCAAAAATAAATTTATAATCACCCTGTGTCAAACAGATCATTGCTTGAATGTCCCACTCAAAAACAGTATTTCCATTTTGCCCCGGAACCGCATTTGCGCCTGGAATTGAAAAAAATGTGCAACACCCTTTTTCCATTGCTTTCAATTGAGATGCGTTATCATTTCCCAACACCATAAACAACTGGAACATCAACATTAATTTTTCGAATAATCAATTTTCGGCTCTTGCCCAACCGAGTTAGAAGAATTCGGGCTATAAATTGTTTGAGTAGCATTCGAATTTCCCGGCGCAACATAAGCTTCAACTGAAGCAAAAATCAATCTATTATATTGCAAAAATAGAAACAAAGCTACCACAACAATTGCCGAAAAATTGGTACAAAATGACGGGATTTTCGAATTTTTCTCAGTTTTCTGACGCGCTTTTTTTCTGAAATATCTTTTCGAAGCTTCGCCAAAGCTCGCTCTTTTTTTCTGACTTTCCGTTAAAGTCTTCACAACTTCTGATTGAATATTTGCCGTTTGCTTTTTTGCTGCTTCAAGGCCGCCGAATAATAGGTTTCGTAATACTTTTGATAATAATTCTGCCAAGCCGCGTGGTATCGTTTCCATTGCTCACTTGGCTGATTTTCTTGCTGGATATTATACAAATTTTGAACAGCTTGCTGAGGCTTATATTTTATCGCTCCTAAATTATGTGAGTTTTTCATCAACTTTTGCAATATCTTGCTTATTCTGGAGCGGTTGAATAACTTTTTGACGAGTCTTAAAGTCGTTAGTCTCTTGACCAACACTAGAATTAAAACTAGCTTTTGGTTGCGGTTGAAATGGTTTCGAAAACTTCCTCAATTGAGTTTTTAATTAATTCTTCTCGCTGCCCATCAACTTTTTCTAGAGTTATTTTGATTTTTTTAAATATTCTGCCAAGTTAATTTTTCTCTGGCTGATTTTTCTTTTTACTTTGCTGAATTTCTAAAATTTGTTCAGTATTAGCTTTTTGATAAAGCTGTTGAACTTTTTGCCTTCGAAATTCAATTGCAGCACGATTTCTATCATTTGAAAAAGTACTCTGCAATTGCCTCTCAGGTATATTCAATCCATTGTTTTGATTTTTTGTATTATTATCATTCATTTCTCTTGATTTTTTCCCTACTCTTAGTATACAATAGATAATGAGCTATGTAAATAGTCAAAACCATAATAAGCCGCGATGGTGGAATTGGTAGACACGCTAGACTCAAAATCTGGTGAGCATTACGCTCGTGCCGGTTCAAGTCCGGCTCGCGGTACCACAGAAGAATGACTGAGCAACGAACAGTCATTCTTTTTTTATTTAAAGAATAGACCCACGGTTCAACGACAGCCGTGGGTCTTTTTATTGTTCCAATTGAGGCAATTCCGTATCGAATTACTTCATAGGCACAATAAACTTCCTAAAATTAGTTCGCAAATTAACAATTAGGCCAAGAATATCAACCCTTTTCGAAATTCGAACGCGGCTAAATAAGTCATAAAATCATAGCCAGCCAATAGATTTTCGAAAAAAATAATTTCAAGAAAGGAAAATTATGGTAATAATCGTTAAAAATTATTCACGAAAAACACCGATCAAAGTCAACGTTCATAAGCCTGAATGAAAGCGTTATATCGCAATTTAAGCAATCTTGGTGGTCATTAATCTGCCCTGGCAAAATAATAGCGTGACGGCTCCAGCCAAGGCGGTTTTATGGCCGCCAAGCCATAGCAATTTAAAAAAACACAAAAACAAGGAGAAAAATAAAAATGAAAAATATTAAGAAATTTAACTACAAGAAATTAATTGAAACAACTAAAACAATTGTAATTTATACCGCTGTAATCGCTGGTTTAGCTTTCTACTTTGGTATGAAACAAGGTGAAGCTAATACAAAAAGTAAATTACGATAAATTAGTTGAGACAATTCGAAATTTAAATTTAAAGTAAAAAAAGCCGTGAAAAACCCAAAAATATTAAGCAACAAGCCTTCGAAGTTGCGCCAGTTGCTCAAGCGAAACCACGAGTCGTGGAGGCTACGGTTTCGCCCTCGCCCCAAACTGTGCGAGTTAATAGAACAACTGGTGGCTGCGAACAATTTCGAAATATAGTTGAAAAATATGATTGGGATACAAATACGATACTGGCAATTATGCAGGGCCGAAAGCGGTTGTAACCCTACTGCGGATAATTCGGGACTCAACCAAAACGGCACGGTCGACATCGGACTTCTGCAAATTAACAGTATTCACGGCTTTTTCGAAAGCAGAACTCACCAATCCGGCACGCAACATTGCCATTGCTCACCAAATCTGGCAAAAGCAAGACTACAAAGCATGGAGTGCGTTCAATAACAAAAAGCTACTTAAAAATTTCTATAAAAATATGCTCATACGGCCAAAGTCTAAGCACCTTTTATATCGAGAATTAAGAATTAAATTCCCAACTTTTTATTTTTATCATAAGCATACAAAATTAGGCTGGCATATTTATTTTTAAAATTTAATCAAACGAAAGCAGGAATTATGAAAAAGTTAAAGATTACATCAATTATTTTTAAAGGAGAATTGGTAAAATTTGTTGAATTACAAAATTGAAACCCCTCACTCTATTACATGGATATAAAATATGATTAAAAATTTTTTTCAAAATATCGAAAACGCATCACTCATAAAAATGGCGAACTTTATTATCGAAATATTCTAATTAGAGTGGAAATGCCACCAGAATATGAATATTATGATATTTCTACGGTTAAAGTAAATTTCAAAGAAAAAGAAGCTTCCGCAGCAAGAGTTATTAAATCAAAGAAAAGAAAATCACAACATTACTTTTTCTTGGCTGGTATATTTTTGAAGGGCGACCAATACACTACTCTTCCTGTGCTTTTTAGATTAGAAAACATATTCGATGAAATAGACAGATACTATGTTGAATAAGGAGAAATATGAAGATAATAACTAACTATAAAAACTTTGATATTAAAGTTTCAAAACTCGAAAATTACTTTGCTTATTCAGATATTGGTTTATCAGATTATATGTATGTGAAATTAGGTAAATATAGTAATGTCGAAGATGCAAAGCGTGATATTGATATGTTTTTGGCAAGATTTCGATGATACTGGTGATAATTATAATTATTAAAGGAATGAAATGAAAATTTATGAATTATCTGCTGGCACACATATCATTTCAGCCGATAGTAGAATTTGGAACATTGCGTGCCACGACTACCCTTACACGAAGTTGATAAGTGGTGGTTCTATCGCTTATGTAGATATTAAAAGCGAAGTTAAGAAAATTAAAGGAGGATATTTAATATATGAAACGGTATAAATTGCTTAAAGATTTACCTTTCGTAAAAGCTGGTGATAAATTCGGTCTTCACCGTGGAGGAATTAAGGATTGTATCACTCTATTTAAAGGAGATGAAGAAGTTTATACAATCAAAGTTGGTGGAAATGTTTCTGAAATGTTTGATGAATGGTTTGAGGAAGTTAAAGAGCCAGAATTGCCAAAAGAGTTTTTCTGTATAGATGTAGATAAGGTTATTTGTTATGGTTATTCTTTTTTTCAACACAGTGAAAACACCAGACAAGAATATATAAGGTTTACGGAAAAGTATAAAAGTGTTGGCAATTATTTTGAAACCAAAGAAGAGGCTGAAAAATATCTGGAATATTTGAAAGCTAAAGCGATTATCAAGCAAGACACCAAAGGCTTTTAAACCTAATTGGACTAATTATGATGAACAAAAATACCTCGGCTTCTGGGATCTCGATGAAGACAAGCTCGATTGGTTGCTAAGGAATATATTCATCGAGTCGACTATATATTTTAAATCTCGTGAAGACATCGAAGAAAGTTTCGAAAAACATCCAAATGAATGGAAGACTTACTTGACTTATGAACAATAATGAACTGCAACTAACAGATTTAGAGCAACAAGTTTTAGAAGCTTTTTGTGAATTATATTGTGACTTTGTGATAAACAAAAGGTGATCCTGTTCAAGGCGACACATAAAAGGTAGATGTAATCTTTCAAACTATAAAATATTGAAAGCCTTGAAAAGTCTTCGAGAAAAAGGCTTAATCAAATTAGTTCGAGAATATTATGAGGGAGATTTAGAAGAAGAAGCCTTTATGATGATTGGCTATAGGCCAACAGACAAACTTGAGGCTACGGAATTTTATAAGACAATTGACAAAAAAGTCGAAGAAGAGATTAAGGAACATTTCAAATTATATTAACCTTAACAATTTAATTTTTCCAGCCTTACAAGGGGCTAAACCCCGAATGTTCTAAAATATTTACGCAAAGGGAGGATTAAAATATTTAATCGTCCCTTGTAGGGCTAGAAACTGACTGTATTCTAGATAGGAGGAGACGCTGAGTCCCAGAATGGGGTAAGACAATGGTCGAGAATTCTTAATGCTTTAGCCTCCCTTTTAGATATTTCAGTCCTATCGCCCTGCCATATGGCGTTAAACTGGGCAAAAATATAATATATCTATTTCCACGGCGGAGAAATCCGCCCCTCGAACCTGAATGTAACTAAAATTATAAATAGTAATGTGGTAGTTATGATAATAGTTTTGGCGTGGTTTGTCTCAACACGCAAGTTATGTTCAGATTTGAGGGATAGACAGAAATAAGCACCTTTAATACGATCATAAGCAATTTTCAAATGTTTCTGCCCCTACCTCAATAATATTAAAAGGAGATAAAAATATGAAAAACAATTTTTATAATAGTTCACGAAACACTTATACAATCAATATTAGCAGACATCTTTTTCATTTCTAACGATTGCCTCAATGTTGTTATTTAATCATTATCTGCTAAGCGGTAATGTATTGATTGACTTGTGTTTTATATATATGGCTTGGCTCGTAATGATGTCGATAGGCCAAAGGAAAACAAGAAGATTTAATACCAAAGAAGAAGCGATTAAGTTTTTGGAAGAACAATAATGAAAATAAAACTTTTAATGGCTTCATGTATAGGTATGTTATTATCAATCTTCCTTTCGCTTGCCTTTCTCTTTCGAGCTGAGTTTATTCTCTCAATCTTTTGGTTGATAATATCTTGTATAAAGCTTATATCTTTTTAGAAAAATTGTAGAAGATATAAATGAGGAGTGAAAAATGAAATACATAGTTTTTGATATCGATGGTGTTTTGGCAGATTGCTCGCACCGTTTGAAATATATTCAAGGTGAAGATAAAGATTACGACAAGTTTTATTCCAAAGAAGAATTATGGAAAGATAAGCCTATCAAAGCTGGTATAAATATTTTTAGATGCAATGAATAAATTTGAAGTTATGAGAGATAATCCTCGACTAACAGAATTTTATGGCGAAGTTATCTTTATAACTGGTAGGAATGAAATTTGCAGAGATACTACATCTAATTGGCTCTATAATAATATACTTGAAAGACCAAATGTTAGTCATAATCTTTATATGCGACCTGAAAATGATTATCGCCCTGCTCACGAAGTTAAGAAAGATTTAATTGAAAAAAACATATTGGTTTTGAAAATATTCTCTTTGCCTTTGATGATGATGTAATGGTAAGTGAAATGTATAATAGGCACGGAGTTATGTGTTATAGACCAAATATGACTAGAGAGTATTATGAACAAAGCGGAGATGATCGATAATAAATATGCAAACTAACTATAATATTAAAATAACACCTTCGGGTGTTATTTTTAGTTAAAACACCTCTCCATATATCAGCTTAGTAGATTCCGCTTTTTGCTTTCCGTTATTTTTTTCTGTCATATTCTCTTATCTTAACAATAACAGTAGTCATAAATGAAAAATAGAGCTTCCCTTATGCTTCCCTTATTTATTACGTATTGCATATTTAGCGTTTTTTATCTCGTTTTTTTATCTGTCTTTTTCTATAAATCCATTAGATATCAAATCCTTCAAATTAGAGCGAATAGCCCTATCTGTAACTCCTATCAACTTAACTAGTTCATTAATAGTTATTTCACCCTGTGCTAAAATGTATGTTATAATACTTTTTGGGTATCAGAAAAAGTACCCCATTTAAGCATAATTCTTTCCATAATATCCATATTTACAGAAAACCTATTTTTAGCAACCTTGTTCTCTAAAGTTAATGTGACTATACTATCCACATCTGTATATATCGGGTCAGATAAATTCAATGCTTTCATAGAGTCGTAAATTCGATTCACACCTTCATTAAGCTCTCGAACGTATTTCATATCATATAAAACATTAGCGATACGTGGATTTCTAGAAAACCTAGTATTCCGTATATTATTAACATTTACCTGAGCCGGCAGAGGTCCACTATTGGATATTTCAACCTATTGTCAAAATGTTTTATATAAATATTATTACCTTGTATGTTATAAGATCTGTGGATGATAGCATTGACAACACCTTCAAGCCACGCACCCTCTGGGTATTCTGGAACACGCTCAAATACTCCATTAGGGATATCCAAATAATAATAATCATCAATAGCATCTCTTAAAAAGTCCCTTATCTCGGGTATCAATGTTAATATGTTACCTTCAAACAGCCTGTCTTTTATTACATTATATCGAACCCCCGAACCTTCATCTTTACCAGAATATCTAACATACCTAACTCGAGATGAAGGTATCCATAAATTAGAGTTCTTAGCAAAAAGTAATACGGCTGAATTTTTATAAACGATACCATCTTTGGTCCTATTAGCTAAAGCCTTAGCAACAAGAAGATCGTCTATATTTCCATCATAGTCTATTTCTTCTTTATATTTGTTAATAGATTGTTCATCGAAATCATGGTAAGAAAAAGCCTTTACAAACTTGGTCTTCGAATTTTCTGAGAAGTTTATCATATCTAAGTTTATCTATTTCCTCATTAGATAGGGGACCCCTGTTGGAATCTCCTACCCTTCTATAGACTTGCCCATTGTCCTTTCTCTCAAACATATTTTCATAATCTGGTTGAACATGGAGTAATAAGATATTTTTATCATCTACGCTTACTTCTTCCTCAAATATATTTGGGGTTGGAGATATGTAGTCAAATTTCATTTTAGGCAATGCAGTAATTATTTTTATCAACCCCCTCCACAATTCCGTCATCCGATACGCCAATAATAACAGTTCCTCCATCTGCATTAAGCATACCAATTACTTCATTAGCTATTTTTGAGACTTTTGTTTTGCTAGATTTTCTCTCAAGATATAGATTCTCCTGTTCATATAACATCATCTTATAGGTTATTGATGGATTTATCTTAGATTTCATCATGTAATTCATATACTTGAATTATACATAAAACTAAGCAAAACAACCAAAAAGAACCCAAAACGGGTTCTTTTATTTCGCATTTTCTGGTATAATAAAAAGAAAAAAAGAGGTGGTCACTATGAAATTAGGGACTATTAATGCGTTATGATAAAGTCTACGGATTTTTTTCATGAAGACGACGAAACTAAGCCAGTTGTGCTGATTTATTCAGGAGATCGGACGGCAGAGTTTAGTTATTTCAGTTATTTAGTTGATGGACCGAAGGGGTAGAACAACACTACAAGTTCCTTCCAAATAATATTCAGCTAAGCCCTTTCAAAGACGGCTGGACTAAAGCCACAGAATAAACCACTCATCATGAGTGGTTTTCTATTGTGCTTTTGCTAAAAATATAAATATCAAAATAAAAACCGCCACCACAGCGGTTTTTTTTAGAAAACATGAATTTAGCAAACTTTTATTTCTTAGCCCCTAGCTTAAAGATTGGTTTAAGTCCAGCAAACGCAGTAACAACCGCTCCGCTGATCGCTAAAATCTCTTTCGTTGCGTTTGGAATTAGAATCACACAAATTGTAGCAATGAGCATATTTGTCAAAATTCCAAGGTCAGCGATGAAATATACTGTTGTTTTAGCTTTTTCGCTAATTCGTGGTTCATATTCCGTATTTGCAATATTTTGAGCTACTTCTTCTTGCATTTTATCCAACATTTCAATCTCCTTTTTCTGTCAAAGCCCTTCGTTCGACCTTAACTTCATTTTTAACATTTTGCGACACTTCATTTTCAACCTCATTTTTGAGTTACAATACCTTCGTTTTTCAGGTGTTTTTTTGGCTCATTTTTCAGGCTGTTTTGGTGCTTCAGGCTTAATTTCATCTTCACCCTTAACTTTTGTTAAAAATCTTGTCAAACCGTTCGTCCGAAAGTTGCGCTGGACAGGCTGTCGAAGAATGATCGCGGTGTTTTTCCGATTTTATCCACGCCAAGTGCTTGTGAAACTTTCTTTAAGACTTCAACATAGCGTTCATCAGCCACATTGTCAAGAAATTCAATTGTAAAAGCTTTCAATATTACTCTCGTGATTACCATTTGTGAAAGCCGTATTTCCTTTTGGAACAACTTGAATGATTTTCTCATTTGAAACTACAAGATGAGCAGACTTAAAAGCTTTCCTTGCGCCTAAATTCATTTGTTGTCGCCTCGATTGAATCATTCGCCGTATTATGAACTGTAATTTCACGAATTGGTTGCGAATCTCGCTGCAATTCATCAACAAACTTTTTCTGTATTTCATAATCTTGTGGAATATTACCAAAGTATTTTTCCATTGTCATCCTTGAGATTTTTTCGCCCATAGAACTGATTAGAAACATGAGCTGGAATTACTTCATCTACAAAGTCGAACTCTTTTTCGAAATCAATAAATTCTGGTGCTTTATTCTCTGGAACTACTGCTTTACTTTTCAGGTTGTGGAACTTTTCGAAAATCTCCCAGATTTGGCAATGAACCTTCTTTTTCATCGAAAGCCGAGAAGTGAAGATAAACACCCGAACGCTGAGACTTAAACCAACGATCATCACCATTGACATTTTCACCGAACACCCAGCCTGCCATTTCAATTTCTGAGCCATCTGGATAGCTTGCGAATACGCCAGATTGAGTTGTCGGCTCATATCGAACATTTACGCCAACACCTGAATTTACTACACGAACATTGTCGCTTTTCTCTACAATCTGAACGCCACCGATTCGCTCGCTCCAGCCAAGATAGCGAAGTCCAGCATTTCCAAACCAACTACAAATTTCAGCAATTGAATTGTAAACACCCCTTGCTCCGCTATGAACTTCGCTGTCGTGGATTTCAATTCGCCCGTCTCCGTGGTTAAACGCCCAACCTACGTGTTCGTAGGGGTCATATTCTCCGCTCGTTATATCAAAGAATACCGGAACCCAAAGACCAACAGGAGGGGTTTCTTCTTGGTGGACATTTCCTGCCGCCCTTTGAGCTAGATATTCTAGCCCTGCCGATTCTCTACGAACAGGTGCATTAACCGCGTCATCTGCATATTGCAAACACCAGCCTAGACTTGCTCTAATATCAAGGTTCGGAATTGTTTTTTGAATGTATTTACTCATTATTCTTTTCCTTTCTTTTTAATTCTTGCCTTAATTAAATCTTTCTCATATTCTTCTCGCCAAGCTTGAACCAAACTATCTATATAACCATTGCCTCCCAATGCTTTATATTCTTCGAATGCTCGCTCGATTTCATCAACTTTTTCAGGTTGAACATTAATCATTAATAAAATTTCGTTACGCTTGCCGTTTTTAGCGTTATTCTGTCCAATATCTCGGACTTCATGAATTTCTCTGCGAACAGAATCAAAATTTTTCATTTACCCCTTCGAACTCTCCTTTTTAGCATTTCTTTCAATCCATTTTTTTAGCGTGTCGAAAGAGTGTCAAAACTCCGCCGATTAATCCAACCAGAAATGCAATAAAAGTCCCGATTTCACCAACTGTTATTTGCTCCATATTTAATCCTTTGCGATATAGCTTCCGCTACCTAACCATGCATTCCTTCCAGTTGCGCCAAAGCGGCCAATCGAGCCATCTGTACGAAAACGATAAACCCCTGTACCACGCTCGTCACCATTATTTATAGCTGTCGCACGAATAATCGTTTCTGAAGCTGGAATAAACTTATCTGGTATTCTTTCAGACAAACGCTCACCTCTACCACAATCCGCGTCATCCGTAAGTTGCCAATATACAATTCTTCCAACCTTTCGAACCTTAATATTAAGTCCATAACCAATTGAGAATTCTTCCAAATTTTCACCAATTCCCAAAGCTTCCGCTTCTAAAAGCTTCAAGCCCATTTCTTTATTAGCGACCAAATGCTCAGCTTTAACCAATCCTTTTGTCAAAGCCTCACTTTTCAACTTACCAGATTGTTCAAAATTGTCCAGCATCACGCTAATTAACCGATTCCATTGCTCCGCTCCAGCTATTGAAGTTTCCACCAACGCTCCAGCAGAGTGCGGCTGGGCCTTTCCACCAACTCCTCGTTTTACTTCGCTCAAACCGTTTTCGCCAATCACACCCAGCACGATTTCCATTTTTTTCAGGGGTCAATTCACCAGCTGAATTTACGCGGTCAATCACTGCCAAAACCGCCGTATCACTATTCCAACCTACAGTAGATTCCACTAAAATATCTTTCGAAGTTACCGTAATCGAACTCTTTAATTTTGTTGGCGAAACCACCATTGTTTTTATTAACTTATCATCAACACTCGCCATATTCCTCCTTATTCACTTTGTGCCAAATAAACACCACTTCCAACATATTCATTATGTCCGCTCGCCCCTCGCCGTTCAATCGTTCCGTTCGAACGAAATGCGTAATAACCGCCTCCGCTGAAATTACCATTATTTATTGCTGTAAAGATTAAGTTTACATCTTTAGCTGGGCGGAACTCTTCAGGGACCACTTCTTTCATTATGCCATTGCCGGAATGCGCTGTACTCGAAAGTTGCCAAAACACCATCCCGTTAATCTTTTTACAAAGATTCGAAAGCCCCAACCAATTTCAAACGAATCCCAATCTGGTGGTTGTACCAAACCTAACGCTCCTTTTAAGGCTTTTCGAGTGGTTCTTCCCAGCAAAAAATTAATATATTTCTGTCCTTCTACTTCACTGCGATAAATTCCAAATCCATTTTCTTCGACCGCTTGAGTACTCGAGCCCATCTCAAACCTATTTGGATTAACACTAACTTCTCTTATTTTAGTTGTAAGCTCACTTCTAGTTACATAGTCTCCTGAGTTTTGTTTTTTCATAAGCTCAGCAACTACAAATGATTTATCTGCTTTCGTTGGTATTGATGTTGTTGACTTTCGACCCAACGCTTATTTGCCACCTCTTGCGGATTAGTTGGGTCAGGCACGCCATAAATCCTTTGATTGTTTGCATTTAACGGTTTATAAATCGTTGTAGCATTATTATCAATCCTGAACATATTTTGGTTACCTGACTTATCCCACACTCCGAAAGCGCCACCACCGTCAGAAAAGAGTTCATATTTTTTACTTTGAGGATGAGTTAAGAAAAGACTTGCTGATCCAGAACCGTTCCCTGGGGTAACATTTAACCCAGATAATGTCCGTGCTTCGCTGTTAAGATTCGATTTAGTTAAAACATCAGCCGGCGCTGAACCTGATGATCCAGAAGACCCAGCTGGTCCGGGCGGACCTTGAGGGCCTTGCGGTCCAGGAATACCCTGTATGCCTGGAATACCTTGAGGTCCTCTTTCACCTTGTGGGCCTCTTTCTCCGGGTAGTCCACGCTCGCCTTTTTCGCCTCGTTCTCCCTTAGCTCCTGGTTCGCCGCGTAAACCCTGTTCGCCTTGGTCGCCTTTTGGTCCAGGAATACCTTGCACCCCATCATCACCCCTGTCTCCTTTTTCGCCTTTTTCACCCCTTTCACCTCGAGGGCCTTGCTCCGAGGTATATACCAATCCAGCCTCAATTTTAATATTTTGTTCATGTGACTCCTGTTTAATCTCGATCTTCACTTCTGGCTGTTGTTCGAATTGCAAATTATCCATTCAACCCCTTTCGGCGAATATCAGGATAAACCAACACTCGCAAAAACTTTTTTCCGTTCGGAAACGACAATACTTTACCGCTTGGTGTAGTATATTCAAGTTCACCATTTAATTCCACCGCTTCGCCATCTTCGTTAAACTCCACTTTTTCAGTGGCTTCAGGTGCAAAATTGAACCGAAATCTCGCCCCATCTTCCGTTACACCCACAAACTCCGCCAAAGCCTCAATTTTTGCGTTTTGGTCTGTTTTATCATTATCTACCGCAGGCTTTGCTGCAAAATGCAATTTCGCCCCATTCTCATAAATCTCTCGTGGAAGTGAAACTGTCATCGTTTTGCTATCACCGCGTTTAAACTCAATTTTCTCCATTTGCTCCTTTCAGCAATAAAGCAGGCCAAAAAGCCTGCCTTACCACAAATTCACTTCAAAACTTATTCTTTCGACTTTTCCGAAGTAGGCTCTGCTACAATTTCTGCTTCTTGGGCGTTTTGTTCTTTTTCGATCGCCGCAAGTCCGCCAACTTCTTCATAATCTTCATCACCTCGCAAATCCTCAATTTGCGTAGAATTACTTGCCGTATCTACCAAATGAATTTCATTGCCAGTTTCTTTATGTCGAAAAACTAATGTTTTATCTTCAATCATTTTTCCTCCTTAAGCTTTTGTAATTCCAGCCACCGCGTTTTTCTTACCATTCAACACAAACGCGTCATAATAGAATCGGCCAACCAACACCGAGCCAGAAACCAACTCAGAATCAGTAATAATTCGTGTTTCCGCAATCTTTTTAGGTGCAAGCATTGCGTCCTTATGCCACATAATCGCCTCAAAGTTCGCTGGCAAATAGCTGGCTGGCACCTTAATCACTGGGATACCATCGATTTCACCAACATAGCCTTTTTTTAATAAACGAATCATTTGTATTTGGAGCTTGAGCAGTAGTCACAATTTGCTTTTTCACCGCTTTATAAAAGCTTGGTTTCACAAACAAATATTTCTGGCTTTCCGGTACTTCCGCCTCATCCATAAACACATTAAGGTCAAGAACATTGTCATAGGCGTCTGCTGGTTTAAATACCACTTTTTGGTTATTTGCAGTTACCGCTTTTGAAGCCACCAACAAACGATGTTTATCAATTTCAGGATAAACTATCTTGTTCATTTGTTCTTTCAAGACAATTCCAGCTTTTTTTAGCTCGCCCTGGTCTTGATAGTTCCCTTTATCAATCGTAATCTTAAAAGCTCGGTCTTTCGAAAGCGTATAAGATGTTTTTAGTGTCTTGAAGTTCAGAATTTCCACCGTAGCGGTCACCAGTTCCAGCACGACTATAATCCTGCAAAGCTTGCGGTTCAATCGTTAAAACATCAATTGTTTTCGCACCGGTAAAATCATAATCATTATTTACAGCTTTTTCAGTATAAGACCCTTTCGAAAAACTCTGGTCAAGAGCCTTACCAAATTTTTGACAATAAATTTACAGCCATTTATTATATCTCCTTTTACGAGAAGAACCCGGCCAAAAACCATCATCATCTGCACTTGGCGAGCCGTTCAAATTTGAATTTAATGCACCACCATTTTGCATCTCACGCAGACTTTCACCGGCATTTAACTTTGCTTGTTCCATTGCACTTTCCACAATTGCAATCTGTTGATCAATAGTGTTTAACACTAATTCACTCATTGCAGTGTAATTTTTCCACTCCGCTAGCTTGCAACTGTCCAACTGGTCTAATACCAAGCTTGAAATCAAACTCTCCGCCTTTTTATTGTAGCTTTTTCGAATCTGGATTCAAGAAAGCGTGTTTTTTGCACTCGTTCTGCAATTCCAGCTTGCACTTGAGCAATTGAATTATCCAAATCGCGAGCTTTTTCCACTTCGGCAATTTTTGCGTTCGTTTTTCGGCTTGTTGCTTCTGGATTTCCTGAGTAATCAGTTGGCGGTTATATTCCGCCATATCTTCCACGCTGGCGTTGCCATCTTCATCAAGCTTTAATTCAGGGGCGTTTTGCTCCGCTTTCCACTTTTCGAAAGCCTCATAATCTGCTTGACTTGCTCTCAATTCACGATTTTCACGCAAAAGTTGCTGAATCCTCATGCTCGCTCTGGTGTTTCTATCTGGGCGATGATATTCCAGTTCTTCCTCTTTGTTAATATTCTCCACTTCCGCCGAATCTCCTTTGGAATCACTCTCAGGTAACCGTTGCTCGTCAGCTATCGTCTCACCCGAAAAACCAGCCAAAAATCCGTCTTCCGCCGTTTGATTTTCTACTGCTGGCGATACAGTAGAAGCGGTTTCAGCTCCGCTTGGGTTTTCCGCCAATTGATTCTCTTCGTTCATTTGAACCTTTCTCGACATTTAGCGTGTTAGTCGTTCACGGGAGATACGCTCCTTGCCAGCGACCACCTGAAAGCAGCAAGAGGTAGTCACCAGCAAGCAACTCACCTCATTTTCGGCTAAGGTGCGGAAACTTTGTTTCAACCTCTTGCTTGGTTTGAATATTTTTCAAAAACCAACCCGTTTTTTTAGTTTGTTTTCGAAGTACCAAAACAGGGCTAATAAACATCGCAAAGCTTTTTCGACCTATCTTTTGCATTACAAATTAGCTGTGTGCCTTTTTGGATATATTCAAATTCTGGAATTTTTACTCATTTTTCTCGCTCATCTTCCACCTCAATTTCATTAATCAGCTCTTTTCACTTTCTGTTCACAAATTCGATAAATCTTAAAATTCTGACCAATATTTTTCCAGCGAACCGTTATTGTCGCAAGTTTCCGTAATTTCAAACTTCATTTTTTTCCAGCTTTTCAAACAATCGTTTTTTAGCATTTTGCCAAGCTTCGCTTTTACGAAAAATCTTCAGCTCGCGAATTTCTTGCTGCTCGCGTTCAATTTGTTCACGTTCAGATTTCGAGATCGTGGGCGTTTCTACTTCCATCTCTGGTGTAAAACTTCCACCACTATTCAAAATATCATCATTTTTCATCTAATATTCTCCTTGCTTCATCAAATCTTGTAACTTCGGGTCAGTAATCATACTTGGGTCAAAATCTTGTGAATAATCACGCAGATTTTGTGGTTTTTTCTGCCGTCATTTCTTCTTCGGGCTGTGCTTTTTGGAATTATCATCTGTTCACGATTTTTGCACATTCGCCGCTTTTTAAGAATTGTTCAAGCAGCAACTTATAATCCAGCGTTTCACCTCGTTTTTTCAAGCTCCTCAATCGCTTTCTGGCCAAAACTTCCTTCTACCATATCGATTACCGCCTTAATCCGTTCAAACTCTTCCTTGCTGTCATTTTTCAGCGCTCGAGCCAATATCAACCAAAAACTTATAACCACCCTTTAAATCTTCGGCTTTAATCTTAAACTTAGCGTAATCATCGTTGAGTTTAGTTAGTTCTTCACCTTCAAAACCTTCCGCTTCCAAATCTTTAATTTCTTTTTCGAAAAGTTCAAATTCAATCGGTAGTTTCTGGCGAGTGCCGAGCTCTTCAAGCATTCCTTCAAACAGTTCTTTACACGCACTTTCATACATCTGGCGGTCATAATTATCGCGCGAGCTTTCCCGTTCGTCCAATTTCTTCAAAGCTTCAGGTGTTTTACCAAAACCAGGCAATCCTGAATCCGTACTAATCGTAGTGTCGGTTGTGCCATTCTGATTCATTAATGAACCTTTAAAGCTCTGATTTAACTGTTGCACAATACTTGCAGGCGCTTGATTCAAATTTGCAGGTTCAATAAAATCGCCAGCCTGCTTATTGTATCGCCAAATCGCCCCAGGTTTCATTGGGTAAAGCGAACGGTTCATATTCTGACTCATTGCCATTGGTGGAAAAAAATCAAAATCTTCAAATAATCAAGGCTCAAATTAGTAATTGAATTAATCGCTTTTTGCAAACTTTCACCGCGTTCAATATCACCCAAGCCCCAAAAACTATCGATTAGCGGAAACGCCATTTTAAAAACAAACGGAATTCGCCCACTTTCGAATGGGTTTTTAATACGGCGAATTTCATTACCGTTTTCATCAATAGTAATCCAATCAGCATTTTTACCTTTTTGATATTTCGTAATCAACTTAACCATTCCGCCATAAAGATTTTTCATTCTCGCCGCGTTCATTTTGGAGGTTCGAAGTCTGGTTGCCATTTAAATTTGGGTCGTTTTTCGCCTCAATCAAATCTCTAAGATTTTTCGCATTCCAACCTTTTTTTCGCCCAACATCTTTTTTAATTCATTTTTTGAGTGGAAAGTTTCATAAAATACAAAAATCAACATCATTCGGACTTAACCGACCAGCTTGAGGAAATACAAACCGCAAATCCACCAACCGACAGTCAGGTCCAGTATAATTTGAATCAATATGATAACCGTGAAACATCACAGAAATACCATAAACTAAACTATAATAATCCCACATTCGCAGCTTAATATTCATCGGATATTGCCAGTTTGCCCGTTGCAAAATGTAATTATTCCAGGCCAAATTTAACGCCGTCGCCTTGCGTCCATTATCTTGCGAAAGTGGCACAATCTTACCAGTTGGTATCTTCGAAGCCACCCGAGCATTGCGTTCGATCAATAAATTCGAAAGGTCACCTGTTGAAACTCGACTTTTAAAACCTTTTTACATTTGGAATTTTTCGCATAAGCCAAATCTAAAAACTCATTCCACCGCGTACTAAATTTATTGGTTGCACTTTTCGCAGCGTCATATTCTTTTTTAATTTGGTTGATTTCGTCCATCAGCTTTCCTTTTTTTACAAAATAAAAAGACGCCTGAAAAATTCAGACGCCTTGTTGATTAACATAAACTTGGCAAAAAAATGTATTATACTTTTTATATTATCATAATGGTTAAGTTTTTGTCAATAACTATTTTAAGAAAAATTGCACTTCCAAATCATGCTTTTCAGAATATAGAACACCCCTACCTTTTTCCATCTCCCAGGATCGCTAACTTTCTTCGGTGTCGCTTCTAGCGCAATCACACTCAAAACATAATCCGCTCGCGAACTTGCCCGAATCTCCACTCTCACATTATTGACTTTTTTTCTGAATTTTCACCACCTTTTTCAAGGTTTCTGCCGTAATCGCTTTTGAAATTGTCGGTGCCGAATCCCACAAAAAGCCGTCCCAGAGTTGTCCATCCCAACCTGAAACTGCCGCTTCACTGAAATCTTAAACTCTTTAATTTTTCGAAAAACCCTTATTTTTCATATCGCCCTTAATCAAAATTGCAATATTTCCGCTAGCATTCAATAGCTCAAAATAAGCTTTTTTTAATTTTCGCCCACTCCATATGCGAAGAATCCATCGCAACAATGCCAGTCGCAAAAATGTGTTTCAAATTCTCGCCCATTGTCGCTATTAAACTTTTTTCGAAAGCTCCACTAATTGGTTTCCGCCAAAATGCCTCAGTCTCTTTTGATGGCAAAAAAACAACAAATGTTCGCGTCCATCTTCGTCAGTATGCTTCAAAAAAATACTTTGCTGGCAATTTCCAAGGTAACATCCAACTATTTATTTCTGTATCTAAAATCCAAATTTCATTATTTTCGCTTTCACCGTTCGCCACCGCCCAAAAATAGTTTATTTTTCAAAATAAGCCGTTGCAATTTTACGAGCATTTTTTTCGAGCCAATCGCTCGTACATCACCACGAATCGCCAAAGTGATTTCATCGGTTGAAAGCACATTGAGCATTTCAGGTTTTGCGCCAGTTGTATTAAAACTATTCACGCTGGCGTAAAAAGGTTATTTTTAGCTTCCACCACACTTCGAGCTGAGCTCGTTCCAAGCGAGCCAATCACCCGAGCAACCCCAGGCAAAACATAACTTAATGATCCAACCTGTTGATTTTGTAATGAAATCTGATATTGCGAGCCTTCGTCGTTTCCACCACAAAACAACACATTCGAATTTTTCCCCCTTACCGTCACGATAACCAGCTAAATAAGTTGGAAATTCTGCTCCACCTTTGTTGACATCAATCCATCCACCACCATAAAACGGGCTAAAAGCAGTGGTTTGCACACCTGTTCCGCCATAATATACCCGATACGGGTGCTTTGGGTCGCCCACACCCCAAATACGGTTATCTGCATATGAAATCGTTTTTAACAATTGGACCGCCCGTTGTGTCGTCTTTTGGTGCAGGCTGAGCAATATTTGCTTGCTTGCTGGCGTTATCAGTATAGGTGTTGGCCACTGTCGAATCCAACCAAACTTCCTGCCCGCTTTCGTCTGAATAATAAATATTGTAGCGATTAGCTTTTTCCACCTTGCCCCAATCCAGCTTTTATCGCCTCGCTTTTATCGCGTTCATTTGTCCAAGTGTTGCGGTGTTTATTCACCTTAATCTCCACCGCCTCACTGGCCTTGGTTTCACCCACATCATTTACCGCTGTAATTTTTATAAAATTGTGAAATCTCACCTGTTTTCAAATCTCCTTGCACGGCGGCAGTTGGTTTATTTGGTGTGGCAATTTTCTCATAATTTTTCACTTCGCCATCTTTTAATGTCATAAAAAGTCAACGGATCTTTGCCATTCGCCATAAACACTTTTTTTCATCAATATTTAAAAAGCTCACTTCACGGTCTTTATCCATCGTGTCACCCGTGGCTTGTCGCCAGTTGCGAGCATTTCGACTCACATAAACCAACCCGTCCGCCACACAAATCAGCCAATCTTCAATCCGCCCTGTCGCTTCATCATATCTAGCAAATCGTGATGCCCCGTTAATCACTTTACCAGGCAATCTTTTCGCCATAATCTCGCGTTCCCCACCGTTTAGTCACCACGCCGTCTTGGTCGAGCATCAAATTCAAAGCTTTATCAATCGAGGAGTTATCTCGTCGCACATTATCAACAAAAGTTATTATAACCTTTTTCGCCAGTTATTAATCGTTATTTTCTTCGAGCTTGGGCTATTTCCGCTAACTTTCGCAACCTTTACCATCTTATTCTCCTATCATCCAGTCTGAATCATTCAAATAATTATCTTCTTGGTCTTGATTATTATCAGCAATCATCGCGTCTAATTTTTGAGCATAGTTAGTCGAAAATATTGAGTATTTATTCAAATCATCATCAGTTGAAACCATTGCGCAAATATAATCCACAATATAAGTTGGGTCGGCAAGTTCGGGCATGTCTTCAGGGTTTTTTAATAAATCCGGGCTTTTCACGCCCACAATCGCCACCTCTTCACCAATTATTGGGTTGTCTTGAGCGATTTCTTGAATTAGCTTTAATTTTCGCCCCTTTTTAGCGTTCCCTTCCAAATAAAAGCCGCCTTTCGCATTTTGAGCTTGTAACACACTATATGGTTTTTGAGCTCGAATCGCACCACTCCCCAAATACACTTTTTCAATTTTTCGCACATTGGCTGGCACTTTCCAAACATTTTCACCAGCTTCAATTTCGCCTAAAATTTTATCAACTTGCAATTCTCGCCAAGCGGTGTTATTCGCCACCGCCCAGTTCAAAATAGCCAAGTTTGCCATTCGAATTTGCGCAACAATCTCATCATCTTCCCAATCAATTGGGTCAGCCCCATTCTCCCAGTTGCACTTGCACTTGTTCTAAAAATTTCCTCTAAATTCATCTTTTCTCCTTATCTTCTAATTGTCACTCGCATTCGTGGCATTTCGGTAGTGCTAATTTTCGATTTGCTCGAATCTACTTTTAGGCCTTTCACAATTCCACGCCCAGTTTTCGCTGCACTTTTTACTACAGGAGCTTCAGCTACCTTAAATGGTTGCACACTACCAATCACACTAAAAGTATCACTTTTTGAGCTTTTTCGCTCCACTCGAACTTCGTCCCTTTCCGCCAGATTTCGCTTTTTTTCAATTCCATTAATATTTTCATATCTACTGTTATATTGTTTTTGTGTAATTAAACCAGCTTCCAGCATTCGGTCATTAATCGCATTTAGATTATTTCGCATATCCACTTTGCCGTTTTCATCATAAAGATTGTAAAGCTTGCTAATTTCAGTTTTCGAATTAGTCATCGTGCAGCCATCGCGGTATTCTTTGCGATAATTTTTTTGTGCCGCCAACTTTCGTAATCTATCCGCCATTTCTACCTGCTCTTTTTCGAAAGGTCGCCAGCTTTTCAGTCTCGCTTCATATTCCGCCTTAGCTTCTTCAAATTCAACCATTTTACCTTTTTCACTATTCAAAAACTCTTTATATCGGTTTTTAGCGTTCTTACCTTCTTCGCGATTTCTTTTAGCGAGGTTGTGATAAAATTCCGCTTGAATCCTGCCCGTTTTCTTATTACGGTATAAACCGTTTTTGTCCAGCTCTACTTCGCCTTTACCAAGCTTAATTAACATTTCATCTTCCAGCTTTTGAGCCGACTTTTTATATTCTTCGCTTTTACTCATTTTAGCGTTGCGTTCCACGGCTTGTTTAATTTCTTCGTTCAAATTGCCTTTTTTCGAAATTTCCGCCGTGGTGCGAATTGCTTTTCTTTTCCTCAGTTGAGGCTTCATTATATTTCTGCGATTCGCTCAATGCGTTTTTACCAAATACCATAGCTTGCGCCCATTTTAGTGGATCACTGTTATCCACGCTGTATTTAGCATTTCCTTTATTATCTTTTACTTCACCGTTCAACATCGCTTCAGTTCCGCCAACCGTCTTTTTAATTTGGCTTCCCCCAGGCACTACACCCAGCAAGTTTTTTGCAATTCCTTCGCCATTTCCTTGCAGAGTATTCACGCCAGCACCAATTAAGTTAGTGGCGGTTTGAGCCACACCGCTTGCCCCATCATAACGGCCAGGTCACTATCTTTTGCCAAAAATTTTTTTGCCGTTCCGTTTTTGGAATTAAATTTAAAAGCAGCTTGCGCAAACGGATTCGCTTTACCAACTTGTTCAACCACCTTCGCTCCAAGTTTTGCAAGGTCGGTGTTATTTTTTGTCATCATTATCAAAGTTTTTTTAGCAATTTCATTCACGAGTGGCGTAATTGGTTCAGGTAGTGGCTCATTACCAGTCATCTGTTTATAAAAGTGCGTTTAATGCCATTGTTGCCACATAAGCTTCTGCCATTTTAAGGCTGGTTTTTCCGGCGTTTTTAAAATCGCCCGTTTTAAGGTTTTTAACCACACCTTTAAGCCGTTCGCCGTTATTTTTCCAAGTTTCGTTCGTTTCATAGGTAAATTGCAAAAACATTTTTACCCACCGCTGAACGGTATATTTCTGGCATATCGCCAATTCCACGTCCACCAACCGCTTTAGCTGTTGCACGGTCGGTCATTTTAATCAATTCGTGTCCTTGGTAACCTTCGCTTTTAAGTCGCCAATAATTCGCTCCCCAGTTCAAATTAATAAAGGCTTTTTCCACCAAATCCATTCCCGAGGCTTTCGAAACAAACTCACTCACCTTTTGTCCGCCAGATTTACTAAATTTCGTATCTGTATCCATATATCGTTCGCGCAAAAAGGCCGACTTCTCGCGTGCGACTTTAGCTTCTTTTTGTACCAGCAAACAGCAATGATTGAGCGGTTTTATTTATACCATTTTGAGCAATGGTTTCAGGTAAGTTTAAAGCTTGAGCAAAGGTTGAAGAAATATTCCCAGCAATCTTATTCGCTCCGTTAATTCGCTCCAATTTTTGCACCACTTGCATTTGTTTATTAGTTCTGTCCAAAAATGAGCGGTCAAAAGCTGAACTCTTCCCGGCAAGAGCGTTTGTCCAATCACTAATTTTATGCAAAATCTGATTATTAATTTCGCCACCCTGTTTCATCACTGAATCTGGGTCAGTAAAAATCTGTCCTTTAGCTTCTGTTTGTGCCCGAATCGCCTGTTCCACACTTCGAGCTCTCGCCATTGTTTGTTCCATATGTTTGTTATAAAGCATCACCTCGGCATATTTTTCCATAACTTTGCGTGGGTCAAGCTCATAATCTTGCATCGCACCAGTTCGTTGTTTTTCGTTGCCGTTCCATTTTTGAGTTGGCTTGAAAGTTTCCGAAAGTCCAGCAATATTGGCTGGAATTTCACCACGCGATTGCCCCTCCATTTCGCCCCCGAAAGCCTGTAGCTGTAGCAATACCATTTTTCGCACCGTCCAGCCAATTGCCGTCTTTCGAAATATGCGGCAAATAGTTTTTTACGATATCCAATTTCTTCTTTTTCCAAGCAAACGGCGAACCGTGTTTACGCCATCAATCATTTTGTCATAGTTTTCACGCGACCAATCTGCATATTTCTTTGCTTCAAGATAAGCTTTTTTTCGCCATATTTTGCTTTAAAGTTCTCATCACTGCTTTTTATGTTCACCCACTAGCGTCTGTTCAATCAACCGCCCCGTATCTTGCCAAAATTCTTTCTCGCTTTTACCAAATGGTTTAGCTTTTCCTACTTCTTTTGCGAGTTGTTGGTGTTCGTGGTTTAATTTTTGAAATTCCTCCACAAATCCACTATAATTCTGGCGTTTTTTTCGCTTACAATATCTTTAAGATTATTAGCTGTATCACTGTTTTTCGCCATAAGTCTTATCAACGGCTCGTTCAAAAGTATCACTCACGCCCACTTTGCTTTTTCTTAGTGGTCGCCAAGGCATCAGCGTCAATTACATCATATTTACCATTTACATAATTCACCACTCCAAACGGTGTCACCGCAATATGGTTTCCCTCCACTTCACCAGTTCTCGGGTCTCGCACCAAACCGCCGTCAATGGTTTTTTCGCCCGTTAAAGCTTTTACCACTTGAGCTCCCGTGGTTGGGTCAGTATAGCCCACAAAATCTTTCGCATCCCCCGTTTTTACGAGCCTCGCTTAAAAGCTTCTTGAATCAGCTCATCGCGGTTTGCTTTATCAATCTTTTTCACTTTGCGAACGCCACAAATAAAGAGCTTTATTGTATGGTTGCCAGTCACCAATTTCGCCATCGCCAATATATCGCCGTTCAAATTGTTGATAGCTCTTGCCATTTTTCACCACTTTATGTTCGCGGTATTCATAAGCTCCATCTTTAATCGGTTTTAGTGGTTAAATCTTTACTTGAGCCTATTTTGGTCATACTATAAAGATTACCTTTGGTTAGTAAGTTACCATCTTCCAGTGGTACATTTTTAAAAAGGTTGGCTCTCCATAATTTCACCCACAGATTGAATATTGTCGGTTTTGAGGTTTTTTTAATTATGCCTTTTTTTGTTGACATTTTTATTATTTTTGTGATAAACTATAAGTGGCTCCAGCTTCGGCTGGAGTACTATTTTTTACCAAATTAGTACTATCTTTTTCTATTTTATCCAAGACTCGTTCGCGTGTCGGTATAACACTAAAAATCTCATTTTCACTACTTATTGAACTTTTTCCAACTGGCACAACACCTCGAGGGGTGTTTTTATTTATGAAAAGCACATTGTTTGCGTTATCTTGGTTATTTGCTAAAAATCTGGTGATTGTTTCCAAAAATAGCATTATGTGTAGTTTCTGCAAGTCTTCGTGGAGTATTTTTCAGGGTTTTCAGCAAAACGCTTCTGTGCATGTTCCGCTGCAGTCTCTCCATTAATAGAAATATTACGATTAGGGTTTAGGTTATCCCGATTCAAAACTTCTTGAATCTGATTTGCATGCATTAAATCTTGGTTTGAAATCCTACCAATATTTTTGTTGCCACTTATCTGTTCACCCATTAGCCCATCTTCAAAAGCTTTTTCTAATCTTGCTCGACTACCTGCATTTGGCGTCAAAGCAGTCTGTGGGGCAAGTTTTCCGTCGTGGTAAAGGTCTTTGATGTTTTCACCAAGATTTTTAAAGCTGGGGTTAGAGTTTTTGATTTTAGCGTTTGCTTGACCAATTCCACTGGCAAGCCCACCGCCAACCGCTCCGGCAATACCACTTTCTTTTACTTGGTTTAGGTCAATTTTGTCAAGGCGTCCGCCGTTGTTTGAAATCTGCTCTAATACATTCTGCACCGCCTCTTCACCACCTTCTTGAGCTGCGTTTTTAAGAATTTCTTTTACAGTTTCTTTTTCCACTAGATTTTTATTATCTTTTCTGCTGTTTCTTTTTCCCTAATGATTTAATAAGTGTTCCAGTCCCACCATAGTTCAAACCAGCAATATCAATAGTTGCATCTCCAATTTGAGCCGCTCCAGCAATAATTTTATTTGCGTCATTGTCTAATCCACCGGCTAGGGTTTTACCGATTCCGCCAGTCATCTTTTTTTGCCGAAACCTGTCACACCACGCACCATTCCGCCAGGCAAGCCCGTTAAAGCGCGTAAATAATCAGCAGGGTCTGCAAAATTAAAGCTATCTGGTGTGCTATCTCCCTTATCCCACCATTTTCGAAGGAGCGTATCGCTAGCGTCCGCCACCGCTTCACCCAACTGATTCATTGGTTCAGCCGCTCCTTGCACTTTTTCCGGTAAAAATCTTCAGCAAGTTCACCCATTGTTGCTTGTCTAAATTTTTCCGGTGCTTTTCATCAAAGTGTTTATGGTTCGAGCCATCAATAAAATTGTCTAACCCATATTTTTTTCAATCCCAGCTTTCACCTGTTCTGCTGTCATTTCGCCAGCTTGATAAGCATTCGAAAGATATTCACGCATTTTTTTGCTTGTTAATCTGGTTTGAATCTTCCGCCCTCGTTATATCTTGATAAGCTCGACCCAGCCCTTCTGTATTGGCACGCTGGTTTTTATCACTAGCGATTGAGTCTGCAATATCTTTGTTCGCCCTTGTGAGTTTTTGAGTTTCTTTAACTTGGTTTTCGTCATCCCAATTTGTGTTATTTGCCGCAAAACTAGCTTTTGCTGCCGCTCGAGCTTGGTTTTTCGTTAAAAGCATTCAACCCCAAAGCTTTAGAAAAACACATCACGCGATTTATCCCATTCTTCACGTTCCTTTTTTTACTCGCGCTTCCACAAATTCCGCCTCACGTTGTTCGCGTGGTTTAGCTGCTTCAATTTGGCGTTGTTTTTTTCCGCCTCTTGTCTTTGTCGCTCTTCTTCTTGCCGTTTGCGTTCCGCTTCTTGGCGACGGCGTTCTTCCTCCTCGCGTCGCCGCTGCTCTTCCTCCCTTTTCTTTGCTCTTCTTCAGCTTGTTTTTCTTCGTCGTTCCGCTTCTTCCCAGTCATTCGAATTCTGTCCGTTCTGATTCGAGTTTCCGCCAAAAATCGTGCGAATCCCATTTTCAATTGTCTTAAAAAAATCCATATCGATTTATTTCTCCGTATTCAAAAAAATTACCATTTTTTTATCACCCGCGCGTAATGGTTATTTTTAGTTCAAATTATATTCTGAATCTTTCTTTTTGCGGTTAAGTGTTGCGGTATCCATAAAATACTGTTGAGCTTGGTTTGGTGTTAAAGCTTGGTGAAGAATTTGCCGGAGATTCAAGATTCACTTTATTTAAGCCTTCTGTCTTATATTCTGGTAAGGTATCCACTTTGATTTCTGAACTAGGTTTCATATCTCGAAAAACTTTTGCACGACCGCATTCATATTCGCTTCACCGCCGATTTTTCGAACGGTATTCATTCGCAAGGTCAGTAAATTTTTGCCTCATTTGCTTGTGTTTGTTCTTTTTTTCCAGCTGTTCAATTGATTATTCTGATTTTTCAAATTCATCATCAGTTTTCTTACGAGTTGCAGCAATTTCACTCATTTGGTCATTAAAATCATCAGTAAGCTGTGAGCTTTGTTTATTCGCCATTTCCGCCGTAGCGATTGCTCCCATTTGTGCCGCACTTGAGTTTGATGCACCAATCATTCCTAATTGATTGTTTAAGCCTTGCAACATATTTTTGGCTATCATTTTCGAATTTGCCCATAAGCATTTTGCTCGTTGTTTATTTAGTTTTGCTTGTTCACGGTCTAGATTCTGATTCGCCGTATCTCGTTGTTTCACTAAATTATTAAAGCTATCACTATATTTCTGATCGATTAAGCCTTGAGCTTCTCGCTGACGACCAGGTAAAAGCATTTAAGAGTGATTGGTAAAAGCGTTTTTGTTGTGCTTCTTGTGCAGCTTGAGCATTATAGCCGCCTCCGCCATAATAAGCACCGCCGCCTTGTGGTTGGTTTTGATTGCCACCATTATTACCGCCATTATCTACTGGTCGCCTATCGCCTTCGTCTTTTACGCTCCTAGCTTCACCGCTACCAGCCATACCCATGACTAAACTTTTACCTCCTTTTTTCATCACCATACCAAATCATCTTATTGCGAGTATTATCGTAAACATAAAATTTTCCAGCCTCGTCAACACCATAAGAAAGCTGACTGCCCTTTTGCACAGACTCAATATTACCAAAAATTACTCATATTTCAAAACTCCTTTCGTCACTTTCGAAAGGTCAAATAAAAAGCCCACCGAGAGCGACAATATTAAAAAATAATATTATCACCTCTGGTAGGCTTTTTGGACTCTACGCAAGGTTACTTTAACATCCTCATTATACCATTTTGCTTATTTTTATTCAAGTTTTCGCAAGCGAACACGCCAAAAAGCTATGCAGGTTCGCATCACAAAGTATGGGCAGAAAAAGAAATAACACCACTGGGGTGTTATTTTGTATTAATTGTTAATAATAATTAATGAATTTAACATTCTATTCATATACTTATCATCAGACAGAACAAGAACCCTTACATGCCCCTGATAGCTATATACCGTTATTGCGGCTTCAGAGCTTTTACCATCTGAAGATTCACCCGAGATTAAATAACCGTCATATCCACCAACTTTAATAGGCGTTTTTTTATTCACATTCGCTTTCGAAAACAATATATCTGTATAACGATTTAAATCACCTTCTGCAATTTCCTCATAAACATCCATAACAACAAACCCATCATTATTTGAACATTTATAAGTCTTCGTTTCGATCTTTGCTATAGATCTTCCTCCCGTCTCATTTTTATTTTCGGTTGGTTTCGAACATCTCATATCTACCGAGATACTACCATCTGGCGTAGTAAATTTAGTTACTGGTTTAATTGAACTTCCACTATAGCTATATTTCTCTCCAGAATTTCCTTTTTGCTGGTTGGCATAATTTGTTAATACTCCCACAAAAGCAATATTAAGAATCGTTCCTACCAGCACAGAGCTCCAAAATACGATATTTAGTTTTCGACGAAGTTTTTTATTTTCTTTTGGAATCTTTTTCTTAACCCAATGAAATTGCAATAACGGAAATACTCCAATTCCAAACAATCCGTCAAAAATTGAAAACTTAATTAAATCTTTTATCTTTCGCTTCGCCAGATTCTTGTTTTTTTAAGAATCTTACTTGTGTATATAGTCAAAAACACAACTACATATAAAAAGGCCAAAATCCTATATCCGTTAAATATAGAGTTTGCCATTTCGAGATTGTTCATTTCTGCTTTCTCCTTGCAATGAAAAGGACAGCCATTAAAAAATAATAAGCTGTCTACACTATTATATTTTTTTGAAATAACCCTAAATAATGGCTGCCCGTTTCACCAGGCTATTCCATAAAAAAATAATGTAGACAATTTCATTTCTACTCCTTTTTTTCAAATCTTTTCAAGCCCAATCTCTACCTCGCGTCATTTTTTTATCAATTCCACAAAAACTCCAAACTTACTTTTTGGACAAATTTTTCACATTATCGTCTTCAATAACATCCCATATCAACCAACAAATCCATCACACTTTTCCGCCTTGTTGGTTAAATCCGTTTTTCGATTATCTGGAAACCAAAAATCCATCTTCACACTTATCGAGCCAACCATCGCCCGAGCTTTTTTTGCTCTTTTTAGTTGTAACCACGCTTCACGATGCCATTTTTTTCGTGTTGTAAGCTCGAAACCAAAATTGTTCGGCCATTTCTTCGAAAAACTCTTTTTGAATTTTTCTTGCTTGGAATCCGCCCTTCAATAACCAAATTTTTGCATTGTCGTTTCAATCATTTTTTTAAATCCACTACAAATTCATTAGTAATAAACATTCGCGTGATTCTACCATTTTTTTCGCCTCAATCCGAATATTCACATCTTCTTTTTTCGCGTTCGCTCTTCTCCAAGTCTGCCACTTTTTTGCGTTAAAGCCATCAAAACTTGTCGCGAATCACTTTGTGGAAAAATTAATAATATTCTGCTTTTTAATTTTTGCATTTATCAGCTTCACCGTTATTTTTCACAACTTCAACGCCCACTTTGCCTCGCCCTGTTTCTTGTTCAGCTCTGGCAAATTCAGCCAAAAATCCAGGTAAATTTTTCAAACATCACCACCTCCTTTAATAATATCCATTTTTCGAAAAGTTCGTCCGCTTGGTCATAATGCGGCTCCTCTATAATTTCTTTTGGTTTTAAGCTATAAAGCCTATATCTCACCGCATCCAAAGCGTGGTCAAATCCTCCTTCGGGTGTATTGATTGTTTTCCCTTCACGATTAGTCTTCCATAAACTAACTACGATATTCCTTCAATAGATTTGTGCTATTTTTTGTAACACTAATTTTTTTGCTCTTTTCACCCAGTCAATCCCGCGATTAATTGAACCAGCTCCTTTTTCAACCGCCGTAATTGCCACGCCATATCCTGCAATTTCATCAATGCTTTTAGGTTCAGCCGAATCCGCCACCACCAAACCATAAGGCAAATTTTTCAATAAATCCGCAATCTGGCTATTCAGCATTCCCTTTCGATAACACTTTTCATCTAAAATATAGCCGCCGTTGTAATAATACACCGCCACAATCGCCGTAGGGTCGTTCGTGTATCCAAAGTCCAAACCATAACCCTCAAGCCTTGCTTCAAATGGTATTTCATCAACCAGTCGCCAACCTGTATAGATTCGCCCTTCAATTTCGCCCAATTTTTCCTTCACCATAAACTCGCCACCAATTTTTATTATTGCGGTGACTTTTCGATTTCTTGAACAGTTCGCTCGTCCAATGCTTCATTATCTTTTGTAGGTTAAGGTTAAAAAAATCCACATCATCGCGCTTGCCCAAAATATCAGTATAAAAACCAAAATTCGGTCGTCGGGTTCCAATCCACCCATACCACTTCACGCGTTCGCACCATCAACTGGTCGACAATATCCCATCGCAAATTATTGCACTCATTCAAAAATAAGACATCACGCCTCGGTCCATGCGCCTTTTCCATAAGTATCAACGCTTGAAAACTTTATATAACAACCCGTTTCAAAATTATAAATATAATCTGTCGCGTTCCAGTTCTTCTGATTCCAATAACCGTGGCCAACCATAATATTTTTAAAATCCTGAATCGCTCCCCAATTTCAAATGCGGCACGCTTTCACTCACTACCCACACGCTCTTCTTCTGATGTGTTTGGCAATAATCAATCAGCCACACCAAAATTGAAATCGTCTTACTCGCGCTTGTTCCGCCACAAACCGCTCGAATTCTTTTTCGAAAGGCCAAAAACCTTCCGCATCGAAGTTGTATTTTTTAAACTTCATCGTCTTCAAGCCCCGTTTTAGCTTTTTCCACCATAAATTGGTAAAATAATATCTTTTCCGTTTGTGGTTAAATCCACACTTTTCGCATTTCCATATTTTTTTGGCAATAATTTCGCTGCCATCCACTTTCTGGCATCAATTCGAATTTTTGCTCGTTCCAATTTTGCATGATTCGAAACAAACCTTTGACCGTATTCGCTATCTTGCAATAAAAATCATTATTTGCATCATCTGCAATTTCAATAATTTCTTCGGCCAAATTTTTCAGCGCAAAGCTCTTTTGCTTCGGCATAGCGTTTTTCGAAAGTCCCTCATTTTCCTGAATCCAAATATAAAAAGTCCGTCGCGTTGGCATTGGCGGTTTTTTTCACAAATCCTACGCACACTTTTTCCGTTCGAAATATCAATCAACAACTTTTCTGCGACTTTTTCATTAAATTGCACCGCCCGTTTAATTTTTACAGGCTTTTTATTTTTTTGTCTTTTTCAAAAAGAAAAACGCCCTCCAACCATAAAGGCGTGACGCACCAATATTTTTTTATTTTTAGCATAATTTTTGTTTTTGTCTATTGATTTTTATTTTTCATTGTGCTAATATGGTTTTGATTCGATACGGGAATCATTAAAACTGCCTCACGCCGTTAGCTCGGCGATAGGGGCTTTTTGTTTTAAAAATTTTATGAGGGGTTTTAAAATAAAAAGTCTCAAGCTTTTTGTTAATAATAATTTTAATATTTACGAAAGCAGATTTTTTTATGAATCCAAAAATCACTTCAAACATTAAAAACTTCGTTTGGGCCAAGAAACTTTAAGCCTAATCAACAACAATAACTTTTTACCGCTTTTTCGCAAATGGCAAAAATTAGAACCGAAGCTTTTCGCTCAATCTGTTAAAATGGTTAAAAATATGCACAAAAAAACAGACAAATCCGCGACAAGCAAAAAAATATTTCGCCGCCATTTGGAGTAATAAAAATGCTGAAAAAAACTTTAAAAAAATCGTGAAGGAGTTTTTTTAAATCGGCAAGTTTCGAAATTGGCTGAAAAACGCGAGCAAAAACGCAAAAACGCCGAAATCCAGCATTTTCGAACGCGATTTTAACCGCGCGGGCTACGATAAATTTCAACAAATGAAAAAAAGCGTTTCGCTGAATTGCAATAGATAAAGTTTTTAAAAAAATTAGTTAGAAAATTCAAGTTGCGAGCAATTCGCTCGTTTTGTTGCGTTTATTATAAAAATATTATATAATAATTTTCAATAAATAAAAATATAAGAAAAATGAAAGGTAAATTATGTAAAAATATCACAAAAATATAATTTGTTTTTTTAGCAAATTTTAAAAAAATCCCATAAATGTATTTTTTTGCGAGTTTTTCCACAAACTTTTCAACAATTCTAAGCTTAAAGAACATCATTTAAAGAATATCAATAAAAATCTTTTTAATTTTAATGAAAGGAAAATATGAAATTAGAAATTAATAAACAAATTGAATTATATCTTGATTGGTGCAAATTCGTTGCCGATATGACCGAACAAACCATTTCAAGCAAAAAGCTATATACTCTATCGCTTTGCTAGACAAACTAAAATTAAAAAAATAGTAAAGACATTACCAATGAATTATTCAATTATTGGAAACATGGAATGCTTTCAGGTTTACTAACAGGTCGCAAGCACTGTCCTAATACCTGCAATGTTAGAATTCGTACAATTCGAGCATTCGTAAAATGGCTCAAAGACTGTGGAGTGCAGGTTCCAGCTCAAACACCATTTATGAAATTAGTCCCACAGTTTGAAGAGCAAAAAAATATTTTTTTATACCCGATCAGAAATTCAAAAAGTATTAAAAATTAGCAAGTTCAACTCAAAAAGTAATGATTTCTCTAATGTTCGAAAGCGGTTTGCGTTTAACTGAATTTCAAAATATTAAAATTGAAGATATTAACTTTCAAGAAAGCTCAATAACGGTTATTGGCAAAGGTCGTAAACATGGTAAGGTATTTTTTTACGGAAGAAACCAAACGCTTTTTACTCGATCATCTTTTTCGAAAAAGCAGATTTCCAGCGGTTTTTTTGTGGCAATCTGTGCGGAACGATTACCTCCCCTATACTCGCGATGCATTAAGAGCAAAAATGCGTGAGCCGTTCGAAAAAAAGCAGGTTTTTATAGCTTTACGCCACACCAGCTCCGCCATTCTTTTGCCACTGATTTAATTGAAAATGGAGCTACAATTTTTTGAAGTACAAAAATTACTTCGCCACAATTCTTCTCGTACAACTGAAACCTATATTCATAACTTACAAAAATTCATTGCCAGAGACTTATGCAAGACTCAAAAAGCAAGGCATTTATAACGAACATTCAATTTATTGGATGCATCAAAATCAATTCGAAAAACAGAGGTAATACAAAAAAATAAGCATAATCTTTTCAAAAAGTCTTGACAAATCTACTTCTTTTTTGCTATAATTGAGGTAGATTTGGAAAGGATAAGAACTTTCCGAAAGTTGATTGAAAAAATTTTTATCTGTCGTTGAGATTAAAAATTTGTTCAGTCAATACTTCAAGCTGGTATCGCGGTACCAAAAAAGGAACAGCTACTTGATGGGTAGCTGCTTCTTTTAGTTTATAGAAGGATTAGACCTACGGGGTCAGATGGCCGTAGGTCTATTTTGTTGCTCCAATTGAGGCGATTCCATGTAAATCACCTCTGAGGACTAGCAAAACCTTCAAATGTGAAACTTAACAATCTGGCAATTATTTAATAGAAGCCTTCCCTTTCGAAAGCAAGCTAATTAGTAATAATTTAGAACTTAAGCAATAAGATTGAGAAACTTTAAAAATATAAATAAACTAATCGAAGGATATTGAAAAACTTTAGTAGCCTATACTGTTATAAAATAAAGACTGCCTAAGCAGTCATTTTTTCATATCCATATTGGTGCGGGTTAGGAGACTCTAACTCCTGGCCTCTTCCATGGCAAGGAAGCGCTCTAACAACTGAGCTAAACCCGCGTATGTTTTTAATTTTACCAAAAAAAGCATCGTTCAAGTCAATACTTTCCATTAAAAATTCTTTCAAAAAAATCAATAATCCAAGTTTTTATATTTCGAAAGCTTATCTATATATATAAATTCATTCTGGTGATGAGCTTCATCCCATTCACCCGGCCCAAAAACAACTATTTGAGCATTTTTTTCAACCCATTCACAAATTCGCCTTGATCTGTTGCTCCTGGACTAACCATAATCGATTTTTTTCATTTAATTTTGAAACTTTCAAAAATATTTTCAATAACCCTTGATTTTTTTGAAACAAGGCTTGAAGGAACCGGCTCACTATGATATTCCCACTTAAAAATCATATTTTTTTCAGCCAATGAATTGAAGGCATTTTTTAAAAATCGGAGTCAAGTTCAGGCGTGGTCCGAATATCTAGAATCAATTCAGCAGAAGGCGCAGTTTTATTTGGACTTTTATCTTCACCAGATTTCAATGAAGTTGGGACCAAACTTGGCGAACCTAAAAAAATCGTTCGAAAAACTTTCTTGCCAATTTTTAAAAAAATATCATCAATTCGTGACAGAAAGAATGAAGCTTTCGAAAGTGCAGATTTCTGAAAAATTCGCCTGTTGTGAAGCGTGGCCACTTTCGCCTTTTAAATTTTTAATCGAACAAAAACGATTTCCACGATGACCAATTTCAATATTTTTCACAATTTGTTGGCTCGGCAATTACTCCAAAAAAATTCGCTATAATCAAATTCTTTTTGTCCATTCAACCATTTTACAAAAATTTCGACTTCCACGGCCATCAATTTCTTCATTAGAAACTGCAACCAGCCAAAGGTCAAAAATTACTTTTCAAAATTATTTTCCTTGACAAATTCAAGACCAGCAATAAATTGAGCCGCTAACCCACCTTTCATATCACTTGCGCCCAAGCCAATAATTTTTTTCCGTTCATTTCAGTCGCTTCCCAAGGTGATTTCTTCCAAGCTCGCAAATCACCAGCTGAAACGGTATCAATGTGCCCTGTCAAAATAATTGCTCGACTACTTTTTCGAAAAACTCATTTCCATTTGTTCTAATTCTTAAAACGACAGCAGCAAAATCTTTATTTTGCCAAACTTCAGCTCGAATTCTCCCGCAAAAAATCTGCCAAAAATTCTAAAAATCTCCGTCTCATTCCCCAGAAACGCTCTCGATTTCAATAAGTTTTTTTGTTAGCTCAATTTCGTTCATTTCAACCTCTATAAAATCTCAATTATTTTATCGCTTATCTTCGCTTCAATAGTTTGCACTTTTTTTAATTTTGCAAACTTCGCCTTCAATTTGAATTACAATATTTTGCGGTTTTTCGAAAAGCTATCTCTACACGATCAGCCCTTTTTAAGCGGAATTTTTACCAAAAAAACCTTTCATTAAAAAAATGGAGAATTCCGTATAAGTCCTGCTGAATTTAAGACTTCAAATCCCAAAATTATCACTCTCTTTTTGTTAATTGAGCTTCGCATAATCCTCGCCATCCTTGGCCCATTCATAAAAAAACAATATCAGTTGGATTTTTGTGGAATATTTAAAAAAATCTTTATCATTAATTTTTAATTTTTCGAAAGATTTAAAATGTGATTACGGCAATGTTTAAAATAAAAATCGCGTTGCAGCAGAAAGCGAAAGAATTAAACGTATATTTCGATTATAAACCTTTTTTTCAAAACCTTTTCGAATTCTTCCACCTTCAAAAATTTCAGCCATTTCAGCAGTCAAGCCAACCGTTGCGTAAAGTGGCGCATATCTAAAAATTCACCATTAATTCTTAATTCAATTGGTCTAATTTTAGCTTGAACCTTTAATGTTTTTAAAAGACTTAATTGCCGCTTTTTCCGCTATTTTTCGAAAAACTATGAGCATAATCGTTAAAGTTTCCCAAATCCCTGTAAATTTGATTTTTTTATGTTCTTTTTTTCCAGAAATAGCCACAGCATTTGCTGCAATATGCGCCGTTCCATCGCCACCAGCAACTAGAATAATATCATCATCCTCTAATCCTTTTGCCATTTCATGAGCATTTTCCATAGGTGAAGTTGGTTGAATTTCAAAAGTTTTAAAACTACCTTTTTCAAAAT
>BNJS01001491.1_pt1 | contig 39135 bp, 61 predicted proteins | sample 8540461 | NCBI WGS metagenome assembly BNJS01 (sample SAMD00202454, study PRJDB9452) | human saliva metagenome | isolation source: human saliva | place: Japan
GTTGGCTGTATTGTTATCTGTCGCAGGGCAGGCCCTGAAATCGCCAGCATCCATGTGCCGCACGTAAGGGTTACCAGGGCAAAGGCTGATATGGTGTATTTAGTCAATTAAATGGTCGCATCGATGAAGCGGTAAAACACGAAATTTTGACAAACTTGCAAGAATTGCCTACATTGACTCACGAAATCTTTGAAAAATGTAGACGAAATCAAAGCCTTTTGTGAACCATTACGGGTATAAAAGAAGATGCGTTCTTCTCAGGTCGTTTAATCGACTATGCCGTAGCGATGGAAGGATCTTTGAAATTGAAAGAAATTTCCTACATCCATGCAGAAGCCTATGCAGGTGGCGAGTTGAAACATGGTACGTTGGCATTGATCGAAGAAGGCATTCCTGTGATTGCTTTTGGCAACACAAGAGTCTGGTCCGTGAAAAATGATGAGCAACATCAAAGAAGTAAAAAGCTCGTGATGCCATCGTTATCGGCGTAGGTATGAAACGGCGACGAAGAGTTGGCAAAATACGTTGACCACACTATCTTCGTGCCAAAAACTGACGCTTTCACGGTGCCTATCTTAGCCGTTGTATTACTGCAATTGTTGTCATATTATGCGAGCTATCACACGTGGTGCTGACGTAGATAAACCAAGAAACTTGGCGAAATCTGTAACCGTAGAATAGGAGATACTATGTCCGTTATTTTTCCGGAATACAACCGAGCGGTGAGTTGACCATTGGGAATTACCTTGGGGCTCTTCGCAACTTCTGACATTCCAAGATGACCATGCAATGCTTTATCTGATCGTAAATCAACATGCGATTACAGTACCACAAGATCCAAAGGACTTAATCCACTATACGCGAAGCCTTAGCACTGATACTTAGCAGTGGTATAGACCCTAATAAAGTAACCTTGTTCGTGCAATCCGAAGTACCTGCCCATGCGCAGTTGGGTTGGATTTTAACAACCCTAAGCTCCATCGGCGAGTTAGAGCGTATGACCCAGTACAAAGATAAATCGGCTAAACAAGGGGAAACTATCCCCGCTGGTTTGTTGACATACCCACCATTGATGGCGATGGACATTTTGTTATACCAAACCAACTATGTGCCGGTAGGAGATGACCAACGTCAACATATCGAGTTAACTCGTGACTTGGCGCAACGTTTCAATTTCAAATATGGCGAAGTATTTGCTATGCCGGAAATTAAAACGACTGTAGGTGGCGCTCGTGTCATGTCCTTGCAAGATCCAACGAAGAAAAATGAGTAAGTCTGATGATAACAATTGGGCGACAATCCGCTTGTTGGATGCGCCAGATGTAGTGGTGAAAAAGATTAAAAAAGCAGCCATCCTGACTCTGAGGGCGTAGTGCGTTACGATAAAGAAAAACAGCCTGGCATCTCCAACTTGATGGGCATTTATAATGCTTTTAACAGGAGATTCCTTCGAGGCTATTGAAAGCATGTATGCTGGCAAAAATTATGGAACTTTCAAAGGTGACATTGCAGACCTATTAGTAGAAGCGTTGACACCAATCCATGAGCGGTATGCAGAATTAATTGACAGCCCAGAACTAGATACGATTTTGACACAAGGTGCTGAAAAAGCTGCCTCCGTGGCGAACGTAACACTAGCTCGTGTAGAAGAAGCCATGGGCTTGCGACGTAAGTAATGAGGAAGATGTAATGAGATACCCTTGGGTGTTTCATTACATCTTTTTAATCATAGGGATCTATGATGAGGCCTACATATTGTAAACGAGGGGGACAGGGAGTTTACAATATATGTAACTTGAGTTTGAAATATATGTAATTAGTGTTTAAATATATGTAATTCGTGTAGAGTGCCTGTGCTTGTAGTAGACGATAGTGGACAAGGCAGATAGTGTTGTCCATATTTGGGAGAGGAACTATGAAACGTGAAGAATTAGAAGAGATATTCCCCTGCGGAAGGATCCAAGAAGAACTGCATAATTCGACCGTCATGGTATGGGGCTTTCAGCTGATCTATGCAGCCGTTGCGGTGTGGGGCATCTATCGTGGGGTACTCATCTACCGAGAACTGGGCACGGGTCTAAACATGTGGTTTGTCCTAGCTGTGTTAGTATCGGGGCATGCACTAATGCGCATGTACCAACAGGATGATGTAGAGGTGTACATCGCCACCGAAGGGATTATCCTACGGCAGGCGCCCATGACTGTGAAAAGAACGGATGGAACGATCACGCCCCGACCCTGTATCTAACCTTTATCCACTATCGGGGCATCACGGGCTTGGGAGAAGATTGGAAAAACATTGTACGTCCAAACAGACACAGGCGGTATTTATCTGGTGCCTATTGGCTTTGCAATATTTGAGTCACGAAGATAAGATGAAAGTGCTAGCGGCGATTGGGACGGAATAAAGAAAGTCGTTAAAAGGAGATACTTTAGTTATGGATGATACATTTAATTACTGGGTCAATCAATACCACGACACGGATACAGAAGTGTATAGAGAAATTCTTTTTCTGAAATGATCGAGAGCAAAAACAAAGGTGATGAAAAACGATTTCGTCGCAGTGTCTAAATTGCATCAACGGCTCTATGAAGCTACCACAGAAGACGAAGTGGTTAGAATTAAACAAGAATTTCATGCGTTGGGGTGAAGGCAGGAATATCTGTTAGTAATCGCAACGTTGATTATAAATAATAAAAACGATACAGCTAGTAATAATTTGGCTGTATCGTTTTTATTTTCTAGAAATTAACTATCGGGAGTTTTTGTAATTTGCAGAAATCGGTCAGGGTATACTGAGTACACAGTCAGGGACGGATATAACGAAGTGGTGGATGCAAGAGATGCACGAGCATACTACTGAACGAATAGTTCATGCCCCTGCTTTGAGAAAGAAGAGATATAACTATCGGGGCTTTTATAATTTGGAAAAACAAACCATAAGGGTATACTAAGTACACAGTTAAGAGAGTAAGAAAGGTGGTGAAAGTATGGAAGAATTACTCTTGTTGTTATTACTATCCGGCGCGCGCTTGATGACCAATCGGTGCGACCGATCATTGTATGAATTAAAAGAAAGGATGTGAGATAATGTTAGAGCTTACTTTTACTAGGCGCATTGTTAGCGGACTAATGGTTCGCTAGGTTAGTTAGAGGAGAATGAAAATGGTAGGGGAGAATGTTGAGATGTACTAGATATATTAGATATATTGTTAGCGGACATATGGTTTGCTAATGCAGGGTTAATCAGAAGAAAGGAGAGAGAAGGGATATGTTGAATATAGTATTAGCGCCTCTTGCTGGATGCAGTGACATGGTCGGTCGTAGTGTATAGGTGTCTTATCGCATGAGCAATAAGACAATCATTTTAATTTGTTGAAAGGTGGTGAAAAGCATGTTGTACGAAGCATTAGGCACTCGCGCCTTCCATAGCTGGTGCAGTGGTCAGTGTACTGAGTCGGCGCATTTGTAGCCGAGTAGAGCTGGCACAGACTACTCTGAAGAAGAGTAAGTCGAACTATCGGGGTATTTTGTAATGTGAAAGTTAACTGTGAGGGTATACTAAGCACACAGTTACGAAAGGTGGTGAGAAGATGTTAGGATTGTTGTTGCTAGGAGCATTGTTGGCGGACTAATAGTTCGCTCAGTGTAAGTTAGATAAAGTGAAAAGGTGGTGAGAAGATGTTAGGGATTGTTATTATTAGCAGATTATTGGCGGACTAATTGTTCGCTAGGTTAGGTAAATAAGATGAAAGGTGGTGAGAAGATGTTAGGATTATTATTACTAGAGCATTGTTGGCGGACCAATTGTTCGCTCAGGTTAGTTAGATGAAAAAGAAAGGTGGTGAGAAGATGTTAGGACTATTATTACTAGGAGCATTGTTGGCGGACCAATCGTTCGCTAGTGTTGAAGTTAGATGAAAAAGAAAGGTGGTGAGAAGATGTTAGATTATTGTTGCTAGGAGCATTGTTGGCGGACTAATCGTTCGCTAGTGTTAGTTAGAAAAAAGAAGGTGGTGAGAAGATGTTAGATTATTGTTGCTAGGAGCATTGTTAGGCGGACTAATCGTCTGCCAGTGTTAGTTAAATAAGATGAAAGGTGGTGAGAGAATGTTAGGATTACTATTATGGGCATTGTTGGACGACTAGCAGATTGCTAGTATTTGTTCGATAAAAACAAAAATGAAAGGAGTGTGAAGGATATGACATGGAATACCAGCAAGCTTTAGTATGTGCAGTGGCAGGTTTCTGGCACAGAGTAATAAGATCAGGTCATTGATCTGATGAAAGGCGTGTAACGAGTTGTTATATAATAAAACTGAATAGAAGCAGATAAGATACAGCGATTCTGAGGAATAGTCGCTTTTTATGTTCTGCACAGTAGTTAGTGGTGAGATTGGTAAAAAGAAATGTGTAATACCTCTATGAGTGGTGGTATAAATAATGAAAATTCTTGAGTACTGTGAAAGCATGGTATAGTACTAGTAGAAACGGGCGATAAATGTTTTTGTAAAAAAACGTTTATAAAGTAGCCTATTTTTGAAAAAATCTAAAGAAAATCAAAAATCTCAGCCGGCCCAGTGACCATGCGGTCTAAGAGGTGTTTTGAAAATATAGAGTTAACACTATTTTTCAAAAATAGCAATCTCAGTCGGAAAGTATATTTTGAGAGGCTTGGTTAGTGCGGTTTCTAAGGGTGCCTTTTAGAATTGTTTCCCCATTGCGGGGACTGAAACGTCCTCATGATATGACACCTTATATATCTGGAGTGTACTTTAGATTGTTTCCCCATTGCGGGGACTGAAACATGTATTTATACAGATCAAACAAATATCATTAACGACATTTTAGAATTGTTTCCCCATTGCAGGGGACTGAAACTTTATGTCTATAATCATAGCTATAAAAGCTATTCCTTTAGAATTATCTCCCTCATTGCGGGGACTGAAACGACAAAATACTATATCTCTAAATTGTATTAGACGGATTTAGAATTATTTCCCCATTGCGGGGACTGAAACAATAGCGCGATATCACCATAACCTTGCAAACTTTCAATTTAGAATTATTTCCCCATTGCGGGGACTGAAACTTGCCACAATGTTCGAATGTTGCAAACGATCACCTTTTCAATTTAGAATTATTTCCCCATTGCGGGGACTGAAACTTGTCATTAGGAACGCTGCGAGTATCCACAACACTTTAGAATTATCTCCTAATTGCGGGGACATCAGAATACCGTTAGCCTTTTGCACAAGAATAGATATCGATGCGAAAATAGCACACCGTGCTATTTTCGTCCCACATGCGGGGACAGCAAAAATTGACACTATCCTATCCTCAAGACCAGATATCTCGTGCGTAAATAGTGCACCGCACTATTTACGTCCACTCAATGTGGGACTGAAACTCGTGACTTGGGTTTATAAATACTTTCATTTCTTTTTCCTTTAGAATTACTACCCCATTACAGCGACACGAATCCAACAACTACTCTCAAATAAACCGGCACTTCCTGTATGCCTGCATCGGATCTGCCGGTTTTTATGTTCTTTCACAGGAAGGGATAACAGCGTTATAGGGTTATAGGACAAAAATGAGTTGGTGTTAATAGCATATATCCCTGAGACCGATTACATCTCTTTTACAACGTTTTTGTAAATTCTTCGAAAATTTAATATTTTATTTCTTTACATCTTTAGCTAACTAAAAGTATAATGTAATCATGAATTAGAGATTACGTATCTGTAGAGAGGAGAAAGTACTATGAATTGGCTACAAAAATGTTCTAAAACGGTATTGGCGATGAGTGAGTGGCATTGGTGATTGTTGAGTTAGTGGCAGGTTGTGGGGCGTCTACGAAAACAGAGCGAACACAGAGTTGCTGAAGAAAATAGTGATTGGTTTTAGATGACAATTTCCTCCGATGGGATTTAAGGATGAAAAAGGGAGTTAGTTGGTTTTGATATTGATTTGGCCAAAGAAGTGGCAAAGCGCATTGGTACTGAGGTGGAGTTCAAGTCCATCGACTGGGACAGCAAGGAAGCGGAGTTGAAATCGAAACGTATTGACGTGTTGTGGAATGGCTTGACCATTACGAAGGAACGGGAGCGCAACATTTTGTTCTCTAAAACCGTATCTTCGTGGGGATCAAATTATCGCTGTGAAATCGGATGCTGGTATTGCTGACAAAGCGCAACTTGATGGCAAGCGGGTAGAGTGTTCAATCTGGTTCGACTGTGTTTTTGGAAGCAGTGAAAAACGATCCGCAATCTAAAAACTTTAAAGAAGTCAAAGAATATGGCGATTATGTAAATGCTTTTCATGGACCTTGAATTGGGTCGCATCGATGCGATCGTGGTGGATGAAATGGTGGTCGTTATTTAATCGGCAAAAAGGTAACAATGTGTTCACCGTAGCTACAGGCTCCTTTGCTAGTGAAAAAGTAGGTGTAGGCATGCGCAAGGGATGAGGAAGCATTGAAAGCAAAAAGTTGACGTCGATTACAAGAAGTGATGAATGATGGTACGGGCTGATAAATTGGCGCAAAAATGGTTTGGCAGTACATCTATCTTGACGAAAGAGGAGTATAACATAAACATGGATGTACTGGAGATATATATACAGATAGCCCAGTAGCCATTTGGCCGGCGGGTTCCAAGTGACATTGTCCTGTTCTTTTATCGTCATCATCTTGTCAGTGCTAGGGGATTGCTCTCGGCGCCGCTCCGATTGAGCACAAATCGAGTGGTGACAAGCATCGTGGACTGTACGTACGTGTCGTCATGCGTGGCACGCCGTTGATGCTACAAATTTTGCTCATCATTACGGCTTGCTATTCATGATTGATGGCTTTTGAACTCCACAGATATGACGGCGACGGTGCTGTCCTTCGTGTTGAATTACATCGCCTACTTGTGTGAAATTTTCCGCAGTGGCATTCAATCCATTCAAAAAGCGCAGCACGAAGGGGCGAAGGCATTGGGCTCTACCTATGTGCAGACGATGTGCGAAAATCATTCCCTGCGGCGATCAAGCGCGTGTTGCCACCCTTGGCGAATGAAACGATTACACTACTGAAAGATACCTCTAGTGTATGTGTTAGCTATGAACGATATCTTGCGAATTACACACGACGATCGTACAACGTGATTTTGACATTACAGCTTTCATCGTGGCTGGTATATTCTGCACTATGGCTGACATTTGCGTTGACGAAAACTGTATCAATATTTAGAACGCCGCATGGCGATTTACGAGATTAGGAGAAACCATGGACTTGTCACAGACGCGTTACATATTGAAAGAGCTGGCTCGGTGGCGGTCTTGCAAGACGTGTCACTATCCATGGAACGTGGCGAAGTGGTGTCCATCATCGGTCCCTCTGGATCGGGTAAATCCACCTTTCTTCGTTGCTTGGGACAACTAGAAACCTACAAAGGGCGCATCACTGTGGATGGGCGACTAGTGGACACGCCGGCGAATGACGAGGCCATGGCGGTCTATGTTGAGAAAAGAAGAACAGCAACAAATCTTGCTAAAAATGGGGATGGTATTCCAATCGTTCAACCTATTCCCGCACATAGACAGTGCTAGAAAACATCATGGTAGCACTCGCATGGTGAAAGGCATGCAAAAGACGCAGAGATTTTGCCCATCACTGCATCCTGATTAGGAAAAAGTAGGCCTCTGGGATAAACGAGACGTATACCCAAGCACCTTGTCAGGGAGGCAGAGAAACAACGGGTAAGCCATCGCCAGAGCACGGCAATGAAACCAGAAATCATGCTCTTCGATGAACCCACCCCTCCGCCTTTGGACCCAGAGTTCACCAGCGAAGTACTGGGACCATCAAAGAACTAGCCGAAGAAGTATGACCATGATCATCGTCACCCACGAAAGTGGCATTCGCTAGAGAAGTAGCGATGCAGCCATCTTCATGGCAGACGGCAAAATCCAAGAAGAAGGAACACCAGAACAAGTCTTCGGGAACCCACAAAACCCAAGAACACAAGCGTTCCTAAACTCCATGCTACGAGTATAATAGTAAAAGAAAATGCGACATAGCAAGTACAAACAGTAGTACATAGTTTGTATCCGGCATGTCGCATTTTGCGTTGACTCACTGATGATAGAATATACTTTGTATTTGCCACTTGGCATGTCGTATCTTGAATTGACTCACTGACGATAGGATGCCCCGTGCATTTGCTCACATGGCATGTCGCATCTTATTTTGACTCACTGATGATAGGATATCCATGCATTTGTCACTAGCATGTCGCATACGTATATTTGCCACTGAGGATATAACATACTCCGGGCCCCCTGAGGATCCCCCTCACATGCCGATTATCATACACAATCGCCGAGCGGTAGCGACGGCGAGAGATGTTAGCCTCTCTATAGGTGGTACGGCGATGGGAGTAGGCGTTTAAGACAAATTCACACAAATGCTAGGCAGAATGCGGTGTACCTCCCGATCAAACTTTTACGTAGGACAGTTTATGGGGGTGCACGCATTCTGCCACTTTCTGTAATCACGGTAAAACTAGCCTACTCCCGAACAGAACCTAACCCTATGAGAAAGGCTAACATAAATTTTCGCCAATCCACCCTAAGATTGTGTATAATAATAGGTATGTATAATCCGACTTGGTAAGAAAAGAGGAATGGCGATGCGAATTGATGGTCGTGGGCTACAAAGAGATACGCCGCAGAAGATAATTAGACATTGCACAGCCTATGCTGAAGGGTCTGTGCTCATTGAATGTGGCAATACAAAAAGTGCTTTGTACGGCTAGCGTTGAGGATCGTGTTCCTCGCTTTTTAAAAGGCACTGGTACGGGCTGGGTAACAGCGGAATATTCCTTGTTGCCACGGGCTACACATACTCGTGTGCCAAGAGAGGCGAGCAAAGGGCAAGCAAACTGGACGAACTGTGGAAATCCAACGATTAATCGGTCGTGCCTTTGCGTTCTGTCGTAGACCCTAGAGGCCTTAGGGGAAGTGTCCATTACCATCGACTGCGATGTATTACAAGCTGATGGGGGTACTCGAACTGCCTCCATCACAGGGGCCTCGTAGCCTTAGTGGATGCTATCTATTCCTCTATGATGGTTATGGCAAGTTCCCCATCACAGATTACTTTGGCGACTATTTCCATGGGCATTGAGCGACAACGGTCCTATGCTGGACTTGTGCTACGAAGAAGATAGTCGCCGTTGTGGATATGAACGTGGTATGCACTGGCAAAGGACAATTAGTTGAGGTACAAGGGACTGGCGAACATGGGACTTTCACACGAGATGAATTGAACGAGTTACTAGATCTCGGTGAAAGTGGTACAAAAGCGTTGATGCAGGTACAACGAGAAGCCCTAGGAGAAGTGGGCGACTTAGTGGGTCGTGAGAACCCACCGAAAGCAGTGGTATTGGCAACCCGAAATAAAGGAAAAATTCGCGAGTTTACCGCAGCCTTTGAAGAACTAGGCTTTACTGTGTGGACCATCGATGACGATCGTGGACATTGTGGGAACCAGAGGAAACAGGCTCTACATTCCCTAGGAAAAATGCAGAGATGAAAGCCCTCATTATTCAGAGGTTTGTGGTTACATGTGTGTGCAGATGATTCGGGATTAGAGGTGGATGCCTTGGAAGGTGCGCCAGGAGTGCTTTCAGCACGCTATGCGGGAGAGCATGGCAACGACGAGGGCGAATAACCAACGATTGGTAGAGGAACTGGCAGAGGTACCCAGAAGAACGGACGGCACGCTACCAATGTGCCCCTTGTGTGGGCAACGCCTGCAGGGCAAGTGGTGAGCGCTACAGGATCTCTGTGAAGGTCGCATTCAATTAACACTGATGGGAAAAAGGTGGATTCGGCTATGATCCATACTTTTACATTCCTAAATTAAAAACAACGATGGCTAATATTTCTATGGAACAAAAAGCAGGCGATCAGCTATCGAGGCAAGGCGCTACGAGCGCTAATGGAGCAATTGCGAAACACTCATAATTAAGTAATTTAGTAAAAAGTAAAAATTTTATATCGAAAACTCTTGAATATATGGAAGTAATTAGATATAATAATGGTAGGTATTATAAGGAAGGCAGATATTAAGTTATGGATACATCTGTAAAATCAAATAAAATGAAACTCTATGGGTTTAACAATTTAACGAAAACCTTGAGTTTTAATATTTATGATATTTGTTATACGCGTACAGAAGAAGAGAAACGCCAATATATTGAATACATTGACGAAGTTTACAATGCACAGCGCCTGACTGATATTTTAACAGAGGTTTCACATATTATCGGTACCAATGTTCTGAATGTGGCAAAGCAAGATTATGATCCACAAGGGGCAAGCGTAACCATCCTGATTTCGGAAGAACCTGTTGACAAGGTGGATAAAGATGATGTGGTGATGCATCTCGATAAATCTCACTTAACGGTTCATACCTACCCCTGAAAGTCATCCAGACAATGGAGTAAGTACATTCCGTGCAGACATTGACGTGTCCACATGTGGTCAAATCTCTCCGCTCAACGCATTGAACTATCTTATCGATAGCTTTTGATTCCGACATCATTAGCTTAGATTACAGAGTGCGTGGATTCACTCGCGATATTCATGGTAAAAAATTATTCATGGACCATCGCATGAACTCCATCCAAAATTACATCAATTCTAAAACTCGTAATCTTTACAATATGATCGATGTGAATGTGTATCAAGAAAAATATTTTCCATACCAAAAATGATGCTGAAAGAGTACGACATTAATAATTATTTGTTTGGTATTACTGAAGAAGATTTGATGCTGAAAGAGCGTAAACATATCAACCAACAACTCAAACAAGAGATGGCTGAAATCTTTACGGTAGAAACTTACCATCATTGAAAATCTAGGAGGTTTTACCATGGACGTAAAACAAGAGGCAATTGAAAAACGCTTGGAATTAAAAGGTTTCTTGCAAACTGGAACAAAATATGAATTAAAAGATGCACATGACTTAACAGTGGCATACACTCAGGTGTAGCTGAGCCATGCCTTCACATCAAAGAAGATGAAGACAAATCCTTCGACTTAACATGTCGTTCTAATATGGTAGCTGTTGTATCCGACGGTACTCGTGTATTGGGTTTAGGCGATATCGGTGCACCCGCAGCGATTCCAGTAATGGAAGGTAAATCCTTGTTGTTCAAACGTTTCGGTAATGTAGATTGCATTCTTTGGTGATCGATACAAAAAGATCCAGACGTGTTGATTAACACAGTGAAATTAGTACAAAAAAACTTCGCGGGCATTAACTTAGAAGATATTTCTTCCCCTAAATGCTACGAAATCGAAAATCGCTTGAAAAAAGAGTTGGAAATCCCTGTATTCCATGATGACCAACATGGTACAGCTATCGCTTGCTTGGCAGGTATAAAGCGACTCTTCGTTTTGTGAAAAAAAGACTTATCCAAAGTAAAAATCGTTGTAAACGGTGCTGGTGCGACAGGGTGCAAACATCGCTCGTCTTTTTATATTTAGCAGGCGCTCGTGACATTACATTAATGGTAAGCTCCGGCGTATTGAACAAAGACTACAAACGTCTCAGATTCTTTACAAGCTGAGTTGATCAAAAACATTGGGTCAAGAAACAAAAACTGGCAACTTAGTAGAAATCGCTAAAGGTGCTGACGTATTGTTAGGTGTATCTGCGAGGGGGCTTTCACAAAAGAAATTTTAGAAAGTTTAGCTGACGATGCCATCGTATTTGCTATGGCTAACCCAGTTCCAGAAGTGATGTACGAAGAAGCAAAAGCGACTGGCGTACGTGTGATGGGTACAGGTCGTAGCGATGCGCCGAACCAAATCAATAACGTTAACGTATTCCCTGGTATCTTCCGTGGTGCCATCGACGTACAAGCACGTGAAATCAACGATGAAATGAAATTGGCAGAGACTGATGCATTAGCGCCTTGTTACGGATGAAGAATTAGCAGAAGACTACGTAGTAGCCAATGCATTCGACAAACGCGTTCCCATTGGCAGTAGCGAAAGCTGTAGCTGAAACAGCGATCAAAACTGGTGTAGCACGTAAAACTGAAGTGCCTTACTAATCGGTAAGGATCTTTGATAGAGACTAGGTTAGACATACCCTGAGGGTAGGCTAGCCCTAGTCTTTTTTGTTATCAATGTTGCGATGCTATGCATTGCGATGTTACTAGACCTTTGGTGGAACTCGTGATGTAGGGAAACAACAACTGTATGGACTCATATATATTTTTAGCATCCTGTGACGAATCATATGCAAAAACTAGTGGTTACATGGTACAATATGAGTACAGATGTGTGGAAGCAAGGAGGTATATGTATGCTTATGTTTATGCAAGTGCAACAGCCCACCACAGTGGAAGAGGCGCACTGCACTCATGGTCAAGCAAAAGATGGCACCCTATTAGCTGGTGGTTGCTGGATACGATTAGGAAACAGGAAATGGCCCATGGTCATTGACTTGTCTGCCTTAGGTCTTCGATACATTACAGAAGAAGAAACAGAGTTTCGCATCGGTGCCATGGCAACACAGCGCGATGTGGAGGTTTATGAACCATTCCAAACCTTTTGCGGGGGCGTACTCCCACAATCGGTGGTAGATATATTAGGCGTTCAGTTCCGCTCTATGGCAACCATGGGGGGATCTGTGGCGGCGCGATTCGGCTTTTCCGACATTCTTCCAGCCTTGTTAGCATTACAAGCAGAGTGAAAGTCTTCGAAGGGGACGTATGTCTGTAGAGGACTATTTGTCCTATGGAAAGCGCGATTTGTTGTTGAAATCATCATCCCTAAACGGGAGGCTGGTGAAGCTATTGAAGCGTTGCGCAAATCTACGTCGGACTTTTCCCTTCTTAACAGGGTCTGCTCGTTTTCGATGAAAGTGGTTACTCTGTATTCATTGGCGGTGTCCAGGAAAACCGATTCGTGCGAAACGGTGTTGCGAAATTTTTAAAATGCAAAAGGGCATGGACGGATTAGAAGAGTACTATAGAGTCCATCGTAGAAGATGTATCCTTTCAAACAAACTCCCATGCTAGTGCAGAGTATCGCCCTAGATATGGCAAAAAAATATGGTAAGACGATTAGTCAAAGAGGTGACACAATGGAAATAGCAATTCAAGTGAATGGCGTGAAGCGTAATATTGTGATTGAAACCGATGAAATGCTATTGGAAAACGTTGCGTAAATTAGGGTTTTTTATAGCGTTCGTTGTGGTTGCGATACAACGAACTGCGGTCTTTGTACTGTGTGGGTAGACGGAGACCCTATTTTGTCATGTGCATACCCTACTTTCAGAGTTACAGGTCACGAGATTACTACCTTGGAAGGGGTCGCTGAGGAAGCGCTGCCTTGGCGGATTGTCTCGCAGAAGAGGGGACGATCAATGCGGATATTGTACAACGGGCATGATGATGAGCGCTATCGCTTTGGGTCGTAAAAATCCACAGGCGACGGACGACGAAATTCGCCATTATTTGAACAACAATCTATGTCGTTGTACTCGGCTATGAATCGCATATGCGAGGCATCCGAAAATACTTTAGGAGGCATCAAAGGATGAAACATTTAGGTAAAAGCTACAAAAACGAGATGCTGCCACGATTTTGAGCGGGAAAAGTACTATACGGAAGATTTTATTCCACCTAATGCTCTCTGTATCAAGGTGTTGCGGAGCCCTCATGCATTCGCTAAAATCCTAGATATCAACATTGAGGCAGCCATGAAAGTGCCTGGTGTAGAAGCGATTTACACGTATAAAGACGTGCCGAAAACACGGTTTACCCTAGCGGGACAAAGCTATCCGGAACCATCTCCGTACGATATGTTGATCCTAGACCAAATCGTCCGCTATGTAGGGGATGAGGTGGCGCTAGTGGTGGCAGTCGATGAGCGCACTGCTTTGAAAGCGATGCCTCTTATTAAGGTGAAATACGAAATCTATGACCCTGTCTTAGACATTCATACAGCCATCGATAATCCGAGCGTAGTCCATCCAGAAGAGGACTTGTTCTATCACTTTCCAATGGGGGGAGACCAGAAGCGAAACATCGCTTGTTCCTATAGCCATGTCGTGGGCGACTTAGAAGGAGAATTGGCGAAGTGCGACTATGTGGTGGAAGAATCCTACTTTGACCAAGCCACCTTGCAGTCCGCCATGGAAACGTTTAGAACCTTTGCCACTATCGACCAATTCAATCGCCTTGTGTTGACCAGCTCTACGCAAGTGCCATTCCATATTCGTCGTCATGCGGCGCGGGCTTTGGGCATTTCTGCATCTCAAATTCGGGTGGTGAAACCTCGTATCGGCGGTGGATTTGGTTCGAAACAAACAGGCTGTACTGAGCTATTTCCAGCCTTTGTGACATGGACATTAAAGAAACCATCCTACCTCGTTTACGATCGTCATGAAGCCAATAACTGCTCTACTAGTCGTCATGCTAGGGACTGGAAGGTGCGCATCGGAGCTACAAAAGATGGCATCATTCAAGTCATCGATATGGTGGCTGTGTCCGATGCCGGCGCTTATGGTAGTCATGCGTTTACAACGTTCACCGCAGGGGAGCATAAATCCTTGCCACTGTACAACAAGACGAAAGCCATCCGCTATGAATCCAATATGGTGTACACCTAACCATATGGCTGGGGGTGCTTTCCGTGGGTATGGTGCGACGGAAGCCTTGTGGCCGTTGGAGTGTGCTATTACTAAATTAGCGAAGAAAATGGGGATGGACGAAATTGAATTGCGCTTGAAAAACTTAATCAACGTAGGAGAAACGGCACAATCTTTCCATCCAGGAGAAATCTTAGAATCTGGCTTATTGCGTGAAGCTGTGCAAAAAGCGAAAGATATGTCCAATTGGGAACATCGTCCCTAAATCTTGGAAAATTGACGATAGATATGTAGGGGGCCTGGGCGTGGCATTTGCCTTCCAAGGGTCCGGCGTAGCCAACGTAGACTGCGCTACTGTGGAAATTCGTCTCCTTGATGATGGGACGTACATGTTGTTCACAGGCTCTACCGACATGGGACCAAGGGTCGAATACGGTATTGGCGCAAATTGCCTGGAAACATTGGGATGCCCGATGGAAATGATGGGCGTCTACGAAGCAGATACGGACGTGGTGCCCTTTGATCCAGGTTCTTATGCATCGAGTACGACCTATGTAACGGGAACGGCGACGAAGCTTGCCGCCGAAGATTTGAAAGCGAAGATGGTAGAGGAATTTGCCCGTCGGTTAGACGTAGAGGAATCCTTGTTGACCTTTGACGGAGAAAAGGTGTGGAATGAGGACGGTACGAAAATAATGACTACCGCTGAATTAGCGCCATTGCTCGTATCCGGTGCACAGGCACAACATCTCATCGGTGTTGCCACTTGGGGTAGCGAAACATCGCCACCGCCTTTCATGGTGGGCATTGCAGAGGTGAAAGTAGACCTCGAAACAGGTAAAGTCATTCCTCAAGAATACTTTGGCGTTGTCGATTGCGGTACCATTGTAAACCGCAACTTGGCACAAGTCCAGCCGAAGGCGGTATCGTCCAAGGCATCGGCATGGCTACTCTATGAAGAGGTTCGATACTCTTCTCGTGGCGTACTAGAAACAAATAACTTTATGCATTATAAAAATTCCAAGTCGCTTAGACACTGGTAACATTCATGTAGGCTTTTGTGGAATCCCTATGAACCATCTGGTGCATACGGCATTAAAATCCATTGGGGAAGTGGTGATTAATACATCGTCCCCAGCGATTCAAGGAGCGATTTTCAACGCAACCGGCGCAGAGGTAACGAGCTTGCCAATGATTCCAGAACGGTATATACAGCGATGAAAAACGATAAGTCTCTAAGTAAAGGAGTACCATGAAAACAGATGCAGTGCATTGGGAACGATTGGTCCGACCAGGGATTATTTCTGTAGTCGGCGCCGGTGGCAAGACGACCGTAGTGTCTGAGACTAGCGAAACAAGGACTTGTGAAAGGTCTTCCTGTGATGGTCACCACAACCACCAAGATGGGATCACAACAAGTGGCTCCCTGGGAACCTTGGTATGGAGATGACTACGAGCTGGGAGAGCGATATATATTAGACCGTATGGAATCAGGTCGCATCGGCGCTTGGTTCCAGTCCTTGGCAGGTTATAAAGTGGTGGGACTTTCACCAGAGGTGCTAGACAGATTGGAAGTAGATCATCCGGACTGGATGATTCTGTCCGAGGCAGATGGGGCGAAAAAGAAATGGCTGAAAGCGCCAGAACTCCACGAACCTGTCATTCCTCAAGAGACGGTGATGACCATTGGTGTATTGAACTTACAAATCTTTGGGGAAACCGCTGGAAGATACCTATGTCCATCGATTACATAAGGTAGCAGAGGTAATGGAACTTTCAGAAGGGGACCGCATTACGCCACACCATGTAGCACGCCTATTAGCCCATGAACAGGGGATGTTCCAATATGCAAGAGGGGAACGAGTTCTGTTTTGTACGGGCTATGACCAGGCAGAGGGAGCCCTCGTGGACGAGTTGCTAGTGGAGCTGAAGGAGTTCCATTTCCTCTATGTGGTGCTCGCCGATGGATACAGAGAGACATGTTACATACGAGAGGTGCGACCATGGCAATCGGTTTGTGTACTATTAGGAGCAGGCCAGTCTAGACGGATGGGACGGTCGAAACAATGGATGACCGTCAGAGGTGTACCATTGCTAGAGATTGCCCTTCAGAATTACAGTGGTCTCAACCCTTTGGCGGTAGTTGTTGACCCTAGAATGGGGCTAGACATTGACCCTAGAGCAGGAGTGGCTATTGACCCCGCCATGGGAGTAGAGGACTTGGTTCTACAAGCTGGGGGTATACCTGTCCCCAATGAAAAGCCTGAACTGGGACAAGGGACGTCCATTCGTTTGGGAGTGGAAACTTTACTAGGTTGGGAAGAGGAACAGGGTACTCGTTTAACAGGGATTCTCTGCGGTGTCATTGACCAGCCTTTGTTAGAGCCAACCGTGATAGAGGCGCTGTGTGATGCTTTCACCGACATAGGCTCAGAAAAGGCGATTGTACAGCCCCTCTATGGACCCCAGAAAGAGGTGGGCAACCCCTGTTCTATTCGGTCGTCATTGGGCACAAGCGCTGTGCTCCATTGAGGGAGACCAAGCGATACCGAATCATTCTGAAAGCGACGGGAAACCCTATAGCGGATCTATGGCCTCGATCGAGAGCGACGGATCCATAGTGGAAGTGATGTAGATACCAAGGAAGACTATGAACGTATCGTAGGTAAAGGAGAAGCATATGAAACCAATTGTTCTCATACGTAGTGGTGGCGATATCGCATCGGGAGCGATTTATCGCTTGTGGCGCGCAGGCTATCGGGTAGTGGTGAATGAAATTGCCATTCCTACGATGATTCGCCGAGAAGTGTCGTACGGCAATGCGGTGCACCGAGGAGAAAATGATTTTTGGAACGATTGCGCTCACGCCACGTTACGGTATCCGAGGTACCGTCCCTGCTAGCCACAAGAGAAGCCATACCCGTGGTGACAGAACTCACTGAAACGGTGCTCGCCACCTTGCAACCGACCATCGTGGTCGATGCGATCTTGGCGAAACGCAATATAGGGACAGGAAGAGCGATGCGACCTTGGTCATTGGCTGTGGTCCTGGATTTGTAGCGGGCAAAAATGTACATGTGGTGGTAGAAACTATGCGTGGACATACCTTGGGACGTTGCATTTATGAAGGAGTGCCTTGGAGAATACGGGCATACCGGGCAATGTAGGCGACTACACCCATGAGCGAGTTATGCATGCTCCAGAGGAAGGTCTATTTGTGGCGAAATGTCATATTGGGGACTCCTTGAAGCGGGTGCCATCATTGGTTATGTAGGGGACACTCCCTGTACGGGCGAAGATTACAGGTATCTTGCGAGGCGTGTTGGCATCAGGGGATTCTTGTGCCGAAAGGATGCAAACTAGCGGATATCGACGCACGATGTGAAGAAAGGCATTGTATCACGATTTCAGATAAAGCATTAGCTGTGGGAGGCGGTGTGGTGGAAGCCATTACAGCTTGGGAATATGAACAGATAAAGGAGTAATATGTTGAATCTAATCGATGTAGTACAAGAGCGAATGACAAACGATGAGCAATCCTTGATCGTCACCATATTATCGGGGGAGCGACAAGGAGATAAGGTCATGTACGATGGGTCTGGAGATGTGGTATATGGCACTGGTATCGAAGGGTTCACTATGCCTACGAAATTAGAGCCGCAGTTATTCACTGTGGAAGATATGGAGTGTTTCCTACAACCGGTGGAAAAAGATCCAGAAATCTTAATCTTAGGTGCTGGCCATGTGAGTCGCTGCGTAGCAGATCAATTTTTGTTTATCGGCTGTGGTGTCACCGTCGTAGATGATCGACCAGAATATTTAGAACCCCATTATTTTGATGAACGAGTTCATTTAATCCATGCACCATTTGAAGAATTACAAAGCAAGGTATCCCTATCTGCTTATACGGGCATTATCGTGGTTACCAGAGCCCATGAGTTCGACAGTCTTTGCTTGCATCAAGTGCGACACGTATTGCCTACCCTATGTAGGGGTTATGGGCAGTCATAAACGCATCTACCACGCTTTTGAAGTGTTGAAAGCAGAAGGGTGGACAGAGGAAGAACTGGCTATGGTCTACGCTCCTATCGGTCTCGACCTAGGGGCACAAACACCAGAAGAAATTGCCCTTTCCATTGTGGCAGAATATTTGGCAGTGCAACGACATAAACAAGGTAGTTTTTTATCAAATAAGAGGTACACCCATGAAGTATGAGTTTGTTGAGTATTTACAACAACATAAGCAAGAAACATTAGCAGTCACCACCATCTTGCAGACTCATGGATCCACGCCACGCAAGGCGGGGACCACCATGATCGTTCATGCAGACGGCAGCATATTCGGCACCATTGAGGCGGACGAGCAGAAAAACGAAATTCGTCTCAGCGCAGTGGATGCCCTGCAAAAACAAGAACGATTCCGTCGCATCTATGTAGACTTAAACGATGATGTAGCCGTCAAAGAAGGCATGGTGTGCGGTGGCAATATGGATGTACTTTATCGAAACATACTCGGTATAACCCTATTCGTTTACTAGAAAAATACCAATATAGGATACAATAAAAGGGTATAGGCACAAGCCTGTACCCTCATTTGTATTAGAAAGGATAGGACCAATTCTATGTTGTTTCAATTACAAACTACATTAGAAACGTTGCGATTCCTAGATATCGTGGATATTCTATTTGTAGCCACTCTATTTTATTACTTATATCGACTCGTAAAAAAATACAAGAGCTTTGGGGACTATTAAAAGGTTTACTAGTTCTCTTACTGTTTAATATCCTAGCCCATTTCATGGGACTCCATGTGATTAGTTGGATGATGCAACAGAGCGTGGCAGTCCTTATGATTGCCTTGCCTATCGTATTCCAACCGGAACTACGCCGTATTTTAGAACAATTAGGTAGCGGCACAGGGTTCTTTTCCTCTCGCACGAAAAGTGTCCAAAGAGGAATTGACATCTATTGTGAAAGAAGTCATCATTGCCTGTCGTAGCATGTCTCGCCGTAAAAATCGGAGCCCCTCATGGTCTTCGAACGGAAGATGAAACTAGACGTATTGTCCATGCAAGGCACACGAATTGACGGTTTAGTAACCAGTGAATTATTGATGAATCTATTCTATCCGAAATCTCCGCTTCACGATGGAGCTGTCATCATTCGGAATGGCAGAATTGAAACGGCGATGAGTTTGCCGCCAGTGAGCCAAAAATCGAGACGTCAGCAAAGAACTAGGTACGCGCCATCGCTCTGCCCTGGGACAAAGTGAAGAGAGCGATGCTTTGGTGGTCGTAGTCAGCGAGGAAACAGGACAAATCTCCTATGCCTTAGGCGGACAAATTCACCGTGGCGTATCAGAAGATACGTTGCGCACCATTATGTTATCATTGTTAGAGCCAACACCAAGTGCGGTGAGCTCCTTACTTAAAAATTAAGCGAGGTGAACCGAAATGATGCATTGATATCTGGACTCAAACATAATTGGGGAACGAAATTATGTGCTTATTCTGTGCCATTGGCATGTGGGTCTATGTGATGAAGGACCAAAACCCTGTCATCGAAAATGACCTACACCGTGCCCGTACAAGTGCAGAACTTGGATCAAAATTATTTGGTGGAAGGTGTGCCGAGCGAAGTACGTGTCCACTTACGAGGACCGCGCAATGCCATCTTTGACATTAATCCATCCGTACTGAAAGCCTATGTGAACATGAAAGATGCTCGTGTAGGTCAGGAAAATGTAGCCATTAATTTCACGGCCCCTACGGGGACTTTCGTTGATAGTATGACACCAGAAAACGTCACTGTCACAGTGGACGAATACATGGTGAAAGAATTGCAAGTACAAGTGCAACCATTGGGGACCGTGCCTAATGATATCGCCATCAAAGAATCTAAAATCATGCCAACTAGTGTGACGATTTCCGGACCGGCACATATGGTGAGTAAAGCGGCCTATGCGGTGATTCGTATCAATCTCGATAAACACCGTGAAAGTTTCACGGAAGTAGGAGATATCCTAGCTGTGGACGGTGCAGGCAATGTGGTGGAAGGTGTGACGATTACACCAAAAGCGGCGCAAATCCAATACGAATTAGAACGGATTCGGATGGAGAAAAAAGTGCCAGTGCAACCAAACCTAGTGGGCTCAGTACCAGTAGGTTATACCGTGAAACGTGTCGTAGTAGAGCCAAAAGAGTTGACCATTATCGGCAAAGAATCACTTCTGAACGGAGTGGATGGGGTGAAAACCATCGATATCCCGGTGCATGGAGCGACTAACAGTTTTACTGGTGGCTATAGCTTAGTCTTGCCAGAAGGCGTGACGACGACCACAGAGCGGGTAGTGGTGAAAGTAGAAATTGAACCGCAATTGTAGGAGAGTGTGATGTTACGTATTATAAATTTTCGAATCCCTGTACAAGATGCGGACCGATTAGAAGAATTATTGATAAAAAAATATACCCCATTGCGGGATCAAATCCGAGCTATCCATGTAGTGCGCCGCTCCGTGGACGCCAGAAAGAAACCTCATATTACCTTTGTATATACTTTATTCCTAGAAGTGGATAATGAAGGACCATTGACTAAAAATTGAGTCGCTTCAAAGATATTTCCATTATGGAACCAGAGTTACCAGAGCCGATTGTGCAAGGCGGGCAGACTATGCAACATCGCCCTATCGTGGTAGGTTTTGGACCAGCGGGGGTGCTGGCTGCCTTTTTACTTGGCCCGTGAAGGGTATCGCCCTATCGTCTTAGAACGGGGGCAAGATGTGGACCAACGTACTTTGGACGTAGAACAATTTTGGAAAGAGGGCATTTTTAAAACCAGAATCGAATGTACAATTCGGAGAAGGTGGAGCGGGTACCTTTTCGGATGGTAAATTGACCACTCGTGTGACCCATCCAAGATTGCACGAGATTGCTACGTATTTCGTAGAATTTGGGGACCTAGAGGAAATTCTCTATAAACATAAACCTCATGTAGGAACTGATATTTTGCGCCACATGGTGAAAGCCATGCAGCAGCAAATCATTGCTTGGGAGCGGTGAAGTCCGCTTCGGTGCACTAGTGACAGATATAGAAGTAGAAAATCAGGTGGTGACTGGAGTTGTCATCACGACACAGAACGAATCCCAGCGGATATCGTCATGCTCGGCGTAGGTCATAGTGCACGGGATACGTATCGTATGCTCTATGACCGAGGAGTGCAGATGGAAGGCAAATCCTTTGCCATTGGCGTTCGCATTGAACATGAACAAGATGTGATCGATACCTCACAATATGGTGTGCACCCAGCAGATATTGGCTTAGGTGCATGGAATATTCCTTGGTATACCATGATAAAGAGGCAGACCGCTCTTGCTATAGCTTCTGCATGTGCCCAGGGGGACAAGTGGTGGCCAGTGCATCCGAAACAGGGGGCGTCGTGACAAATGGCATGAGCTTGTATGCTCGTGACAGCGGTATCGCCAATAGTGCCTTGGTAGTTACAGTAGGTCCTCAAGATTTTTGGAATTCATCCATTAGCTGGGGTGGATTTTCAGCGACAATGGGAAGAACGAGCTTTCATCGTGGGTGGCAGTAATTACCATGCACCGATTCAAACGGTGGGTCATTTCTTGGGCCGTACGAATACGAATGATGTACAGCGTAGGTACTACAGCTATGAACCAGGTGTGACACCAGCAGATATGCGGGAATGCTTACCGGAGTATGTGATAGATACATTGGCAGATGCACTGCCTTATTTTTGGTCGTCGCATCCAAGGCTTTGATGCGGACCATGTGTGCATGACCGGTGTAGAAACACGGACATCATCACCGCTTCGCATCCTGCGAGATGAACAGCGCCTATCTTGCTCTACTAAGGGAATCTATCCTATCGGTGAAGGGGCAGGTTATGCAGGTGGCATTATGAGTGCTGCCTTAGATGGTGCAGAAACAGCGATTATGATTATGAATAGATACAGTCCTTTGAAAGGAGAGAGTCATGAGTAGATTATTTGGTACAGATGGGGTACGTGGCTTAGTCAATGAATTTTTAACGCCAGAATTGGCTTACCATTTGGGTCGTGCAGCGGTTTCCTATTTCGGTCAATCCATGGAGCGACCTACCTTTTTAATTGGTCGTGATACACGTATTTCTGGAGGCATGCTTGAGAATGCTTTGGCATCCGGTATTTGTGCCGTCGGTGGGGACGTTATCATTTTAGGCGAGGCGCCGACACCTGCCATTGCTTACTTAGTGCGCCAAAAGGTTGTACCGCAGGCGTGGTGATCTCTGCATCCCACAATCCGTATCCAGACAATGGCATCAAAATTCTTTGACGGTAATGGATTTAAGTTGCCAGATGCTGTAGAAGATGAAATTGAAAAACTATGTACTGAAAGTGCTGACGATTGCTTGCCACGTCCCACAGATGGAGATATTGGACGCATTACGTATCACCAAGAATGGGTGAACGAATATGTGGCATTCGTTGTGTCCACGAGTGATGCTTTAACAGGTCTGAAAGTTGTCTATGACGGCGCTCATGGGGCAGCGTCCTATGTGGGTCCTGAAATCCTTCGCCAACTGGGCGCTGATGTAGTGGCTATCAATGTAGAACCAACGGGTACGAACATCAATGATAATGCAGGGTCTACTCATTTAGAAGGCTTGCAAGAGGCAGTGCTTCGTGAAGGGGCACAAGTAGGGATTGCCAATGATGGCGATGCAGACCGTTGCTTGATGGTGGATGAAAAAGGTCAAGTGTTAGACGGTGACCAAATCATGTTGCTCTGTGGCTTGCATTTGAAAGAACAAGGTAAACTGAAAGACAATATGATCGTAGGCACTGTGATGAGTAATATCGGCTTTCACAAGGCGGCCAAAGAATTGGGCATGCAAACTTGCAGCACAGCTGTAGAGGATCGGTATGTACTAGAAAAATGCTTGCTGATGGCTATTCCATTGGCGGTGAGCAATCGGGGCATGTCATTTTCCTTGACTATAACAGCACAGGAGACGGCCTATTAACGGCGGTGCAAACCTTGTCCATTATGAAAGAAAAAGGAAAATCCTTGTCTGAATTAGCGGGATTGATGACGAAATATCCGCAATTGCTGGTGAATGTACGAGTGCTTACGAAAGCAGGTTGGGAAAGCAATTCATCTATCCAAGATGCGATCAGTGAAGCGGAAAGAGAGTTAAATGGCAATGGCTGTATCTTGGTGCGTCCATCCGGCACAGAACCATTGATTCGGGTTATGGCAGAAGGTCCAGACCAAGACCAATTGGATGAACTATGTAACCGCATTGGCGATGTGATCCGCATCGAACAAGGAGAGGCATAATGTTTCGCTTAATCACTGATGAAGAGACCTACGACCAAGGGACTTGGAACGATGTAGAGACGGTGTTACAACAAATTGTGGCAGATGAACGTGTGTTCTCCACTTTGTTTTGGGATATACCGAAAGAAAAACTGCCACTTTGTACAAGCCATTATGGATGAAGACCATCCAGACAAATTAAATTTAGAAATTGCCCCTATCGAAAGATGCTCATAATTATATGTATGTGAAGAAGGATGTGACCATATCATGGTGTATGGATACATTACAAACTATGTATGTGCAAAGTCATTTACCAGATATGAGCGTCTGGGAGTATGTGGGAGCCTTTCCACAGGTGTAGACTATAAAAAAGAGGAAAGTTGATGCAATCGTATCAACTTTCCTTTTTTTATGTATTATAGATATTTATTTAGCAATCGGTGCTTGTAATAGTTCGTTGGTGGTATCCATACCTACTGGTACAGGGCTGACCAAGAATAAGCAAAGCACGATGAGTACGGTAAGGCCGATGATTAACCAAGAGAACTTTCCGGATTTTGTAAACTCGTAAGATCCGAACATGCGAAGTCCAAAGGCACAGCCTACAGCAGCTGATGAGAGAAGCGATGGAGAATTGGTTTTCAATGACGAATAATGTCATTGTACCCGCAAAAAGCTCCTACTACTGTAATCATAGGCACCATTTTTATCAAATGGAGAGAGAACTGCGACGCACACCATGAATATAGGAAGAAATGTCTAAGCCGAATAAGCCTAACAATAGAGAGAAGGAAGGCCAGATGGCAGTCCAAGATTGTTTGAAGGCATAGCGGTTAGCCCCTGCATAGTAGAGCAAAAACCAAGTGAGTCCTAACATAGCAATCCCTACGAATAGGAAGAACCAGTTTTCAGGAATATAACGGTAATTCAACACGCCAATGATCGTCCATAGAACAGCGATAGTAGAAGAAATACCAAGCTGTTTTTAATGTAGGTTGCTCTGCTTTAGGCAAGCGTTTGTACAAATGAGGCCCCTAGTTCTAGAATAAAGAAAGCAATAAAGAGACCTATGGATAGATGTGGAGATACAAGACTTAACCCAAAGGATACTACGAGAGGGATAACCAATTTCCAACCAGGAAGAATGTTAACTCTTTAAAATCTAAGCGCACATCTTGTGTTTCTAAGGTGAATGTGTTGTATAGAGTAAAAGTCACATAAAGGATACGACCTCTATGGGACTAGCTCCCCAATACAATAGGGTTGGGACCACTAAGAACGAAATGGCAATCCCCTGTATACCGAGAGATAAGCGCGTGATAATACCAATTAAGAAATAAAGGCGACAAAGCGATGATATATTCCATGATACACTCCTTTTAAAATGACATATACTTTCTTTTAGTATACGTTACTTTTCTAGTCCTAGCAAGGATAGGAGTGAGCAGATTTGTTCTTTTTCTTAGCATCTTTGATAATACGGCGTATCGTTTCTGGGATGGCAAAGCATAACGAGTCGCGATGTCTGCTACGGATAAACGCTCTGTTAGATGTAAGGATTGGATATCATAGGTGCAATCTCGAATGCGCCGTGCTTTGCGGTACACACCGTTGCGAATGAGCATATTTCGGATAGTGTGATACTTGGTGTGGTATGTCTCAGCCAATACTTGCAGAGGTGTTCCCTGCTGATAGGCGCTATGATGGCATACATGGGTAGCTCTTCCTTGTTGCCCCGCAAAGTAATACCTCGTTCACGCAATCGAGAGGCAATGGTAGAGGGCTTCACTTGGTAGATGTGTGAAATTTGTGTAGTAGATAGACCGTTTCTTGTATAGAGGTGGCAAATGTCGTCGATGGGTAATAGAATGCGTTTGGTACTGTTTCGCAAGGGGATATGATTCATTTTGTAAGAGGTGGATAATCGTGGAAGGAGACACGTAAGTTCTTTGGCAATAGCCGTAGCGCTGGATCCCTTTTCATAGGCTTCTAGGATATGCGTAATGGGTAGCGCAGGGGGCGTTGGTGCTTTCACAGTGGGGCGCACCTGCCACTGGCGAAGACGATTGTAAATCGTTCGAGGTGATACTTGGTACTGCTCAGCCAATGCAGTGACGGACTTGCCCTCGGCGTAGTCATGCAGAAGGGCCTCCTTAGGAATAGCAATGTGTTTTGAGTGAGTCCCTATATGATAATCGTGTAAGCGTTGGCAAATCGTGCTTTGACTGCAATGGAACTGATGAGCGATGTCTTTCGTAGTGAGACCTTGGTGTACATATAAATGATAGAGAACTTCGTAAGGGATGGGGATAGTGTATTGTTTTTCGATGTTCCTTCATAATGACCTCCTCTGAGAATAGTTTTGTACTTTCAGTATGCAAAACAAAATAGAACTTGTCCACTCACTGTTAGGAGTAGGTAGCACTGAGGGGAAACTTTTCAGAACTGTGAAAGAAAGATACTGTATAGATAGGCGATGTATCGTGTATAATAGTAAGGTCAGTATATGTTAAGGAGATACCTATGAAAGATATGATTCACTATATAGCGATGCTACCGTCATCGCCATTGCTATATCAATATTTAACTACGCGCAAGCGAAGATATGTCCATTCGATTAGGAGATTTGACACCGAGACAAAGTGGGGACGGGATACAATTAATCCTTTTTGCACACTTGGATCTGTGGGTGTGCTGGTGATGCTCATTGCCAGCGTGGGATGGAGTAAGCCCATTCCTTTTTCTCCCTATAATTTTAAAAACCCTCGGACCGCGATGGTGCAAATTGCCTTAGCCGGATTGGGAGCCAATATTTTGGTGTCATTCCTTGCCTACATGGGCATGTCCGTGGCTATGCAAATGGGGACCATCAGCACGGGATTGCAGATGGTCATGTCCTACATCGTAACGTTGAGCATCGGCTTTGGGGTCTTTAACATGTTGCCAGTGCCAGGGATTTATCGGGTTCTACGTAGTCTTGCAGTATTTGCCATTAGCATGGCAGGAGAAACTCTTAGGGGCTCAGCTATGGTTCTTTATCGGCATTTTTGGTATTGGGCAATTTGGATTCTTAGGCGCCATCATACGACCTGTGTTCGCGGTCATATTAGGACTGTTTGAAAGTATCGTCCGACTTGTTTTGTAATGTAAACGATTCTCTATAATGATTTAAAGTACTAAAGAAGGGTCCATTATAGCAATAATTCATAATTGAAAATAGTTATTGCTTGTGCTCGTCAAAGCGTGTAGAATATAGGTATTATAGTATTATATTTCATATAGGAGGGTATCCAAATGAAAAAGTAAGTTAGCAATTCTTGCATTAGCTTTAGTAGGAGCAGTTTCTGTGGGCGCAAACGCTTCTGCACATGGTGTATGGTTTGCAGAACGTATTGATCAACCAACATTAGTATTAGGTGAAGGTCCTGTAGATAATGCATACGAACCATCCATGGTAAAAAGCTTTGAAGCTTATGACGTAGCTTACAATCCAATGGACTTGAAAGTGATTCCTCATGAACACAATGTAACTATCGAAAAAAATGAAATGTTAGGCACAACAGCAACTACATTTGACTATGGTTACTTTACAAAAGATAAAGACGGCAAAATGCATAAAGCTATGATGAAAGATGTACCAAATGCGGTAAAAATCTACTCATGCAGTAAAATACAATGTAAACTACTGGAATGCGACAGCTAAAACCTGAACGTTTGAATATGCCAATTGAAATCGTTCCCAGCGTTAACCCATTGACATTGCGCAAAGGCGACACTTATGAAATCCAAGTGTTCAAAGATGGCATGCCTTATGCAAACTGCTCCATTGATCAAAGACGTTCTCAACGACTTGACTAATGAAAGCCAAGCTGACGCTCAAGGTAAAGCAATGGTTACAGTAGCCGCTAACGGTGTGAACGTAGTTGGCGTAGAAGTAGCATTCTCAACTGAAACAAAAGGAGAACAAACTAAATACTTCTCTAGCTTGTCCTTTACAATTCAGCCAGAATAAGACGTCTCTTGTCGCTGTGTAGCCTGTGGCATTGCTAGCTGATATAGATAGGGAAGAGCACGACATATTCCATCCCAAACTGATACAGTGGTTAGGTTTGCTCCGGAACATGTCGTGCTCTTCTTACGTTTGTGTGATTTTATCAGAAAGAAACGCCACAGGCTACTACACGAGACGACGTTCCTTTAGGGAATTTTTGCATCGAAATATAAACGATTTGCCAAATTTTGTGGTATAATGAAATTAAAGAGTCATCAACGTGTTGTTGGGCTCATCTCTTCCTATTATGGGAGGAGGTGATAGTATGACAAGTTTTGGAAAAAGTTACTATATTGGTCATTTTACTTTGGAAATTACTTATTCATTTTATTGATTTATTTAAATAATAAAATAGTCTAACGAATAGAGGTCTCGAACACCTCATACGTTAGGCACATTTCATCTTTCACAGTCTTTTGAGATGAGCCTAACGCCGTTCACACGTTGATGGCTCTTCTTTTACATGTATATTCTAGCACACTTCGAGAAAAAAATACTACTCTTTAGAAGAATGAAGCGCGTGGTATACCTCTCTCAAAATGTATGAGATATTATTTCTTTAGGAGTAAGCTAGAGGGCTTCTCTTTATCTTCCAAAATAGTAAGCACCCATGGCATTGATTATGTAGAATATGTATTTCCCAACGTTGGCAAAATTGCCTTGGGTGAAAGCTTTCAATAACTGTACGATATTATAGATCATCCAGAATGGCCATTGTGTGTCTAATTTTAGAGCGTTAAAAAGTTCGCAATGAGTGAGAAGGCAAAATACGATAGTGGTTAGGGATAGATAAAAAGTTCATATGACCGCTAAAAGCCTATATAATTGGCAACGCCTGAAATTGTGAAAGCAATAATGGTGATGATACCAGCAACTAATCGTTTTTGCGAAGGATTCATTGTATTAGGAATACCTTCGTGGGATGCTTCCCATTTTTGATCGCAAAGGTATAGATAATGAAAGTAACAGGATAGGTAATGATAGTCGCTTTTATTTCCTAAAAATAAAATCGATGGCACCGGATAGAATAGTATTCACAATGCCGAGATAATTCCCCCATTTGTTGAGTCGCCCTGTAAATCGTGTAGACAACATAGAAAATGCCAACGTTGATGACAGAAATAAGTCCAAAGGGAACAAGAGCAGTCCAAAGTCCTAATCTACAAATTTTTCAAGACGTGAGTTAAGGTAACCAGCAGAAATGGCAATCCCTACGACGAGAACGACACTCGAGAGATCAAACCACTTGGAAGTAGCAAAATTGTTTTTAAATACTGTTTCATAAAGGTATCCTTTCTATAAGAATATAATCTATCACAAATATGCTGTGCTTAGATACATTAGGCATAATAGAAGAATTAGACTTTTCTTCTGTGAAAAAGAATTAGTATTTGCTTTTATGACATATATGATTTTTACTATATGTCCAATTATAACATTATTAACAGGAATATCTCAAATAATATGGAAAAATAAAAATCCCTACTATTAGTGAGTTAAAGAGGGGAGAATTTCTTCCAATTTGAAGTGGTCGGAATGGAGACTGAAAACCCATTTCTATTGCAGAGGAAACTGTGAAAAGACGTCTCTTGTATCGCTATGACATATCGTAGCGTTCTAGTAGGCTGATATAGCGAAGAAACGAGCAACATATTCCTTCTCAAACTGATCCTACGGTAGGTTTGTTCAGGAACATGTTGCTCGTTTTTCGTATTTTCAGAATGTAGTAAAAAGAACGCTAGGATATGTCTACTCGGTACTGCGTTCCTTGAGAGGTTAAGAATATATACTGTCAGGAAATTTTAAAGGAGAATAGGTAGTTTTTCAAGAATTGTATGGATAGGTGGTGTAGTGTGAGCTACCGTACTGCATTATGTATGTGGTATAATTTAGTTAAACTAAAGAACGAGGTGCATCTATGCAATTTTTCTACCATGGCGGAATTGAACACTCTTGTATGGAAAAAGGGCGACGACTATGTAACCTTGAATGATTGTTATGTCATCTTTATATGTACGTTTCCAATATTTTCTGGAAAGAGACACAAGTACACCTATATAAAAACCTGAGAAGAACAAGGTGAAGAATTAGGAGATGGCTCAACAACTATATTTCTAAGCACAAAGGGACAAATGAACGATGTATCAAAAACTGTTGCAAAAACTTTTTAGATTATGTAGATGGACAGCCACCGAAAGATAGTTTGGTGCAACGGATGGACGAGATAGTAAAAGTTGTAAAAACAGAGTAAAGAATGGAGAGGTGAGTATATGAAATTAGAAATGGACCGGAAGAAGTATTGGCGTGAAGGTAAAGTAGAAGGGACATTAGAAGCTATCATTGGTATGTTACGTGAAAAATTATCGGTAGAGATGATTGCACGGATTACTAATATGTCTGTGGAACAAGTGATTAAAAATTGGAAAAAGAGCATGCGCTTTTATAAGACGTCTCTTACGTTGCTATGAAAACTTGTGGCACGCATTGAGTGATTAAATGGACGAGCACGACATATTCCTCCACAAACTGATACAGTGGTTAGGTTTGCTCCGGAATATGTCGTGCTCGTTTTATGTTCTGTGTAATTCAGTCAATATAGGTGCCACAAGTTTTCTACTCATCACGGCATTCCTTGGGGGATGGGAACATGTTGCTCGTTTTTGTGTTTTCAGAATATAGTAAAAAAGAACGCTACGATATGTTTACTCGATAATGCGTTCCTTTTCACTAAATTATTAAAAATAGATTAATGAAGATGCCTAACGATAAGAGGTTTTGCAGACCTTAATACGTTAGCAATTTCATCTTTGCACACTTGAGATGAGCCTAACGCCGTCTAAACGTTGATGGCTCTTCTTTTTATAATTATATTTTAGCACACTTCGAGAAAAAGTACTACTTGTTTCACATATAGACTGCAACATCGCTAACATATATAAAGGGAAGAGCACGACATATTCCGACTCGAACTTATTTATGGTAAGTTTGCTCCGGAACATATCGTGCTCTTCTCATTAGTTTAGTAGTACAACTCATTGATCTCATGTAAATAAACAATGAAAAAGCCTAACGCCATTTATACGTTGGCGACTATTCTTGATTAGTACTATGAAAAAGTTAGGGTTTGTATCTTTATTGATATAAGTTTGTATACTTTTCATAGCATTCATAGACCTACTCATAGTCTATCATGGTTTACTGAGAATTACTAGGATTTTTACTGTGATGTGCGCGGTTTAAGCTGAGGTTAAAGTACCCGTGAGTATTTTTCATGCGAAATCATTATAATTCATTTAGTGTGTTATAATGAATATAGTTATAAGAAGATACTTGTATGTTGCAAATGTATGTAAAGGAATACGATGCAGATATTAACTACAGCTTGGGATTGATCAAACAGCTCAAGATATAGATAGTCTTTTAAAGACTCTGTTAAAAGATACGACGACACAACGGAATATTGTTTGGGCATCTCAATCCTATGAGGGGATGGGAAAGTCCTTTGTAGTGATCAACCGATTCGACGAAGTTTATTAGTAGGAAAACACCAATCCATCATACAACCAAGGGTTGCAAAGCATGTGCGCAAGCAAGAGCAACGAACACGATCTAGCGGTGAGGTGTTTACGCCACCGTGGCTGAGTGGATAAACAGGTGTCAGCGGTGTTAGGGGAGTGGAAAGAGGTGCCTCTGAAAGAGTGGGTTGCCCTTCGTTGGTTAGAACTTGCTTGCGGTGAAGCCCCGTATATCGTGACTCGCTACGACTCTGTGACGGGCGATAGTATTCCAGTGCCAAAACGAGTAGGATATTTGGATAGAAAACTACAACGAATTAGCCAAGAGGTGACTACTGAAAAGGAATTTATCAAACTAGCAAAGATTGCCTATGAAAGTACCTATGGGTATGAACTGCAAGGGGATTCCTTGCTATTAGCACGAGAAAATTTATTGCTATCCTTCTGTGAGCATTATGAACAGAAATTTGGCATATTGCCAACGATTAAAACGGTGAAAGCCATTACTAAGATCATCGTATATAATGTATTTCAAATGAATGGCTTGACGAAACGGACACCATATTCGGATCACTCTGTGAAAGAAGTGCAAATGAATTTATTTGATGCTGGAACAGAAGGTATTACGGTAGCTGAAGGTGATATGTTGACAGTGATAAAAGATTGGAAGCATAAGGAATTAGTAACAATAGAGAGTATTAGCAAAGGAGAGGGACAGATGAAGTTTGATGTTGTTATAGGGAACCCGCCGTATCAGGAGCAAACTGAAGGTACAAGTGACAAGCCTATTTATAATTATATGATGGATGGAGCTGAAGAGGTATCGGATAGAGTATGTCTGATTACACCAGCTAGATTTTTATTTAATGCGGGAAAAACACCCAAAGAGTGGAATCGTAAAAAGTTGAACGATCCTCATTTTAAAGTGTTGTACTATGAACAAGACTCATCAAAGGTATTTCCTAATACAGATATTAAGGGCGGAGTGGCAATTACCTATACAGATAAAGAGAAAGAGTATGGGGAAATTGGTACGTTTATAGTATTCCTGAATTGAGTAATATTTTTCATAAAGTAGTAAGCTATTCAGGATTTACACCAATTATTTCAATTGTATTTGCAGAATAAATTTGATTTAGAAAAACTATATGCAGATTTCCCGGAATATATGCCGCATTATAGGTAGTCAAGGGCGAGAAAAGCGATTGACTACATCTATATTTACACAATTGCCATTATTTTCTTCCGATAAAAAAAGAATGATATGGATACACGGGTTATAGGATTAATAAATAATAGAGAATCTAAATTTATGCCTAAGAAATATTTAGATGAACATGAGAATTTAGAAAATATAAAGTCATTTTACCTAAAAGCAAATGGTGCAGGGTGCTATAGGGGAAGTGTTATCCACACCCCTAATCGGGGAACCCCTAATCGGGTATACGCAGTCTTTTATATCTTTTGGAGTTTTGAAGATATTTCTGAAGCTGAAAGTTGTATGAAGTATATAAAGACAAAGTTTGCTAGAGCCTTGTTAGGAACTTTAAAGATTACCCAAGATAATAATAAAGAAACGTGGGCAAACGTCCTCTCAAGACTTTACGGTCGATTCTGATATCGACTGGTCCCAGTCGATTGAAGATATCGACCGTCAGTTATATCGTAAATATGGACTTTCACAAGAGGAGATAGAGTTTATTGAATCGAAAGTGAGGGCTATGGACTGATGAGAACGACCATACAAACGAAAAAGCAAGTAGAACCAAAGATTTACGCCTATACGTTGCCGGCTGTACCAAGTCATGATGGTTGGATTAAGATTGGCTATACGGAGCGAGAGGTACAGGTTCGCGTGAATGAACAGGTTCATACGTCGGGGAGTGGATGCGGATATTTTGTGGCATCATGCTCGCGGAATATACGGAAGATCCTGATAAGGGATTAACTTTAAAGACCATGACTTTCACCAGTTTTTAAAAATATCATGAAGTGGAGCGTAAGCCGAGAACGGAATGGTTTTATTTAGTAACCATCCTGAAGATGCAGAGGTCCTCTTTCATAAGTTTACTCGTCATGATGTGTCGGGGGTACCAACCGGGTCAACAGTGTGAGTATGTGTGCGGATGGAGCAAGACCAAGCTGTTAGTAAGACATTGGATTATTTTTTATCCCACGACAAAGGGGAGTTCCTTTGGAATGCAAAACCACGGTTTGGTAAAAACCTTAGGGGCTTATGATTTAGTGAAACGGTTAGATGTGACGAATGTGTTGGTACTAACCAAATCGTCCTGCGGTGGCTAATTCCTGGTATGATGACTTTCACCAATTTATGGCAGGGAATACAAGGTATAAATTCGTAAGCAGTACAGAATCATTAAAACATCGTACAGCTATGAGTCGTGATGAGTTTATGGACTACGCGAGGGATTGTGAAGAGATAGGTCAAATTGCGTTTATTAGCTTACAAGACTTGAAAGGGTCTATCTATTTTGGAGGGCAACATAATAAATTAGACTGGGTAGCCAATTTAATGTGGGATCTTGTGATTATTGATGAGGCTCATGAAGGTGTGGATACTTGGAAAACAGATTTTGCATTTAAGCAAAATTCAAAGTAGATGGACGCTCCATTTATCAGGCACGCCATTTAAATCCATTGCGAAAGGCCGTTTTGGAGAGGACCAAATTTACCATTGGTCCTATGCGGATGAGCAACGGTCCAAGCAAACTTGGGACCCTCATAGTGAAAGCGAAAACCCTTATGAATCCTTACCAGAGCTCAACATGTTTTACCTATCAAATGTCACATATGATTACTGACGTGGTTCAAGAAGGGTTCAAATTGACGGAGAGACTTATGACTTTGCCTTTGATTTGAATGAATTTTTCGCAACGAAAGAGAATGGAGAGTTTATTCATATTGATGCAGTAAAAGCTTGGCTAGATACGTTGACTAGGAATGAGAAATACCCATTTTCTACGAAAAATTACGAAATGAGTTAAAACATACTTTTTGGCTCTTAGATCGAGTAGATTCTGCCAAAGCTTTAAAACAATTGTTAGAGGAACATCCTACCTTTGAAAATTATGGTATCGTATTGGCGGCTGGTTCTGGTAATGCTTATATGTCCGATGAGGGGAATGAAAATCTTCGTTCCTTGGAAGCGGTACGAACAGCGATTAAGGATAAGGAACGGACGATAACACTTTCAGTAGGTCAGCTCACCACAGGCGTGACGGTGCCAGAGTGGACGGGGATGTTATGATGCTGTGCAATATGAAGTCACCTGCATTGTATATGCAAGCGGCATTCCGAGCACAAAATCCCTATGCTTGGATAGAGAACGGTGTACATTATCGCAAAGAACGTGCTTATGTGTTTGATTTTGCTCCGGAACGAACCCTTATAGTGTAGTGATCAATTTGCTAATGATTTGCGGTCTACTACTGCTAATGGGTCTGGAACGAGCTCGGATAGAAAAAGAAAACATTGGGGAGTTATTGAACTTTTTCCCTGTCATTGCAGAGGATACAGAGGATCGTATGGTGGAAATCGATGCCACCCAAGTGTTAACCATACCTCGACAAATTAAGGCGCAAGAGGTTGTGAAACGAGGATTTATGTCGAATTTCTTGTTTGATAACATGGCGAATGTATTCCGAGCAACGCAAGCTGTCTTGGATATTTTTGGAAGAATTGCCAGTGGCTGACCAAGGTAGAATCGTGATGGGCGACGTACTTGATATTGAGGATGTGGAATTGGATGAGGATAATCGTCCAGTGGTGCCAGAGGAATTGTAATTAACCGTCAAGATGAATTGTTTGGGGATAGGCTACGTGCTTCTATTGAGCACATTGAAAGTAGGGTACGTCAACAAGAGACAAAACCAACGGTAGAAGCAATTGTTAGAGATTACAGCCCCCTATATTGGACCCTATGCTACAGAACTGCAAGATACATATGGTCTAAAAACAGAAGTGTACAACGCATTGAAAGAGACATAAAAAGCGCTATAGAAGATACGGTTCGTAAGAATGATGCTGAACAAGCGATAGCTATTGCTCATACACATCGGGGAATTTACAGATAAGATGAACGAAGCAACTAGCGAAGCGGGAAAAAGAAACACTTATCGTAAAGCGTGAGGAAGCAATTCGCGCAGTAGAAGAAGAACATCAAGCGAAATTGGCTGACAAATTGAAAAACACGTTGGAAAACTTGCCAAAACAATTAATTCGTCAACAAGAGGAAGAAGTGTTACAAAAACGTGTGAATGGTGACGAAGAAAAATTCGTGGTCATTTGCGTGGGTTTGCGAGAACTATACCAAGTTTCTTGATGGCGTATGGGGATATAGAATCTTACCTTAGAAAAACTTTGATACCTATGTGGATGAAGATGTATTCTTGGAGGTAACGGGAATTACATTGGAACAGTTTAGGTACTTGCGAGATGGTGGTGAAGGGTTTGCAGGACAGCTATTTGATGCGCCGACATTTAATGAATCTATTCAAGAGTTTTTGGGACTGGAATTAGCGAATTACTTTGAAGATAGTTCAGAAGATATTTTTGACTATATTCCACCACAACAAACGAATCAGATTTTTACACCGAAAAATAGTGAAAACAAATGGTAGATGCGACTTAGAAAAAAAGAGAATCCTCATATATTTGAAAGATTCTTCTAAAACATTTATTGATTTGTATATGAAATCGGGATTGTATATTGCTGAAAATCGTGAAAACGTTTATATAATAATCCTACGATGAAAGTTGAGTTCCCAAAAGATGAAGAACGATTACATTATATTCTTGAACATCAGGTATATGGATTTGCGCCATCTATGATTATTTATAAAAATTGCTATGAATTTTATTTTTGGTCCTATTGGTGAAAAATGTTTGTCGAGGTCACTTTGTACAGGTGGATACAATTCCTTATGCGAAAGAAGGAAAAATGCAAGAATTAGTAGATACATATTTCGGGTAGTCTCTTGTGTCGCTATGTAGCCTGTGGCGTTGCTAGCTGATATAGATGAAGAAGAGCACGACATATTCCTACGCAAACTGATACAGTGGTTAGGTTTGCTCCGGAACATGTCGTGCTCTTCTTCGCGTTCGTGTGATTTTGTCAGAAAGAAACGCCACAGGCTACTACTCGATACGGCGTTCCTTGGGGAAAAATTCGCATCGAAATATAAACGATTATTAGAAATGACAAGCCTAACGTAAAGATAAGTGTTGGTAGCACTTGCACGTTGAGCTTTGTCATTCTAATAATCATTTATATTCGATGCAATCCCAGGCTGCCTCGCTGTCAACAACCTGTGTTTCTTTCGACAAGCTCACCTGTGGTGTGAAAAACACGACATGTTCCGGGCAAGCTCTTCACTAACTATCGATTGCGTGAGGAACGTTCGTCTGCTGTTGGCGGCAGACTGCCAGCTGCTGAATGCGGGCTCGCTGGCTGCGCGGGGGCTGCAATGGGCTGGCATTTCGCCAATGGACAGGAAATGAGTTGTGGCGAACATGAATGATCGTGGATGGCATGAATCATGCCTGGTTCAGGCTGTGTTGGCTGATCGTGGCCTGTCTTTGAGACTCCAGCAATCGGGTTATATGGGCGTTTCACGTTTCGGCAATCTGATCGTTTCATATACCAAATCGATAAATGTTTGGAAGAGATCAACCGATATATCGGTTCTCTTTCTGTGCGTCTGCCATTTAGATGCTGACCTCGATTAATAAATCGGACCTAGACTGTTGACGGAATATCGGTCGAAACTGCGAACATCTTCGAAACAATTCGCTGTTCAGTTTTTCGGATAATTGGGTGAAATGTCGCACGCCGCCGCCATCTCAAAATACTAAACTGTTCAATGTATTCCGTTACCTCAGGCCCCATCAACCGTCCGGGTATCAGCCTCTGGAATGAATTCACTCTATGCGCCATCGAAAACTATTCTCAGTTAATGAGCAATTTCTTCTCGCCGTTCACGTTTGGGTGGCCACTGTTGCGACGTCGGCCAGTAAACGTTGGCTGCTGGGGCACTGCGACAATTTCTTTCGCTGCGTTGCTGGTTCATCGCTGTGTTCGATCGGTAATGGGGCGACCGTATCGTGGCGCGTCGTCTTACGAACCTGGCGCTTTATCGTATGTTTCGGTAGTTGCTTCTGTTTTTGAACCATATCTTGCGGTTCTGTGGCAATGGGTCAATATGAAGAGATATGCCGTCTCTTGTTGAGCATGCCGTATTGTCAATAAACGCGTAATATCTGAAACAATAAATGTGACGGATGATACAATTCCTCTGGCACCATGAACGGTTGTCGAACTCGTCGCAACTGTCGAGCCATTATCTGATTACAGCAGTCAGCCGCTGGCGTCTTCAAATGTCGAGACGCTTGCGTTACTCGAACTACGATAACAAACGACCCGCTCGAAACAAGAAATTCATTTGCTCATCTTTCACATGCTGGTGATCGAGACAATTGATTGACGTCATTCACCATGCAGTCCTCGCCGTCTCTGCAATGTTTGAGGGCAGTAACTCCCAGTGTTCTTTTTTCAGGTTCAATTCCGATTAACGTGAACCTGATCGTCAGCAGATCATGCCTTATGAGGTTCGTTCGGGGCAAAATCATTTGCGCGTTCTTTGCGATAATGTGCATGGATTCTCTGTCGAGCGTGAGACACGGTGCTCGAGACGCGCTGCGCAGTGGACGGGCTGGGCCAGCGCGGCACTGCGTCGCGGCACCGTCATGATGGGCTGGGCCTGTGTGGTTCGTATCATGTTCGTGCCATCGGGACGGTCGGACATGGTGCCGGGAACCGGCCGCAGCCTGATGCCGCCAGTTTTCGGGGTGGGATCGTTCAACGGTGAAGGCGGCGGGATACTCGATCGGAGGCCGAAAGCCGTTTAACTCGTTCGTGGTGTTTCGTTCTGTCGGCAACCGAAGCTTTTACTGCGTCGGCTATTCCGTTCTGGTTGCGGTCATTCAAGCTCAAGGCAAATCATAAAATCATCAATTGAACCATATTGAGCTAAGTCGGCAATCATGTGTGGGCGTTGATGAACAGAAGCTTGGTCTTCTGTTGAGTTAGATTTTCGCTTTCATGAAGTTGAGTTTGGACCGGGCAACTCATCACGCATGGGACAGTGGGCGGTCCTCTCCAGGCGACAGCATGATATTTAAATGGTGCTGGACGTCATGCAGACTGGCAAATGCGGGTGTTTTCAGGCGTAATCACGCCTTCGTGGGGCCTCGTCGGCAATCACGGATCCACGATGAATGACTGCTGTTCAGTGTGTTGCCCATCAAAGATGAACCGCTGGTCTGTGAAGCTGGCTCGGCTGATTTGTCTGCGATCCGTGATCCAGGCTCATCACGACTCGCCAGCGTTTTAGTGATTCTGTGCGGTATGCTGTGGTGAAGTCGTCAGTTGGCCACTGCCGGGACGTTGGTTGGCTGCTGTACATTCGTCATCTGAACCGTTTCGCCGTCATGAGCGCAGGCAGGCCGTGATTTTCGGGAACTCCCCTTTGTCGTGGTAATCAGCTTAACGGTTTCTGA
>BNJS01002219.1_pt1 | contig 39120 bp, 61 predicted proteins | sample 8540461 | NCBI WGS metagenome assembly BNJS01 (sample SAMD00202454, study PRJDB9452) | human saliva metagenome | isolation source: human saliva | place: Japan
AAAGATCAGAGTAGGACCCGCCGCGCCTATCAAAGAAGCGAACTGGGGAAAATAAAAAGCGGGCTTATGCCCGCTTTTTGTTTAGTCCCGTAGTGTCCGCTCGCACCTCGCAGCGCATCGGTGAGCGCGTCGGCTGCGGACCCCTGTCAGAGAGGAGAAGCCTGCGCTGCTCGCGATCGGTAGAGCGCAAGCCGCCGTTATAGTGAACTCCTGTCGTGTGCGCCGTGCGTGCGGCGCGCTATGGACTAGCGTCGGATCCAGTGCGAGGCACGATAGACCATGTAGCATGTGGACGCTGCAAGCGCGCACATACCAGGCGCAAAAGCGCGCCCGCTTATGAGATACACGACATAGAAAGCGCACATAGCTAAAAAAAGATTTTTCCTTTCATGCGATTTATGCTAGAATAAAAGAGCGGAAACCCGCCGCGTGTGCGGCGGATTCCCTACACCTATTAGCGGAGCAGGCTATATAGGTGATGAAGCGCGAATGACAGCTCATGTATCAAAGCGCCGACCGAGTGCAGCAGATGAAAGCCGTGTGTGTAGATGATATCGGCTTGAGTGATGACGGTGGCTGTGAGCTTTAAGGCTGATATCCAGCCAAAGCGCTTCTTTTTTTCTTGCTCTTTTTCTTCTCATAGCATTTCCTCCTTTCCGATTTTTTCCGCTTTGCCTGCGGTGCCGTCACAGTATCACGGCGAAATTTATCTTGTCAAGCGATTTTAAAAAAAATTTTTTTGGCGTCCGTTTATGCGGACGCCTTTTTATTATATAAAGTCGTTGAAGAATCAATTAACTTAATTTTTATATTTCTTTATATATACTAGCGCCATACAGAGAAGTAAGCATATAAAAAGCGCACGCGTGCCACGCGCAGAGCGCCCACTTGCGCGTTTGAGCACAGAACGAAAAACTTGCAAGGTACTTCCTGGGGGTGGGGGTATAGCGGGGCGGAAGAGGCGCGGCGTTTTTTGGCTATAGAGCACTTTTTGGGGTGACTTCCTTCCGCAAATCGGGGCGGAAAGCTAAAAAGAACTACCTTGTAAGGCAAGCAAAACAGAGAGGGAGAAAAAGCGGAAATGAGAGGGGGGACATTTGAGGCATGGAGGTGAACCAGAAAGAGCTTGCAGCGTGCCTCGGGATTACCTCCAGAAGAGTGCGACAGTTGCGCGAAGAGGGGCTTTTCCAATTCGCACCTGGAAGCAAAAGATATTCCTTAGAAAAATGCATTCAAGAATATATAGAATTTAAGATAGATGAAGAGACTGGAAGAAAAGGAAATCTCGATAAAGAAAGAGTAAGCGCAGAGCATGAGGAAATCAAAAAACAGATATCTGAAATCAAATTAAAACGATTAAAAAGAGATGCATCGCGCTGATGATGTTGAACTGTTTTTGACGGACATGCTACTACACTTCAAACAAAAATTGACGTTGTTGCCGCCAAAATTGGCGATTGGAATAATTGGAGAGACAGACGTAAATCTGGTTGTGAAAAAAATAGAGGCAGGGGTAAAAGACGCGCTTTCCGAGCTGGCGGAGTACAATCCGGACGAAATAGAGCGGACAGAAGAAACAACAGAGGGCGAGGAAGGCGAAGAATGAGCGACAGGGAGCGGCAGAGAAGGAAAACGGCGAAGCTGTTTCGGCGCGTGATTCGGAGCACATTAAGCCCGAAGGAAACGCTTACGGTATCTGAATGGGCGGAGCGATACCGGGTACTGGACGGCACATCAAATATACAGGGCAAATGGTCCAATGATGTGACACCGTATTTGCGTGGGATTATGGACAGCTTTGTGGATCCAGCGGTCAGAAGAATCTACTTTTTGCAAAGCGTCACAGATTGGCGGCACGGAGGCCATGCTGAACATGCTGGGGTACATTGTGACGGAAAGCCCGGCACCGACGATGATTGTCTATCCGACAGATGATTTGGGGAAAGAAGTGTCAAACCTGAGAATTAAGCCTGCATTCCGGCTGATTCCGGAGGTCAAGAAGGTTTTCAAAGAGCAGGAGTCGAAGGAATTGGAGTTGAGGTTTACGACGATGACGCTTTTCCTGAACGGTGCGGGAAGCCCGTCAAAGCTGGCGTCGAAGCCGATTAAGTATCTCTTTTTTGATGAGATTGACAAGATGGGCGGAGCGTCAAAGAAAGAGGCGAGTCCGTTTAACCTGGCGCTGGAGAGAACAAAGACATATAGGCCGCAAGAGAAAGTGTATGCGTGTTCTACGCCGACATTGCGCGACAACTACATTTGGAATCTGCATGATGGAGCGGATGAGGTGAGGCACTATTTTGTGCCGTGCCCGAATTGCGGAGAAATGATTGAACTGCGGTTTGCGCAAATCCGCTTTGAAAAAGATGATGAGAAGCAGATGAGCATAGCAGAGCGCGCCAAGACGGCCACATATTATTGCGAGAAGTGCGGGATGGAAATCAAGAATGAGAGCAAACCGGAAATGCTTCGGCGCGGAGAATGGCAGGCGGTCAGGAAAAGAGGAATTGGGGCACCGCGGTCGGTAGGATTCTGGATTAATTCGCTTTATAGCGTGTTTCTCAAATGGGAGGATGTGGCAGAAGAGTTCCTGAAATCGTATGAGGATCCGGAACAACTGCAGAACTTTACGAATTCATGGTTGGGTGAACCATGGGAAGATACGAAACTGAAAACGACGGCGGACACGGTACAGGACAGGGAAACAGAGGAAGAAGAATTTGTTGTGCCGTCATGGGCGGCCTTTTTGACGGGCGGTGTAGACGTACAGGAAACAAGCTTGTACTACACAATTCGCGCCTGGGGAGAATACACGACGTCACAAAACATAACGCATGGACAGGTGCTAAGCTTTGAAGAGATTGCCGACGCGATGAATCGTGAGTACACAACGGCGGATGGAAGAAAGATGCTTGTGAAGCTTTGTCTTGTAGACTCCGGATATCAATCGGATAGCACATATGATTTTTGCGTGAGCAATTCAGACTGGGCGCTGCCGGTAAAAGGGGCGTCAAATCCAATGAGGGACAGGTACAAAATCAGCAAAGTAGACCGGCAGGGATCGCGGGCATACGGAATGCAGCTGGTCCTGGTAGACGGAAACCAATTCAAAGATTCTATCTCGGCGCGGATGCGGCGCGAAAATGGACAAGGATCATGGATGGTATTTCGAGGATGTGACGAAGAGTATAGGCGACAAGTGACAGCAGAGCACAAAGTCGTTGAACGTTCCGGGGGGAAAAGCAAAACTGTATGGAGAGTGAAACACTCTCATGCAGATAACCACTATCTGGACTGCGAAGTTTATGCAATGGCGGCGGCAGAAATGTGCGGGGTTAGGAGCTGCATCTTATGGCGGCGGAAAAGCAAGAAGAAAAGGTTGAGCAGAGAACGGTCAAAAAGGAAGAAGCATGGATACAGAGTGTGGATAACTGGATGGAGGGCTACACATGAGCGAAGACGAACTCAAAGTATACGGGACTCCGGAGGAACAGCTTGAAACGGTAAACGCGGCGATTTATGCGGTGCTTCAAGGCGGACAGCGCTACAAGATCGGAACGCGAGAACTGGAACGTGCAGATTTGAGACAGTTGTTAAAGATGCAACAGCAGCTGAAAGCAACGGTACAAGCAAGCGAGCCGACAAGCCTATTGCCGGACACATTTGTTGCGGTATTCCAAGGGCGGTAAGCAGATGGACGTTTTGGGAAAGGTTATAGGCGTGTTCTCGCCGGAGAGAGCGTTTAGGCGGGCGGCATACAAACAGGCATTGTTGCAACTGGAACGGTCAATGAGTTATGACGGCGCAAGCCACAGCAATGTGAACTCAAACACGAACTGGTATGCCGCGAACATTCCTGCGGTATGGCAAGACGCTGGGGCGCGGGACACGTTAAGAGCACGCGCAAGAGATCTTGAGCGGAACTCGGATGTGATGAACGCCATAGTCGGAGCGTACAAACGGAATGTGTACGGCGCGGGAATCAGGCTTAGGTCTAAGGCGGAATCGCCGGAGATTTGCGAGCGAATCGAAAAAGCATGGGAGATTTGGTGCAAGAAGGAAACTGCGATGTAACGGGAACGCAAAGCTTTGATTCACTGATGCGTATGGCGATTCGCAGAAAGAAAGTGGATGGCGGAATACTGTTCATTAAGACGCACACAAACGGCGGATTCATGAAATTTAAGTTGCAGGCGCTTGAGGTGGATGCGCTGGACGACACGGCGACAGGCTGCGGGAGCAACAGAATAATCGACGGAATCGAATATGACGCCTATAACAAGGCAATCGGATATCATATCAGGCAGTTTTCGCCGGACGGATTGACGGAAACAGAACCCAAGTTCTATCCGGCAAAGGACGTGATTTTCTATTTCACAAAGAATAGGCCAACGCAGCTTAGAGAGGTATCAGATCTTGCGGCGACAATTACGCGAGTAAGAGATATCAATGAGTTTATGCGCGCGCTCGCAGTGAAGGAGCGCCTGCTAGCGTGTCTGAGTATCTTTATCAAGCGCGACTCGCCGCCGACAACGGGAAGAATATACGGCGGACCGGAAGACGGATATGCGGGCAAAACAATTTCGCCCGGAACAATCAATTATTTGTCGCCGGGGGACGATATCAGCGTAGTACAGCCGAACATGCAGGCAACGGACGCGACAGCACATATCAAGCAGCAAATAAGAATGCTGGGCAGCGGGCAGGGATTGAGTTATGAGCTGGCGTCGAGAGATATGTCAGAGACGAATTATTCTTCGGCGCGACAAGGTGCAATCGAAGATGATTTGACGTTTGAAGAAGAACGCCAACAGCTCATGGATGTGATGGATGAAATCTATGAAGCGTTTGTGAGAGAACTGTTCTTGGAGAACAAGCTGTTTGAGAGCGGCGCGCCGGAGGAAAGAAATTTCTTCAACAAGTTACATGAGTACACGCGCCACAATGGATTAAGTCGCCGAAGAAGTGGATTGATCCCGCAAAGGAAGCAGCAGCAAATAAAGACGCGCTTTTGACAGGGCAGAAAACATTTGCCGATATGGCGGCGGAGAACGGCAAAGACTGGCAGGAGCAGCTTGAGGAAATGGCGCGAGTAAAAGACTATGCGAGTGAGCTGGGGATAGATTTGACAGGGCAATTGCTCGGAGAAAGAAAAGAGGGAATGGCGGAGAATGAAGAAAAGCAGACAGAGACAGACGATGAATAATAACGCGCCTCGCCCGGAAGAACAGAGACGCTTTCAGAGAGACGTAGCAGTGGTGGAAATGTCCGCGGCTACGGGGACTGGAGAGGACGAAAGAATAGTAGAGCTTTCGTTCTCTTCGGAGACGCCTTACGAACGGTGGTTCGGAACAGAGATACTGGATCACGGTGATGGATGCGTAGACCTTGCGCGATTGCAGGCCATGGGATGCACACTATTTAATCACAACAGGAATTATGTGATTGGCAGGGTGGTCGAAGCGTGGATTGAGAACGGGCGAGGAAAAGCCAAGGTAAAGTTTGACGACGACGCAGAAGCGGAAAAGATCTTTGCTAAGGTGAAGTCCGGAACGCTCAAGGGGGTATCGGTCGGATATCAAGTCGATGTGTGGGAGGAGGTAGAAAAGGGAAAAAAATCGACGGATGGAAGGTTTGAAGGGGAGTGTTTCATTGCAAAAAGATGGTGGCCGTATGAGATTTCAATTGTATCGGTACCGGCGGATGACAGTGTAGGAGTTGGAAGAAGCATGGAAGATAGAAACATGGAGGATGAAATGGCAAACGAGGGAAGAGAGACGGGGATTAGCAACAATGATGAGAGACAGGCGGCGCCGGTGAACAACGGCTCGGCGGCACCGGCAGCCAACAGCCCGGAAGGAACGGATACGCAGGCGCGTTCCGTCGTGGAAGACGAAGCGGCGGGCAACGAGGCATTGAGAAGAGAGCGAGAGAGAACGGATGCGCTGCTCGGCATGGAACGGGAGTTCGGGGTGGATATGAGAGAGATGATTAGAAACGGAAGTTCGCTTGACAGTGCGCGCGAGTATGTGCTTGAGCGCTTGAGAAGCACGAATGCGCCGGCGGCGCAGGGCGCAAGAACAGGCGAGACCGGTCAGGACAGATATGTTCAGGATATGACAGACGCGTTGCTGATGAAGGGCGGCATGGACGTTGAGGACGCAAGCGAGTCGGCACGAAGAAGAGCGGGAATGAGCCTGCGCGCAATCGGCGAAGAATGCCTTGAGAGATTTGAAAATGTGTCGGGGACCAGAGAAATGAGCGGCGATGAGATGTTCAGCATGCTTACGAGACAGTACTTCAATCCGTCCAGTGCTTTCCCGGCAATTCTTGACACGACAATCAACAAGGCAATTGTGCAGCAGTACGACGCCGTCAATACAACTTTTCAGAAGTGGACGACGAAGGGAACCTTGCAGGACTTCAAGGAGAGCCGAGATCATGAATATGTGATGGGCGGTCTTTCGCCTTTTGAACGAGTTCCGGAGAACGGAGAGCTGAAAGAAGATGTTCCGAAGACAGCTTTGCTGCCCACGAGAAAGCTGGACACCTACGGCAAAAGCTTCAGCATGACGCGAGAGGCATTTATCAATGACGATATCGGATTTTTGACGAGGGTTCCGGCACTGTATGCGCAGCGGTACAAGAACACGATCGACGAGATGGTGTACCGTAAGATTTTTGACAATGGTGTGACGTTCGATGGCGTGAATCTTTTTGACGCCAACCACAAAAACCTTGCGAGCGGCGCGGGCGAGAAGCCGACGCAGGCTGTTATCCAGGCGATGATTACGATGATGCAGCTGCAGAAGGACAACTTCGATAAGGCAATGTATGTCAGACCGAAGTATATTGTGGTCCCGGTTGGCTGGGGATTCGATTTACAGGTGATTTTCCATTCGGCACAGGTCGTGGGAAGCGATTTTAACGATGTAAACCCGCTGCATGGATATCCGATTGAAATCGTTGAGACTCCGGTTCTGAACATGCTCGCGGGCAGCGGCAAGGCACCGTGGTTCATGGTTGCGGATCCGAACAGCGCAAAGAGCATTCAGGTAGACTACCTGAACGGACAGGAGAAGCCGATTGTGGAGCGCGACACGGTGGCAACGAAACTGGGATTCTACTGGAAGATTTACGGCGATTTCGGCGTAAACGTGAGAGATTTCAGAGGAATTGCGAGAAATAACGGCGAAGTGATTCAGTGATGAGCGGGAGCGGGATGCAAAAGACATAGCGTCCCGCTATCGCATTACAACCTGAATGGCCCGAAAAAGAGAAAAGGAGAAAACAAGAATGACAGCAATGTATGAGATGCGCGGTGAGGCGCTGGACTACAAGAATGACACGAGCGCCGATATCAAGGCTGGCGACATTGTGACGCTTGGAAGCAAGCGGATTGCCGTTGCCGGTTCGGATATTGATAAGAACGAGGTTGGAGCGGTACATGTAACGGGCGTTTTTGCAATGCCGAAGAAGACGGCATCGGACGTGATTGCCATGGGCGTGCCGCTGTTTTGGGACGCAACCGGAATTGCGCTGGCCGGGACGGTAGAGGCTGGCTATGCGGCAGCGGCAAGTAAGGCGGGCGAGCTGACCGTGAAAGTGAAGTTGGTGGGATGATCGCGCTGATGACGCTATTCAGCGGCAATCACATGTATAGCCGGGGTGAAGTCATTCCGGACGATTTGCCGCTGATAGAGGCGATGAAAGAGTGCGGAAGCATTTGCACCGAAGAAGAGTGGGCAGAAATGCAGATGCAGGGAAGCTCAAATGTCAAAGCGACGGCGGAGGCGCTTCCTGCCGGAATCGAGGCGGCGAGCAGCACGCAAGGAAACGCAGGCGAACTACTTGTGGGAGTTCCGAAGAAGGGAAGAAAGCAAGAGAAAAAATGAGCCCGGAAGACAGAAGGCCGAACTTTAAGAGACTGGCATTCCAGGATATCAAAAATGTTTTCTTGAATGATGATGAGTTTGGCGAGTATCACACGCTGAACGGGAAGCGGATTGTGTGCACAGTTGACGCGAACGAAGTCGAGGCGAGAGGCAAAAAGCAGTTTGAGCACAGTCGAATTGACGACATCTTTGAGGACAACATGATAATCTATGTGGCGAGAAAAGACTTCGGCAAGCAGCCCGCGCGCGGAAGACAGCTGATTTTTGACGGGGAGGCATACTTGGTGACGGACAGCAGAGACGAAGGCGGCATGTATTCGATTACGATTCAGAGGTTCAGATCGTAATGGGTAGAATCAGCGGCGTAAGTATTCATGCGGACCCGAAAGACCTGGAGCGGATTATTGCCGCGCTTCGGAAGGTGGAACATATCAGCGAAGAGGCGGTGATTTCAAGGGCAGTCAACGCAACGCTGAAAGAGGCGCAACGGGTGCTTTCTAACAGAGCAAAGGCATCGTATTCCGGGGGAGGCATCCGCCGGAATTAAGGGACGATCTCAAACGACAAACGCAAAAGCAAGGGAAGCGGAGCCGCAGGGTGAACTTTTGTTTCGTTCGGAACAACATGCAATCACAAAGTTCAAGTTCACGCCGAAGAGCACGCCTACACGGTTCCTTGAGGACACAGTTAAGCGATTTCGCGTTCTGGACTTCAAAAGCCAAATAAGACCGGACGGAACAAAGATTGGTGTTCGAGTGGGGCGGCAAAAGAAATATGCCGTGCATGCCGGACAGCTGAAAGGACAGAGAGGAAAGCTGTTCCATGACGTGTTCGTTGTGAAGTTTAAGAGCGGGCACATAGCGCTTGCGCAAAGAGAAGGAGCTTCGAGATATCCAATCAATCAGATTCTCGGTTCGTCCGATATGATGATGACGAAAAGCCGAAGGGTATTCGGAGAAGAGCGGGACAATATTGCGAAATTCTATAGCGAGCAATGCGCGAAGAGTTTACAAAAGGCGCTGGAGAAGGCGGGAAGAGCATGAAAAGAGTGAAGCGAGGCGTGTGAAATGGCAGGAACGATGGGGGGCGGCAGTACGATCTTTCATTGTCAAAGAGCGTTGGCAAAAGAAATGGAGAAGCTGACACAGGGGATGCTGTTTGAGGACGCGGCGAGCGGTCAGGCGGGGGAGAAGATAGAATCCACGATGAGGGTCTACATGCAGAACTTGCCGATTGCGGCATGGGATGTAAAGGGACTCGGTGAAGAAGAGGACGATTCGATTGAATTCAAGAGCTTGCAGACCGAAGACGCGCTGATCGCCGCACCGTGGTGCAATATTAAAATTGACAACGTCAAGACGGAAGGCCCCAATGAGGATCAGCTGGTAAGAATGGCGATTATTGTATGCCTTTATGACAGCAGAACAGGAAGGCGAGGTCACGAGGGATTGCTAAATGTGATGCAGAGGGTCACGGAGCGATTCATGAAAGACCCGCTAATGGATCATGCGTACCGGAACAACAGCGTTTTCAAATCAGAAATCGCAGAAGAAGACACCCACCCGTATTATTTCGGTGTCACGGTCACGGAGTTCTATATACGCGGGACACAGCGAGAACTGGAAGGAGAGTGGTGCTGAGTGAGAGAGCAGGAAGAGAAGAAGGGCGAAAAGAAAGCATCCGGGAGCGGCACGGAGCCCGCAGTTACGGAGATTGAGGCCGTAGCCACAGAGACCGGAAAGGCCGAAACGGCAACGAGTACAAAGTCTAAGGAAGAGGCGGAGACCGAGGCGCTGATTTACATTGGCCCCGCGAAGAGCGGAATCGCACAAAACACCGTGTTTGCGGATGGGAGGTTGGACGACAGGGCGCTGAAAGTGCAGAGCATGACGCCGAGGGCGGCATTGTTGTTTGTTCCGATTTCACAGTTACCGGCGGCGAGAAAAAAGCTTCAACGCGAGGGAACGGCAATGCAGCTCGCATACAAGGCATTAAAAGACAGAGAGGAGTGAAGGGATGAAGTATTACCATAAGATTGAGACCCGTGAGCGGGACCTGAACATTGCGACGCCGCAGACGGCGATTGCGGGCTTACAGGTCGTTGTGGGTACGGCGCCGGTAAATATGGCGGAGAATCCGGCGGAGACGGTGAACACGCCGATTGTTTGCACGACGTTTGAAGAGGCACAGCGAAAGTTAGGCTTCCTAGAGGATTATGCGAACTACACACTTTGCGAGGCGATGGACGTGAGCTTCCGGAAGTTTGGCGTATCGCCGATGATTTTCATTAACGTTCTGGATCCGGCAAAACACAAGGCATCTATGCCGACGGAGAGCGGAGCTGTGCATGACAGCCTTTTTGTGGTCAAGAAGACCGGCATTATTAAGTCCAGCGTGGTGGTGAGCGGCGCAAGCGGTGCGCTTACGCTTGATACGGACTATGTGCTGGATTTCACAGAGGAAGGATATTTGTCTATTTCATTCTTAACTGAGCAGACGACGGTAAGCGTGGCGGCGGATATGCTGAACCCTGCGGCTGTAACCGAGGATGATATTATTGGCGGATATCACGCAGAGAGCGGCACAGAGAGCGGCCTTGAGGTTGTGAGACAGATTTACCCGAAGACAGGCTATGTGTTCGGAACACTTGTCTGCCCGAAGTGGTCGAAGAAAGCCAAGGTTGCGGCAGTTATGATGGCGAAGACGGAAGAGGTGAACGGACTTTTCAATGCAATTGCGGTGATTGATCTTGATACGGACGCTTGCAAGAAATATACGGACGTCAAAAAGGCGAAGGAACAGCTGGGGGTTACGGACAAGAACGCGGTGGTTGTCTGGCCGTGTGTCAAGTACAAGGGCAAGGTATACGACTACTCCGTTGTTTGGGCGGCGCACGCGGCTTTCCTGGACGCGGAGAACGGCGATGTACCGTACAAGTCCCCGTCGAACAAGAACCTTGGTATTACGGCGACTTGCCTTGCAGACGGCAAGGAAGTGTACTTGGACAACACACAGGCGGCTTTTGTGAATTCCTGCGGCGTGGTGACGGCTATCAACGATCAGGGATGGAAATCATGGGGAAATGAGAATGCGGGATTTCCGGATATCACGACGGGAAAGGATCGCTATATTTCTAACCGCCGCATGATGAACTGGTACCGAAACCGTTTTGTTTTGGCTTACAAGGACAGAGTGGATGATCCTGCATCCAGAAGGACGGTTGAAGCTTTTGTGGATGCAGAGAATCAGTTCTTGAATTCGCTGGCATCGAGCGGCTATATACCGTCCGGATGCCGAATCAGCTATGACGAAAAGCTGAACACGGCGGAGGCGATTATGAACGGAGATGTGGTGTTTGATACACAGCTTGCGTTCTATCCGGTCGCGAAGCATATTGTGAACCGTATCAGCTTCAATCCGCAGCTGATCACGGAAGCGCTTTCTGGAGGTGAAAATTAATGGTCAACACAATTACGCGGGACATGCTGCCGGAGGTAATCAACAATTACAAGGCGTATTCCGGAGAAACGGGCGAGAATCTGATTGGAGTTACGACAACGGTAACGTTGCCGGAGATTGCGCACATGACGGCGACAATCAGCGGGGCAGGCCTGGGCGGCGAGTTTGAAGTGCCGGTTGCCGGTTACACGCAGAACATCACGATGGAACTGCCGTTCACGGCAATAACACCACAGGTAGCTGAGCTTTCCAATTCAAACAAGAAGTGCGAGATTGTGCTGAGAGCCGCGATGCAGGTATTCGACAAGGGGAACGGCACGCGGGATTACGCGCCGATGAAAATCGTGGTCGGCGGAGCGGTGACTGCGGTAACACCGGGCAGCCTGCAGTTGGGGAACCCGACTGGTTCGACGATAAAGATTTCGGCAACACGCTATTCCATTACGGTGGGCAACGACAAGCTTTTTGAAATTGACAAAATCAACCAGATTTACATTGTCGATGGCGTGGATATGATGCAGACAATCCGAGATTGCTGCTAAGAGACAAGGCATAGAGAAGCCGGTGCTGCAAGTGCGGCATCGGCTTATTTTCAAATAACAAGAGAAGGAGCGGTAAAGAATGGGAAAGCAGGGAAACGCGGAGGTGACGAAGCACAAGGAAGAGAACACCGAAGTTCAGGATAAGTATTTGCTGAAACTGGAGGTTCCGTTTGAGTTTGAGGGAAAGACCTATGATGCAATTGATTTGTCTGGAATGCCGAACGCAACGTCAGAGGATTTGTGTGAGATAGACCTTGAGGCGAGCAGAATGGGTGACGTGAGCGCAGACGGAATGCACCCGGAACTTACAAGAAGATACGCGATGCTGTTTGCGTGCAAGGTGAACAGAAAGCCGTATCACTGGCTGAACGGCATGAGCGCGAGAGATTCTATCAATTTGCGGCAAGTTGTAACGCTTTTTTTCTACGGACAGGCCTAAGCAGAAATTCGGCGACAGAGCTGAGGAAGATAATCATTCAAATGTCGTTGCGGCTTAGGACCGGGATCGAGTTTTTCTACAGAATGAGAATTGATGAGCTTTTGGAGTGGTCAAAGACGCTACTTGAGCTGAGCGAGGGATAAGGATGGCGGGCAAACAGACACAATATGATTTCCCTAATTAAGATTTTGGGAGCGGTGGACCCGTCGCTGAAAACTGCCGTGAGTTACACCAAGCGACAGATGAAGGCTTTCGAACAAGATTTTGAAACGGCGGAAGCAAAGGTGTGGGGGAAGGCGAAGGGGCTTGCGGCGGCGGGCATAAAGGTTGCGGCGGTAGCCGGTGCAACAACTGCGGCGGCGCTTAAAAAGTCCTATGACGTTGGCTCGGAATTTGAAAAGCACATGGATCAGTGGTCAGCGACGGCGGATGCGACTCAAGAACAATACGACAAGGCGAGAACGGCAGCACTTTTGTGGGGGCGACAGACAACGAAGACGGCTACGGAGTCGGCGGATGCGTTGCAGTACATGGCGCTCGCGGGATGGGATGTGAACACGTCAATCAGTTCACTACCGGGCGTGTTGAAACTATCGGAAGCAACGAACTTAGACCTTGCGCGAACCAGTGAACTGGTGACGAATGCCATGGCGGCGACGGGAACAGAAGCAAAAGATTTTGCGCGATTTCTGGATATAACTGCAAAAGCAAACAACACTTCGGCGCAAACGGCGGAACAGTTGCTTGAGGCGTATATCAAAACGGGATCGCAGTTAAAAGAGCTACACGTACCGGTAGAGGAATCGGCGGCGGCACTCGGAGTTCTGGCAAACCGAGGACTAAAGGCGGAAGAAGCGGGAACAGCGCTGAGAAACGTGCTGAGAAATCTGACAACAGGAACGGGCGAGGCCGGCAAGATGATGGACAAGCTTGGAATCTCGGCATTCGACCAGCAGGGCAATTTCATTGGACTGAGAAAAACGATTGAGCTTGTCAACGAAGCGACCCGGAACATGAACGATGAAGAGCGGAATGCTGCGCTTTCGGCACTCGGCGGGAGCCGCCATCTTGTTGCATTAGGTGATTTACTGCATGGGATTAACAAGACGCTTTCCGACGGACGGGTAGAGTGGGATGCTCTACAAGAAGGAATCAACAATTCGACCGGTGCGCTTAACAAGATGGCGAAGAATCGCATGGACAACCAGTGGGGAGATTTTAAGATTCTTGAGAGCGCTTTAAAGGATGCGGGAATCAGAGCAAACGAAGGCTTTGCACAGCCGATTCGTGAGGCGACACAGTTTGCGACACGAGAGGTTTACAAGTTCTCGGATAATATTTCGGATAAGATGGGGATTCTTTACCCGACGATAAAGCGTGAGGCAAAGTCAGCAGGAGAAGAGATACAGAACTTCGTAAAAGCCGATGATGTCACTTGGAAAGTGGCTTGTGGCAAACAAGGACTCTACGGTGGGGGGCGCTGGTAGGAGTTGCGAGCGGAATTACTGCGGTACATGCTGCGGTGAGCGCGCGCAAGCTGAGCAAAGAGTTTATGGCAATCGCGAAGCTGTTTAGCAATCCGGTTGCAAGCCCGATTCTGCTCATGGGAACGGCAGCGACAGTGCTGGCGGCGGTAATGACGAAGTACAAAAATCGCCTCGGATATGGCGAAGAAGGCCGCGCTTGACAAGGCGTTTGGAAACATTGCCTTGTCTGAAAAAGAATTGCACGAGGTGTCAAAGCGAATAATCGGCGAAGGGACGATTGACAAGCTCGCGGACTCGGTAGAACGGATATCGGAGCTTCAAAAACAGCGGTAAGGGCAATTGCAGAAATTGCGAGAGAAAGCGAGGATCTGCTTTTCAAAGTGAAGAGCGGGCTGGAATTCACAAAGGAAGACTCGGAATCGCTTGGAAGAAACATTGAAAAGCATGATCGCAGACGGCCTGCGCATTGCCGGAGAGGCAAGCTATACAGACGCAATCAATGTTCGCGCGCTGTTTGGCGACGGCGAAGAAGGCAAATCGTTGATCGACAGATTCAAAGGCTACAACGACCAGATTGGCGAAGAGATAAGAGCAAAGGGTGAAGAGCTCGGGCAGATTTACTCGGAAGCAATCAAAGACGGCGCGATTGACAGCCATGAAGCAGAGGTCATTGAAGCAAAGATTCAGGAGTACCAGAATATTACAGATGGTATTACGCGCTATGTGACAGAGGCAAAAACAGCGCCGATTGGTTGAGGATGTGCTGGCAAAGGGCGGGCAGCAGCTAACACCGGACAGCTTGAAAAATCTATACGCGGATTTGAACGAGACAACGAAGGGAACGCTTGAAAATCTATCGGAATCCTACGAGTATACGCAAGGGAAACTGGAAAAGCAGAGGGCTGATTCAGCAAGCGGGAAGATTGCGGCGGGCAGCAGCGGCTTTGTTAGCGCGGAAGACTATGAAAGAGCGGCAGAAGAGGCGCGCAATCAGTATATTGCTGAGCGGAACCGTATTTCGGCGACAAGCGTCACGTCGAGCATTGAAGCGATTATGCGGGCTGACAACGGAAAGTATGCAGAGGCTTCTGACAGGCTTGCGGAAGCATTGGTAAAGGCCGAGAAGGAAGCTTGGGAAAAAGCCAGTAAACGAAGGTTCCCGGAACGGGATTATGCACAGTATTTGCAGGAAAGCGTACAGGTGGCGGGTTATACGGTAGGAGAAACACTAAGTAATGCAGAGGTGAAAAACCTTCAAGATTTGCGGCGGGAAATTGAACCGCAAATTGAGGAACTACGAGCGGCGCGTGATGAGGCATTGAAGCGCGGGCTAAAAATAGATCCGGAAACAGCAAAGGCCATAAGCCTTGCGAACAACTTAGATGCATTGGTTGGCGACAAGGATGCGATATACAGAAAAATAGGAACGCTGTTTGATGGATCAGAAAAACAGGTTTCGATTCTTAACGGCGCGAAGGGCATTCCAAAGGCAATCAAAGAGAGTATTGCAGGCGGAATGCGGGAGCGCAAAGAGTACGGAGAAACGATTGCGGATAGTCTGGGGACAAACCTGAATGCGGGATTGAATTTAAAGTTAAACAGCGGGTTCTTTATGAAGAGCGCCGTTCCGGCGGCGAACAATATGAGAACCGCTTTTCAGCTTGCAGCAACAAGTTCGCCGTTTGTGATTGCTCCGGATATCCGGATTGATACCAGCCATGTGACAATGGGGGCCTTGCCGAACATTCCAGCCACGCAATTCAGCAGCCATGGCGGTGGTGGAATGAGTTTCGGCGGAATAAAAAGAGAATCCATGCAACCGAGAACAAGCGGGGGCGGAATGAGTTTTGGAGGTGGAAACAAGACACAAACACCGCCGAAGCTGAATGCGTCAAAGCTCTTTGGAGGGATACTGAAAAAGAACGCCTACGGCGGCATCTATGACAGCCCGATTATTACTGAGGTGGCCGAGGCGGGGGACGCGGAGGCGATTATCCCAATCAATCGGTCGGCGAGGGCGGCGGCGCTTTACAAAGAGACGGGACGGCGGCTTGCGGCACAAGGAAACGGAGCGGAGACGGCGGCGACAAATATCAGTCTGACGATCAATGTAAGTGGCAACGCTGACAGAAACGAGGTGGAAGCAGCAGGGCAGGAGCTATTGGCACGCTTTGAAGACCTCATGAGACAGCATCAAAGAAGGGAGGCTCGGACGGCATTTTGACGCGATATGAGACGGTAAGCGGTGACACATTTGATATTGTGGCGAGGAAGATTTGGGGAGACGAAAGGAGAGCGGGTGATCTGATGCAGGCAAATTTTGCCGCATTGGATTATCTGGTATTCCCAGCCGGTGTAGTTTTGCGAGTGCCGGCAGATGAGAATAACGGTACGGCGCGAGACTCCGGAAAAAACACTGCGGACGATGCATTTAATTTTAGGGAGGTAATTTTTGGGAAGAGCAAGGCGCGCACGGGTGGCGCTTCTGTATGACGGACAGGACACAAAGCTATCCGAGAAAGTGCTGTCTATAGCGTATACAGACAATGCAGAGGGGCGCTCGGACGATGTGCGGATTACACTGGAAGACAGAGATTTGAAATGGTTGGAAGGCAAGGTGGCATTACCGGAGCAAGGGCATGAAATCGACCTGACAATATTGTTGGAGCACTGGGAGACAAATTCTGATATGCAAAGCTATCATGTGGGGAAATTTGTGATAGACGATATCAGCATAAATCGAGATCCCGCATGCACGTTGACGATAGGAGCGGTGTCTATGCCGGCGGATGAGGGATTCAATTCGGTATTTCGTTCGGAAAGCTATAGCAATGTGACGCTGAAACAGCTGGCGCAGGAAATCATGTCAAGGTACGGCATGGAGAAGCTTTTCTGGTACGGAGAAGAGACTGTGCTGGAAGCGGTGGAGCAGGAGAATGAGAGTGACAGCGCCTTTTTGAAAAGGCTATGCGACAAGCAGGGCTTGTGCCTTAAGGTCTACAAGACAGGATTGGTCATTTTCAGTAAGAAAGTATACGAAGGACGCGGATTCAAATATTTATTTACGAACTTCGGAATTGAGCGATTTTCCTACAATAAGACACTCTGCGGAACCTATACGGGAGCGGAGCTGAAATACACGCAGAGTGGTGGCAAAGATAACGAGCCTAAGACCATAAGCGTGAAGGTGGGAACCGAAGAGAGAATGCTCAAAATCAATCAGAGTGTAAAGGATGAAGAGGAGGCGAGGACGCTTGCGATTGCCCGCGTAAACGAGGCGAACGAAAAGGCTGAAACGATAAGCCTTACGGTATTTCCGCAGACCATACTCTATGCGTCGGACAATTTTTTGATTGACAGAGTAGGAGTAATTGATGGGAAGTATTTCACGCAGAGCATAACGCACAATATAAGCGGCGGGAGATACAGCTGTAATGTGACAGGATACAAGGTATTCAACAGATTGTGAGGGGAAAGAGGCAGTGGACAATATAAGGCTCGGAAGAATAAGTACGTTTGACGCTGAGAGCGGAACTGCCTCGGTGTATTACCCGGACAGGGGACAGAACGCAACAAAGCATTTCCCAATATTCGCGCCGTTTGGAGTTGCGCAGCGTTTTGAGAAGGAAGAACTTGTTGTGGTGTTGTATTTTTCAAATAGCGAAGAGAGCGGAGTAATTCTCGGAAGTGCCTCGGCGTTTGGAAAAGTGCCGAAAACAATGTTCGGAGTAAAGGACGGCACACTTACAGTTGAGGCGGAAAAGGTCGAATATACTGCAGGCGGCAAGAAAATTGACTTGAAAGAGCTGGCTGAGAAAGTGGAGGCGATGGGGGCGGAATGAAGGTTGGAAGCTGGGGAAAAGTGATTAGGTTTCAAGTTTCCGGCAACAGGATTTTGACGTTCCAGAATGGCATGTCAAGAACGAGCCCGATTCAATTCGAAGAGCATAATGTGCTCTACGGAGCACCAAGGCTGCAGTTCATTGGCCCCGGGACAGAGACGGTGCGTTTTACAATGGAGCTGAACGCGATGCTTTGTCGGAAACCAGTGCGCGTAGAGGATGAAATTCGAAAAGCGATGCAGCGGGGAGAATACTATCCGCTGATTGTGGGCGGGCGTTGCATTCTGAAAAACGCGCTGATTACGTCAATGTCTACAAGCTATGAAATTGTGACTATCAGCGGAAAGATTATGTCGTTGAAGATAGATATTGAAATGAGTGAATATAGCTGAGAGAAGCGTGGAGGCCATATGAAAACGGAATATATAACGAGCGAGCAGGATGAAGAAATGCAGGAGATGCTGGCGGGGCTTGAAATGCTTTTATCAGTTCCGGAAGGGGCAATGCCATGCAACAGGGACTTCGGAATTTCTTGGTCTGATTTGGATTTACCGCAAGAAGAACTGGAGACAGAGTACGCAACGGCGCTGATTATTAAGGCGGCTGTATATATTCCGGAAATGGAGGTTCGGGGCGTCAAGTTTTCCGAGGACGCGAGCGGGGAGCGGGTGGCAAGAATCGAGGTTGAGAGGGCTTGAGTGTGGGGAAAACAGATGAGCTAAAAAAATATCCGGAGCTTTCATTTATTGACGAGATGACATTGCCGCGCCTAATCGAAAATATGGAAGCGTTATACAAGCAGAAGTATTTCGAGACGACGGGAAGGATAAAGCAGTTCCGGGCGACGGACAGAGAGCGGCTATTGCTGGAGGCCTGCGCCTATTATCTTTATCAGGGCTATGTGATGGTGGATCGCGCCGGAAAGATGAATCTTTTGAAATACGCGGAAGGAAAGTATCTGGAAAACCTCGGGGCACTCAAAGGGATTCAGCGGAACGGCGCGGAGGGATCGGTGGTGACGGTAAAGTTTTCCTTACGGTCGAGGCGTGAGAGCACGACACCAATCCCGAAGGGCAGCCGCGTAACAGCGGGGGACGGCGTGGCGTTTGAGACAACGGCATATGCAGAGATACCGGCGGGAGAAACATCGGTACAGGTCAAGGCAAAGTGTCAGAGCACTGGGCTGATTACGAACAACTACGCTGCCGGAGAAATCAGCCGGATGGTAGATGCGATTCCGTATGTGGACGCGGTGCAGAATATGACGATTCCTGCGGGCGGCAAAGATGTGGAAACAGACGATGAGCTGAGAGAGCGGATTTATATGGCGCCGGAAGGCTACACGACGGCCGGAAGTCTGGAGGCGTATCGATATCATGCAATCCGGTTTGATTCGACGCTGGAAGACGTGGCTGTATTTTCACCGGCGCCGAACGAGGTGACGATTGTTGCCCTGCAGGACGGCGGCGTTATTCCGTCCGGCGAGTACATAGAGAATTTGCAAAAGTTCATTTCGAGAGATGATATTCGGATGCTGACTGACAAGGTGAGCGTCAAGGCACCGCAAACGATGCCCTACGATGTGGATGTGGAATACTGGATTAACAAAAGCGATGAGGACCGCGCAGAGACAATCCAGAAGAGCGTCAACGAAGCAGTTGAAGAATTTATCAACTGGCAGAAGGGAAAAATCGGGAGAGACATTGTTCCGGACAAGCTGCGGTATCTGATGATTCGCGCCGGAGCAAAGCGGGTTGAAATTGCCAAAAGCCCGCAGTTTATGACGGTGGGGCGCGACACCGTGGCTGTATTGGGCAGGAAATCCATACGATACCAGGGGCTGGAAGATGATTGAATACCAGAGCGGAGAGCTTAAAAATCTACTTCCGGCGGTCTTTGCGGAAGATGCTGAGGTGATTGCACTGTCATTTGCGTTGAAGCGAACCATGGCAGATGTGCTGCAGGCGGCGGCACGGACGGGAATATACGCGGATCTGGACGGAGTACCGGAAAAGGTCTTGGACTACCTCGCAAAAGAATGGAAGGTCACATACTACAGAGCGGAATTCAGCGTGCAGAGAAAACGCGAAATTCTGAAAAATGCCTTGAAGGTAAAGATGTTCGCAGGGACAAAAGAGCGCAGTGCAGCAGCTGGCGTCATTGCTTTTTGGGAAAGGCAGAGATTGAAGAGTGGTTTGAATTTCCGAGAAGCAAAACAGGAGCCCGGGGATATTTTCGATGTGAAGGTGACGGCGGAAGAGACACTGACAGCCGAGCAGCACGAAGGATTCGGACGGCTGATTGAGGATATCAAGAATGCGTCGTCGCATATCCGGACAATCAAGACGCAAGAGACTGCGCAGGGCAGTGTCTATACCGGAGCGGCACTTGGAGAAGCGCTTGAGCAGGAACTTGAAGTCAACGGAGGGTAAGAGTGGCGAAATATAGAAAAGTTGAGATTACAGACGCGGGCACAGCGCTCGCGCGCCGAGCGCTTTCCGGAGAGACAAAAATCACATTCACGAAGGTTGAGACGGGAAGCGGAAGCTATAGCTTGTCAGAGAATCTGAAAGAGAAACAGGGATTAAAGGCAAGAGAACAAAGCTTTGCCGTGTCGAGCGTTGAAAGCGCACCGCAATCGGGGATGATTGTGCGAGCGGTAATCAGCAATCTGAATCCAGATGGGAGTCATGTTCAGAGCGGGTACTACATGCGAGAGGTTGCCTTGTATGCAAAAGGCAATTCGGGAGCGGAAATTCTTTATGCGCTTGCCGTGGCAGAGCAAGGGAAAGAAGAGTATGTGCCGGAATACGCTGCCGGGCATCCGTTTTCCAATACACTGGATTTCATTCTGGCGCTGAGCAATACAGAGAATATCCAGATTCAGTATGAACTGAGCGCCTATGCGACGGCGCGTGATCTGGCGGCATTGCGGGGGAAAGTGCAGGAAAACACCGACAAGGCGGCGGAGAATCAGACGAAAGTGAAACGCGCGGAAGATAAAGCAGACCTGAATGCAAAACGCTGGGACATTGAGGTAACGCTGGACGGCTGGAGCAGCACATTTCCGTACAAGAAAACAGTGGCAGTTCAGGGGATGAAGGCTGAATATGTGCCGTGTTTTTCTGTATTGAACGATGCGGCGGATGAAACCAGCGCAAAGCGGATCCGGAAAATATCGCTGAAAAGGGTCCGCACGATGAACGGAAGTGTGGAGATTGAATGCATGAAGCCGCCCGCAACGGCATTCCGGATGATCGGAAAGGGTGTGTGATATGGCGGAAGGAATTGTATTACAGAACGGCGGCGGTGGCGGCGCGTCTGATGAGCTGACGGCCACGGCCGCAAATGTGCTCGCCGGAAGAACCTATGTCGGAGCAGATACAGAGGATGAGGCGGGCGCAGGAACAATGCTGGATAACGGCGCGATGCAAAGAGTCCTGCGAGCCGGTGAAAATATCCCGATTCCGAAGGGGTATCACAACGGCAACGGGACGGTAAGAGCGGCGCCGCTTGCGGAACAGACTCCGGGAAATGCGACGGCGGGAGATATTCTGAGGGGGAAGGCAGCGTGGGTCAACGGTCGAGCGTGTAGACAGGGAGCATCCCCTGTCTTTCGATACCATGGGACCAAGCGGCATCAGATCCACGCGGGAGCATCACCACCGAGTATGGCATCGATTTCAATGCCCAAACGCTCTGGATGCACGCCCCCGCCCACAACGCATACTATATGCGGGAGGACGGTCACCCGCATATCTGCATGGACTCCGGAGCGCTCGGCGATGCGGTGGCGCAGCAGGTGCTACAGGGCTGCACTTTTACGAGTAAAAACGGGATGAAAATCCCTGGCGCTATCTACCGCTGGCCGCTGTCCGGCGACATCGGAGGACAGCGCGTGATGGATGCATACGAAAACGCGGTTTTTGCTGGCGACTACGGCTCGAAAGGGCGCGGGGTTTTCATGCGGATGCCTGGCGGTAGTCAGATAGATCCGACCTGCATGTGGGCGTGGGCGCCAGCGCCGACCGTCCTGCCGCAAAATATCCGCGCGGGTACGAACGTTTTGGGTGTCTGGGGTTCGATGGTGGACTACGCGGCGACATGCGTCCCTTTTGACGGAGCCCGCTTCGACGGAGTGCATCTCTCGGGGTGGGCGGAAGGGGTGATAAATACACGCGCGCGGTACTCTCTCGGTACGAACACCGGCAACCTGAGCCCCGAGCGCTCGGCCGAGGTGGTAAGCGCGATAGGCGGGACGCCTTCGGGCGGTGGCGAGCCTGCTATAGCCCTCTGGGTACTAACCCCGAGCGTGGCTCTGCTGCCTTTTAGGCGCGCAGTGGTCACGGTGTCATACTCTACCAACGCGGTAATCATGCCGCACGGCAACGGCGTGAACATCTGGGGAGGCTTTAGCCGTATCACCGGACAGCCGCGCAACCGCGTGCTGTCGCCCATACGGGAGAAAGCTGTCACTGGACAGCGGGCACAGAGCGGACGTGTGACGCTGGACATACCGCTGGACGGTGTGACAGAGCAGGGTTTTCTGGTAGTCGCCGCCCACGGCAGCAATTTCCGCCGCACGGGAGCAAACAGCGTTTTTACCGCGCGACTGGAGCGCGTAGAGCTCATCGCATGAGCAGAAAGGAGAGCATGAGAGAGACAGTGATTTTTGACGGCCGGACTGGCAGCGTCATCGCCATCGCTGGAGAGGTCGATGTGGAGCACGTCGAGGCGCTGGTGCTCGATGTAGAGGACGGTATGAGAGTGGACTCCGTGGACGTGAGTGGCGAGGAGCCCGTGCCCATCCTGTCCGCTACACCCGCGAGCTGGCAAGCGCAGCTTGAGGCGGCTGTCAAGCGGAGCGACGAGCGCCGCGCAGAGGAAGCGACCAGAAGCGCAGAGGAGCGGGAGGCACTCAAGGCTGAAATCCTAGAGGCAGTCAACGACATGATGAAAGGAGATGAAGAGGCATGACAGAGAGTAGGGTAAGAAAAATCCACAGGATGTTGGCGGAGCTCATCATCGTGGGGCGGATGACCTTTTCAAGGGTCGCACACAAGCTAAAGGACGGCGTCGCCGCCGCCCTCCGTGAGATGGGCAGAGAAGACCTCGCGACTGACAGCAACGCGAGCCGGAAGGGCGAGGATTGAAGTGGGATGAGATTGCGCGCCTGGTAGACATTAATACCCTGTTAAACACGGCGGGCTGGCTGATTGTGGGAATCCTAACGGCGGCAGAGAAATTGCTACCGGAGGGAAAGAAACCGTGGTCGGCACTTGCGCGGGTTTTGGGGCATGAGTTGAATCGCGGGGTGACAGAGCGCGTAAGCGGTGTGGAGCGGACACTAGCAGAGCTATCGGACAAAGTGGATGCTGCCGCCGAGGCAAACCTTGAAACGCGGGCAATTGCCGCGAGAGTGCGGATACTGAGGTTTGGCGACGAACTGCAGGACGGGAGATATCATTCCAAGGACAGCTTCGACCAAGTTGTAATGGATATTGATGCTTATGATAACTACTGTCAAGAGCATCCGAATTTCGGAACCATATCACAAACACAACGGCGCATTACATAATGGAGCGCTATCAGGAATGCATGAGGAAACGCAGCTTTTCGGAAAGAGAAAAGAGAGAGGAAAGGAAATGAGCAGAGAGGATCTGATTAGAAAGCTTACGAGCAGGAAATTCTGGACGGCAGTGGTGGCATTTGTCTTCGAGGTGATGGTTTACTGCGGAGCAAATCAGAGTCAGGCGGCACAGGTTTCGTCCATTATCATGGCGGGCGCCACGATGATCGGTTATGCCCTTAGTGAGGGGCTGGCAGACGGCGGGAGAGGCTATGCGCTGCCGGAAGCGGTGAAGAGCGACAAGAGCGCGCCGGACACCACAGAAGAGTGAATTGACAAGGGGAGCGGGTGCTTTGCGGCGCCCGCTTTGTCTTAGAAGGGAGAAGAACGATGAATTCGTATCAGGCAGGAAAGAAGCTTTTATGCGGCGAGTACACGTCTTTCACGGTGAGCGGGAAGGGCCTTTTTGTACGGGCAAAGAGATGGTTCATTGAGCCGGAAATCGGGGATATCGTGTATTTCTATCATGCGTCGATGGGGCGTGTGGCGCATGTGGGAATCGTGGTAGATGTAATCCGCGGAATCCTCGGCACATTTACGATTACGACAGTCGAGGGAAACACGGAGCCCGGCAAGAGATTTTCGAGAGACGGCGGCAGCGTGGCAGAAAAACGCTACACTTTCCACAGGAATGAGGTGGGAGGCAAGCATCTGATTGACGGCTTCGGCAGACCGATGTATGGCGCCGACACATGCACGGCCGCAGAGCTGATTGCGGCAGCAAGAGCAGAGATTGGCTATGTCGAAAAGGCAAGCGCGGCGCAGCTGGAAAACCGCAACGGCAACCCCGGCGACAAGAACTATACAAAGTTCGGTGAGTGGTACGGGCTGAATGCAGCGCCGTGGTGTCAGGAATTCGTGAGCTGGTGCGCATATACCGCGTGCGCGGCACACAGAGCAAAGGCTCATACCGGATGGGAAAAGGCGGGAGACCGCTGGACATACATTGATGAGAACGGCGAAAAGGTTGCCGGACGCTGGGCGTATATCGGCGGCAGATGGTATGTTTTTGACAACGCCGGTTATATGATTCGCGGCTGGTTTAAGGACCGGTCGGGCTGGTATTATATGGCGGATGACGGCGGAATGCTTGCTGGGCAGTGGTTGGATTATAACGGTGAACAGTATTATCTGACCAAGACGGGAGCAATGGCAAAAAATGCCTATGTTCGCTCGGAAAAGACGATCGCGCCGGGACGCGGATATATTTATTACCGCGTAGACGGAGAAGGCAAGTGGGACGCTTCAAGAGACACGGAGACGCCTGATTATTCAGACGCGGAGCTTGCGGAGTAAACAATTTGTGTTGTTTCTGATTTGTTTCTAAATGGCGTAAAGCGGTGTCACTTGAGAGCGTTGCGAAGAGTAAACAATCAAGCGTTTAAGCTGGTGCAACGTGGCGCAAGATGATGAAGAAATACTTGTACATATATCAAAAAGAACCCATAAAGCCTAGTATTTACAAGGCTTTCATGGGTTCTTTGTTTCTTGATTGTTACTAGTTCACAGCGAAATTATTTGAGAAGCAGGATAGTTTCCCGTAGCTGGTCGAGAGTCTTGTGATTGTAGACGCGATTGCCGATGTCACGAGACTTATGCCCCATGAGCATATCAATGCACTTGCGATTGCCCTGCGCGTTATCGAGCATTGTCTCAAAGGTATGGCGGGCTTCGTGCGGAGTTTTGCCGGAAGCACCGATTCGTTGCATGACTTCGTTCCAGCGAGAATAATAACTTCTGGACTTAATCTTAATGCCGTCAAAGAGAATTAAATATTTGTGGCCTTGCCTTACCCAATTTTCAACAAAGGGATAAATCCGGGGGTGGATAGGGACAATGCGCCCCTTGCCTGCTGCCGTCTTAATTCCGCCTTTGAATGTGCGCTGCTCTAAATCAACCTGTTCCGTTTTCATGTCAAGAAGCTCGGTCCGCCGAAAACCCGTATAGATGAATACGAGAACCGTATCAACATAGGGCTGATCCTGAATATCCCATAAAGCAGCGATTTGTTCGGGGGTGAACGGGGAGCGGGTGGTTTCGGGGGCTTCGGTGCTTGTGGTTGTAATCTGAGAGTACATTTTTTCTATGATATCGCATTCAAACGCAAAACGGTCTAAGTGTCCCCAAAGAGTTCGGATTTGCGACTGGACGCCATGCCCACGCCCACAGTTATCAATGCAATCCTGCATGTGATAAGCACGGAGGGAGCGGTATTTCATGCCGTAATACTTCTGGCAGTGGTTGAATGCGGCCTTAGAAGCACTCTGGGTTGATTTTCCGAGTTTTGAAAGCTGAACGTCCGACCAGCGTCTGTATAATTCAAGCAACGTAACCTTGTTCCGGTCGATATTCCAAGGGTTGTTATTGTACTGTGCAAGGATAATGTTTGCCTGCTCTTCTGTTTCGGCATAGTCAACGGGCACTTGCCGCGCACGGCCTTCCGAGTCGTAGACCGTAACCTTGACAATCCAAGGGCGGGAGCGCTTGCCTTTTAGCTTTGTGACGCAGCCGTAATTGTTTGGATTTCGTTTTCCCATAGTCCTATTCCTTGAAGGACCAAACAGGAATATGATAAAATAAGCGTAGTATCACTGGATCAGATATTCTTGTTTGGTCTGGGAGAGACCGCCGCAGCGCCAACTGCGGTGGTCTTTTTTTGTTGTGCCAATTACCGGATCATGCGTCGATCGCGTCGGGCGTCGATGCTGAGGATCCTTCCGCAGCTCTTTTTTCTAACAGCATTTGCCGTTCGATTTCGAGCGCGTGCGCATGAATTTCGCTTTCTGTCATTTCCGCAGGGGTCTTCGGGACTTCCTGCGTTTTTTCGTTTTCCGCAAGAAATTTCTGAAACTGATCCAGGAACACATTTCGCGTGTCCTGGTCTACGGAAAAGAAAGCCTTGACGATGCGCAGTTCCAAGTCAGTGGCGCCGTGGTTTTTGGCAAACGTGTCGATGCTGAACGCGGTGTCGTCGGCGTTTCCTCTGCCGGTGCGCAACCATTGTTCGCTGATGTGGTACTCGGAACAGATAAGTTTGATTGTACTGTCCTTGAGCTCGACTCGACCGCGTTCCAGATTGTTGATTGAGTCTCCGCTTAACCCAAGGCGTGCGCCGAAGGCGGCGCGCGATAAATGGAGGCTTTCACGGAGCGCTCTAAGTCTTTGATTCATATGTTTTCCTCCTATGCCGTTAATATACAATAGGCGAAATGGTAAATCAACCACAAAGAAAAGCGAAAACCAAAATTATTTGGTTTAAGTGGTTGACAAACCATATTGCTGGGCGTAAAGTTGGGGCATGAACCAAATGCTTGGTGAAAAACAAGCAAAGCAACCACACAAGAAAGGAGATAACCATGGAACAGCTTCTGGACTACAAGCAGAGACCGCAGCTGGAGCGGATTCTGGAAATGCTGAAAAAGATGGATGACACGACGCAGCGCGTAATGCTGGGCTTTATGGAAGGCTACATGACGGCAAGCGCGGACTCGGAAAAGAGAGAAAAGAAGAGAGCGCTGAAACAGTAAGCGCAGAGGGAGCGGCACGAACATGAAAAAGGTCTTTCAGAAGCGAATTTTTAAGAACAAGCAATTCGGGCGCGTGACGGTGATTGCTGACCGGCATGGAAGATGGATGGTCGCAAGAGATATCTGTGAGGCGCTTGGCAACATAGATGAGAGCATATCGCGGGCGATTCTGGATCCTGATTCGGTGGCATTTGAGATGCTGGCCGGAGCGGACGGGAAAGAACACGAGACGGCGCTCTTTAACATAGCGGGCGTGCGGGAGCTGGTGAAGAGCTGCCACAGTCCGAAGGCGGACGCATTACTGCGCTGGATTGCGCGGGATGTGATCACGGTGTGTGACTGGCGAGATATGGGAGAAGACGCAAGCCCGCAAAGCGTACGCTTCAAAAAGCTGATTGCAAAAGGTGAGACAGCGGCGCGGAAAGCGCTGGCGTATACGCACGAGCTGGAAGAGCTGGTCGGAATATCGAAACTGGACGCTGATGCGATGTGGAGAATGGGAACCTACACGGGGATTGCGATTGCAAATAGTGAGGAAATGCTTCTCGGCAAGACGGACCGCGGAGAAGGAATTATACCTATCAGCACGCGCAAGGCTACGGACGGATGTGTCAGAGTGATTGCAATGGCGCTGGAAGATTCAAAAGGCATTATGCCGGACAGCCTGGGAGATTATCACTGGAAGCTCAAAAAAGCGCGCTGCTATTTAAGGGCAGCCGGTCGGAGCTTTAAGGATGCGCAGACGGAGTTGTCGGAAAAGAGAGAAAAGAAGAGAGCGCTGAAACAGTAAGCGCAGAGGGAGCGGCATGAAGAAAGGAGAGACGCGCGTGTTAAAGGTGAAGACCTTCCGGAACAAGATGTTTGGGAAGGTCCGCACCGTAGCAATTCAAGACGGGCGGGGGCTTTTCTTGGAAGATGTGTGCAACGCGGTGGGATTTTTGTATGATCGCACGCTACATGGATTCCTGGAACCGGATGACGTTTGGTATGAAGCTGTTCGGGATGACAAGGGAAAAGACCGCATTGTTGCGCTGATTGATGAGCCCGGGCTTCGAATGATGGTGGCAGAGGCACAGAGCATGAAAGGCCGAAGCTTTTTGCAACTGGATCCGGAGAGAGGTTCTTACAGTGGTCAGCTGGGAGAGCGACAACCGGAAAGGAAGCGAAGAGCGGGCAAAGTTCCGCGCTTGTGTTGCCAAGGGAATGACGGCGACAAAAAAGGCCGGCGAATACGCGGCGGAAATGTCGGTCAGCCCGCAGACGTACAGCGGCTGGAAGCGAGATAACACGTTGCATTTTATCAACCTGATTCTTTTCAATGCCAGAGAGCTGATGCTGGGGAATGTGGCTATCAATGATTGGATGATTCCCGAAAAAGCCGTGGATATTGTCGCGCGAGCGGAAATGTATGCGGGATATGGATTGAGCAGCGCAAAGGACATTCGGCAAGAAGATGTGGGCAAGGCAATCTGGAAGCTTAGAGAAGTGAAGACACATTTGCGCAGGGCAAAGCGCTATTTTGCAGAAGCCAAAGAGTTGACTGCCGAAGATCAGGAAGACAAGGACTGCATCCGGACGGACGCACTGGATTCGGAGTGGGACGCAGAGTGGGGAGAAAACTAAGACATGATCGGAGCAAGAGACAACGGCGGAAATTGCGGGATCCGAAATGCAGGAGAAAAGAATCTGGGAGATTTTAACAGCGGACACATGAATGTAGGTAGCTGTAATTCCGGAGACAGCAACAGAGGAGACAGCAATTCCGGCAGCTGTAATTTCGGAGATACGAATGCCGGATTCCGAAATGTGGGAGATGGAAACACAGGTGTGTCGAACGTAGGGGACTGGAACACAGGCTGCGGAAATCACGGCAACAGAAATGCGGGAGATTACAACCTGGGAGACGGGAATTGCGGATGCTTTAACACACAGCCACAGAAGCTTTATATGTTCAACAAACTGTCAGATTGGACGCAGGAAGACTGGGACGGCAGCGAAGCAAAGAGCATCATGCAAAAGCTGGCGGTCGAGGTGGGAATCCGAGTAGAAGAGGCGAGACAGGCAGACATCACGGTATACAGAAGCCTGCGCGCGCCCTTAACCGGTGAAGAGAAAACCAAGGCTGTCAATGATTGGTGGAAGGCGCTGGATGAGCGGCAGCGGGAAGTGATAAAAGCATTGCCGAACTTTGATGCGGGGATTTTTAAGGCGTGCACAGGGATTGACGCGCGAGAGAACGAAGACAAAACCTATGGGGTAACGATTTGTGACGCCATGGGGCAGGAACCGGAGAAAAGCTAAGAGGGACAAGCAATGTTCGAGCAGAGACTAAGGCAAGCCATGAAGGAACTGCAGCTTAAGCAAGTGCAAGTGGCAGGGCTTACGGGAAAGTCTCGGGGCGCAATCAGTCAGTACCTATCTGGGGACAGAGTGCCGCCGGACAAGGTACAGAGAGAAATGGCAATTGCGCTGGGACTGGAAGCGGACTATTTCATGCGGCGGGAGATAAAGCCCGTGAAAGAAACGGCGGAAGAGCACGCAAGAGCGCGCCGCCGGGGAGCAATCAGAAAGATGACTGTTCCGGATGCGGCAAAGGTTTTAGGCGTGGATCAGAGAACCGTAAGCAAGGGACTGCAGCAGGCCGTATTCCCGTGGGGCTATGCGATACACACGACAGAAAATCGATGGGTCTACATAATCAACGCAGATGCGTTCGAGAGGATAGAGGGGGTTGAGCTGTGAGTCATATTGCGATTGACGCGTTCGCCGGAGGGGGTGGTGCTTCCGAAGGCCTTAGGATGGCGGGTGTTGAGGTAGGCATTGCGATTAACCATGATCCGGAGGCAATCCGTATGCACACTGTCAATCACCCGAAAGCACTGCATCTAACAGAGGATGTTTTCAAGGTTGATCTCGCGAACTATCTACAGCCGGATGACGTTGTAGATGTGATGTGGGCAAGCCCGGATTGTACAAGCCATAGCAAGGCGAAGGGCGGTCAGCCGAGAGAGCGCGGATTGCGAATGCTGCCGTGGGCGGTGCATCGGCTGTGCATACAGATTCGAGAGGCCACGGGGAAGCTGCCGAAAGTCCTTCTCATGGAAAATGTAGAGGAAATTCAGGACTGGGGACCGCTTGACGAAAACGGACACAGAATCAAGGAGCGGAACGGCGAGGACTATCAGGAGTTTGTGGAGGCGATGCAAGAGCTCGGATTCACATTCGAAAGCCGCGTTCTGGTAGCGGCAGACTACGGAGCGGCGACAACGCGCAAGAGGTGGTATGCGGTACTGCGGAGCGACGGTAAGCCGATAGTCTTTCCAAAGCCCACACACAGCAAGGACGGGAGCGGCGGCTTGAAAAAGTGGGTTCCGGTCGCGGGCTGTTTGGATTTCTCTGATTTGGGAGAGTCAATCTTTACGCGGAAGCGCCCGTTGAAGGAAGCGACGCTGAAACGAATTGCGAACGGGATCCGCAAGTACATTGTCGAGAGCCCGAACCCGTATTTTCTGGATAAAGAGAAGGCGTTCCCGTTCCTGATTCAGTATCACGGAGAAACAAAAGCGGGAGATGCGCGCGGACAGGTAATCACGGAACCGATTAAGACCATTGACACGTCAAACCGCTATTCGCTTGTGAGCGTGTGTGTAGAGAAGAAATCGGAGCAGAAACAGTGCGAAAACGGGGGTATTCAGACCGAGGAAGGCGTTTTTAGAAGAAATGCAGAAAGGTCGGAGCAGGAATGCAAAGCCCGGGCGGCGGGAGAAGATCACAGTGAAGAGGTTGCGGCCTTCCTGGTTAAGTATTACGGCACGGGATGCGGGCAGCAGATTTCGGATCCGATTGCGACGATCACAACCAAAGACCGGTTCGGCATGGTGAGTTGCGTGATGGACAAGGCAAGCGAAGCGGAACAAACTCCGGAATCGGGAACGGCTGGATTTCTTACGACCTTCTACGGTCAGAGCATTGGAGTGGGGCTTGATGAGCCTATCGGGACGATAACCACGAGCGGACACTATGGGCTTGTGAGTTGCGTGATGGACGGAAAAAGAGAGAGACGTATCAGATACGGGACATCCTTTTCCGGATGTTAAAGCCGGAAGAAATGAAGCTGGCGCAGGGCTTTCCGAAAAGCTACGTAATAGACCACGACGCAGAGGGCAACCGATATCCCAAAACGGAACAGGTCGCAAAGATTGGCAACAGCGTGGTTCCGTTGATGGCGGCGAAACTTGCGCGGGCAAATCTGGCGGAAGTGGGGTAAAGCATGAAGCTATACAAATACTACCTGATGGAACGCCCGCCGGGTCCTGGGTGTCAGCCGGGCGCCGGGCTCTTTAAGACGGAAGACTATGGCTATCAGCGCGACAACTGCATGGGCGGCATGGTGAGAGCGTGGGGCTTTGCACTGTATCGGCGGATACTATCACAGGAAGAAGTGAAGGCCTATGAGCTGGCTTACGGCGGAGAGGTTGTGAGGGTGCAGAAATGAGACCGAGCAGAGAGGAACGGCGGGAATATCAGCAGAATGCGAGTGACGAATTGTGTACCGCATGGCTTATGGCGTGAAGGGCGAGTAGAGACCTTGCAATCGGGCTGGAAACGAAAGGCCAAATGAAAGGCCTGGTGCAAGACGCGGAGACGATGAGCGAATTGATTCGCACGGTGGAGATGATACGGAGAGCCGTAGCGAAGACGGGAGAAGGAATTGAGAAGTTGAAGGGGAATTCAATCAAAGAGGCTCGGGAAGCACGCGAGACAGGCGTTCACGCTGCTAAGTGAAGCAAAGAACACCCAAAACGACTTGGTACACCATTCAGCAGGAAGTGGATTCCGCAATATAGTTGTCTGCCTACGGCGCTGTGAGCGCGCAATAGAGAACGTCGGGAGAGCAATTGAGCTGCTGGGAAAGTGCTGAGGGGATGGAATGAAAACGAAAGCAGGGGAACAGCCAAGCTGGGACGATTTGACACGAGAAGCGTTCAAAGTGAAAGAGATAAGTTGCACGCCGGAAGGACTGCGCAGGGTAAAGGCAAGCCACATTCAAGACGAAGAGCAGTCGGTCAAATGGAACCGTGAGTGGGTCGAGAAAAACAATGCCCGGTATCTGGAAGAGGTGAAGCGGCTACAGGCGGAGAAAAACGCTGCATGGGACCGGTGGGAATTGAAGGTTGCGGAGAAAATACGAACAGAAGTAGGGGGCAAAATTTCCGCGAAGCAGTCGGTTGCGATTAGAGAATGTGCATTCAGGATAACGAAGGGCAAGAATTTTCGAGACACATGGGAATGCGTGAAGCAACTGATTGAGCTCGCCAAAGTACTGATGAAAGAGGAAAAAGGCGTGAAAAGGCCGTATTCGGTACAGCTGGAATTGATGTCAATGGTGTTGGCGATGCTGTATGAGCAGATGAAGGAGCAATTCGATTTTGCAGAGGTGGACAAAATACTGAATCGCCTGGAAGAGCTGACGGTGGAACTGGAAACGGTGGCGGGCATGTGCGCGACACTGGAGCGGATACAGAGAGAGGGGCAGACAAGATGGAGAGAAGAGACGGAGCAAGAGAAAGCAAAGAGCAGGGAGCAGTAGGGAAAGAGCCGTTGTTAACCATTGTGAGAATCAAGAGGGAAGAGCGTGCGGAAGGCGGAGATCGGGGCGCGGTACACAAGCTTCTGACGATCGAAGAAGAGAGAACGCTGCGGGAACAGGCGGAGAGTAGTAAGAAGGCGTGGATGAGAATTGCGGCGAACGCCTGCGACGACAGAACGGAAGCGGAGCGGCATATGAAGAAGGCGGTCCGGCAGAGAGACAGGGCAAGAGCAAGGTGCGCAAGAATTGAAGATGAGCTTGAGACGATGAAAATCATTACAGGCGTTTTGGCGGTTACGCTATTGATGCTTGGAATTGTGGTTTTCCTGCTCGCGGGAGCACGGGTTGGGTTTGTAACAGCCGGATGAGGTGAGAGCATGGCGGGTGATTCAAGGAAGAGACAGGTAAAAGCGGCGATTACAAAGCTGGAGCGGCTGCGCGCGAATATCAGCGTTGAGCTTGCAGGCGGAGTTCCGGAGGCGTTTCATGCCGGCATAGATGCGGCAGAAGACGCGCTGGAGCGGTCGATACACGAGGAAACAGAAGAGCGGGAGGTAAGAGGCCATGAACCGAGAGGACAGAGAGCGTAGGGAGCGGAAGGCGGTTTCGCAGGAGTTGGGAGCCATGCGTATGCGCTTGGAGAGGATCCGAAAGATTCAGGACTACAGCTATCCGAGTGGGCGGGAAGCATTTGCCGCCGATATGGATACAGCAATGGATGCAATCAGACGCGCAGAAGATTCGGTGATGCAGTTATCGGGATTCTGCGGCTATGTGAGGGAGTGGGTGTAAAGATGGAGAACGAGAAGAAAGAAATCGGACGCAAGGAGCAGGAAGCGGAGGCAATCATGAAGGCGCACAAGAGCATTGCTGCGCTTGCCGAATATATGTTTGGGGATGAGGTGTTCAAAGATTCTCCGGGGACGGACGGCGTGGACGATATTGTTACAGTGCTCGGCAGGGCAGTGATGGGCGGAAGAATCAGCACCGCAACGCTTGAACTGCCGAACGGTGTGCAGGCAAAGATTTTTGAGAAGGGCGGACTGGTCGCCATGAAGCGGACGCTGAAAGTGGTGGACGAAAACGTAATCTGAAATGCGAGCCGCGAGAGTGAACAAGCGAGAGCGGGACAGATTTCAAAAGATCGAGAATTGAATAATCGGTGAGGCGTCGGCAATGCCGGCGCTTTTCCGGCGAAAAATCCGGGCAATAAAATAGGCGCAAAAGGAGCGGCGGAGAGCCGCATTCAGGCTTGATAAAAGTATTAACATACCGACACAGAGGGGGAAGGATATGCCGTATCTGGAGAGAGTCACGAAAGCAGGAATGACGATCGAGGTAGAGAGATACTATTCAAGCCGGTATAGAAGAAAGGGGATTGAGAGAGGGGATAGAGTCAAGGCAACGAGAGAAGAGCAGAAGAAGGTAAATCGGGGAAATGCAGAGCGGAAGCTCAGGATTCTCATGAATGCCAATTTTGGTTACGGGGATTATCACGTTGTGCTGGACTATATCAGAGAAAAGGGGAGAGAAGAGAGAAGCAAGGAGCAGATGGAGAAGGAGATTGCGGTGTTCCTACGGGAGTGCCGGAAAGAGTACCGCAAGCAGGGGAAGGAACTCAAATACATTCATGTGATGGAAGTGGGCAGCAAGGGAGCGCGGCATCACCACCTGGTAATCAATAAGCTGGACCCGGAAGTTTTACAGCGTGCCTGGTACAAGGCGTGTGATCAGCATACGAGAGTAAAGGTTTTCCCGCTGGATGATAGCGGAAATTACGGGAGATTGGCGGCGTATTTTATTAAATACACGGACGCGCATCGGACAGAGGCAGAAGGGGCGCTTATGAAAAAACGATGGAACTGCAGTAGAAATCTACATAGGCCGGAACCGACGGTGCGCGTGATTTCGAGCAGAGACGCATTCCGCATGGACCCGACAGAGAGAAAAGGGTATTACGTTGACAAGCGCAGCGTGAGCGCGGGAGTCGTAAGTCCGGAGTATTACGGGTATGGGTATTTGAGATATACGTTGGTAGAGCTGCCGGAGAAAGGAGCAGGGAGTGACAGAAGGCGACAGAAGGCAAACGGAAGAGTTGATGAGAAGAAACAAGGCGAGCCTGAAAAAGCTTGAGGTCTTGCTGGCAGACAACAAGAAACAGCGCGAAGAGCTTGTGAATCTGTATGGGAAGACCATTGAGACACAAGAGCGGTTGGAAGAGATGATGAGCATGCTAAAGATGCAAGAGGCAGAGTTGAAGATAACGGAACCGCAGAAATGGGGAACAACCCATACGCGAGGATGGACAGATACTCAAGTGTTGGCGTTGGCGGTCTGGATTATGGCTATGATTGTGATGGTGCTGGGAAGAAAAGTGTGTGGATGGTAAAGAGCAGATGAATGACAACAGAACACGGGTGAAGCTAATTGAGGCAGAAGCATATTGCCGAGAATTGGAGAGCAAGAACGAAATGCTGCGGGAGCGGCTGAAAGCAGAGTGCGCAGCAAGACGCAACGCGGATATCGCTTGCCGTATGGCATACATTGCGGCGGGAGTTGTGGTGTTTGCGTGCTATGCATTGAGTTTTGCGAGCATGATAACAGTTTGAGAGGAGAAAAGGAATGAACTACGTTGTTTTGATGGGGCGGCTTACACAGGATCCGGAACTGCGGTACTCGCAGGGCGAAGAGCCTATCGCGGTGGCAAGCTATGTGCTTGCGGTGGATCGCAGAGGCCGAAAGGAAGAGCAGGGGAGACAGACGGCGGATTTCCTGCGTTGCATTACGTTTGGACGCGGCGCGGAGTTTGCGGACAAGTATTTCCAAAAGGGGCAGCGAGTGCTTGTTTCCGGAAGAATTCAGACGGGAAGCTACACGAACCGTGAGGGGCAGAAGGTCTACACGACGGATATCGTTGTAGACAATCAGGAGTTTGCGGACAGTAAGGGAGCAGGCGGCGAGACACAGGGGAATTATCAGACGGGCAATTCGCAGGGGAGCGGCAAGAAAAACGGGGACGCAAGCGGAGAAGGGTTTATGAACATTCCGGACGGCGTAGAGGATGAAGGGCTGCCGTTTAACTGACAGCGGAAAGGAATGAAGAGAAATGAAAAGGGCTGAATTTCTGGAGAGTGTGGGGCAGATTCTTGAGGACAGGGAGAGGCAGTACGGGGCTCGGATGCGGTGTTTGAGGCGATTGCGCAAATGATAAGCGCATATCTAACGGAGCGGCTGGGAATACCGGTAACGGTGACGAAGAACGATGTGGCTGTGATTCAGATGATTCAGAAAATAGCGCGAATTGGCGTCAATGTGGGACACATGGACAGCTGGGCGGACATTGTGGGCTATGCCGCCTGCGGAGTAGAGGCGGGGCATATCGGAGAGCCGACAGAGCGAGGGTAGAGTAGAAAATGGGGCACGGCATGAAGCAGAGAAAGAAAAGCGTGAAGCGCGGCGACGTCCAGTATTCGCTGAGCTTGGATGTGTCGAGCTGGGGAATGAAAAGCGGGCTGGAGTCAAATTATGAGCATTTGGGCATAGCGGTGATTCAGAAAGCACTGGAAGACTATGCGGAACTTTTGCGGCAGCGGGCGCATGGGCCACTGCCACGGAGGAGCCGAGGGAAAATCACGGTAGAGACATATGAACTGCTAGAGGCGGAGGCATTTCTGAAAGAGAACCGGTGCCAAGCGTTTTTTGCGGTGGATGGCAGCTATCTCATGTTTTTGACTGAAAAGCGGGAAAGAGAGCGGGAAGAAAGGGCAAGAGCAAGGCGGGAGGTGCTGGGCGCAAGGTGAGAAATTTCAAAAGGGCAGATGAGAGCGGAAATCAGGAAATTCTGATGCAATGGGCAGAGCTGCAGGCGGACAGGATGCCGGAGTTGCAGCATTTATACCACATACCGAACGGCGGGAAACGGGACGCGATGACGGCAAGAGCCATGAAGAGACAGGGTGTTAAGGCAGGGGTTCCGGATCTCTGCCTGCCGGTCGCGCGAGGGCGGTATCATGGGCTATATATCGAGCTGAAAGCGGGGAAGAACAGCGCAACCAAGAATCAGATGGAGTGGCTGGGCTTCCTGGGGCGTGAGAACTACTATGCGGCTATATGCTACGGCTGGAGAGCGGCAGCATGGGTGCTGACAGAGTATCTGCTATATGCCGGAGAGAGGCTGAAAAAGGGAGAAAAGGGCATACCGGTCTACGCGGAAGAGGAAACATCGAGAGAGGTTATAGGCGGCGCATGAGCGCTGGGACAGGAAGGGCATGGCATACTGGGAGAGCTACGAAGAGTTTACGGAGAAATTTAAGCACAGGATGACGACGGATGATTGCTACACGCCTGAGCCGGTCTATGAGGCGGTGAAGCACTGGGTAGTGCGGGAATACGGAATAGACGAGAGCAGAATCGTGAGGCCGTTTTATCCCGGAGGGGACTATGAGCGCTATGACTATCCAAAAGGGTGCGTGGTGCTGGATAATCCTCCGTTTTCCGAGCTGAAAACGATAATCAGATTCTATGATGAGCGGGAGATTGATTATTTCCTGTTTGCGCCGTCGCTGACAATCTTAAGCACAATAGCAAATACCGGAGCGGCGGGGATTGTTTCAGCAATCAAAATCAAATACGAAAATGGAGCAACGGTAAATACAAGCTTTGTGAGCAATATGGAATCCGCGCTGGTAAGAAGCGCGCCGGAACTGCGCAATGAAATCGAGACGGCACAGCGAGAGCAAAAGGGCAGAAAAACGCCGGCAAAAAGACCGGACGGGCAGAGATACGAGTATCCGGAAGAGATATTGCGGAGCATGGATTTAGAAGCGTACTCCAGGACGCAAATTGATTTTCGGGTACCGCGCGAGGACGGCGTCATTATATGGCGGCTGGATGAGCAGAGAGCGGCCGGAAAAGAGCTTTTCGGGAGAGGGGTACTGCTATCGCAAAAAGGGCACAAGGCGAGAGCGGCAGCGGATGAAAGATTGAGCGAGGCGCGGAAAGTGATACGATGGGAGTTGTCGGAGCGGGAACGGAAAATCGTAGATGAGATGAGCAGAAAAGGGGCGGAAGATGGAATCAATAGCATGTGAGGATTTTAGGGTCACATACGAGGCATATATCCTAAGAGAAAAGCTATATGGGGGATGGGAGATTAAGGAAGTAAGGGTGTTATCGTCGAATAAGCATTATGTAAGGGTGGGATGGTTAGAAGACGGGGAGGTACAAAATAGAAATTTTTATAGGTATTTCGGAGTAAACAACGAGGGCTATCTACGGGAATGTGGCGAAGGGTTTCTCAAGTTGTTTTTGACAAAGCGAGATGCAATTGAGTATACGGAATATGTGGAGAGTGTGGAGAGGGCAAATAAGGAAAACGAGCAGTGGTGTAATGATAAAGGCGAGTATAATGACACAAGAGAAGAAAAGCCAAGAGATCGCGAAGCGGGAAGAGGGATTAATTCAGAGGTGGCATTTGAAATGCTCCGGAGACAGAGAATCAGCGCGGAGTGCCTAGAGTCATTAATGGCGGAAATAGAAGAGAGGTTAGACAAAAATGGAAGAGAAATGAGCAATCAAGAAGCGTTGATAGGCCTTATGTTATTGCAGATGGCATATGAGTTACAGGAACGGAGACAAGAGGACGAAGAAGAAAAAAAGGGCAAAAGAAGAAAAAAGGGCAAAAGAAGGAAAAAAAGGACGAAGGCAATAAAAAGGGCGCGCAGGAATTCAACGAGAGAAAAAAACGGAGAATGAACGAGCTGAAAATGTAAAATAATGTATTTTGAGAGAGTTCATAACAAGAAAAAGGGGAAACGAATGGAAAAGGGCGACTGGAACTTGGATTTTGAGAAGATCAGAGAGAAGAGGCTGGAAGAGAGAGAGCTGAAACGGTTGATAGCGGTTGCGGAGCAGAACGTCTTTGAACTGTGGGGAGACGGCAATACGCTAGAAGCCGAAATTCAGAATCTGCAGGCGCTTTACGAGCTGCAGGAATTGCGCGAGGAAAAACGGAAAAAGGGCGAAAGGGGCGAAAAGGGCTAAAAGGGCTAAAAGGGCTAAAAGGGCTAAAAGGGCAAAAGGGCGAAAAGGGCAAAAGGGCAGAAGGGCAAAAGGGCGCGTGGCGATTGTCGTGCGCTTTTTGCTTTTTAAGAAACTGATTTCGGGTTGAAAAGAATAGATAGAATCGATAATATTGATATATAAGAAGCCAAAATCAATAGAAATAAATTGTGACGGAAAGGGGAGCGGGATGCGCGGCAGAAAAGGGAGCAGAGCAGAAACAGCAGAGCTAATACAAGAATTTCAGCGGGCTGAGTCGGAAAAGGCAAGGCTATTACTGAAAATCGGCGAGTGCCGGAAAAGCGGGGCACCGGATGCCGAAATAGCGGAAGCTATCAGCTGTTACATTGACGAGCTAAAAAGGCAGGCGGGAGCGGCGGAGCTGATTAAACTGGTCGACGATCCGCGCGCCCGCGGCATCCTGTTTTGCAGCTATACAGGGGCTATAGTGATACTCGCATGAGTGAAGAAATATTCTTGTGTAAACGGCACGCACAGAGAAAAAAGGCCGAAGCGCTCGCGAGCCTGGGAGAGCAGATAAAAACGCTTGCAAAAAAGGGGCAAAAAGGGTAAAGTAAAAGAGCACAGAAAACCTTTCGGTGCAAAAGTTTAGATAAGAGAAGCGGCTGAATCCTAACGGAGACAGCCGC
>BNJS01003115.1_pt1 | contig 39084 bp, 78 predicted proteins | sample 8540461 | NCBI WGS metagenome assembly BNJS01 (sample SAMD00202454, study PRJDB9452) | human saliva metagenome | isolation source: human saliva | place: Japan
TTTCGAGGTTCGCGGATGAATGGAAGGAGGTGAAGCTGGGAAGGTGAGAGAATATGTTCGCGGGATTAACTATAATGCTGATGATGCTACAAGACACGGGGACTATCGTTATCCGGGCAAATAATCTCAATGATGGATGTCCTATCGGTTTTAAGACAGAGCTTGTCGTGTGTCAATTCTCCCAAGATCCGCATCAGATACTACAAGGAATGCAGATACTATGATTTGTATGGCGAATGGTAGTTCGCATTTAGTCGGTAAAAAGCCTCCTATTGCTGTGAGTACTTCACTTGGGACAATCACGGTGGGTGCCTTTGCGGAATATTCAGAAGTACCAATGATTTGGCAGAGATGGATATTTCAAACACCTACCTACAAGAGATATATCTATAAGGCAATTCAAGGAGGTAATGGAGCAATCGCAAACCTAAAAAGCGATGATATCCTTAACCAAAGCTATTTCCTCCCCTCCCTTCCCGAGCAGCGGAAGATTGCGGCCTTGCTGAGCCTGATAGACGAACGGATCGAAGTGCAAAACGCCATAATAAAGGAGCAGGAAGCGTTGAAAGCCTCGCTTATCCGACGCCTCTTCGACCGCACACCCGCTTCCCCGAGTTCACGGATGAGTGGAAGAAGGTGAAGCTGGGGGAGGTGGGGAAAATGTACAATGGACTATCTGGAAAAAGCTGCTGATTTCGGAGCCGGCTATCCCTTCATTACCTATAAAATGGTATTTGACTCTGGAGTGATAGACATGTCGAAAGTGAGCTATGTTGAGATAGGACCTGGAGAGAAACAGAACAAAGTGCGAGAGGGAGACATATTTTTCACCACATCTTCAGAGACTATAGACGAAGTAGGGATGAGCTCTGTGCTGTTAAAAGATGCGGACAATTTGTTTCTCAACAGCTTCTGTTTTGGCTATCGATTGAATACGCCCTAATCTGACGACATCTCAATACTTGGGATACATGCTAAGGGGCCTCAAATGAGGATGCGTATTTCTTCGCTCGGCCAAGGAATCACAAGATTCAATATATCGAAAGAGAAGGTGGCCGATTTGCAGATAGCCATTCCTTCTCTCTCGAGCAGCGGAAGATTGCGGACTTGCTTTCGGCTGTAGACGAACGCCTTGCTGTAGAAAAGAGCATATGCTGAGCAGCTGAAGCTGCAAAAGACCTATCTACTCCGGACAGATGTTCATCTGACTGCACTTTATCAGACAAACATCTGCCGGAGCAAGTACGCTTTCTGTTTTTGCAAGAGTGTTGCGTATTCCTTCTCTACAGTGATCCGTTCGTCTATGGCCGAAAGCAAGGCCGCAAATCTTCCGCTGCTCGGGAAGGAGGGAATGGTTATGGTTATTTGGGCGAAGTCCTTGTACTTACAATTCAATGTATCCTCTACCAATCCTTGAGAATGCGTCCAAAACTCATAGATCAGACGAGGGCGTTTGATTAAATAGGAAAGAAACAAAGGCGAAACTCCTTCCAGCGGAGTAACGATCGTATATGCAGGACTGACTATGCCTTCAACAAAAAGAGAGGGCGCTTCTACCTTGCCACATCCTCATCGTGTTATACCCAATGTCTCCGGAGCAGATTCTCTTGTACTTCGATTTGTCTGCATTAGATACATCCTTCTTCTCTGAATCTGTTTGTGGAATGACTCCTTTGTTTGCTGTAATAGAAAGAAGGGGGAGTGTTGGAGCATTTGTCTCGTTTCGCTCACATGTAACCTCCCCCAGCCTCACCTCCTTCCATTCATCCGTAAACTCGGGGAAGCAGAGTGTGCGGTCGAAGAGGCGGCGAAGGAGCGAGGCTTTCAACGCCTCCTGCTCCTTTATTATGGCGTTTTTGCACTTCGATCCGTTCGTCTATCAGGCTCAGCAAGGCTGCAATCTTCCGCTGCTCGGGAAGGAGGGGAATGATTATGGTTATTTGGGCGAAGTCATGCTACTTTAGTTTGCGATTGCTCCATCTACCATCCTTGAAATGCGTCCATAGACTCATATGATCAGACGAGGGCGTTTGATTAATATAGGACAGAAATCATTGAGGTCTGAATATTCCTTTCAAACAGAGTAACGACCGTGATATGTCCCGACTGACGTATGCCTTCAATAAAAAGAGGGCACTTTTACCTTGCCACATCACTCACCATTCGCTATACAAATCGTCTCCAGAGCAGATTCTCTTAGTACTCTGATGTGATCTGGGAGCATTAGATACATCAAGCTTCTTCTCTAGAAATCTGTTTGTGGACATGACATCTATGTTTGCTCGGATAACGATAGCCCGGGTGCGTTGTACATTATCAGTTATCGTATCCGCTACACATGCTCATACCTCTCCCAGCTTCACCTCCTTCCATCTCATCCGTGAACTCGGGGAAACGCAAAAAGGGGATACTTTGGGGATCTGATTCTTCTTTTCCATGATGCGGCGGGGCTATTTGACGAGGTCGGTTAGGCCTAACTCGGCGAAGTAGGCGTCGATTTGGCGAGTCGAGGTCGGCACGACGGCCTCGAGATCGTGAAGACGGTGCATGACGTCGTGCAGGTCGATGGGCGCCTCTTCGTAGGTGTCGATGTAGCGCGGATGTTGAGGTTGTAGTCGTTCTGGCGGATCCGGCGATGGGCACACGGCGCGAGTAACGGGCTTCTTCGCGACGTTGACTATAGGTGTCGATGATGTGGGCGATGTCGTCCGGCTCGCCATTCTCGCCCATGCGGAGGCGATTCTGCTTCTTGTCTTTGGCAAACTCGCGACTGGCATCGATAAAGAGCACATCGTCGGGGCGGACGCACTTCTGAGCACAAGAATGCAGACGGGGATGCCGGTCGAAAAGAAGAGCTCGGGGAGGCCGATCACGGCGTCGATGTGGCTGTCGTCGATCAGCTTACGGCGGATGCGCTCCTCACGCCGCCGCGGAAGAGTACGCCGTGGGGGAGGATGATGGCCATCGTGCCGTTGTCCCGGAGGTAATGGAAGCCGTGAGCAGGAAGGCCATGTCGGCCGCCTTCTTGGGCGCGAGGCCATAGTTGCCGAATCGGGGATCTTGGGCCAGCTTTTTGCGGGGTTCCATTTGAGGCTGAAGGGCGGATTGGCAACGATGGCGTCAAACTCGATTGTCTTCAGATCGTTGGGTTTGAAGATGTCTGTCCATTCGTTGGTGAGGGTGTTGCCGTGGAAGATCTTGAAGGCATCGTCCTCGACGCCATGCAGGAGCATGTTCATCCGCGCCAGGTTGTAGGTGGTGATGTTCAGCTCTTTGGCCGTAGAGGGTGCCGATGCCTTTGGAGTCCCTTCATCTGCCGGAGGACGTTGAGCAGGAGCGATCCGGAGCCACAGGCGAAGTCGAGCACGCGGCGCATATATTGGCGTGGGCCACGTGTGGGGTCTGACTGTCGAGCACGACGATGCGCGCTAAGATGGTGGAGATGGCTTGCGGGGTGTAGAACTCGCCGGCTTTTCTTGCCCGAACCGGCGGCAAACTGCGCGATGAGGTATTCGTAAGCGTCGCCCAAGGAGTCGGCATCGGTGGAGAAGTCGGCTATGCCTTCGTTAATCTTGCTGATGATGGTGCAAAGCATGTCGTTCTTGGTGTGATACTCTTTGCCGAGCTTGTCGGAGGCGAGGTTGACCTCGGAGAAGAGTCCGCGGAAGGTGTTCCGGAACGAGTCTTCTTCGATATGCTTGAAGGCTTGTTGGAGCGTGTTGAGCAGTTCGCCATGTTGCGTGCGGGCCATCTCGGCGATGTGGCTCCAGAGGTATTCGGGCTTGATGACGTAGTGCACGCGGTTGTTCATTTCCGTCTCGAAAGTGGCCACGTCCTGGGGGGTCTTTTTCGTACCAGTATTGAGTGGTGTCTGCCCCAGGGCCAGGGTGCGTCGGGGCTGATACTCGCCCCCGAGCAATTGCGGGCGTGTTTTTCGTAGTTGCCGGAGAGGTAGCGCAGGAAGAGGAAGGAGAGCATATAGTCTCGGAAGTCGTCGGCGTTCATCGAGCCTCTCAGTTCGTCGGCTACGGCCCAGAGGGCTTTGCCCAGGGCTTGTCTGTCTTTTGCTGTCATGTTGGTAGAGGGTAGAGGGTAGAGGGTAGAGGGTAGAGGGTGGAGGGTAGAGGATAGAGGGTGGAGGGCATCTTGCGATACCCTCTACCGTCCTACTGTCTCGTTCATTCTTCCGGCAGGGTGATGTCGGGGTTGCTGTCGTCGGGTTTCTTCGGATCCTTCGGCTTTCGGGCTGCTTTAGGCTGCTCACCCGAACCACCACCGGGCTTCTCCGGCTGCTTCGGATCCTTAGGCTTCTCCGGTTGCTTGGGCTCTTTAGGCTCCTTCGGTTCCTTGGGTTCCTTAGGCTTGCTGGGGTCGTCGGATCCCTTCTTCTTGCCGGAGGTGTTGAAGACGGTCTTCGTCTTGTGGATAGCGGCGTTGATGCGGTCGATCAGTTCGCTGATGAGCTTCCGGTCGTCATCCGTAGCGGCCATCATGTAAGCCGTTTCGATGTGGCGGAAGATGACGCCCATCATCTTGTCGTTTTTCAGACGCACGGCTTTTGCTGTCGGGCAGATTCTTAATGCTGGCATCGAAGTCGAGGCGTTTGATGTACATGGCGTTAAACTCCTCGTTGGCCGTGCGGAGCATTTGCACGAGTTTGGTTTGCCCGATGGTGGCCAAATCGGCCGCGGCTGCGGGCTTGTCCAGGTCGTTAAGCATGGCCTTGATATGGGCCGTTTCGGAGGCGAAATTCTCGCGTGTGATGCCTTTGTAGGTATCCACAATGATCTGCAAGCGATGGCCCGGGGCACGATTCTCTGCGATCGGCGACTTAGCTGCCAGGCGGATCTCCTGAATCAGCGCCGAGGCGATTTCGTCGCGTGCATCGTCTTTCTTCTGGAGCGCTGCGGTCTCTTCGGCCTTTTTGGCTTCGCGATCGATCTCCATCTCTTCGAGGATACCGCCGTTCCAAGTGTCGATGTCCGACGCCTCGAGCAAGAGTTTGGCCGGGGCTATCGGCTTAACCAAAGGTGTAAACAGTGGACTGCAAGTTGGCATGCAGCCCGAGGGGAAGCGTCCGCTCCACGTCCCATCAATGGTTTTTATGGGTTTCATTTCGTTTGGGGTTTATGAAATCATCATTGTCAAGTGAATATATCCGTATCGGTCGCACTGTGTCTATCGGAGAGATGCCAGTCTGCTTGGGAGCTGGCGAACACTTCGACGAGGCCCCTGCAAGCCTGCTTGACGCTGGCGAACACTTCGACAGGGCCCTGCAAGCCTGCTTGACGCTGGCGAACACTTCGACGGAGCCCTGCAAGCCTGCTTTGACGCTGGCGAACACTTCGACGGGGCCCTGCAAGCCTGCTTGGAGCTGGCGAACACTTCGACAGGGGCCCCTGCAAGCCTGCTTGACGCTGGCGAACACTTCGACGGGGCCCTGCAAGCCTGTTTTGGAGCTGGCGAACACTTCGACGAGGCTCTGCAAGCCTGCTTGGAGCTGATTTACGGTAAATCGAACCCAAACTTCCTTTGCTCCGACAGAGACCGGCGGCGAAAGTAGAAAGATTCGGCAGCCCGCCTACCCTGGGTCAATCATTCGGCCTCTTCCGGGCCTCGTATGTAGGGGCGTATGCGATACGCCCTACCCCGGGTACCAGGAAAAACTTGGCAGGCATTCCTGATGCCCCTCACACATCGGCCGGCAGATTGTCAATCTCTTGCCCAGCGGCACGGAGGCGGATGAGGGGGACGAGGTCGGCACGGAGGGCGTTCTTCTTTGGCGACGCGATCCCGCCAGCCAAGCCCCTCGTCGGTGAAGAGGTCGGAGAGGTGGCTATCGTCGTAACGCATGACGTGGAGGGTGGACCTCGATAAATTCGGAGAGGCCCTCCTGATCTACGCCGTACCGATGGGCGAGCTCCTGAAGCTGCCGATGCCATTTGGCTTCGAAAGCGGCGGAACTCGTCCGAGATCTCGTCCGCGGTGCGGCCGTTGATGACCTCGGGATGACGGACAAATTCGAGGATGTCCTCTCGATCTTCGGGCAGGTTGCTGTGCGACCTGAGGAGGGCGACGATCTCCTCGCGGGTCACCCTCGCGGCGCTCGGTCTCTTCCTCGTTGACCATGCGCGCGATGAGGGAGATGATGTAGTCGTAATCGATGATGGCGGAGGCGAAGAGGACGAGCTCGAAGTCGATATCCCGCATCACGTCCGTAGGCTCGGAGGCGTCGTCGGGCGATTCTGCGGCCCCTTTGGCGCAATTCGCGGCCCAGCTCGAGGTAGGCCGTGCGGAAGGCCAGACGCTTCTCGGGGGCATGATGGCATTGATGCGGGCTTGTAGCTCGGGCGGGATGTCGATGTATTGGTCGAGTTGGAGTATGGGGCGCTGCACATCCTTGAATATCTCCACAAATTCGGCCCGAGCCGCGTCACCCTTCAGGTTGGGCACCTCCTCGGGCTCGGGCTCGAGGCCGTGGCTCTTCATCATGGTATAAAGTCTCTGCACGGCTACATCTAACAGCTCGACCACTTCTTCAGCCGACTTCGTGAGCCAGATCTTAGCGGCATCCTTCGACTCTGTCTCGTTCGCCCGAGAAAGAGCTTCACGGCGGTGTTCAGGCATCGGCACTCTGGGCGCGGAAGTCGAGGATCTTGCCGAACGGCTTTGCGGTCGTTGAGCACCCGATTGGTGCGCGAGAAGGCTTGGATCAGGCCGTGGTATTGCAGGCCTTTTGTCCACATAGAGGGTGTTGAGGTATTTGAGTCGAAGCCGGTCAGGAGCATGTCGACGACGATGGTGATGTCGATCTTCTGCTCCCGGGGCACATCCTCTCGGCCCTGCCGCTTGATGCGCTGCTGCACGTCGCTGTTGTAGCGGTCAAACTCCTCGATACAGAAGTTCCCGCCGTAGGTCTTTCGGTAAATACTGATGATACGCCTGAGGGCTTCCTTCTTGCCTAGCGGGTCCACTTGGTTGTCCTGCCGCTCTTGGTCAAGCTCTTCTTGTATCTGCATAATGTCGCGGTTGCCCTCGGCTGGGGGCGAGAAGAGGCAGGCGATACGGAGGGGCTTGTAGCTCGAATCGTGCTCCCCTGCGCTCGAACTGGATCTCATCAAAGATCCGGCAGTATTCGATGGCGTCGTTGATGCTGGCGGTGGCAAAAGAGGGCATTGAAGCGGCAGTTGTCAGACACTTTATCGTGCACCTCGAGGATCTTCTCCACGATGATCTCTTTGGGCACATTCCCCGTGTCGAAGCTGCCATCCCGCTGGAGGCGGAAGAAGGAGACGTCGAAGGGCAACACGCTTTTGTCCTCAATGGCGTGGGTGATGGCGTACGTGTGAGGGGCTTTTGGAAGATGTCCTCCGTGGTCAGGGGCCGATGCTTCGCGGCCTTCGATCTTGGTCCGGGTGGCGTTCTTTGGCAAAGATGGGCGCCGGTGAAGCCGAAGAGTTGCGCCCGGGGAAGAAGTCACGAATGGCCCGGTGATACTTCGCCAAACTGCGAGCGGTGGCACTCGTCGAAGATGAAGACCACGCGCTGCCCTGCGAAGCGCTCCCGCAGCTTGTCGAGTCGTTGGTCTTTTTGTCCAAGGCCAGGCCGAGCTTCTGGATGGTGGTGACGATGATCTTGTCCTCTTGTATTCGTCCGAGAGCATGCGCCGCACCAGCTCGCCGGTGTTCGTATTCTCCTCACGCAGTCCTTCTGAAACTTGTTGAATTCCTCGCGCGTCTGCTTGTCCAAGTCCTTACGGTCGACTACGAAGAGGCATTTCGCAATGTTCGGGTTATCCTTCAGCAGCGTGGCTGCCTTGAACGAGGTGAGCGTCTTGCCGCCGCCCGTGGTGTGCCAGATGTAGCCGTTGCCGGAGTTATTCTCGATGCACTCCACCATCTTCTTCACCGCATAGATCTGATACGGCCGCATGATGAGCAGCTTCCGCCCGTCTCCACCAACACCATGTAGCGGCTGATCAGCTCGCCCAAGGTGCATTGCGCAACACCTCACGGGCAAACTCATGTAGGTTAGCCACCTTCTTGTTCTGCTCATCGGCCCACCGACAAATGGGCAGGAATTGCTCTTTTCTCGTCGAACGTGAGCGCCTCCCTGGGGTTGTTGGCGAAGTAGAACGTATCCGCCTCGTTACTGACGATGAAGAGCTGCATGAAGGCCAGCAACGTATGCTCGTAGCCATTCGCGCGGTCGTTCTTATAGTCCACGATCTGCTTGATGGCCACGTCGGCGACACCCCATGCGCCTTCAGCTCCACCTGCACCAGCGGCAGGCCGTTAATGAGGATGATCACGTCGTATCGGTGATAGCTGCTGTGTGTGTTGATGCGCAGCTGATTGATGACTTCGTAGTCGTCTCTTGCACCAGTTCTGTAGGTTGACTAAGGGGTAGAACCGCGTCGTACCGTCATCGTGAATGACCTCGACCTTATCTCGGAGCGTCTTGGACGCTTCGTAGACGTCGGCTCTGACGATTTTTCCATCAGTCTCTCAAACTCGCCGTCGGTCAGTCGGACGTTAGTGAGCGCTTCAAACTTGTTCCGGAAATTCTGCTCGAGGCTCGCCCGGTCTTTTGATGTCCTTGTGATACACGTAGCTCAGGCCCTCGAGGTGCCGTATAAAAATGCTGCTCTATCTGACTTTCTTTTTGGGGATGATACTTCTCCATAGGGGTGTTCGTTCTGTTTCTAATTCTAATATGTATGTGCGCGCAAGCTATGCGACCGGTCCCTATCTGCCCAGCCGCATAAGGGAGCAAAAGGAAGGCGCCTCCCTCTGTTCGTTCCGGGAGGGTGAAGCGCCTTCCTTCTTTGCGGGTGGCTCCGAGGGGTCAGATGCCCAACGTGCGACGAAGCTCGGCCACTTGGGTGTCCCACAGCTCGATCGCGTCCGCCTTCTCGTCCGGCGTAGCGAAGTCGGTTATCTCGAGCGCCGTGGCGCCGGTCAGCTCAATGTGGTGTACGATGAACTCGAAGTAGCTCGCCGCCGCCTCGTCGTCCACCCAATGGAAACGGATGCAGACCTCGGGCTCTAACTTGATGACGACCGCCTGCTCCTGCACTTTCCGCCAAGTGAAGGTGTAGGTCTGTGAATGGATATTGACGTCGTCAGCAAACCAGGACGAGAGTCCGCGCGGCGTAGTCAGATGATTCCACTGCTGTGGTTCGACACCTTGTCGAAGATGTACTCGATATGGAACTTTTCCTTTGCATACACATAACCTTTTGTGTTTTTGTGGGCGCAATATACGACAAGGCCTGTATTCCGCCCCGGTGCTGCTTGCAGGCCGCCTCCCCAAGTCCGACCGGCCGCGAGGCAGGGACGGCTCCACCTCGAAGCCCTCGGTTCACGCCCCCTCGATCGTCGAAATCGGCTCACTTTTGCGCCGCTCGCCTCCACGGGCGAGCCGCAACTATTGCTATTATGACCCTATTCAATCAACGATCCTGCGCGCCGCACTGGCGGGGTGCCTGGCCTGGGGAATGGCCTTAGGCGCTAAGGCGCAGATAAGTCTGGGGGCACACCTCCCAGCTTCCGCTATGAACAGACGCTGCGCAGTCGAGCCGCGGCCGAGAAGGTGGCCGTGAACTTCAGCACTAGCCGACGAAAAAGCTGGTCGGCAGCTGGCGCGAGAGCGAGGATTGGCCGCGGTGCGTCTCCCGACTCATCGACGTCAAGATGAACCCCAGAACGCCGGAGTGTGGAGCACACTCCCCGACGGCCAGACCATCTGGCAGCTGGAGATCGAGGCCGAGGGCGCACAGGCCCTGATGCTCTATTACGCCGACTTCCTCATCCCCGAAGGTGGGCGCTCTACCCTATAATCAGGACAAATCGGAGCTGTTGGGGGCCTATACCCACGCCACCAACCCCGACGGCGGACGCTTCGCCACGGGTTTCATCTCGGGCGATGCCATCACACTGAATACGCCCGGGCCCGGACGGCCGTCAGCCACGACTGGAGATCGAGGCCGTGGGTATGGCTACAACCCTGCCCGAGGGGCGACCGTACGTGGCGACAAGGGCACAGCCCGACGGACAGCGGCCTCGTGCGAGGTGAACGTAAACTGCTCCGAGGGCGACTCCCTGGCAAAACGAAAGCGGGCGTCTGCCACATGCTCCAGCGGATCAACGACCGAGGCTATGTCTGCACCGGCGCCCTGCTGAACAATACGGCTCAGGACCCGAAGCCTACATCTCACCGCCACCCATTGCGGACAGGATGCCACCGGCGTCATAGGCTACCGACGAGGAGCCGCGCCAGTGGCAGTTCATCTTCCATAAGTGAGTACAGCACCCGCCGCAGCGACGGGCAAACGACGCCCACGCGCAGCATGGTGGGTTGCACCCGTCTGGTCTCCACGCCGACCCACGGCGGATCGGACGGACTTCTGCTGTTGCTCCGGCAGAGCATCCCGGAGGATTACAACGTCTACTATAACGGCTGGGATCGCAGCGAGCAGGCCTCGGCTTGGGGCATCTCGCTCCATCGCCCGCAGGGCGACCACATGAAGATCTCTGACCCACACCCGCCCCCTGACCTCGGCTACGTCTCTACGGCGAGGGTAGCCTGAAGGTGCGCCGAATGCCCACTGGAACGCCGTCTTGCCCAGACCGACAATGGCCACGGAGTGACCGAGGTGGGTTCGTCGGGTGCACCGCTCTTCAACAGCAGCCACCGCATCGTGGGTTCGCTGACGGGCGGCACGTCGGCGTGCACAAAGCCCTGAGGGTGACAACCCTATGGCAAGCTCAGCTATCACTGGAACAAACAGGCGGGCACAGACACGCATTTCGATCGTTTCCTCGACCCCACGAACAGCGGCGTGAGGTGCTCGATGGACGTTATCACCGCAGCGCCAGTGCTCCGAGCGGGATTGAAGGCCGTCATGGATAACGGACGCGTACGCCTGACGTGGACAGCCCCGACTTCGGGCGCCCCGTACCTACTACATTTATCGCAACCAAACGAAGATCGGCGAGTCGACCACGACCTCCTCACATCGATGCGACACCGGGACAGGGGACGCTCGCCTCACGCCGTGACCGCCGTCTATGCGTCCGGCAACGAGTCGAACGGCAGCACGACCCTCCTCGAACAGGTCGCCCTCAAGGCACCGACGAACGTGAAGGTGACACGCACCACCAATGGCCGGGCAGCCATCCTCTGGGAGGCTCCCCGTGTACGAGCAATCCATCTACTGGGGCGGCTCGCGGGCACACTATCAGGTGAACGTGAACAATACGGGCGAGGCGCGTCCCTTCTATTTTCGGCCAACGCTGGAAGCCTACGGACATTGCGCCCTGAACCTCCGCACTATCACCGCCGTACGCTTCTCCCCACACGCGGCAAACACGTACGAAGTCTACATCTCACAGGTCGCCGTGTCTCACCGACAGGCCATCACACAGACCTTCACCTACGGCGTGACAAACACCGTGACGCTCACCACGCCTTTCACCATCGACGGTGCCGGAAGCGCTCACGGTAGCCATCTATGTGGGCTCCACCTCACGGCCGACGCCACCAACTTCCCTGCCGTCTGTGACGAGGGCCCCGCCATCGATGGCAAGGGCGACCTCTACTCCCTTCGACGGCCAGACTTGGGAACGTCTGCACACGGGCAAGGACGCAGCGAAATTCAACTACAACTTCTTCCTCTCCGCCGTGGTCAGCCTCGCGCAGGGAGTGCAGGAAGAATGCGGCACGAATGCAGACTGTCGTCGGGCACAAGTGCTCCCCCGTCTGATGTTACGCCTCGCCTGCGCAGTGCACGGGTGGAGGTCGTCAGCGAACGTGCGGCGCTGCGCAGTATGCAGCCCCTATGCCTTCCCCTGAGGTGACGGGTTACACCATCTATCGCGATCGTGCCAGCTGGCCACCGTCGGCACCACACCGACGCGCTACACCGACCCTCAACGCCGACGCGGACGGTGAACTATCAGGTGGCAGCTGTCTATGGTCGCAGCGAGAGCGAACCGAGCGCGGTCGTGTCCTTCACCCCGACGGCCAACGCCGAGGTGGATGCCGCTGAGCCAGCCATCTACCTGAATCCCTTCGGCGATCACCTCACCCCTCCGAGCAGCCGACCGCGTCAGCCAGATTGAGATCTTCGGCGCGACGGCAGACTCCTCCTGAAGCAAGATCGCCCGGGCACGACGGTCGACACGCACACACTCCCCGCGGGTGTCTGCCTGATTCGCCTCACGCTGAACGATAACTCGCAACGCACGCCCGTGGCCTCAAGCATTGACGTGACGCTCACCCCCGACGCCGACGAGTCGCTGCGCCGTTTCGTCCATTCGCTGCCCGAGACCTTCGAGCAGGGCGGCCGGGTGATCTATCGCCAGCGCAACGAGATCCGTGTGTTTGACCTCCCGGACGGCCGCCAGATCAACGTGAAGCGTTACCGCGTGCCGCCCCTCCCCTACGCTTCGTCTACACGTCTTCCGTGCCCCCAAGGCTCGACGCGCTTACGACTATGCGCTGCGCTCACGTCAGGCGGGCATCGAGACGCCCACACCGCTGGCCTGCCCTCATCGAACGGCAGGGCGGACTGCTCCGCCGAAGCTATTTCGTCAGCGAGCAAGTGCTCCACGACCGCAACTTCTACGAGTTCGGGCGCGGCGGCATCGACGGTCGGGAGGACATCCTCCGCGCCTTCGCCCGCTTCACAGCGCGGATGCACGAGGCGGGGTTCCCTGCACGCCGACTATTCGCCCGGCAACATCCCTCTTCCGGAAGGGCGCCCAAGGCATAGACTTCTGTTTGGTCGACATCAACCGCATGCACTTTGGCCCCGTATCGGTGCGCAGTGGTTGCGAGAACTTCGCCCGACTGTGGGGCGGAGATTGATGTCTCTTCCTATTGGCCAAAGCGTATGCCGAGGCACGCGGAGCAGACGAGGTGCAATGCACGGCGTGGATGCTCTCGGCCCGACGGGCCTTCTAGCGACGCTTCGCCCGTAAGCGTCCGCTGCCTATCGCCCTCGATGATGTGGCGGCGGAGGGCCACCGGAAGAAGTTGTCCGTGATCCTTTCCACCTACAACCAGCCCGAGTGGCTCGAGAAAAGTGCTCTGGGGTTACGAGGCGCAGACGGATCGGCGCTTCGAGGTGGTGATCGCCGACGACGGGTCGGACGACCGCACCCGAAGCCTGATCGAACGCATGCAGGGCGAGGTAACCTTCCCCATCCGCCACGTCTGGCACCCGGACAACGGCTTCCGCAAATGCGAGATCCTGAACCGAGCCATCGCAGAGGCCACGACGGCTACCTGCTCTTCAGCGACGGCGACTGCATCCCGCGCTGCGACTTCGTGGCCGTGCACCTCGCACGCCGTGCACCAGGACGCTTCCTCAGTGGCGGCTACCACAAGCTGCCGATGGCGACGTCGAAGGCCATCACCGAGACGACATCCTCAGCGGCCGGTGCTTCCGCAGCCCGTGGCTCAAGTCGCACGGCATGCCGCGGTCGTTCAAGAACAACAAGCTCACCGCCTTCGGCCTCAAGCGAGTCTCTGCTGAACACCTTCACCCCCACGCGCCCGACATGGAACGGGCACAACGCCTCGGGCTGGCTCCTCGACATCTTGGCTGCGAACGGTTTCGACGAACGCATGGGCCTATGGCGGCGAGGACCGCGAGCTGGGCGAACGCCTCGAGAACGCAGGCATCCGTGGCCGACAGATCCGCTACTCCGCCATCTGCCTCCACCTCGACCATTCGCGCGGCTACGTCACACCCGACGCTCTCCGCTTCAACCGTGCCCCTGCGCCGCGAAACACGCACCCATCGCCTGACCCGCACACCCTTCGGCATCGCTCGGGCGAGGAGCAGCCGAAACAACAGCCAGAAGTGATGAAGGAGGCACGTGCACAACTATCGGAAGGGTGTGATAACGTCGGCGACACCGTCGCCAGGGCTACCATGGGTGTGATAACGCCGGCGACACTGTCGCCAGGGCCACCATGGGTGTGATAACGCCGGCGACACTCGTCGCCAGGGCCACCATGGGGGTGTGGTAACGCCGGCGACACTGTCGCCAGGCCACCATGGGGTGTGATAACGTCGGCGACACTGTCGCCAGGGCCACCATGGGTGTGATAACGTCGGCGACACTCGTCGCCAGGGCTATCATGGGGGTGGTGACGCCGGCAGACATTCTGCCGAGGCTATCATGGGGATGATGACGCCGGCAGACATTCTGCCGAGGCTATCATGGGTGTGATGACGCTGGCAGACATTCTGCCGAGGCTATTATGGGTGTGGTGACGCCGGCAGACATTCTGCCGAGGCTATCATGGTGTGATGACGCCGGCGACACTGTCGCCAAGGCTACCATGGGTGTGATGACGCCGGCAGACATTCTGCCGAGGCTATCATGGGCGATAGAGTAGAAAAGAAGACATTCCCCTCGGATCAGAGGTGCTTAGCAGACCCTGCCTCGGCGATACTAACCATAAGAAGGCCCCATCTCTTTTGACAACCCGTGTATACGGCAAACAGATCATAAACACCCTGATAAGATGAAAAGCGTTTCAGCTATTCAAGCACAATTCAACCGATATAAGACTCCAAAAAGTAGAGATTGACCGGCCTCGTATCCGTCCCAATGAAGTGTTGATTGAGGTCAAGGCCGCCGGGGTAAATCCCTCGATAACCTGATAACTCGGGGTGAAGTCAAACTCGTAACGCCCCTATCGATTTCCCTTGACTATGGGAAATGAATGCTCGGGCATCGTGGCCGAAACAGGGCCTGAGGTGCACGACCTCTCCGTTGGAGATAGGGTTTTTACACGCCTCCCGACTGACCAGATCGGCGCCTTTGCCGAGTACGTCGCCGTTCCTGCTGTTGCCGTAGCTCACATGCCGCAGGGGCTTGATTTTATCGAAGCGGCAAGCATCCCGCTTACGGCACTTACAGCCTACCAGGCATTAGAGTTACTGGCTCCCAAGGCAAGCGAGCACATCTTTATTTCCGGCGGATCTGGCGGCCTCGGTGCCATGGCTATCCCTTTAGCCAAGGCGCGCGGACTTGTTGTTTACACCAATGGGAACAAAGCGAGCCGCGAACGGGTACTGGCGCTTGGTGCCGACCGATACTTGGACCATCGGCAAGAGGATTACCCTCAAGGAGCTGTCGCCCGTGGACTATGTCTTAGACAGTGTCGGCGGTAAGGAGCTGAGCAAACAGATCCAACTGCTCAAGGCGGGAGGCATGATTGTCTCCTTACGAGGACTCGCCCAATGGGCGCTTTGCCAAACGCTTCGGGTTGCCATGGTGGAAACAAAGCTCTTCTCGCTCGTTGCGCACCGCTTAGATCAGGGAGGCACGGGCACGGGAATGCAACGTATGAATTCCTCATTCGTAGAGGCTAACGGCAGACAGCTTACCGAAGTGGCACACTTGATTGAAAAGGCAAGGCATCCGTCCCTCGATTGATAAAGTCTTTTGCTTTTGAGCAAGCCAACGAGGCACTGGCTAAAGGTGGCTCATGGCGGCTCTGCGGGCAAAGTGATACTGAGCCTTGCCAATTAATAGAAACAACCGGCGGACAGATGAACCGCCCCGACATAGAACAATTTCTCTAATTACGGCCAAAGGCCAATAACGATTCTGACAATATGATCCTATTCAACGAATTCAAGCGCGAATACGAGGCTATCCGCACCGAGATCGACGCGGCCCCTGCGCCGTGTGCTCGACTCCGGCTGGTACATCCTCGGGAAAGAAGGCGAGGCCTTCGAACGTGAGCGTCTGCCGACTACCCCGGCGTCCGACACTGTGTCGGTGTGGCCAACGGTACCGAAGCCATCGCTCTGGCCTTGCGCGGCATGGATATTGGTCCCGGCGACGAGGTGATCACCACCGACATGACCGCCTTCGCCACCGTCACCGGCATCGTACAAGCCGGCGCTACCCTCGGTCGTCGTCGACGTCCGTCCGGAGGATGGCCTCTGGACGAACGCCTCATCGAGGCACAGATCACCCCACGCACCAGGGCGCATTGTCCCCGTCCACCTCTACGGGCAGAGCTGCGACATGGACGCCATCCTCCGTATCGCACGGGCGCACGGCCTGAAGGTGATGGAGGACCGTGCGCAAGCGGCAGGCACGACCTATCACGACCGTAAGGCGGGAGGCTGGGGCGACTGCGCCGCCTACTCCTTTTACCCCACCAAGAACCTCGGCGCCTATGGCGACGGCGGTGCGATCACAACCAACGACGACGCCACGGCCGAACGCCTCCGCTCGCTGCGTAACTACGGGCAGACAGTGCGCTATCATCACGACTACGAAGGCATCAACAGCCGACTGGACGAGATGCAGGCGGCCATCCTGCGCGTCAAACTGCGCCACCTCGACGCTTGAACGTCCGTAGGCGCACCATCGCAGCACGCTATCGCGCTGGACCGACGGCTGTGGAATGCCTTACGGAGCATGCGCACGGTCTGCCGAACTACCACCTCTTCGTCGTCCGGAGCTAAGGACCGCGACGCGCTCGCCGAGCGACTGGCACGAGAGGGTGTCGGCACACTCATCCACTACCCCGTTCCCATCCGTCGACAACGTGCCTACCACGGCCCATGCAAGGACGTGCCACGTACCCCTCGACAGACGAGTTCGCCGACGCGATCCTCAGTATACCGATGTATCCCACCTCACCGACGAGGAGGTGGACGCCGTGATTCGCGCCGTCAATCAGGCATAAACTCATCCCTAACCCTATACTGAAATGAAAAAGAGTAATTGCAACCAACCAAGCGCCCTGCGGGCCATTGGGCCCTCACAGTCAGGCTGTAGAGGCGGGCAACCTGCTGTTTGTGTCCGGTCAGCTGGGCCTCGACCCGGCTACGGGCGACTTTTGTACCGGGCGGTGTCCGCGAACAGGCCGAACAGGCCTTCCGTAACCTCCGCGCTATCCTCACCGAAGCCGGCTACACGCTGGCAGACGTGGTGAAGGCCACCGTCTTTTCTGGTCGACATGAACGACTTCGCCGTCGTCAACGAGGTCTCATGCCGCGCAGTTTGCCGGCATGGATTGTCCCGCACGGTCGGCCATCGACGTGTCAAGTTGCCGAAGGGCGGTCTCGTGGAGATTGAGGTCATTGCCGCGCACTGATCCCGCTCTCGCTGCGTCCGACAGCACAGAAGAAGGGGTGCTGTCCATTCATTTGGACATACCCCCTTTCGCGTCTGTAGACTGAGGCCGAAACGGTCAGAACTCCAGCTCCAACCCGATCATTAGCTCTTCGGGATCGAAGCGTATACCGAAGCTGTCGTGCCCGAGGCCCGGCTCTTCGCCGGAGAAGTAGCCACTGCGGTAGCCGAGAAAAACCGAACCGGAGGCAGAGACACAGTCCCTCGGTCAGATCGACACAGCCACCGGGGCGGATACCGACCTCAAAGCCGTTGCGACGCTCCACCGATCCGCCCCTTGCGCTCCTCGGCAAAGTTGACGCCCGCACCGCCATCCATGAACAGGTTGAAAGGCCCCGATGCATGTAGTAGCAGCGCACGAAAGGGAGATCTTGAAGGCATTCTCTACGCTGCGAGCAGGGCCTTCGCCCTGCCGACCCGTGCTCATAGCCGAGAAGGAGGCCTGTGCCCCAGGTGTCGTTGAGAGATAGCCGATCTCGGACTAAAGTCGAAGGTGGTCGTTCGCTCCTTCGTGTTACGCCAATAGGTCAGTGCACCACCGGCAAAAATCCGCCCTTCGTGGTCGTGATCATGCGCCTCTGTGGGGCGCCCAAGCTGCGCGTGCGCCACCGAAGGGTGACGAGGGCCAGTAGGACAAGCAGCCCTACGAGGCACGTCGGCCGACGGCCGAGACGAGTAGTAGTTTTCGTTCTTTTCATCATGTGTGTAGTATAAAAATGGGTTTGAAATCTTCGGATGAATCAAAGGGAGGCTATCGAGCCGATCTAATCACAGACAATCCCGCCATCACAACGTCTTGCCCTCGCTCAGCTGGATGGCCTTCTCGTGTTCGCCCACGATCCAGACGATGTCGCCGGGCTCGAAGACGGTGGAGGGCGGCGGATTCTCGATCGACGTGTCGCCGCGCTCGATACCGATCACGAGGCACTGCGACTTTGTCGCGGATGCCGGACTCACGGATCGAGCGGCCCACCAGTCGCGAGCCCTCCACGACGATGAACTGCTCGATGTTCATCTCCTTCCGCTTCTGTTTACGGCGTGCTTCGGCGGCCTTGTTGTAGCGGTCGGTCACGTATTGCAGGAAGCGCTGGATGTCGGCGTCGGAACCGACCACGACCACCTTGTCCGACGGGTAGAGGCGCTCTTCACCGCCGGGGATATTGATCCGCCGACCGCCGCGAATGATGGTCACCACGTTCACGTTGCACTTCCGACGGAAGTCCAGCTCTTTCAGCGTCAGCCCTACGCTGGGCGAGTCGGGGCGGATCTCAATATCCGTCAGGTGGAGGTCACGCTCCAGGAGGTGGTTGGCGAAGTCACGCCGCACGGGTGCACGCCGATCCTTCTCGGCCTCACGCGCCGAGAGATTGCTGACGAAATGTTGCTCGATGAGAATCGACCGTGCCTGGACGCCCTTCGAAAACAGGATGACGAGCACAACGCTCACCGTGATAGCGGCCTCCCACAGCGGATTGATGTGCAGCAGCATGGCCGTAGGCACCTGCACCAAGGCCAGCGCCAGGACAATGCGCAGCGCAATGAGCGAAACGAGCGGACCGCGGTTGTATTTGTTGTCGCTCCAGAGCCGCTGGAAGGCCTCGGAGCGATTCTTCTTCATCATAATGGCCCGCAGCAGCGGCGCCATGAGCAGGAGCAGCGCCACAAGCGATACCAGTCGGCCGTTGGAGCCCCGGAGCAGGCGGCAGATGAGCGGCACAGCGAATTGTAGCCAGACGAAGAGCAGCACAAGCGTCACGGCTCAGCAGACGCCCACAAACCGACTGACGGCGCGCAGGAACTGTCGCCATTCGCTCTGCTGGCGGATGGTGTTCGAGCCCGATGCGTAGCGGTCCAAGAAGCGGATCCAGCTGGCGGGCAGGCCGCGCCCAGGCGGGCATAAGCCGGATCGGCCAGGCGGATCATGTAGGGCGTGAAGAAGGTGGTGACCACGGAGACGGCCACGATGATGGGGTACATATAGGGCTGCATCACCTTCAGCGCTATGCCTTGCGAGGCGAGGATGAAGGCGAACTCACCGATCTGCGTCAACGAGAAACCGCTCTGGATGGCCGTCTTCAGCGGTCGGCCCCGAGAGCAGCACGCCGCATGTGCCGAACAGTAGCTGCCCGACCATGACGACCGCCGTGAGGATGGCCACGTACCACTTATATTCCCACAACACCTCAAGGTCGATCAGCATGCCCACGGAAACGAAGAAGATGGCCCCGAAGAGGTCTTTCACCGGTTTTGACTAACCCTCGATATGCTCCGCCTCGACCGTTTTCGGCCAGGATGGCGCCCATCATGAACGCGCCCAGAGCCGACGAGAAGCCCATCCCGTTGGCGATATACACCAGCCCGAAGCAAAGCCCGATGCTGACGATGAGCAGCATCTCGTCGGTCAGGTATTTCCGTATCGCCCGGAGGATCGTGGGGATGAAATAGATGCCAAACACGAAGCAGCCCACCAGGAAAAGCACCAGTCGACCGATGTTCATCAGCAGCCCTCGCCCTCGAACGACCGGCTGACGGCCAGCGTGGAGAGCAACACGAGCATGAGCACGGCGAAGATGTCTTCCACGATGAGGATACCGAACACGACGCCCGTAAACTGTCGGCTGCGCAGCCCCATCTCGTCGAAGGCTTTGAAGATGATCGTCGTGGACGACATGGAAAGCATGGCGCCGAGGAAGATGCAGTTCATTCGATCCAGCCCGAGGGCCGAGCCGACCGTATAGCCGACGAACATCATGCCGATGAGCACCGTGGCGGCGCTCACCGTGGCCGTGCCGCCGACCTTCATCAGCTTCTTGATGCTGAAAGTCGAGCCCGAGGTTGAAGAGCAGGAAGATGACGCCGATCTCGCCCCATGTGTCGATGCTCGAGACCTCGCTCACCGTCGGCAGCACCTTGACGGCCGGCCCCGCCAGCACACCCGCCAGCAGGTAGCCCAGCACGACGGGCTGTTTGAGCCATTTGAAAAGCAGGGTGGTCAGGCCCGCAGCAATGAGAATAACGACCAAATCGACAATAAGCGCAGGTAAATGCATAGGGTTTGGAGTCAAATTTCTAATGTACGGGCGCAAAGTTAGGGCGCATCGGGGCTGCAAACGGCGTCTGCGGCGCATTTTCTCTCGCAGTTTGGAGCCAAAATCCGGTCTGCGGGGAGTGGTTTGATGGGGATAAAACCAAAATCCGGCCTGTGGAGGCATTTCTTCTTTGCTGTATATCCAAACTGCCTCTCTCCTCATCTCTCATACATTAAAGCAATACACTAACTATCTACCATCTCATTCACATTCTTCACCTCGCGAATCTATACCCTGTATCACAGCCTATCTCTCCGCTTTATTCAAAACAGCTAACTACCTACTTTAGCGCACCTACGATCTCATTCAAAAGCACAAACCTGTTTATGAATTACACATCGCGCCGCAATCAAGATCATCATTCACTTACATTTTACCCTCTTGATCATACTCAAAAGCTATTTCGAGTTACATGATTATGCTTTTGATCTTATTCAAAAGCATTTTTCATGTTACAGGTTAGACCTATTGATCACGATCAACGAACCCAACCAGTAAAATATAGGGCTACCGTCCGAAGACGATAGCCCTAAAAAGATACGTCGATACAGGATCGCGCATAGGGTGCTTTTATTTCAACTCAAAGGTTTGCAGGATGCGATGCCCCGTGACGGCTTGCTCGCCATCGTTTCCCTCCTCGCGACTGAACGCAAGCAGGTAAGCCTTTCCGTTGATGACCCACACGTAAAGCCTCGTTCGTAGTCACAATGTCCAATGCAGGTCGCTGCGTATAGACCAACCGGCGCCCTACGTGACCGGCCCACTGACGCGCTCATTCTTTGTCACCTGAACTTGCAGGAGTTTGACGGCCTCCTCGACGTAGCTATCCGCATCGTATTGACCACTGGGCAATATCTCCACGACGAGCGACACATCTCGCGGGAGCGATCCCCGTCGCTTTCCGCCGGGGCATAGAGATAAAGACGGCGTTCTCGCTCTCGGGCTGCAGCGTCCAGTCGCTCGGATAGCGTATGCGGCACTCGGCTTGATCGATGGTCTGCCACGCCGCAGAGTCAGCGTATTGCCGCGCAGCCTCACGGGCCGCCAGATCCTCTTTATCTATCCGCGCCTGTCCGCCGCATGCAGACAAGCAGATGGCCAGAACAGCCACATTCAGTATCGGGGCTAACACCCGGAATTTGGGCGTAAACCCATGTAGCAACGCGCCCAAGACGCCGTTTTTAGGCGTGAACAGACCGAGCAATGCGCCCGAGACGCCGTTTTTAGGCATGAACCAACCGAGCAACGGCCTGGGGAGAGGGTTTTCAGACATAATCATGAAGAAAAAGGGGTGAAAAAGCGAGGCGGCCGGGCCCTTCACGGGTGCGCGCCGCCTCTAATTCTTTTTAGAAAACGAGATCGGCCGAGGCCGTCTCTAATGAATTGTTTCTGTTATCGCACGAGGTTCGTGAAGGCCGCGTCCATGGCGTACTTAGCGAACTCCAGGTCGTTGGCGGCCCTCACGGGCCAGGGATTTCTTCTTGCTGATGGCCGCCTTTGAGGGTGGCTGATGACGCCGGCAGCGTCGTTCGTGCAGGGCGGAGACGATGGCCTTGAGGTAGTCCGTCGTTGCGTCCGGGCGGGTCACGGCGTTGAGGGTCTGCGAGGCCTTGCTGTAGTCCTCGGTGAGGATCTGGGCCAGGGCGGCGTTGTTCGTCTTGGCTGCGCCGAACGAGCTGACGGCCTTGGCGTAGTCGCCCTGCTCGAGGTAGAGCATGCCGAGGGCCTCGCCAAGCTCAGCCACGTCAGAGGCGCCGCCGATGAGCTGCTGCGCCTTGTCGCGCTCGCCACGGGTGAGGGCCAGGAGGCCGAGGTTGATGTTGGCGGCGCTGTTCTGCTGCACGCTGTTGGACTTGTTGAAGAGTTCCTCGGCCTTGCGGAGGTCGCCGGCGTAGTAGCGCTGCATACCGATGTTGTTCCAGGTGCGGTAGTCGCCGGGGAAGAGCTCGGAGGCCTTGGTGTAGATCGCCTCGCGGTCCACGTCGTTCGTGGTCAGGGTGGCGGCGTAGAGCAGCTCCTCGACGTTGAGCGCTTTGGGGTTTGACTGGGCCAGGCGGCTGATCTCCTCGTCCGATTTACCGATGATTTCGATGTTGGCCGTCAGGCGTGAGCGGCGCAGCTTTGGGCAAGATCTCGTCGGCCAGGAGCGGAAGACGGTGGAGATGTTCTTGATCTCACGCTCGCGCTGCTCGGGGTCGGAATACATGGAGAGGACGCGGAGGACGAGGTCTTTGTCTTGCAAGTTCGACTTCGAGACGAGCTCCTTGAAGCCCTCCCAGTCCTGCGCCGTGTAGTGTGCGCCGACGGGGACGTCGATTTTGCGCTTGTTCAGTTCGCCCTTCAGGTAGCGGGTGGTGTTGGCTTCGCGACGCTCAGCCAGCGATTCGTTGAGCGAGAGTCCGCCGTCGGGTGAGGCGTAGGCAGAGACTTCGACGGAGACGTTTTGGTTGGCTGCGTCGTTAGCCTGCTTCACGCGATCCTTCCAGTCCTTCAGTTCGCCCCTTGCTCAACCTCATTGGAGCGGAGTTCGGCCTGCTGGATGAGGAAGAGGATGTTGGCGTCGTAGGCCTCCTTGATGATGCGTTGGAACTTGTCGGCACCGACGGCGGGGTTGGCCGTGGCGGCGTTAGCCAGTGCAGAGGTGGCGATGACGCCGTCGGCTATTTTGATGTCGGGCAGTCGGGACGACTTGTTGCCGATCTTCACATCGAAGGTCAAGTAGAGCTCCGATCGCTTCATCTCGGGTTTATACTTGAAAGACGACTTCATGGTGACGTTGCCACCCGTACCGTAAGGGACCACTTGGTTGTTGGCGCGCACCTTTTCGCCTTGGAAGGTGTAGGCTGTTCCCCACGTTTCGCCGCCGGGATAGCGGAGCACGGGCGTGATGGTCAGCGTAGCGTTTTTCTTGAACCACTTGGCGGGATAAGCGATACTAATCGTGACGGGTACCCTGTCCGCCGACGACCTCTAAGGGCTGCGGATCGGCCTGAATGTACTGCGCCGAAAGCGGCTTGAGCTTCCCCGAGCAGGAAGCGAGTGCCATGAGAATGGCGGCCATTACAAGGAATGGCAGAAGTTCTTTTTGCTCATGATTTTCTCTGTGAGTGTGTGATTGATGTGTGTATTGTTATTGTGTATCTCTCTTATGAGTGTCCCTTCCCCCTGATTTTGGGAGCGCAAAGCTAAGTGAATAACTAAATTCTAATAACGGAAGTTGGATGGGCGCAGGCAGCTATGCGACGGTCGGCCGAGAGGCTGAAAGCTCCGCGGCGGCCTTGCGCCCATCAGGCTCCTCGCAGGGCCCTCAACGGATCGAAACTGAAAGGCGGCCTTTGCTGTCGGTTTGTTACCGCACGAAATGCTGTTTAGACGAGATCGTAAGCTCGTTAAAAAAATCCGCAGATCAGGCTTTGTTTTTTATTCATGGCAAAGTCTTTTCCTTTGCCCCCATCCTCAATCAAATAATAATGGAACAAAAAAACTATCGTAACAGGAGTGATCGGTGCGGACGCGCATGCTGTCGGCAATAAGATCATCGCCTTTGCGCTCCAGCAGGCCGGCTTCAAGGTCGTCAACCCGGGCGTGATGGGTGGCACAGGAAGAGTATATCGAAGCCGCGTTGGAGACTAACGCCGACGCCATCCTCGTTTCGTCGCTCTATGGGCACGGCGAGATCGACTGCAACGGGCTGCGCGAGAAGTGTGACGAGGCTGGCCTGAAGGACATCCCCTCTTTGCTGGCGGCAACCTCGTGGTGGGTAAGCAGAACTTTGAAGACGTTGAGAAGCGCTTCATGGCGATGGGCTTCAATAAGGTTTATCCCCCGGGCACAGCCATCGAGACAACGATCCAAGACCTGCAAGCACTCCTCGAAGCACGCGAAGCCGCTGCGGCCGCTCAATAAACATTCCTCTCCCACACTCTCATTCAACGATGAAATACCTTACTGTCGATTTCGGGTCTACGTACACGAAATTGAGCGCCATCGACGCTGATCGCGGTTGTGTGGTGGCCACTGCCGCGGCCTTCACCACGATCGACACGGACGTGCGTGTGGGCTTCCGCAACGCACTGGCGCAGCTGGAGGAATCGCTCGGCGAACCGTTTGTGTACGACGAGCTACTCTGCTGCAGTAGTGCTGCGGGCGGGCTGAAGATGGTCGCATTAGGCTCGTGCCCGAGCTGACATCCAAGGGCGGCTCGTCTGGCAGCCTCCAGCGCTGGCGCCAAGGTGGTCAAGACGTACGCCTTCGAAATATCGAAGCAGGAACAAGACGAGATTTACCGCATCGACCCCGACTTAGTGCTGCTCTGCGGTGGCACAGACGGCGGCAACAAGGAGGTGATCGTGGCCAATGCCCGACGCCTCTGCGCCATCGATCGGAACTTCTCCGTCATCGTGGCTGGCAACAAGTCGGCCTCGTACGAGCTGGAGGAGGTCTTTGCGGCGTCGAACAAGAACTATGTGATCACGGACAATGTGATGCCGGAGTTTAATCGGCTCAACATCGCGCCGGCCAAGGAGAAGATCAGGGAACTCTTCATCAGTCGCATCATCGAGGCCAAGGGCCTGACGCGTGTGCAGGAATGACGCCGCACCGCATCATCCCTACGCCGCTGGCGGTGATGAACGGTTGCGAACTCTTCAGCAAAGGCACGCGCAAGGAGGCTGGCGTGGGCGATCTGCTGGCTATCGACATTGGCGGCGCTACGACGGACGTCTACTCGATGACGGACGGTAAGCCGACGATCGACGGCGCAGTGACGAAGGGTCTGCCGGAGCCGTATGCCAAGCGTACGGTGGAGGGCGATCTGGGTATGCGGTACAGTCTGTCGTCGCTGGCCGACGAGCTGGATCTCGACGCGGTGGCCGATGCAGCTGCCGCCGGACGCGACCAGGTGGAAGCGTGGGTGCACCGCTGCACGGAACATCCGGACACCTTGGCCGAGTCGGGCAGCGTGGAGCAACGCATCGAGGAGGAGCTGGCACGCGGTGCCACACGCCTCGCGGTGGAGCGTCATTGCGGCGTCTACCAGACGGTCTACACGCCGTGCGGACAGTTGTTCGCGCTGACGGGAAAAAGACCTCGCCGATGTGGCTTACGTGGTCGGTATCGGCGGCGCCATCATCCACAGCGAACACCCGGACTACATCCTCGAGGGTTCGAAGGCCGACGCGAGCGACTTCACTTACGCCAAACCGCAGCACCCGTCCTACAAGTTAGATCGGCGCTACATCTTCGCCTCGATGGGGCTGCTGAGCGCCGTCAATCCGGAGCTGGCGTTGCGCATTATGAAGGCAGAGATAACCTAACGGCCTGTCGGCCGCAGGTGATTATGCGCCCATTCGGGCACGGTAGTCAGGGGCTTTTGCCCCCGGTAGTTACAGCCTAAAGGCCGGGTAGTCAGAACGCCGTAGGTGCATAACGTACCCGGAAAAAAATTGGCCGGCGTCCCTGACGTCCCCTACCGGGGCAGGGAAGTTTGGCCGGGTACCCGGAAAACTTGGCCGGCGTCCCTGACGCCTTGATCTTCTTTTGCCTTCTTTTCTTCCATCAAGGGAAGAAAAGAAGGTGGGGGTAAAGGGCAAAGCCCCTGTTCTTCTCCCTTCTCTTGTCTTGGCACGGGGATAAAAGACGCCCTTGTTCTTCTCCTTTTCTTGTCTTGACACAAGAAAAGGAGCAAAAGAAAGTCAAGGCGGCTGCGGCCGCCAGCGAAGTTTGGTCGGATATAAACTGGGGCGTATGTAATACACCCCGAAAGCGGTTAAAGACCGCATCATCAAAAATAGAAACAGCAAAAACAGAGAGATAAGACACATGGAAATCAGCAATAAAAAGATTTCAGAAGATGCCTTCTTCGCCGAGCGCAAGGAGGTGCTTGGACAATGGCACACGGGTCGCGACATCGATTTCGGACGAGGCCGTGGCCTATCAAAAATCCATCCCCGCAGAGAAGCGTTTTGGCGCTAAGCTGCAAAAGGCTACCGAGGAACGGCGGACTCTGATCCAGCCGCGTGCCGGTGTGGCCCTGCCGGAGGAGCACAAGAAGCTGCTCCAGTTCCTCGAGACCGAGGGCGAAGCCGACCTGCTGCCTACGACGGTGAGACAGCTACACCCGTCTGAACCGCTACCACGAGGCCGAGACGGGCATCGAAAAGAGTAAAGGAGACGAACCGCTCGATGCTGAACGGATTCCCGATCGTGAACTATGGCAAGACGATCTGCCGCGACGTGACTTCGGCGCTCAAAAGCCCCGTGCAGGTGCGCCACGGTACGCCCGACGCCCGCCTGCTGACGGAGATCTCCATCGCCGGCGGATTCACCTCGTACGAGGGCGGCGGCATCTCGTACAACATCCCCTACTCCAAGAGCCACTCGATCGAAAAAGACCATCGCGCACTGGCAGTACACCGACCGCTTGGTGGGCCTCTACGAAGAGGCGGGCGTGTCGATCAACCGCGAGCCGTTCGGGCCGCTGACGGGCACCCTGATCCCGCCTTGTATCTCGAACTCGGTGGCCGTCCTCGAGACACTCCTCGCCGCTGCGCAGGGCGTGAAGGACATCACCGTCGGATACGGCCAGTGTGGCAACCTGATTCAGGACGTGGCCGCGCTGCATACTCTAAACGTACTCACGCGCGATTACCTCGATAAGTACGGCTATCAGGGACGTGCGCGTGACGACCGTCTTCCACCAGTGGATGGGCGGATTCCCGCAAGACGAGGCCAAGGCCTTCGGCGTGATCTCGTGGGGTGCGGCCGCCGCAGCGTTGGCCAAGGCCACGAAGTGATCGTCAAGACGCCGCACGAGGCGATGGGTGTGCCCACGAAGGAGGCTAACGCCGCCGGGCTCCGCGCCACGAAGCAGGTGACCTCCATGCTGCGCGACCAGGACTTCCGCACCGTACCCGCCGTATTAGAGGAGAGCGAGATCATCTCGGCCGAAATGCACTGCATCCTGGGCAAGGTCGAGGGAGCTGGGCCGCGGCGACTATGCCGTGGGCACGGTGGCCGCCTTCGAGGCCGGTGTGCTCGACATCCCCTTCGCCCCCAGCCGCTACAATGCAGGGTAAGGCCATGCCGGCGCGCGACAATGTGGGCGCCGTCCGCCTGCTCGACATGGGCGCGCTGCCGCTCTCGAAAGACATCGTGGACTTCCACCGCCGCAAGCTCGAGGAGCGCGCCGCGTTTGAGAACCGCCCCGTGAGCTTCCAAATGGTCATCGACGACGTCTATGCCATCGGTAAGGGCTTCCTTGTCGGACGCCCGCGCGGAACAAATAGCGAACACTAAAGGCGACGGCCTTCCGAGGGAGCTTGGTTTGGATCAAACCCGGTGGTTTGATCCAAACCGACCTCGATTGGGTCAAACAATGGTTTGAAGCAAAAACCCTGACCCGATTCGGGCCAAAACCAATGGTTTGAAGCGAAAACAGACCTCCGATTTGGGCCAAACCAATGGTTTGAAGCAAAAACAGACCTCCGATTGGAGCCAAACCAATGGTTTGAAGCAAAAACCCGACCCCGATTCGGGCCAAACCAATGGTTTGAAGCAAAACCCGACCCCGATTGGGGCCAAACCAGGTGGTTTGAAGCAAAAACAGACCTCCGATTGGGGCCAAAACCAGGTGGTTTGAAGCAAAAACCCGACTCCGATTGGGGCTCAAACCAGGTGGTTTGATGCCAAAACCGACCCCCGATTGGGGCCAAACCAGGTGGTTTGAAGCAAAACCCAACCCTCGATTGGGGTCAAACCAGGTGGTTTGACTCCATCCACAGCCCCGGCAGAGGGCATCACACATAGACATAAGGAATAAGTACACACAATCAAATAGAAACAGAAATGAAAATCACCCAAGTAATCTGCGCTCCCGGCAAGACGGGCTTCTTCTTCGACGATCAGAAGGCCATCAAGAACGGAGCGAAAAACGACGGCGCTTTCTATGAAGGAACGCCTGTAACCCCCGGATTCACGGCCGTTCGTCAGGCTGGCGAATCGATCTCAGTCATCTTCGTACTCGAAAACGGTGCGATGGCTTACGGCGACTGCGCCGCGGTGCAGTACTCCGGCGCCGGCGGACGCGACCCGCTCTTCCTGGCCAAGGACTTTCATCCCCGTCATCGAGCGGGAGATCGCTCCCGCTTTACGTGGGCAAGGAGATCACCACCTTCCGCGAGATGGCCGACCGCACCGACAAGTATGTAGACCCCAAGACGGGCCAGAAATATCACACCGCCATCCGCTACGGCGTGACCCAGGCCTGCCTCGACGCTGTGGCCAAGAGCCGCGGCGTGCTGATGGCCGAAGTCATCGCCGACGAGTACGGCACGAAGATCTCCGACACCATCATCCCCATCTTCTCCCAGTCGGGCGACGACCGCTACCTGAACGCCGACAAGATGATCGTGAAGGCCGCCGACGTACTGCCGCACGCACTCTTCAACCACGTCGAGACGAAGGTGGGCCTCAGGGCGAGAAGATCAAGGAATACGTGGAGTGGCTGCGCAACCGCATCCAGAAGCTGAAGCCCTTCGAGGGCTACAACCCGACGATCCACATCGACGTCTACGGCACGCTGGGCATCGTCTTCAACAACGACCCCGAGGCCATCGCTCACTACATCGGTGAGCTGGCTGCCATCGCAGCTCCATTCAAGCTGCGCGTCGAGGGTCCCGTGGACATGGGTGAGCGCGAGGCACAGATCAAGGCTCTGCGCGACATCCGCGCCGTGATCGACCGCGAAGGCATCAACGCCGAGATCGTAGCCGACGAATGGTGCAACACGCTGGAGGACATCGTGGACTTCTCGAAGGAGAAATCCGGCCACATGGCTCAGATCAAGACGCCCGACCTCGGCGGTATCAACAACGCCATCGAGGCTGTCCTCTACTGCAAGGAGCACGGCATGGGCGCCTACCTCGGCGGCACCTGCAACGAAACGAACCGCTCGGCCGAAGTCTGCGCACACATCGCTATGGCCACCCAGCCCGTACAGTATCTGGCTAAGCCGGGCATGGGCGTCGACGAGGGCTATATGATTGTATTTAACGAGATGAGCCGTATCCTGGCCATCCGGAAAGCGAAGAAGTAAAACCCTTAGAGGGTAGAGGGTAGAGATTAGAGGGTAGATGATCTCTATCCTCCGATCTCTAACCTCTACCCTCTAACCTCTACCCTCTAACCTCTACCCTCTAAATAGAAATGGAAGAATTAAGAGTCTTATCCCCCACCGCCATCCTGGGCTACGGCTTCCCGATGGAGTCGTTCGTGGAGGGCATGAAACGTGCGCCGCACGTCATCGCAGTCGACGCCGGATCGTCCGATCCCGGCCCCTATTACCTCGGCGCCGGCAAGTCGTTCACCGACCGCAACTCGGTGAAGCGCGACTTAGAGATTATGATCCCCGCCGCCATCGAGGCCGGCATCCCCGTCATCGTCGGCACGGCCGGCGGCAGCGGTGCTACGCCGCATCTGGACTGGGCCGTGGACATCGTCAAGGAGATCGCCCGCGAGAAGAAACTCAGCTTCAAGATGGCCATCATCGGCTCCGAGCTGGACAAGGAGCTCGTTAAGGAGAAGCTCCGCAGGGCCAAGTGACGCCCCTGCACCCGGCCAAAGAGATTGCCGAAAAGGACGTCGACGAGGCCGTACACATCGTCGCTCAGATCGGCGAAGAGCCCCTACATCAAAGCCTTGGACGAAGGCGCGAACGTGATCATCGCCGGTCGCTCGTACGACCCTGCCGTCTTTGCCGCCCTCGCCATTAAGCAGGGGCTACGACAAGGCCATGGCGCTCCACATGGGCAAGATCCTCGAGTGTGCTGCCATCGCCGCCCCTGCCCGGCAGCGGTAGCGACTGCATGTTCGGCTACCTCCGTAAGGATCACTTTGTGCTCGAGCCCCTCTCGCCCCTGCGCAAGTGCACCACGCTCTCCATCGCCGCCCATACGCTCTACGAAAAGACCAACCCTTACGTACTGCCTGGCCCCGGTGGCGCCCTCGACCTGCACGAGTGCACCTTCACGCAGGTGGACGACAATAAGGTGAAGGTGGCCGGATCGAAGTTCGTCCCCACGGACAAGTTCTTCGTCAAGCTCGAAGGCGTGCGCCGCGTAGGCTATCGCACCATCTCGTGCGCCGGCGTCAAGGATCCGATCATGATCTCGAAGATCGACGACATCGTCCGCAGCGTCAAGGATCGCGTGAAGAACAACTTCGAGCACTACGGCATCACCGACTTCTACCTCGACTTCAAGATCTACGGCAAGAAGGGCGTCATGGCCATGTTCAAGGACGCCGAAGAGTCGCACAGCGACGAGCTGCTGATCATCATCGAGGCCGTGGCTGCCACCCAGGAACAGGCCAACACCATCTGCGGATTCGCCCGCAGCACCATGCTCCACTTCGGTTACGAAGGGCGCATCGCGACGGCCGGCAACCTGGCCTTCCCCTTCTCGCCCTCCGACGCCAAGATGGGCGAGGGTCTTCGAGTTCAACATCTACCACCTGATGCGGGTCGACAACTCCACCGAGCTGTTCCCCGCGCGCTACATCAGCTTCAATCAGGGACAGGAATAAGAAAGGAGGAACCACATATGCATTACAAACTGACAGACGTGGCTTCGGTGATCCGAAGCAAGAACTCGGGCCCCTACGAGCTGACCTTCGACGTCATCTTCAAGGACTATGAGATGTATGAGCGCGTCAAGGCTGCCGGCGTATTCAACAACGCCATGTTCGCCTCGCTCTACCCACATCCCCGAGACGGACATCATCGGCATCGTGCACTTCGACCCCGCCAAGGCGATCAAGACCACCATCGTGCGTCCGATCCCTCCGGCGCGCTCGGCGAAACGGACGTCTACGGCGCCCAACAGCACGTCCCCTGATGAAGCTAGAGTTCGATTTATAATCAGGAAACGAGCCAATCAGAAGCGGGGGCAAGACCGACACGAACGGTTCCTGCCCCCGCTTTTATTCCGAACCCCAGCGTTAGCTCCGTCCTAACCTATGCGTTAGTGATGACTACCCCTTATAGGTTAGCATCGTCCTACCCTATAGGTTAGCGAGGAACTACCTTATAGGGTAGTGCCGGCATAACATCCTCGTCTCATTCGGCCGGTAGGGTAGGGGCGTATCGCATACGCCCCACCAATGCCCCGGCAGGGGCAAACCTCGGTATCTGTATTCGGCCCTGCGGGTTCGTCTAAAAGGGCGTATGCGATACGCCCCTACCCTACCGGCAGGAGGGGACTGATGTCCCTGGCCTCGGCACTTTTAGCTTTTCATTTTTAGTCCCCAGCTCCTATGCGCAATCACGCACAAGAATATATGGTCTCGGCGCAGTACTTCGCGCCCCGTGGCAAAAGAGCGACTCATGTTCCTCGGCGAACAGATCAGCCACCGCCACCTCTTCTTCAACGACCGCCTCATCGGCATCCTCGGCGACGCCGGCGCTGGCAAATCGTCCTTCATCAAGGGCATGTTCCCCGGCCTGCAACTCTCGAACGACGACGATATCGTCAATCCGCGCAAGATCATGCAGGTGCGCAACCCGCTCAACGACATCGAGGACGCCACCACCTATCACTTCGACGTCCGCTTCCAGATGGCCTTGTGCAGATGTACGAGATCGCCGACTTTGTCCACTCGCTGCTGGAGCGCAAGCGCCGCGTCGTCGTCGAGCACTTCAACCTGCTCTACGACGCCCTCGGCCGCAACGCCGACCTGCTCGTAGGTATCGGCGAAGAGATCATCGTGGCCCGCCCCGGCGTCTTCGGCCCCTTGCCACAGAGCATCTACGACATCGTCCACAGGTCGCTCAAGTATCGCAAGATGGCCCACTCGGCCGAAGACATCACCACGCTTCTCCTCAGCGACGAGTTTGGCATCTCTGACGATGACTACTATTTCTCCGACGTCCGCAATGGCTTTATGCTCAAGTTTCGCCAGCGCCCCGAGATCGATCTGGAGCGCCTCGAGGCACGCGTCCGTGAGCGCATCGCCGAGCATCTCCACATCGCCTACCACGACGAGGATCACGTCCGCATCGGCGACCGTGTCATCCCTGCGACGGCCCCCGCTTCCACGTCCGCAACACGTCTGAAATCGTTGACTTCTCCCTTCACAAGACCTCGTCGAAGATCCCAAGACAGGCCACTTCTGCCTCATCGAGCTTCATCGACGACCCGCAGGAAGACGTCAGCAACCGCAATACCCATTACTTCTTAGCACGTAACTACCAATGAGAGAAATTCAAGCAGAAAAAGATCACCGCCCTCGTCGAGCGTCTCTGCATCGAAGCCTGCTATGTGCTGGCCGACGACATCAACCGCAAGTTTCACAGCTGCCTCCAGACCGAGCGCTCACCGCTGGGTCGCCAGGTGCTCACCACCCTCATCGACAACGCCCGCATCGCCCGCGAGGACGCGTCCCCATCTGTCAAGACACCGGCATGACCGTCATCTTCGTCACCTGGGGCCCAAGACGTCCGCATCACCGGCGGCTTCATCGAGGACGCCATCAACCAGGGTGTCCGCCAGGAGCTACGAGAAGGGCTACCTCCGCAAGTCCGTCGTCCGCGATCCCATCGACCGCGTGAATACGAAAGACAACACGCCCGCCATCATCCACTACGAGATGGTGCCCGGCGACGCCTTCCACATCGTTGTCGCGCCCAAAGGCTTCGGCAGCGAAAAACAAGAGCGACCTGAAAATGCTCATGCCCAGCGACGGTGTGCCCGGCATCAAGCAGTTCGTCATAGATACCGTCTCGCACGCCGGTGCCAACCCCTGTCCGCCGACTATCGTCGGTGTCGGTATTGGTGGCACGATGGAGCGCGCCGCCTACCTGAGCAAGAAAGCCCTGCTGCGCCCTGTCGGCTCCGTCAACGAACGCCCCTGACCTGGCCGCCCTTGAGCAAGAGCTGTATGACGACATCAATCGCCTCGGCATCGGTCCCGTCGGCTTCGGCGGAAGCACCACCGCCCTAGCCGTCCACATCCTCACCTTCGCCACCCACATCGCCGGCCTGCCCGTCTCCGTCAACATCGGCTGCCACGCCACCCGCCACGCGAAGGGTCACTCTGATCTTGAAAGTACCCGGCCAACTGGCCGAGCAGTCCCTGACGCCTATGACCTTCTTTGCTTCTTTTCTTGTGTCAAGACAAGAAAAGAAGGACATCAAGGGAAAAAGAAGAAGCATCAAGACAAGAATAGATCCGGCCTCCCCTCCCCATCATCCAAATAGAAATTGAATTTGACTATCCACATAATGGAAGTAACACCCCAAATAGAGAAACGCATCCTGCGTGTGCCCTTCACCGACGACGTCATCCGCTCACTCACTGCTGGCGACCTCGTCTACCTCTCCGGCACCATCTACACCGCCCGCGACGCCGCCCAAAGCGCCTCTACGAAATGCTCGACCGCGGCGAACCCATGCCCTCGACTTCACCGGACAAGTCGTCTACTACGCCAGTCCCCTGCCCGCCAAGCCCGGGCAACCCATCGGATCCGTCAGCCCCACCACGGCCGGTCGCATGGACGCCTATTCGCCCCGCCTCATCCGTGAAGGCCTGAAAGTGATGATCAGCAAAGGCCTCCGCAACGCCGAGGTAGTCGACGCGTTGAAGCAATACCAGCGTCTTCTTCGCCGCCATCGGTGGAGCAGCCGCCCTCATGGCCCGCTGTGTCGACACTGCCGAGGGTGATCGCCTTCGACGATCCGGCCCCGAGAGCCATCCGCCGCCTGACCGTCACCGAGCTGCCCGTCATCGTCGCCATCGATTGTCAGGGCCGCAACGTCTATGAGACGGGCCGCGCCGCTTACGAACAGGACTGACACGCTGCAAGTGCCTCACTTCTTGCGCCAATAGACATTTATCCTACTTTTTGCTTTGCACTGTTTCACAGGAAGAAACAGAATCAATTTTTATACATATAAAAACAGCACCGCAATGAAAAAGGACTTCATCCGGAAAACTACCGTCAGGTAGCCTTCAAAGACATGTCGAACGAAGAGGTATTCATCACCCGCTCCACGATCAACACGAAAGAGACGATCGAAATCAGAGGTGTGACCTATCCCTTGGTTAGCTCGAAATCTCCAGCAGCTCGCACCCTTCTACCACGGGCAAGGCGAAACTGGTGGACACCGCCGGCCGCGTCGACAAGTTCATGAGCCGCTATGGCAGCCGCTACAAGAAGTAATCGCCAATCGGCTTTTACAGATCACAGAGGCGGGCAGGTAGAACGAATCCGTTCTGCTTGCCCGCTCTTTCTTTTCTGGCCCCCGTGGGACAGATGGCGCGTAGAGCATCCCCAGCAACGCACGATGCCCTGAGCGAAATGCGGTTTCAAAATCCATCTATCTTTGCGCCCGTCGTTTCCGGAGAAACATCCCAAACATAGGGCATTAGCTCATCTTGGTAGAGCATTTGGTTCACAATCAAAAGGTGACGAGTTCGAGTCTCGTATGCTCCACGTAATTATTCAATAACAGCTTACACAAAAGAGGACGCCCGACTCTACACGCAAGATGTAAGGCCGGGCGCTTTTCTATAGATCTACGCTTGGACGTTGAGAAGCTCCGACGACCGTCGAGGGCAAAACCCTCAGGGTTTCCAGAGCTCCGACGACCGTCTAAGGCCAAAACCCTCAGGGTTCAGGGCTCCGACGACCATCCGAGGCAAAAACCCTCAGGGTTCAGAGGCTCCGACGACCATCCGAGGGCAAAAACCCTCAGGGTTCAGGGCTCCGACGACCATCCAAGGGCCAAAACCCTCAGGGTTCAGAGCTCCGACGACCGTCCAAGAGAGACGCACTCTTCCTTCCGTAGCCCCGTTTCCCTACTTTTGTGCCCGCCGCGATGGTTTGCGGCGCAGGGAGTCGCAGCGATCTCCGATAGGCAGCCATACGACGCCCCCTCCGTGTGCTTGAACACCACGTTAAAAACAAGATAGATGAAAGTAAAGTATCCGTATCCTTCACTGATGCTCGGCGTGCTCTTCTGCACCTGCCTCGTAGCGTCCAACCTGTTAGAGACCAAAGTCGTGAGGCTTTTGGCAAATGCCCAGCGGGCACATCCTCTCCGTCACTGCCGGACTGCTCGTCTTCCCCATCTCCTACATCATCAACGACTGCATCGCGAAGTCTGGGGCTACCGCAAGGCACGCCTCATCATTTGGCTCGGCTTTTGCGATGAACTTCCTCGTTATCATCCTCAGCCGCGTAGCCGTCATGCTACCCGCCGCACCGTTTTGGGAGGGCGAGGAGGCCTTCAATTTCGTCTTCGGACTCGCTCACGCATTGCCGCAGCCAGCCTGCTGGCCTTCCTCGTTGGGTCGTTCCTCAATGCCTATGTGATGAGCCGCATGAAGATCCGGTCTGCAGGCGCAACTTCTCAGCGCGCGCCATCCTCTCCACGTTGGTGGGCGAAAGTGCAGACTCGCTCCTTCTTCCCCATCGCTTTCGGCGGAATTGTCCCGCCGATGAGCTACTGAAGATGATCGCTGTGCAGGCACTGCTCAAGACGCTCTACGAGATCCTCATCCTGCCCGTCACCATCCGCGTGGTGCATTACATCAAGCGCGTCGACGAGACCGACACCTACGACGAGGGTATCTCATACAACGTATGGAGGATTAAGGAGCTATGAGAACCGGTACACGTCACGACGCCGCGCTCGTCGTTTTCAGTGGTGGACAAAGACTCCACCACGTGCCCTCTTTTTGGGCCAGGAACACTTCGCAGAGGTCCGTGCGCTGACCTTCCCTCTACGGGCAAAAGCACTGTAGAGGAGGTCAACGTGGCGCAACGTATCGCTCGCACGGCAGATGTAGCGTGGGGACGTGCTCGACGCGTCTTTCATCGCCTCCCTCGCACCAGCGCCTCACCGACACCCGCATTCTCATGGACAGCGCGAAGCCCGCAGAGGGCCCACCAAACACGTTCGTGCCCGGTCGTAATCTCTTTTTCTGAGTATGGCCGCTGTCTACGCTGCCGAACGTGGCATCCGTCACCTCGTTACAGGCGTCTCCGGGACTGATTTCAGTGGCTATCCTGACTGCCGCGACACGTTTGTCCGCTCGCTTAACGTCACGCTCAACGGCAATGGATGCACGTTCGTCATCCATACGCCACTCATGTAGCTCGACAAAGCCGACGTCTGGGCTCTCTCCGACCGCCTCGGCGTCTTCGATCTTGTCCGCCGCGAGACCCTCACGTGTTACAACGGCGTCCTTGGCGACGGTTGTGGACATTGTCCCGCTTGTCGCCTGCGCCATGAAGGACTCGAGCGTTACCTCGCCCGACGATAAACTTCTCCCACGTACATAAATAGCAAGAAGGCTCGTAAGCATCATCGCCTTACGAGCCTCTTTCTATTTCTTGAGGGTCACACGTCGTAATCGCCTCTCTTTTTCGTGCTGAGGTAGGGTATACAAAAATAGAAGCCCCGAGACATCACGCCCCAGGGCCTCCCACAAAAAGCTATGAAACTAAAAATCTTTACAGACTCAACTCTTATCTCTTTTCAGTAAGCGGGATCGCTTACTTCACAATCACTTTATGCGTATTACCACATTCCCCAGAGCCACCACATAGAAGCCTGCAGGGAGTGCCGTGCGAACTGTCTCGCCGGCTGAGAGAGGTCATGCGTACGAGCACACCACTCACATTGTACACTTTGGCCGTGTTGGCCGTGGGACTCGTTACATGAGGGTCTCACGCTCGGTGTAGATTGACGTACCGTCAGCTTCCACATTACTGTTCGGGGCTGCAAAAAGAGATTCGCAGATCGATCGCTTCACGAATCCTATAAATCGTTACCGTATAGGTGCCATCGCCATTGCTGACCACGCGTACACCCTGTTTGTCGGGGATAGACTTTCTGCCTGTCTCCACCACAGGCACCTTACCGGCATTCACACCCGTTGGCATCACTCGGAACATCATATTGCCGCCTGAATTTACATGGTAAATACCAGGAGCATAGCTCGATATCAAGCCTGGCACCCTCAGGGAGCACAACCTGGCGAACAAGACTAGCATGAGCAGGACCTATCAAAGTGTCCTTTGTATAGTGGAAGAACTGAACCTCCGCACAGGCATTCGGCTCCCTGAGCCACACTGTGCGATCACTATTCTTAAAATAGTCCATCTGATCTGCGGTAAAGGGGCGCTCTTCACCCGTTTCTGGGTGCGTGCCAGTTCCCAGTGCAACCCACGATCTATCACTTCTAAAGACGTAATTCGAGCCACCCGTAATATTCAGTTTAGAGACTCCTTTATAAGCGGGGGCACGCTCAATGAATTCTATATTTGTTGTGATACCAGTAAAGAATTTAAAAAGGTCTCCACTGGGTGATTTAAGTGTATCACAGCCTCCACCAACAATACATGCCATGATACCACCTTCCTTACCATTATCCCGAAGAGGGACCGTAAGAGTCTTAAAAGAATTGTTATAAAGGGAGTCACCTCCATTAACTTCACCATATCAGTAGTGGACTTCCATCCGCCCTCATATATATTTCTTTTGAGCAATCCCCAAATAAGTAAGCGTGACTTCGCGATCCACTAGGAGTCAGGCCGAAACTTAAGGGTCATTGATTGGGCACAGTCACTATAAAGATGATCTGAACCATATCGAGTCCCATTCCGTATTTCAAGCTCCCATGTAAGGCTGATTAACACCCACTTCTGGTGTACCCTAAATCCAGATTTGCCAAATGACACGCAGAACCTAAGTTATCATCTTGCTTATTACAAATCGCTCAATTTGAGATGATACCGCTCGCCTCAGACAAATGATCTGCGACGGCCGTCAACACCTTAGTTTGACCATCATATTCCATATAGCCATTGCCATTCGTCGGATTCATCCATGTCCACTGTGGCTCTACAGCAATAGGACTAGTAGCAGGAAGTGGAAAACCCGTGCCTATAGCACTCACTGGGCAGCAGCAGAATCCCTGTCGTATCAGGCTTCCCCACCTTAGCCATGCCACAGTTTCATTCGAATTATAGCTAATTAGGGTGGAGATCGTTACAGCCAGGTCGTTCGGAAACTTTGTACATTTGTAACCAGGCATTTCGACCTTTGAAAACAAAGAATCCAAATGCATCATTTACATTGGGCTGATTCGAGTAATTCCCATATTCTTCTGAAGCAAAAACAAAGTCAAAAGTAGCCTTATCCGAATAAGGAACGAAATCAAACTCCAAGACCGATCCCGAAGAAACAGCACTACATATTGTATTTAGATCAGCATCGGCTATGGATGTACCTCCTCATTTCCTCCACCCGAGAATTTGGGCCTTCCGCTAAGAGTGCAGGTCCTGTTGCCAATAATAATCCTCGCTCTATACCCAACTTGCCATTAGGAAAATCAGTAGTCCGATTAGGCCACCCAAGCTGACCTCCCTCAAAGTAAGTCAACGAACGGTGATTTCCAGTCCAAGCTGAACCATTCCAGTTATACCTCTAAAAAGTCACATTAGAGATGGCTGACTCTGCAGCCGGATTCTTCAAAGGACTCTCTTCACAAGAAGCTCAGAAGTATAGTTGTGATAGACAGGATGATAATTTGCCAGATTAGCGGGATCACGATCTATCAGGATACTACCGGGATAAGGACAGGTGTTCGAGAACTTGCACGCAATTTTGCACGCGCTCACTTTCTACAATGGTTGTAGCTCGTGCCACCGCAAACTTTTTCGAGAATCCCTTCTAATATATTCTTGTTTAAGGAGTCTATACGGGTCTTTGTTGTTCAACCGTAGATGTGTGTTCACACGCTGTGCGCGT
>BNJS01000423.1_pt1 | contig 39049 bp, 54 predicted proteins | sample 8540461 | NCBI WGS metagenome assembly BNJS01 (sample SAMD00202454, study PRJDB9452) | human saliva metagenome | isolation source: human saliva | place: Japan
ACCTTTTCGATTATTTTTAAATACCTTACTATTATATCATGTGAGTATAAGGTTTGCAGTAAAAAGCAACCCTAAAAATTATGATTTTTAGAATTACTTCTCTAAATTAATTTGTGACTAAAAACAGAAAGCTCAATTATTACATAAATACAATGCTAAATTTGTTTTTCCATTTCTTCTCTCATCATATTCAAAATTTCTTCTTTCTCATCTATTGAAAATTCTGGAGAAATAGTTGGTTTTCTATTGCATCATACATAACTATTTTCTTATCATTTTAGCCTATCGTATATTTTTTTCTATCGATTGTACTTCTTTTTCTAATTGTCCCTCTAACATAAAATAGTAGTAATTGGTTTCTTGATTCTCCTCAAGACCTAATCTATGAATTCTATCTCTAGATTGTAGCATATGAGTAAGATTAAATGAATATTCTAAATATAATGCATCATGTGCCACTTTATGTAATGACACAGATTCTGCTAACGTATGAGGATTTGTAACTAAGACATTATATTTCCCCTTTTGAAAATCTAATATTATCTTTTCTCTTTCACCATTATCAATTCCACCATATATTACCGCAACTTTATATCCTTTTTCTTATCAAATCATTCTCAATTTTTAATTGTATCAACAAAAAATACACCAAATTATTATAATTTTTGATTCACTAATTAATTTTTCTGCTAATTCTATACATTCTATATACTTTGAGGATTTCTCAATTGTATCAATTAACTTTATTTCATTCTCTTCAAAAGATAATTGATTATCTATAATCTCAATATTAGAATATTCTTCTCCAATACCATAATCTCCATACATGTCGTAAGTAATTTTATCTTTTTAGCAAGTGAGGATTTGATGCCAATTGAATTAATCTTATATATAATTTGAATGGACTATGTTTGAATTTTTCCATAAAATATCAATTAACTTTTTGTTCAATATGATTAGCTGAGTTACATTAATTATTGTATCACTATTCTCTTTAGGAACTCCTAATTCTTTTTGGTTACTCTCCAAAATGGATTTAATTTACTATTAATATCTAAAAACAGTCTTTAAATCTGGATTATTTAAAGAGGCTAAATTTAAATCAAAATATTTGTCAAATTCAAAACTATATAAAATATGGAGAAAGTTCCATATATCTTGATATGAATTAGGAATAGGGGTTCCAGTAAGTACATATTTATAATTAGTTTTTTTGAGCTAATTCAATAGAAAACTTCGCCCTTTCAGAATCAATATTTTTATTTTTATGAACCCTCATCAAAAACTAACATCGTCCGTATATTAACCATTTTTAAAAGTTCTTCTTTATATTTCATAAGCGATTCATAATTAATCAGAATCAAATTATAATGATTCACATTTTTATAAAAACATCTCCGCAGAAAAAAATCTGAATCATGAATATCCAATACTTTTTAAATTTCTTTTATTCTTAAATACTTCTTTAAATTCTTCTTTCCAGGAAATAAATGAATTTTTGGACCCACTACTACTATCCTATCAATTTTATCGATTTGTTTACTTGATAGAAAGGCATACGTTCCAAAAATCATTGACGTTTTTCCCGCACCTGGAACAGAAAAATTTTGCAACTCTTTTTCATAGTCGCTTGATAAAAACTTACCCAACTTTGTATTAAATATAATGGACGACTCAACTCACTACTAACAATATTATTAAATTTTTCAAAATCATTCAAAAACATTTCATCTTTTATTTTTTTAATAGCCAGACCTCTTCTAGCTATCTCCTGTATTCTAAATTTTTGATAACTCAATAAAATTTCTAGCCGAATCTAAAATAATTAATTTACATTTAGTTCGTTCAGAATATCTAGTTAATAAATAAATTATTTCTTCTACTTCAACATAAGATAAATCATTTTTAAAATAAGTAATCATCTCATCTGAATATTGTTTTTATTAATTTTTAGTGAACGTTGTTTTTAAATCTAATGGTTGACTCAAATTATTTCTCAACTTTAAACTATTTTTCATAATAAATCACTAATGCATTATCTTCAGAAATATTATTCTTCACACCAAAACCCCTCTTTAATATCTTCATTAAATTAATATCACAAAACAAAAAGTCTATTTCATTTTATTTAGTTTTTCCTCAACATGACTCAAAATTGTATTAAATTCATTTCTCAACAAATCATTCATACGCTTTACTGAATCAATATCTATATCATTGATTAAAAGATTTATCCTATTCAATATATCTATTGGTTTTATTTTTAGATTCAGATAATTTTTACTTCAACACTGCTTTCAACTACCTTACATACTCTCTCTTTTATATTTTTCTTCAATATTTAATATTCCCGTATCTCTAACATCTTTTTGTGTAGTCTCACTTTCAAAATAATCAACAGCATCATCAAGGATCTCAAGTTTCTCAAATTCATCTACTAAATTATTACTATATACTTTATCTTCAAATACCGATTTTAGATTCCTAATTTTTCTTGTAATATCACCATTCAACGAAATCATACTTAAGAATAAAATTTCTTTTATTGTATCTTTCTGATTAATATCTATTTTTCTTACTATTTATAATTTTTATATTTCCCTTATTGGACCATCTATTTTTGTTCTCTGGCAATATAAAATTTCTTAGATTGACCTATAAATTCAAGATATTCTAACATTAGCTTAGCAAGACCTATTTCCTCATTGACTATCGACATTTGTGTGTCAGTAGCATACTCTTCTACAGTAAACATTCCGCCATCTTTAATCAAATCTCTATAAATATCAACTAATCTGTCTATTGGATTATAATCAACTTTTTGATTCAATAGCATGTTGCAAATTCAATTCTAATCTTTTTATGTCTTTCTCGGTATATGCATTATTTTTCTAAAATAACAGCTTCCAAATAATTAAACTCCGCTCCTGATCCTTCTCTTGACAGTTGTCTTAGAGCCGTAAATCTTCTGTTTCCATCAATATTACACCTTCAGCTGTCACTACTGCAGGTTCTGTTTGAGTCATAATTTTTAATATTTGCTTTAGTTTTTTAGTGCATCAGGATTACTTTTTCGATATATTCCTCTATAATATTATTAAACTTGGAATTATCTTTCTCAGGAACTCTTTTTCCTTCATCTATAAATTGAGAAACATAAGTAGCTATTCTACCATATTGTATATTAAATTATCAATCGGTATTCTATAGACTTTAAAGGTTCTAGTTTCCCCTTGTATCGATAATTTCTTAATTCCACCTGTCTCTCTTAAATTTAAATCTCTTAATAAATTCATTCTCCATACACCTCATTTAAATAATCTTCTTTTTATAATATAAGCCTTATTCAATATATCAGAATAATAAGCTCCTGCCTCTATAAGCCTTAATTTAACTTTATATTCTTCTAAACTCAAACCATATTTACTATTTATATCATCTGTGAAGTCAGATACATTAGCTACTCCCCATTTAAATAATTCATCAATTAAAAATCATTTAAATTCTTTTTAACCTCACAGCAACAATATATATTAGGAAACCCTACACTCACAGCTTTTACTTTATCTGAAGTACTAATTAATCGATCGAGAAATAAGTTCAAAGCCATCTTCTAATAGACTATCCTGAAATCCAGCATTAATTAATGAAATAATCGAAAAATACTCATCATCTTTTTATAAATTCATCTACACTAGAAATAAATTTTTAAAAATTTACTTTTTATCAAAACCTCTTTCCTCAAGATAATTAATATTAATATAACTGTCCTTTGATATTTTTAAAATCTTTAAGTCTTTCTCTAATTTTTGTATTATATTATAATATTCATTGGTTTTTAAATATGGGCTTATCCTCTATTTGAAATACTTTCTTAGATAGTATATATTTGTGAAAAGCCTCACTAGCAGTTTTATATTGAAGTTTTATAACAACTTGTCTCTTTTCAGCATATCCAAGTTCAAAAATAACTCGTTACTTATCTCATCTTCAAGAATATATTTATTTATAATATTATAAAATTCATTTTTCTCATATATCTCTTCTGTTAAAACACTATTTAGAACTTTAATCTGTTCCTTTTTATTATTATCTCTAAAAAGATTGTTCTATTCACTATATTTTTTTAGGAAAGTTAGTACATATATAAGATAGTAACGAATCACTATTTAATCCAAAATTACTATTCATATAGGATACAAAATTATCAACTGAATCTCCATTGGAACGCTTTAATCTTGAAAATACATATTCTTTTTGTTAAGTCACCTTTAACAAATTCAGGATTCCTTCAATCTTATTTTTCCCCCACAATATCAACATACTTTTTATAAAAATAATGCAATTCCGAACCATTCAAAATATCTAATTTTTCCATAGTTTCTAAGTTATTTTTCATAGATAAAATTCATACTATAAGCACCATCAGAAATAGCTCCTATAATTTCTAATAATTCATCTCCAATCTCTTTAGTATAATGTATACTATGGAATCTATAGCCCTCTTTAAATGAAAAATAACATTTGAGCATCTATCTAACAATGCATCTAGCCCTCTTATTGAACTTATATGTAATTTAGGATAATCTGCTGTCACCTCTTTATATAGATAATAGATGTCTTCTAAAGAAAAAAATACTTTTTGTAAATGCTTATTCCCTTGTAAAATTTCACCTATTAAATATTCTCTCGGTAATTTTTATTGTTATCTTTTTCTATGAATCGTTTTGAATTTGCTATTATATATTGCTTGGCTTTTTCATCAAAATCTCCTTCTAATATGTATTTTGATATATCTAATTCACCCTTTTTAGACACCAGGGTTAGTAACTCGTAAACTCTTCCATCTGAACAAAAATATTAATAAAAATCTCTTTTGAAATCATATATTTTTGAGAATACCTCACTATACTTTTGCACTTCATATATACTGGGCATCGTATTTTACTATTTTTATTAACTATTTGTCTTACTCTTTCCCTAGTTATTCCAAATTCATCCCTACTACTTTTAAACTCTTACCTTCTAGTCTTAAAAGGAGAATTTCTTTTTCTATTAAAGTCTGAAGAAAGATAATCATTCAAAAGTCATTGTTACACACTCTTCGATATTCTGTTTTTTTCTTCGCTTTTTATTTTTCAATATAATAATTTCTATCCAATTTAAATACATCTAATATTTCATCATAAAAGGAAAGATTATCAATAGAAATCACAAAAAAATTGACCCCGATTTATCAAGTTCTAAATAACCTTCTTCTAATAGCTCAATAATTAATTTCCTATCTAGACCTTCATTTTTCAATTTGATTATCTTCTATGAATGTGTTTTTCAAAAAAATATAGATAGGTGTACCACCTAGAAATTTCTTTCAAATTAGACTCTAATTCTAATACTTGATTATAGTCTTCTATTTGTTTTCCTTAGCTTTTCAGCTGCCAATAATAATCCTTCACTTTTTCCAATCTACTGTTTTTCAATAACATTTTTTATACTCTGAAATAGATGTAGATTTTTCATATATTTTGCTAGTTCTAGATTAATTTCCACTGATTCAAGCATAAATATCTCATCAAAAAAATATCAATTCCATTCGACATATTCAGCAGTGCTTCTTTTAAATAACTTTTTAATTTATCAACTTTTTATTAGTATACAGCTCTAAAAAGTTTATCATTTTTCAAAAATAAGTCTAGTAATTCTACTTCGTCCATTGATAAAGAATTTGCTAAAGTATGACTTAAACCAAATCTCCTTAGATAGTATATTGATATACTCATAAATCACCTCATCTATTTGAAAATTCAAGATTATAATTACATGTATTAATTTACAAACTTAAATATTATTTATAAACTTATTTTTATATGAAAATAATATCCCTGTCTATTGTTAATTAAAAACTTTTCTAATTTAACTTTATTTTTTTATACTTTATATTATTCTACTAAATTATATAAAAAGAAAGCAACCCTAAAATCTTGATTTTTAGAATTACTTCTCTATTTTTGTTAATTGAGTACTACTCCCAACTTACTATTCACTCTTTTTTTCTTTAACGAACGAATAACTGGTTCTTTTCTAAATGCATAATACAATTGAGCTGCCATTACAACCCATAGAATAGGTTCTACAAATATTACTCCTAAATATCCTGCACTTGGAATAATAAATATTACAAATAATATTTTCCCTAGCATTTCTATAATACTTGAAACTAGTGGCATCATCTTTTGTCCTAATCCTTGCAGAGCATTTCTCAATACTAAAAGTATGGCTAAAAATGGATAGAATACAGAACTAATCTTAAGATATAATGAAGCCTGGTAAATTAATTCTTCATCATTACTTCCTGTAATAAGTTCATTTAAATATGGACTTGCGAAAAATAGCGTAATACAGATGAAGACTGACCAAATTATCGTAACAAGCGCACCCTTACGTAATCCTTCAACTATTCGACTATATTGTCTTGCTCCGAAGTTTTGCGATGTGAAAGTCGTTATAGTCGCACTCATAGATCCTACTGGAAGTAGTGAGAACATCATTATTCTTCTAGCACTTGTCTGAGCACTGATAATTACTGGACCTAAAGCATTAATCGATGTTTGTAAGATTACTGTCCCAATCGAAACAACAGAAAACATAAGTCCCATTGCCAACCCTTGGCTAAATAAATCAGAATAAAGTTTTTTATTCCATGTAAAATATTTTTTTGTTGGAATTAGAAATGGTGTTTTTCTACGAATATAATTAGAACATAATACTGCAGAAATACCCTGTGAGATAATTGTTGCAACTCCAGCCGAGCGCACACCCATATGTAAATATGCAATAAAATATATATCTAATACAGTGTTAATAATTGCTGAAAAAAATTAAGAAATATAATGCAGCCTTACTATCTCCAATTGCTCAAGTAATCCCGCACAAATTGTACGCAAGAGTAACACCTACAAATACTACTATAAGATAACTATACTCATAAGATTGATCAATAATATTACTTGGTGTCCCTAATAATTTCAGTAATGGATATAAAGTAAAATTACCTAATACGGCAATAACAATACTCAAAACTCCACCTATAACAAACGTGGCAGCTACAGCACTCTTTAACTTCTCATAGTTTCCAGCACCATAATAACGAGCAATAACTATACCCATACCATTTCCTATACCTAATGCAAAACCAACCACAAGTTCAAATATCGCAGCCGTAGCTCCAACAGCAGCAAGGGATTCTTCTCCAAGGAATCTACCAACAATCATAATATCTACCGTATTATAGAGTTGCTGAAAAGATATTTGCTATCATAATCGGTATCGCAAAAGCAATCATCGCCCGTAAAATCGGACCTTCTAATAAATTAACTGATGTTTTTTTCATAAATAATATTATAGCACTTTGAGGTAGAGATTCAAGAAATAACTTGAAAAACATTCTGAAAATGAAGAAAGGCCCATCTTTCGATGAGCCATACATTATGATATTATTAAGTTTTGTTATGTTTATATTATATCCCACTTACCTTACGTGAACTTTAGACTATAATTAAAATGAAACTAAAATTGAAAAACTTTGAAAATAATCCCCAGAAATGGAGAAAGGCCCATCTTTCGATGAGCCATACATTATGAAAAATATTATTAAGTTTTGTTATGTTTATATTATATCCCACTTACCTTACGTGAACTTTAGACTATAATTAAAAATGAAACTAAAGTTGAAAAAAACTTTGAAAAATAATCCCCAGAAATGGAGAAAGGCCCATCTTTCGATGAGCCATACATTATGAAAAATATTATTAAGTTTTGTTATGTTTATATTATATCCCACTTACCTTACGTGAACTTTAGACTATAATTAAAATGAAACTAAAGTTGAAAAAAATGAAAATAATAACTATCTAGTTTTTCTTCATGATATACTTCAAATTTGGAAATTCTATCACTTTATCTATTCTAAAACCTAATTTCTCGTACAGCTTTTTTTAGCAGTTATATTAGAATCAAATACTGTTAGTGTTATACTATCAATATTTTCATCTTCAAAAATACGGTAAACAAACAACTCTAATGAATTTTTTTCCAAATCCTTGTCCTACTTTTTAGAGGATTTAACATAAATCTCCCTAAATGTGCATTATTTCCCTCAATTTTTTATAATTTGTATTACGCCTATAAATTCTTCTTCATGAAAAATAGAAAATATATTCTCTAATTTTTCTTATTTTTCCAAATCTAAAGGATAAGAAATCTTTGATCCCATCCATTGCTTTTTGAAATTCTTCGCCTTTCTCATTCGACCATTCACAGATTAATAGAGAATTTCTTCCATTTATGCCTTTTTCAAAACTAATATTCATATCTACACCTTCGAAAATATTATCTATACTAAATACTTTCATTTGCTAACCTCTTAATAGCGTAAGTATTCATAGAATTTATTAATTATCAATTTAAATATATTATATTTACAAAAATAATAACTTGTCAAGTCCTCCCAGAAATGGAGAAAGGCCCATCTTTCGATGAGCCATATATTATGAAAAAAATATTATTAAGTTTTGTTATGTTTTATATTATATCCCGCTTACCTTACATGAACTTTAGACTATAATTAAAATGAAATTAAAGTTGTTATTTTTCACAATTAATTTCAATAACACCATATAAAATTGAAAAATCAATGTAAATATAACTAATTTATAAGGATTAATTACAGTTAATTTTTTTATTTTTAATTCAAACACTCTCCTGCAAATTCACCAAAAATTATATCCTTTACAATTTATCTTTATCATTATAAAATTAAATGTATATTATTAGAAATGTTGGTGTTTATTTATGAATTTGAATTGTAAAAATTAAAATTTGAGAAATATTTAGAAAGAAAATAATTTAGAAGATAAAAATAACATACTTGAGCTTTTTCAGTCAGTTAAATTTAGAACAACTTGCTGAAAAAAACTTCTAACTTTAGCTGAAGATGAAATTGTAAACTATGCAATTGAGTGTGTTTGTGAAGAACTTCTTATTACTTCATCGTATAAAAATTGAACGTACTGGTATGAAACTTGGTCTTCATAGAATGGAACATATTCTTGAACTTTTCAATCATCCTGAAAAAGACCTTAAGGTAATTCATGTTGCTGGAACTAATGGTAAAGGATCTACTTGTTCTTATTTGAAAAGATGTCTTAAAAACTAAGTATAAAGTTGGATTATACACAAGTCCTGGTATGCTGAGTTTTAACGATAGAATTCGTGTTAATGATGATTTTTATTTCATATAAAGAAGCTTATCGATTATTTAAATTGGTTCAAGAAACTTACGACAAAAACAATCCAGATCCAAGTGACAAACTGTCATTCTTTGAAATTATCACAGGTGTGGCTCTATTATACTTTAGAGATCAAAAAACAGATTTCGTCATTATGGAAGTTGGTCTTGGTGGAAGATATGATGGAACAAATATTTTTTTAAAGAAAAAAAGTTTTATCTATTATTACAAAAAAATTGGTCTAGATCACATGCTATTCTTGGCGATACTCTTGAAAAGATTGCTTATGAAAAAGGTGGAATTATCCAAAAAGATGATACTGTTCTAATTTACCCTGCTTCTGAAGGTGTCGTAAATGTAATAAGAGATATCTGCCAAGACAAAAATGCTAGCTTAAGTATTTTAAATGAAGATAATATCGTTGTGAATAAAGTCGAAGCTAGAGGTAATAAATTCTCATATAAAGGTGTAGATTATTCTACAAAAATGGTCGGTGCCCACCAAACTTTTAACGCATCTTTAGCTTTAGAAGCATTATCTAATCTGAAAAAACGTGGTATTATCGATATAGAAGATGACGTTATAAAAGAAGCTCTAAGCAAATCAGTTTGGGTAGGTCGTTTAGAATGGATTCGTGACAATATTCTTCTAGATGGCGCTCACAACAATGATGGAATAGATAGTTTAGTAGCATACCTAGATAAGCAAAAATTCCCTAAATTGAAAATTCTACTTGGTATTCTGGAAGACAAAGACTATAAAGATATGATTGAAAAATTAAAAACTATCCCTGCTGAATTCTCAGCGACAAAAGTTCCAATCGAGATTAAAGAATCAAATCTTGATAATCTAGTTCAAAGCTTCGGTGATACTCTTGTTACTAAATATGAGAATTATGAAGTTGCTTTTAAACGATATCATCCCAAATCTAAAAACGATGAAATTCTTCTAATTACAGGTTCACTTTATCTTATCTCATCGGTAAGAGGTGAAATATTGGATAAATATTAAATACATAGTAAAAGAACCAGCATCACTGCCGGTTCTTTTTTTCTATTCATAGTTTTCTATAAAATGTTTTATCGCCGCTGCAAAATCGTCTACTACATGTGTAGCTTGATTTTTTACTTCTTGTGGCGCGCGATTCATACAGTATGAAATATCTGCTACTTTAAACATATCCACGTCATTCCCTGAGTCTCCTAAAGCTATTACTCTATCATACCCTGACTTGATAGCTTCTATACCACTAGCTTTAGAAATATTTTTTTGCTGTGATTTCCATACGTGTTGAACCTGATTTATAAATCTCTACTTCTGGAAATTTCTCTTTCATTATATCGTAATGATAATCTAATTGTTCTTTTGTTGGTCTTACGTTAATCTTTATAAATTACTTTTTCCTTCCAATATTTCAAAAGGATTTTTCGACACAAACAAGTTCCATGTTCCATAATCTATCTTTTTTTCTCATGATCAAAATTACCGATACGTTGTTTTCCATCTAAAGCATCAAATATTAATTTACTTTCCTTTTAGATATTCGAATATTCCAGTTAAATCTTTAGTAGGAATATTTTTTTCAAAAAGAACTTTATCTTGTCTTGTTACGACCGCTCCGTTAAACCCTATCATGTGTGTAACATCCATATCATTTCCTTCTGCAATATATTTGATTTCTTCAACAGAACGCTCAGTCGCAACTGAGAAATCCCCGTAATTTTTTAGCATCATGATACGCTTTTTAAATCTTCTTTTTTTCGACGAATACTGAATTTTTTTACAAATGTTCCGTCTAAGTCTGTAACAAACAAATTCTTCATGAAACTATTCCTCCATACCAAGCATATCTTGGATTTCCATTTTTAATACATTAGCATGAGATCCATAAATTGATTGCATTTGCATATCACTTTCTGCAAATCCCATAGCTCCAAGTTTCGTTGTAATACGCTCTTGATCTACTACGCTCTTATCTTTTACATTAATTCTTAAACGAGTTATACAAGCATCTACAGCTTCGATGTTATCTGGACCACCATGTGCTTTGATTAACTCAATAGCTTGTTTTCTAATTCCTTCTGGTGTTTTTTGTACTGTTTCCATTACTTCATCATCACCATCAACTGTTATATCAGTTGCTTTTGGTTCTTCTTTACCAATTGTAGCGATTTCTACACCAAGTTTAGCACGAGCCTCATTTTTATTAGATAATTTAACTTCATCACCATCTTCACGGCCAGGTGTTTTAAGGTCAAATTTAACAATCATAAATCTAAATACGATATAGTAGATGAAGAAGTAAACTACACCTACGATTGGTACTAACCACCAAGCTGTTTTAGGACCTTGAAGTACTCCATAGATTACCCAGTTAATGAATCCATGTCCAGTTGGAGTTGCTACCCCTGCACCTAACATGTGCATTACGAATAATGCTGAACCAGCTAAGAATGCGTGTACTACATAAAGAATTGGTGCTACGAATAAGAATGTGAACTCGATTGGTTCTGTGATACCTGTTAAGAATGAAGTACCAGCAGCTGCGAATAATAATGAACCTACAACTTTACGTTTTTTCTCATCAGCTGTTTTGTACATTGCATAAGCTGCACCAGAAAGACCGAACATGAAGTAAACGAATTTACCACCGTTAAATCTTGTAATACTTGGATCTACGTGCTGAACATTTGGATCAGCTAATGAAGCTAAGTAAGCGTTGATTGTACCAACTACACGTTGTCCACCAATTTCCCAAGCCCCACCTAATTCTGTTGTACGAACTGGCCAGTTTAAACCGTGGTGAAGACCGAATGGTAATAATGCTCTTTCTACTAAACCATACAGGAACGTTCCAATAGGTCCTGATTTAAGGATAAAGATTGATAATACACTGATACCTTTTTGTACTGGAGGCCAAACGAAGAATAATCCAGTAGCTACTGCTGACATAATTACGATAGTTGCGATAGGTACGAAACGTGGTCCACTGAAGAATCCAATTACTGTTGGTAATTGAACTTTAACAGCCCACTTATGAACGAAGTATACCACTATACCTACGATAATACCACCAAATACACTAAGGTCCATTGTTTGGATACCAAGTACTTTTGTCTGCATGGCATTAGATAATGCTAATTTTGCTTCGTTACTTGATAATTTACTAGTGTCTACCAGTTTGTGACTTTGTACTAATAGGAAGTTAAGTACGTAATGTAATACGATAAATCCTAGTAGACCAGAAAGTGCAGCAGAACCTTTTTCACGTTTTGCTAAACCTACAGCAACCCCAACCGCAAAAATAATCGGTAAGTTATTGAATGCTGTATCCCCTAATACAATTAGGAATTTCATAATAAATTGAATAATGTCATTTTTAACATTGGGAACATTTTTTTAGTGTGTTTGAATTACTGAAGGCTGTCCCGATCCCTTTAATAATACCTGCACCCGAAGTACAGATACCGGTAATAAGAACGAACGTCCGAATTGCTCAAAAAGCAGAGACGAATTTATTTTTCTTTGCCATTACCTTTTTCTCCTTTTTATTATTTTTTTATAGCCATATTATATCAGATTTGAAAACGGTTTTTTTATATTTTGCCTAAAAATTTCTTTATTTGTAATTAATTACTAATTTAGTAAAATTTTTACTAGACTATGTAAAACCGCTTTAAAAAAATAGCTTTTTATTTTCTAATTTTTTTATGTTATGATACATAATACTGACTAAAGAAAAAGAAAATCTACTAGTAAATTTTACTCTTGGAGGAAACTTTATGTTTTTTTGATAACTTAAAAATAACTATGACAAACTATCTATTTCAGAACAACAGGCTATCGATTATTTAATGAAACAAGATAATATCGAACATACCACCTTAAAAAGAAATTAAACAAGCTGTTCTTGTTTCATCTTCTACCGTAATTCGAGCTTGTAAAAAAATTAGGTTATAATACCTTTATCGATTTAAAATACGATTTAAAAAAATAAGTAAAGGAGCTAGCTAAAAATAATAAAAACTCAACATCCTCTACTTTCCTTTCTTTAAAAGAACAGCTTAGCGTTGAATTTTTCTAGAACAATGTCTATACTTAATCAAGAGGATTTCGATATTTTTCGCAGAAAAAAATTATTAATGCTCGTCGTATTTTTTTGTATTGGTAGTGGCTCTAGCTACATGGTTATGAGTGATTTTAATAGAAAACTAAAACTTATTAATCTTTGGTCAAACGATTATTTTTGAACACTATTCTATTAAAAAGAATTCCTGATATTTCTACAAAAAAATGATGTTATATTAGTATTTTTCTTTAAGTGGTGATACTAATGTTATTAACGATTGCGTTCTTGAAGCTAAACAAAAATGGAACTACTATTTTATCAATCACAAGTCTTACCAATAGTCCTCTTGCAAAAAAATGAGTGATCGTTTTAATTAAAGTCTATGATGCACCAAAAAAATAGAAAAATCCGCTCTCGTCTAATGTTAAGTGTTGTTGGAATTATTTTATTTGAAACTATCGTTAACACCATCAGTCCTGGAGAATATGTAATCGATTAATAAAAATACTTCCATGTATTTCCTCGAATTTTTCTTTATTTAATTAAATCTATTTTTCATCTAAATTTCACAAAAATAATAACCACCCTGAAAAGGGTGGTTTTCTCTTCAGGTATAACCCTTTGTTACTAACACGCACCTCAAGGCGCTGGCTTTCACATTCGTTCAAGCTCTATTGTATTTTTAACGCCCGCTACCCGTTAAACGGGTTTATCTATTTTTCTTATTTCCAAATGGATTTGTATATTCCTTTTGTTGTCAGTTTATCTATTACAATGTCATGCGATTCTTGTTCTCTGATATATTTTTCTTATTGTACTTTCATTTAATCCTACAGTACTTACATAGTATCCTTCTGCCCCAAAACTTTCTATTTCCATACTTGTATTTCAAGTTTGAATGCATATCAAATATCATCAGTGAACTTTTTCCCTTTCAAATATCCCATAAAAACTTGATACACTATATTTGGGTGGTATTGATAACAGCAAATGTATATGATCGACATTATATGTCCTTCTATTATTTCCACTCCTTTATACTTACATAACCTTTTTTTATTATATCTACTATATCTCGTTTGTATTGATTAAATTCTATTTTTCATCTATACTTAGGGTATAAATACAATATGGTATTTACATAACCACTTTGTATGCGATAAACTATTATATTTATTTGCCATAATTAAAATCATCCTTTCTTTATTTTTAGAGCTTGAACTACTCTTATTTTATCAAGAAAGGATGATTTTTCAATGTTAACTTTTATCTCGCACCCGCATAGCGGGTGGTTTTTTTATTCGGAGACTTCGCCTCCTCAACTGGCTAAAAGCCTTTAATAAAAGGGAGTGACTCAAAAATCGTGATTTCGAAGAAATCGATTTTTGTCAAGTCACCCCGCACAGTTTATTAGATATCTAAAAAAAGCTTTTTATAAAGCAATTTTTAGATATCAATAAACCACTGGGTCTATGAGTTCTCATATATACTTCGTTAAATTTTAGGACTTTTGGGTCAGCACCTTTTTCTTCTATCATTAATTAACTACTTCTTTTTATTTTTCACCTTGTTTTTTTAGGAACACGCTTTGCAGAGCCAATATTCCAAACAGTTTCTTCTTGTGTAGCTATTTCTTTATAGATATTAGCATTTTTTCACAACAGTATCTAGTTCTTTAGATTCTATCTTTTTTTCTTCTGGAGTAATTTTTTTAATAGGATCGTTTATTGAAAGTCCTGTAGTTGAAATACCAACTTGCTTTTTTAGGATTTTTCTGATGTATTACGTGAAGCTAATCCATATACAGATGAATATACTGGTGAAGGTTTAAATTTACCTACATTTCGTGGTTTTTGGCGTAATTGTATTTGAACTCATCATTTGACCAGTTACTGACTTAGTTGATGTTGATATTCCTGATGAAGAATATTTTTTTCGAAGATTGCATCTAATATTTTTTTGATTATTCTCAATTTTTTTCCTTACTTACAGGTCTATAACCATGATCAATTGTTTTTATATTCTCCTAATTTTGTTCCTTTTCCTTTATCAAAATACTCTGAAACATCATTAGTATATAATTTTTTCAGTATAATCAATTCCTCGCTCTACTTCTTCTTCATTTTTCTTCTAAATAAGATTTAGCTTCTTCTATTCTCTTCTGAACAACCTCTTTAGGAACAACTTTCTCATCAGTAAACTTATCTACATCATTTACTATTTTAATGTTTTTTTAGTATTTGGTGATACTTCTCTTATTAGACTATCAATATCTACTGAATCTGTAGTTTCTTCAAAATAATTTTGTTCTTCTAACTCTTCAATTTCTTCTTCATCTAGATGATAATCACTGTATCCTGATAATCTATCTTTTTAACATCTTTAATTTCTTCATAGTCTTGAACTTCAATATCTTCTATTTCATCCGCTTCTTCAACTAAATCAATATAAGACTCTTTTTCTTATCTTTTCTTAAATCTTCTAGATTTTCATTCAACTCTTCAATTTCTGGTAAAGTTTTTCTTTCTTAGGTAAAATATCAATCTTCTCAGTCTCGATTAATTCATCTAACTCAGTTTTTTTCTTTTTGAACCGATTGGTTTTTACCTTCACGTAATTCTTTTTCTAAAGTTTTCTACTTCTGCTATAACTTCTTGACTTTCTTCAAATCTGTTACCAACCAATTTTTTACTAACTTTATCGATATCATCTTCAAATAAATCTGATGCACCTTCTAGAACATCATGAACAGAAGTATATTTAAGTTTATCACGGCGACTTCCCTCAGCTTCAAGTTCTTTTACCTCAAGTTTTTGGAGTTTTTCTTTTCATGAGTTTTACTTTCTTTTCTCACGTATTTCTTCGAAAAATATCATCTAATTTTTCGTTTTTTTCTTAACGTATAACGGATTATCTTTTTCTATTTTATCGTTTTTTTCTCAAGAACATTAAAATTTTTCTTCAATTCTTTTCTTGCTTCTTTATTTTTTGTAACTCTTTCTTCTTCAACTACACTTTTTTTCTTCGGTTTTCACTTTGAATGAGCTAGCAACTTCCTCTTTCAGTTCACTACTATCTTTCCTAATACCACACTATCCCCCAAGAGTATCGATTTTTATAATCTTGTTTTTAATCTCTTAGTTCTTACGGCTGCTAGTGTTGGATGTGTTCTTCTTGGTGGATTTTTCATCAAAAATATCCACATCACGTATTTCAGAACTTTTTACTCCTAGTTTTTTAAAGCATCCCCTAAGTCTGTTACTTCAGTTGTTGATACTTCTTCTTTCTCATCCTTTTTCTTCATATTTTGTAATATCAATTTCCTCAAATAAAGAAGTTTCTTTTTGCCCTTCTTCTACAAATTCGATTTCTAGTTCGTCTTCTATTATTTCTTCTTTTTCTTCTTTAAATTGAGATTTTTTTCTTATCAAATTTTTCTTTTCTTCTAATTCTTCTTCAAAATCATCTAATACTGCATCTAATTCTTCTTGATCGATCTCGTCATCACTTACATTAAATAATTTATCTTTTTAATCTTGAGAAGAAGCCTTCTTTTTTTCTCAAGTTCTTCTTCATTTTTATATTCAGACTCATCATCGTAGTCTTCTTCAACCACTCTAAAATTTTTGTCTTTGTTCACGTTTTTGACGTTCTAGATATGTTTTATAATCCTCGACTTCATCTTCTTCATCTAAATATTCATTATCTAAGAAATCTTCATCTTCTTTTTATTAGAACTGAATAATCCTTTAATTTTAGAAATAAATCCATTTTTCTTGTTTAGATTTTTCTTGTTCAAAAATTTTTCTTCATAATCCTCAAAGTCATCGTAGTTATCTACTTCGAAATCATCTAAATTAACTTCTTCATAATCGTCATACTTTTTCTGATTCTTTCTCACTACTTTAGTACTATGTCGTGAACCAAATTCAGCCTCATCTAATGATTTTTTTAGTTTTTATTAGAACTGAAATCTATTTTTAAAAATCCTCATCTTCATCAAGATAAACTCTCTCTTTTCTTCTATTTTCAGCTCTTTTTTCCCTACGTTCAGCTAAATCATCTTTTTTCTCTTTTTCAGCTGTATTTTCTTCATATATTTCATCTTCATCGTCTTCTAAAAACCACTTTTTCCAATTCACCATATTTTACACCTCCTAATTAGATTTTATTTAAGATTTAAATCTTTCACAAGAGTTCCTACTTTAGTATCTGCATCTAATACCAAAATACCTCTTGCTTCTTCTTGCGGTAAACCTAGTTCACGTTTTGAACACAGCATACCATTTGATTCTACTCCACGTAGTTTTGATTTTTTAATTAATAGACCACTTGGCATCATTGCTCCGCTTAGAGCTACTACTACCTTTTGTCCTGCTTCTACATTTGGAGCTCCACATACGATTTGTAGCGTTTCTTCTTCATTAACTTTTACTTCTGTTACTTTTAATTTATCTGCGTCTGGGTGTTTTTCACAACTTAAAACTTCCCCAACTACGAAGAACTCATCATTATTACCTTCTAAATCAATTTTGATTCCATTTTTTTCTAATCGTTTTTGAAGAATCTCTTTTTGATCTTCTGTTAAATCGATACTACCTTCTCCATCTAATTTTAAATTCTCAACATTAAAAATATTTAATCCTACTAAAGCACCATTTTCATCTTTAATTAGTGTAATATTTTTCTTATCTTCATATGTTACCTCTTCTTTACTTTTGAATAGTAATTAATAATGTTTCTCCTAACATCTTCTTATTGTAAAATAACATGAATCTCTCTCCTATAATAAATTTTAATTTTAAAGTTATTCTACAAAAATAAAATAACTCTCTAGTTTTCCATCGTATTTAAACGTTATTGTCGTTATCGGTACCAGACCTTCTGTGAAAAAAATGCACCATCATTTTTTGTAGAATTTCTAGTCCTTGTTTATTCTGTACATCTGCAATTATCAATGTATCTTGATGAGGTAAACCTACATAAAAGGAACCACCTATTTTTATCATAAAAATGATTCAAAACATTCTTGTCGATTATTCTAGTCCCATCATAACCATCTTTCGCATTTAGGAAATAGAATTTATTTCCTACAACTTCATCCACATTATACTTAAGCGATAGTTTTTTAAATTATCTTTAGCAAATCCTAAAAATTCTTCTTCAGTTTTAGAAAATCTACTTAAAAACTACCATCTAATAATTTATAACCACCTTTAAAGTCATAAGCTAAATATATTCTAGTTTCATTTGTATGATCAAAGCTAACAAGATTTTTCGTTATCTTTGTTAAAACTACTAGCTCGAACCACTGGAAAAAAATATTTTCCAATAATTCGTTCTCAGTTATATTATCTATAGAAAGTTCTTTTTGTGCATTGAAGTTCCCTACTATATAGTAAACAAATTCTTCTATCTTCTTGTCACTTTCGCTAGTTTTTCTTATCTCCTAACTTCCTTACAAAACTATCTATATCAACTTTAGCACGGCGATCTTCATATTCTAAAATAAAAACACTGCTTTCTTTTTCTCGCCTCTCATGAATTTTTAAGGTAGGTAGTTTTTCTATTATTTTTCAAATATATAATCTCTTGAATAAGACATAATACCTCCTATTTTGTGTATAATATGTAACTTAATTATACCATATTTATTTGTATTCAATCAACATAATTAAGCAATATATACAAATATTATTCACTTTTTCACACTATATATATTTTATTGCACCTTTACTTTTTATTTTTGTTATAATTTTATATATACTTCGGAGGATTTTTATATGGATATAGAAATTAAAAGAGCCGAATTACATACAAAAATACAATAACTGGATTAAAAAGAATACTCGAAGATTAGTAGTTGCTTTTTATAACTTTATATAGTAATTATCTTAATAAATTTTTACTATTAAAAACTCTAAAGATTACTCTATTTTCTAGCTTTTTTATTTTTACATATACGGTTTATGTAGTATCATTAATTTGGTTTTATAAAAATAAATTAATCGCAAATATCGATTCTATCGATTTTTAAAAACAAAAATAAAACTGACTTAAGAATATCTTTACGATTTCTCTTAAGTCAGTTTTTACTTTATCTAACATTAAACTTTTTAAATTACTAACTCTTCTTCATCTTCTTTTTCCAATTTTATTAAGAGCCATAAGGTTTTCAAGAGGTTTACCTATAATAAACAGTATTACTCCCAATACTCCCATGATTATTGCAATTATAGTTAATACTTTTTCATAACCCCATGTTTCAGTCCAACCTACTGTTTTACCAGTAATCCATGAAGATACCACATACGTAAAATACCACATTGCCATTGACATAGCCGCGAATTTTTTAGGTAATAACTTGCTGAATAATGCCATTCTATTGGTGATACTAATAACTCTCCTACTGTTAATACGAAATATCCCCCTAATACATACCATATACTCATTTTTATTGAACCATCTACTTTTCCTCCTAATGATTGGAGTCCTAGCACAAAGCATACAAATCCTAATCCAGTTAGCAACATTCCCCAACCCATTTTTGTAGCAACTTTCCAGTCATTATTTTTTTCTGCTTTCTTCATCCAAAACCATCCAAATAATGGTGCTAGTACTATACATAAGAATCCATTAAATGATACTAACCATGTAATAGGCATATAAATCCAAACACATTTAAATTTACAAGTTCATCTGTCATAAGCGTTATTGTTGTTTTGTGTTTGGAAATATGCAGACCAGAATATTATGAGAGAATACAAAGATTATAATAGCTGCATATAGACGTCCTTTGTCATATTTTGTTCCTTTCAGGTCAGCTCTATTCTCTTCTGCTGATTCATGTTTATTTTTTTACCTACTGGATATCTTCGGCATCTCCTAATAATTTATTTTTACCAAATGTGAATAATAAAATAGTTATAAATAAACAAATTGAAACCATTAAGAATGCGGGTGTAAATCCATACACTGCAATTTTTCCATCTGCTCCCTTTTGTAGCTCCCCAATCTTGATAGATAAGCCCCACCAGTAATAGGACCAAGTAAACTTACTATATTTACAAATGTGTAAAAAAATACTATATGCAGCGTCTTTCATCGACACTTGTTTTTTCATCATATAATTCCCTACAATCGCTGATAAATTACCACGGAAGAATGCTCCAGCAATTGAATTTATAATTACCAACTACATAAAAATCTTCCATGTGCAAATGCTGTAAATAGTGTCTCTATAGCATTAAATAAAATACCAAATTGAATAGCACGTTGCATATCCAATATATCTATCAGTTTAAAGTATGCTCGAAGTGGCAGAGTGATCCAATTGTTCCCAAGATATGCCATTACATCTCCTGCAAATGTCTTATCAAACCTAATCCACCCTGTTCAACCGAATAAGTATAAAACAAATATAAGGAAACCTGATGTGGCATATGAAGCATAACTCTGAATAGCTATCATTTACATTAACAAGCCACAAAAACCCGACGGATGCTTAAAACTTTTCTGAATTTTTCATCTTTATATATTCCTTTCTCTTTATACTTATATTTTAACAGATGTATTTCTATTATACAACAGTTTCAGAGGGCTAATTTTTATTATACTCTTTTATAACTGAATACAAAATAATATTTTTAAAATATAATTTTAATATATTTACTATTAACTTACTTAATTATTTATAAAAGATAGTAAAATATTTTTCGATTCAAATTATCGATGATATCTTTTTGTATAGATAAAAATACTAGATTAAATACTTACGATTTTATTTATGCTATAATCTGTTATTGCTTTAAATAATCGAAAGAGTCAACATGACACTGATTCTAAATTATTTCTAGTTCTCTTCTAGGAACTCTATCGGCTTTCGGGCCTTTTGTTACAGATTTATATTTACCCGCATTACCTTATATGAGTGAGTTTTTTAATGCTAGTACCTACTATTCAACTTACTCTAACAGGTAGTATGGTCGGACTTGCATTGGGACGAGCGCTTATCGGACCTATTAGTGATAATACGGTCGTAAGAATCCATTAATAATCAGCTTAATAGTTTGTTAATAAGTACTGTTGCTATTATCATTTTCCTAATGTATACACAATGATAGTATTACGATTTATCCAAGGTGTATCTTCTGCAGGAGCAGTAGTTATTTCTCGTGCAATTTCTACAGATTTATACAACGGACGTGAATTAGCCGCTTTTTTTGCCCTACTTATGGCTGTTAACGGCTTAGCACCTATTCTTTCTCCTATCCTAGGAGAGTTTTTGATTACTAGAACTTACAGACTGGAGAGGAGTTTTCGTTACACTTGCGATAATCGGTGTGGTTTTATTAGCTGTAAGCTTTAAATTCAAAGAATCTTTAGCCATTGAAAAACGCTTAGATCTTCCAATAACTAAGACATATTATTCTATTATGCATATTGCAAAAATAAAAATATTCTTTGCTCTTGTTATTATTCAAGGATTTAGCTGCTAGCTGTTCGCTCTATATTGCAGCATCATCCTTCATCCTACAAACTCACTATAGCTTAAGTCCATTAATGTATAGCTTATGCTTTGGTCTAAACGGTTTTCTACTATAGTTTTAGGAAGCAAGAGTTCTGGTAATTTCAAAGAAAGTTAGTATAAAAACTAGGGTTATCACTTATGTTATTAGTTAGTATCTATCTTGCAGTTGCACTAACTCTTACACTGCCTTTCCCATTTATCAGGCAGGATTCTTGCTGCTTTTTACTAGGATTAGGATTTGTTTTACCTGCTGGTTTCTGCTATCGCTATGAGTTTAGAGCGTAGCGTGCTGCAAGTCCTCAGCTTTCTTTTGGATTTGTACCATTCTTCTTAGGTGGTGTTATTTCACCATTAGTCGGAATTAGAAATATCTTCCACTCTAGTGCAATAGCAATCGTAGTTTGTCAGTTATATCATTCATAACATTCAAACTAGTAGAAAAGAAAATATAAAATATCAGTTATAACTTTGATTCACTAAAACATCTACTTTAAAAGATGTGTTTATCAATATAACAGATTTTTCTTCTTTATTTAAACACGTTATAAAATTTTATTATATCCTATATTCTAATTATTATAAAATTGTTTTATCCCTTTATTTATGGTACCTTATAAGTGAAAAGTGCACGCGTGTGGATATCAACTCAAAAATCTTGATCTCAAAAATCAATTGTTAATGAAAACTAAATAAAAAGAGCATAAAATATATATTTCAATAGTAAGTAATATGTATGGTATGTGGCGCTATAGGTGGAACTCTAGGCTACTATTTTACAAATAAAAATAATAAAACAAAAATAAAGACGATACTACCGCCTTCAAAAAGTTGAGATCAACTTTTGAAGATTGACTCTAAACCTATCGCCTTTTATTATATTATCTCATTCCCCCAAGCTGATAAACCTTGTGCTTTATATGCACGAGTAGCTGCATTAATTTGATCTTGAACTGTTGCTGCAGATACCATCCTGGCATAGTTTGGAATAATCCACTGGCTCCTGAAGCATTTCTAGCATTTACTTGTCCATTTGATTCACGTGCAATAATCATGTTCCCAAGTAGAAGCTGAAACTCCTGTCACATGACGAGCCATCTCTTGAGCTGCAGCAGCTCCTTCTGCTCCTGCTGTATTACCATTTGATAAGCCTTACTGAACCACCAGCTGATGAATATGATTGAGCAGGTGCTAGAATATGATTGTTGAGCTACTACTTCTTGCTGTTGAGCCGCTTGGCGTTGTTTAGTTTCCCACCACAACAACTTCAGCTGTAGCTTCAGTAATTACTTTCTCAGATGCAACTCTCTAGATCTTCTTACCTTTTCTCTCCACAACGTTATAAGTAAACTTCTTTCTCTACATTTTTACCTTCAACTTTTGTAACTTTCTCATCTACATATTTAGAATCATCTTTTTCTACTTTTGTTTCATATGTTAATTATCTCTTTTTACTTCAGTAGTTTTTCCACTTCTTGCAATTTTAATTGTATCAATCTGTAGCTTCTTCACTATTTAGTGCTAGGTGTAACTTCATCTTTTCTCACTAACAGTAATGTCAAATTCATTTAAAAATATCTTCAACTTTTTGTAAGTAGTTTTCTTACTGTAGTCGTATCACCATCAACAATTGTAACTTCGTGAGCTTTGTAGATATTAATAATTTCTCACACCATTTACTTTTTGTATCTAGTCCTGGTCTCTACTCTATCATCAGCACTAAAAAGGGAATATCATTAGCAATAAGAACTTCTCTTACTGTCCCTTTTTAGCTTTTTAATTCTGTTTACTACCATTATCTAAATTTACAGCGAAAAACATTGTATGTCCTGTGTATTCTTCCGCTACTACAAAAGCTCCTGATAATAATAATCCTGATGTTGCTGCTGCTGCAATAATTCTACCTAATTTCATTCTATTAATCAATCTCCTTTTTATCTTCTAATCCAAACAACGTACATGCATTATTAAATGTTTGTTTTGTTAATTGTTCGTAAGACATTTCTTTGATATCTGCAATTTCCTGTACTACATAATGCGCATATGCAGGTTCATTTCCTTTTCCTCTATATGGTGTTGGCGTTAAGTACGGGCAATCCGTTTCAATTAACAACTTATCTAATGGACAAGCTTTGGCTACTTCTTTAGGTGTTTTTGCATTTTTAAATGTTACAGGTCCACCTAATGAAATATAGAAGTTCTCTTTTAACATAATATTCATGCTTTCTACAGAACCAGAAAAGCTGTGCATTATTCCACCGATTTCACTAGCTTTTTCTTCTTGAAGAATTTGTATTGTATCTGCCATAGCATCACGTGTGTGAATTACTATTGGTTTGTTTACTTCTTTTGCTAGTTGAATCTGTCTTAAATACTTCTTTTTGAATATCTTTTGGACTTTTATCCCAGTGATAATCTAGACCAATCTCACCGATGGCTACTACTTTATCATTAGTTAAAGCAATTTCTTTAATCATTTCGTATTTTTCTTCTGTAAAGTCAATTGCTTCTACCGATTTGTAACCTGCTGTAAATATAAAAAGTCATATTTAGCTGTGATTTCCAGTGCTTTTTCTATGCTTTTATCATCGAAACCAACTATATTTATTAATTTTGCTCCCCTTCTTTCGCACTGAGCAATAGTTTCTTCTAAGTCTTCTAAATAAGCATCATCATTTAGATGCGCATGTGTATCAAATAACATACCACCTCCTTACTCTAGATTATATCAAAACAACGTTTCATTAGAATATCAAACTATTTCAATTATGTTACAATACATTTTCAATTGACGTAAATATTGTTACTATGCATTTCCAGCAATTTTAGGGAGAATTATTATCTTTTCAACAATAATATCTAATTTTTAAGAAACCGACCTAAATGGTCTATATTAAAAAGTCTAAACTTAGCTGTTTCTTTATATATAATTTCTCTTTAGATATCTAATAAAATTTACGAGGGTGATTCGACAAAATCAATTTCTCTGAAAAATACGATTTTTGAGTTACTTCAAAAATGTCTTAGAGTAATACACACTCTAAGCACACCTTTAGTAAATGACTTTATTATATTATTTTAAGCTTAATTCTCCATAATACCAAACGTACTTTACCATTTCCCTATTGGATAAATATCACTGAAGTATAATGTACCTGAAGCCCAACCAGCCCATCATAAAATTGACTATAATTTACACTTGTTGATATGTTGAACCTACAGGATAGTCATAAGGAATACTTTTTAGAAATCTTCTCCAGTATTTTTCAGAATTATTCACAATTGGACTTTTATCTACTCCAACTGCATTATTTTCTTAATATGTTGTATTTTCTTCATTCATTAGCATTTCCACCCTGCTGAAGAATAGACTGTACCAACTCCTAGAGCTTCCTGGAAGCAGTATTAATAATAAACTCATTACTCTATTTTTAATATCATAAGTATGACCTCCCCAACTATTTGTTCACTACTATTATACTACTTTTTAACAGCGCGAACCTTTTTATGATGAGTTTTATAAAAATGACTTTAAATATAAATCTGCTCTAAATTTCAAGAAAGCACATCATTATCTAAAGTCATTCTACTTATATTATTCAGCTTTGAAGTCTACTACTTGAGCACCGATAAGTTTCTCTAAAAACCTCTGGTTTTACTTCTGTGAGTGACCTACTTTACCTGCAGAGATAATAATCGTTTCAACTTCACGACATTTCTCATCTACAAAAGTCGGGAATAGTTTTTTCATTGCAAATGGTGAACATCCACCTTTTACATATCCTGTAATTTTTGTCAGGTCTTTAAGTGGTAACATTGATAAACTTTTCACACCTGCTGCTTTGGCAAGTTTCTTAAAGTTTATACTGTCTTCACTCATAAGTACTCCTACAATGTAGTTACCTTTGCCATCTGTAGTCATAATTGTTTTAAATACTTGATTATGATCGCGCCCGATAATATCAGCTACTCCTCACCAGTCTTCGCAGCATCACTTTCTGCATCAAATTCAAAATGATTATATTCTACACCATTTTCATCTAAAAATCGCATAGCATTTGTTTTTAATTCTTTTTTCTTAGCCATAATAGCTCCTCTTTTCCATATTATGTAATAATATTATTATTTTACTCCAAAGTTTCTCTACTGTCAAAATCTGTTTCAAATTATTTGAAAAATACCAACCTCAAGAGTTAGATCTTCTATTCTTTGAGATTGGTATTTGAATTTTTATTTCAACACAAAGTGCCCTTTCTTCAACTTCTTCAATTTTTCACTGCCAGTTATTACTATTTCTTCTACTAACCCTGGATTCTTCAAACATCTTTCTTGCTCTTACCGGATCAATAATCGGCATAGAGTTTAGAAGACGTTTTGTATAAACGTGCTGCGGATTTTTCATAATCTGTGCTGTTGTTCCTAATTCTACTAGATTACCTCTATACATTACAGCTATTCTATCTGCGATATACTCTACTACACCTAAGTTATGTGAGATGAATAAATATGTTAGAGAATTTTCTTGTAAAATCTTTTTAATAAATTAATTACCTGCTACGTGTTGAAGCATCTAAAGCAGAAGTTGGTTCATCACCTAAAATGAAATCTGGTCTTGTTACCACTGCACGAGCAATACCAATGCGTTGACGTTGCCTCCACTAAAAGTATTTGATAATTTTAATGCATCTTCATTAGAAATTCCCACAAACTCTAGTATTTCTAACGCTTTTTTTCTTCGCTGTTTCTTTATCCTCTTTGTGTAAAAGCTTCCATAACTATATCTAAACACTCATTCTCAGATTTAGCGATGAATAAGGATCTTGGAATATAATTTGCATCTTTCTATATACTTCTGCAAGCTCTTTTTTTGACATTTTTGTTAGAGATTTTTCATTACCTTCTACAAAAACTTCCCCTGATGTGAATGGATCAATATTTAAAATCCCCTTACCTAAGGTAGTCTTTCCACTTCCAGATTCACCTACTACAGCTAGCGTCTCAGCTTTATAAATACCTAAACTAATATCATTAACAGCTATAGTTTCTTTGACTTCTTTTCCCATTCCTTTAGACTTATAAACTTTTTCATGTACATTCTTTTAGTTTTAAATACTCTTTACTCATTACTCCACCTCTTTCAGATACTCATGAGTATCGCTAAGTTTTTACCAAGTATAGTGTTTGTCATCTTCTTTATAATCAACAGTAAGAAGTTCTTTATCAGTGTTTTCTAATCTTGCCGCTGCAAGAAGTTGTTTTGTATATGGGTGTTGTGCATTGCTGAAGATTTCTTCAACATTTCCTTTTTCTACAACTCTACCTCTGACATAATATACACATAGTCACACATTCCAGCTATTACACCGAAGTCGTGACTGACTAGTGCAACACTAAGTTCTGTTTCTTTTTGTAATTTTTTAATAAGAGATAAAATCTGTGCTTGAACCGTAACGTCTAAAGCTGTTGTTGGTTCATCTGCTACCAATAACTTAGGATTAGCAAGTAATGCCATAGCTATTAATATTCTTTGACGCATACCTCCAGATAATTCATGTGGATATTGCTCCATTCTAAGAGATGCATTAAGAATTCCTACTTTTTCTAGTTGCTCTATTGCTAATTTTTTTGCATCTTCTTTAGATTTATTTTGGAATCTTTCTATTACTTCTATTAAGTGAAAACCAATTGTTCTAACTGGATCAAGTGAAGTCATAGGGTTTTGGAAAATCATAGAGATTGGTAACTTTTCACCCTTCTTAACTTCCTTTCCATCAAAGATAAACTTATCATTTTTATCAAAAATATTGTTAGGAAGAATAGACATTATGCTACGCATCAGAATACTTTTTCCACTACCTGATTCACCAACAACACCAGTGATATGACCTTTTCTAAAATTAATATCGATACCGTGTATTAACTGTTTATCTACTTCTTTATTTGGTTTTATAATTAACCGTTAGATTTTTAATTCTACTATGTTTGTCATACTATTCTCCCTCCTTTTTGAATATATTTTGTAAAGTAAGTTACCCTATTATTGAATGAATAAATTGTTAACATTACAAATAATCCAGGGATGATAGCCATATGAGAGCACGTTGTAGACTTTGTTGTGCATTTTGTAGTAATGTTCCCCAAGAGTCATAGGTTGTTGAATACCAAGACCTAGAAACTAATGCCGCTTCTGTCATTGTGCATTTGCTATTGAAGCACTTGCTGCTACTACTAAAGTTAGGTATTATTGCTGGAATAATGTGTTTCTTTAGGATAGAGATAGTTTTACACCGCTAAAGTCTGCTATATACAACGTAGTCATATTCCTTTGCCGATAGAGTTTCTGCTCGAACTAATCTCGCAAGACGCATCCATGAAAAACATCCTATTACTATAATTATTGAACCAATTCCTGGTTTTAAAAATACACTAAGTACAATTACTAATACTAACCATGGAATAGATGATAATACATCAACTAAACGCATAAATAAAGTATCAACAACTCCACCATGCAACCTGCGATTAGTCCTACTATCGTCCCGATTATTACAGCAGTCACCATCACTAGTAACCCCTACTATAAAGAAATACGTCCTCCATAGATTACTCGAATAAAGTAATCACGACCTACCTCATCAGTTCCGAATAAATGTTGTAAACTCGGTGATTGAGATAGATTTGCTACATCAGTAGCCGCTGGATCTATAGGAAGTAAAGGTGCTATTAATGATACAAACACTAATATCGCAATAAAAATAAGTGAAAAAAATATAAATTTTTTGAACTTTTAGCTATTTTAATAAATCTTTTCATCTTATTTACCTCCTCTTCTAATTCTAGGATCTACTATTGAGTAAAAGTATATCTGAAATTAAATTACCTACTATTACTAATGTAGCTGACAGTAACATTACCGCCATTATTATAGGGGTAATCTAACGCTCTAGTTAGCTTGTGTGATATATGGTCCAATTCCTGGCCAACTAAATACTGTTTCAGTAATAATCGCTCCAGTTACTAGCATCGGCAGTGACATAGCCCACTTGAGTTATTACTGGTATTAATACATTTTTTATAATGTGCCTTGTGAAAATTTGAGTTTTTGTCGCTTGGAAAGCTTGTTGAACTACTACATATTCTTCATTTGTTTGACTTAAAGCTGAAGATCTTACATAACGTGTAAGTTCTGCGAAAGAATACAATTATTAATATTAGATAAAGGCATGACAAAGTGTGATGAAATCACCAAAATCGTCCTCTTTACCAATTGTGTGCATTCCTATTATCGGGAATAAGTTTAGTTGGTATCCTAAACATAGATAAATATCATCACTATCCAAAAATGATGGAGTAGCTATTCCTAATGAAGCAACAGCATCGATAAATTTATCTTGCCATTTACCTTTATTTGCAGCCGCTAATAATCCTAACACTATTGCAATCACTAATGCTGTTACATATGCAGGTAATACTAATGATATTGTATTAGGAATTTTCGCTAGGATTTCTTCTCCTACACTATTGTGAGTTACTAGTGAGTGCCCGAAGTTCCCGCTTAATATTTGTCCTAACCAATCAACATACTGAATTAAGAATGGTTTATTAAGCCCACTTTGCTCACGAAGAATATTTATTTCTTCTTTTGACATGTTCGACGTTATCTGTGCATCGATAGCATCATATGGTGCTAAATGTATTAGAGTAAATACTATAAACGATATTACTAAAAGTAATGGTACTGCTTGTAATATACGTTTCAAAATATATCGAATCATACAATCTCCTTTAAATTTTTAATTACTATATTTTTATGAAATTCATTTTATAATTTATCACAAATCTTTTGGATATAAATTATAAATGAACGTCCCTATAAAAACTAATAAAGCGAGGGAGATACTATAAAATCTTATTATAAATAGGATTTTTATCATTACTCCCCTCACACTATATTTTTATTTTCACTACTATTACTATTTAAGAGTAATTTTTGATAAATCATCAAATGTGTAGATTGGTACTAACTTAGCATCGTTAACATTTCCAACACGTTTTGTTAACTGCTAAGATTTTTGATTATCTACGATTGGGTATAGATATGCTTAGTTTAGCAATTTCTTGTTGAAGGTTTTTGTACACTTCTTTACGTTTTAGTTTCATCAAATTCAGCTGCACCTTGTTTGAATAATCCATCAATTTTTCACTTCTGTATTGGAAGTAATTTGAAGTACCATTTGATCCAAATAGCTTAGAGTATAAATCAGGATGGGTTACCCATGATATATCCACCTAAGAATAGGTTGTAAGCTTTTAGAACCAGATTTTTCTTAACTCTGTAAAGATAGCTGTTTCATCCCCACCACGAAGCTCTACATTGATTCCCTACTGCTTGTAGTTGTTGTTGGATGAATGTTGCTTGGATAGTATTTTGCAGCATCGTTACTTGCATATCCTAAGTTAAGTTTCAAGTTAGAAACTCAGCTTCTTTTAATAGTGATTTTTGCTTTTTCAACATTTTTGAGTATATTTCTCTACATCATCAGTATGGAATGGATTTTTCGGTGGTAAGAATGAATAAAGGGTTTTTGGTAGTATTTGCTATCTAAAGTAAGCCGCTTTATTCATATCTTCTTTATTTAATGCGTATAAAAATAGCTTGTCTAACTTTAACATCTTTTTAATTCATCTGTGTTTGTGTTTAGTCCTAAAGTATCCGATACGGTTTTCACTGTAAGGATAGTATCGATGTTTTTTAGAATCTAAATCTTTAATTGCAGCAGGCAATACATATGCTGCATCTACCTCACCTTTTTGTAATGCTACTTTTGTAGTATCAGCACTTTTAATAATACGTAGTACTACATTTTTAACTTTTGGCTTACCATTGTAATAATTTTCATTCGCTTCAAATTTAATGTATTCTCCACGTTTGTTTTCTACTAGTTTGTATGGTCCAGTTCCTACTGGTGTTTCTTTTAATTCTTTAACTGAGAAATCTGATACATTTCCATAAACGTGTTTTGGAATAATGTAAGTTTCATTCGCAATGTTATTTGCCGCAGCTGCGCTTGGTTCTGGGAACTTAAATACTACAGTGTAGTCATCTACTTTCTCAATAGTTATCGGTTTATCACCAATCCATAAGTTTTTGAAGTTTCCATTTTCTTTTTTAGCTTTTGTTTGATAAGTGAAAACTACATCGTCAGCTGTGAATTTTTGTCCATCAGACCATTTTACATCTTTTCTTAAGTTAACTTTTAAGCTAAGACCATCTTTTGCAAGTTCAGTAGATTCTGCTAAGGCATATTCTTTTGAACCATCTCCATTAACTTTGATTAATGGTGAGTAGATAATATTAGTCATTGTTAATCCCCAACGGTCACTAACCTTGATTGGGTTAGTTGATGATGGATCATCACTAATAGCATACGTGAAAGTATCTTTATCTTGAGAAGTGGTAATTGTGTTTTGCGTTTTTGAACTACATGCTGTTACAACACTCATTACTAACGCTAGTGCTCCTATAAACAATTTGTTCTTTTTCATTCTTTTTTCCTCCTTGATTTTAAGTCCTATTTTTCTAACTACAAATTATTTTGGTTTCCCCTATTTAATAATGGTTAAATACATTTGTCTATTCGACAGTGAGAGACTTACATTGCTACTCATGTATTAATTAAATAGACTATATTTCATAGTAAGAATAATAAAACCAGATATTATTTAACATTGAACGAATGAAATCAATGCTAGTTTAGTTTACTGTATTATATATAAATATGTCAATTTATGTGCTTGCTTTTATCATTTACTTTTAATTATATAATTCTTTTTAATTTAGTATACCGAATAAATATTAAAATATTATTATTCTTCTGATCCCCAAACTTCTTCTACGATTTCTTTTATTAGGGCAATTTTTCTTCCATTGATCTTCTTCAGTAATCACATTTTCCTTCTTCTGTAGAAGCAAAAACCACATTGTGTACTTAAGTAAATATTTTTCTAATGGTACGTATTCGCTAGCTTCTTTAATTCTTGCGATTACTTCTTCTTTATCTTCTAAATCTGCAAATTTAGATGTAATTAATCCTAAAACAACTTTTTTATCTTTTCCAACTTTTGCTAGTGGCTTGAAATCTCCTGCACGATCTGTATCGTATTCTAGTAGTATGCATCTACGTTTTTCTCCCAGCAAGTAGCTCGTCTTCAACGTTTTGATATCCACCTTGAGAAATCCATTTAGAAGCGAAGTTACCACGACAAACGTGTGTATTGATTGCTAAATCTCCTGGCTTTCCTTCTATTGTTTCATTGTTAAGAGCTAGACAACGTGCTGCATATTCTCTACGAACTTCTTCTAATGGACGTGCGTCACGGAAACGGTTCGCAAATCCATCATCAGCTAATGCTCCCCATGTACAATCATCAAATTGTAATACTCGTAATCCTTCTTTATAAAGGTCTGCGATTACTTGTTTATAAGCTGCTACAATCGCATCTTTTAATTCTTCAAATGTTGGGTAGAATTTTTCATATCCTTTAATGTGATCTTCAGTACGTATTAACTCGAAGTATAATTGTGATGGTGATGGAATTGTTAATTTCACAGTCACATCTTTTTTATCAGCTACTAAGTCTCTTAAGAATTTGTAGTGTTCTACAAATGGGTGATTTTCTCCACTGATTTTTCCTGATACTTTTGCTGTATCTGGTTTAGTTTCGATACCTTTAAATGGGTAACCTTTTTCTCCTTGAACGTGTTCTACACCGTTAAGTCCCCAAAAGAAGTCTAGGTGCCAGTATGCACGACGAAACTCTCCATCTGTTACTCCTTTTTAGTCCATTTGCTATTTGTTTTTCAACTAATTCTGTAATTACTTTATCTTCTACTTTTAGTTAATTCTTCTTGTGATAGTTCTCCTTTTGAAAAATTTTTTCACGAGCTTCTACTAACTCCTTAGGTCTTAAGAATGACCCCCACGTGATCTACTCTATATGCTGCTCTTTCTACTACTTTATTTTTGACATCCTTGACACATAATATTTTTCTCCTTTTTGTTTAACTAATCTATTTTTCTCTATATTCTTAGATTTATTTATCAAGCAACCAAGAAAAGGCTGGATCACGAGAAAAATATGACGTTTAGGCACAATTTGTAAATTCTGATCGCATTCATCTATTGTACCTAATTTCAAAGCACAGACTTCTGGTATATTTTCTTGAACAGTGAAAAATTTGACTATGACAGTTCTGGCAGTAATAACGCTGTTTCCCTGGAGGAACTATAGGAAACAAGATTTTCTTTTTCCATGCAATGCTAGCTTTTTACTGCTAACTTTAGCATTAACTGTATAGGCAGACGCAGTTGCTTTCCGACAAAATGAGCAATGACAAAAAACTAATTCCGATAATTCCTCATCTAGAGTGTAGGTCACTGCTTTACATAAACAAGATCCTTTAAGCATTATGTATGCTCCTTTCTACTACTTTATTTTTGACATTCTTGACAGATATCCTTTTTGTTTAACTAATTTATTTTTCTCTTTTAACTTTACTCTTCTGACTTTATTATTTTGACCTTTATTATAAACTTCTAGTAACTTTTTCTCTTCAAACTTTTCTTCTTTTCTAATATCATATTTTTTTCTCATAAACTCAAAACTTTTTTTATAAAGACCGTACTATTCATCTTCTGGTAGTATCGCTACTACTCTTACTGGTGATCCAGTTGCTTCTGTCCAATTTGGATAAGCAATTGAGATTAGTGCTCCAGTCGCTGGTACTTGATCAAGATTTGCTAAAACTTCGATTTGATAAATATCTTGTTCTAGTAAGTAATACTCTTGAATAAGGCCTTCAGCTGCCGCTGTAACTCCTGAATCAGTATCTAATGTTTCATGACCCACAGCTTTAACTTTTCTTTCTTTAATTAAAAATTCTAGTGCATCTCTTCCCCACCCTGGAGTGTGTTGAACATCATTTTCATCTAGATTTCTAATTTCATCATAACTTGGCCAACGTTTTGACCAATCACTTCTGAATGCTACGAATGATTCTGGTAATATTTCTCCATGTTCAGCTTCAAAATCAAGAATATCTTGCTTAGAAATTACATAGTCATTATTCTCCGCTACTTCTTTACTTTTATCAATTATGTATAAAGGTAATAGTAAATCTTTAAGTTCAATTTCATCTAACCAACGTCCACCTTCAACGAAAGTGAATTGGCGCATCGATGTGTGTTCCCATATTGTCCAACAACTGAGAATTTTTTTGAACATAGAATCCGTCTTTTTAAAGTAAAGACATTTTCTTTTTCTAACGCAGGTAACGCTGGGAAACTTAGGTGAATTTTTCATCAATTTTGTGACTTAAGTTAACCCATTTTTTTGTTTTTTTAAAGTTTTATAAATATTTAGTAATTCTGACATGTTTCTTTCCTCCGAAATGTTTATATTATTTCTTTAAGTTAAGAATTCTTGTGATTATTTTGAGAAATAAAAAAAGTCCTCACAGAAGCTTTTGCTTCTGCAAGGACGTCTAATAATTTACGTGTTACCACCTTACTTTATGATATTCTCACAAATATCAACTCAAAAAGTACGCACCAAAATACAATGATGTTATACCCTGAAGCTATAACGGGCTCACCCGTAAAGGTCTAACTATTCGACCATTAACACTCAAAGACCATTTTCAAAGTTTCCAATACGATCTCTTTTCACCAACCGAGACTCTCTTTACCATCTTTCACTTTTACTTATCTTATCAACGTGTGAATCATTAACTTGTGATTAAGTATAACAAGTTATTTTTTATCTGTCAATAGTTTTTTTGAAAAAATTTATATGTATTTATTACGACTTACTTGAACATACTAATTATAGTACGGGAAATTTACATACTATATTTTTATTAAGCTGTATAATTTATCCCTTATCTTCCATGAGACTTCGAATATTATTCCGTCATCAATATGTATATTACGAATAATTTGTTAACGTATTTTTATGTAAATTTTGTAAAATTATATTTATATAATAAGGAGAAATACTAATATTCAATATATATTACTATCCCATAAATATCTTAATTTATCTTTTTTTCTGTAATAAAGTTTCAATACGACCCTAAATATTGAATCAGCTATTATTATACCAACCGCTAATCCTACTGCCCCATAAAAACTATTTAAAAATATTTTTCCAGAATTTCCATATTCATCTAATAATAGTGTTCTAAATGCATCGTAAATAGTTACTCCTGGAACAACCGGTACTAATCCAGGTACAAAATAAACTGTTAGTGGGTTTTTAAACTTAATAGCACAAATTTGACTTATATTTGCTAAAAGTAATGAACAAACCAAACTAGACATAAAGACACTTTGCCCATGACTCCACATTTCCCAGTATCCACACCATCCTATTGCTCCAATTACTCCTCCTGTTACTAAAGTTTTTTTAGGAACATCACAAATAATCGCAAATGATACCGATGATATAAAACTAAAAACAAAATGATATAGTAATAATAAACTATGACTTAATAGTGTAATCATTATAATGCACCTCCTAATAGACGAACTATATAATAAACTGTTACAATACCCGCTCCGAGTGCAAACGCAACACAAAAAGTCTCAATAAATCTTATACTTCCAGAAATAAACTGCTTAGCTATAATATCCCTCATTGAATTAGTTATTGTAATACCAGGAACTAAAAGGAACTACTGCCCCAATCATAGCAAGCCTTAGTGATTGACCATTTAAAAGAATATATCCTAAATATCCTGCTACTCCACCTACAAATGTGCTAATATACTCAGATATAAACGGTGCCTTTAAATATCCTATAACTTTCACATAAACATAGAATGCAACTGCACCTGCTATGCTTCCTGGTATTACATCCCAAAAACTACCATCAAAGATTAGTACAATACTACCACTAAGAACTCCTGAACACAATACCTTAAACCAATCTTTTATAGGACTTTTCTGCGCCTGAACTCTTTTTAAAGCATCATACATATCCAATAAACTAATTTGCCCAGAGGTATATGCTCTTGATAATGTATTAACTGCTGTCGTTTTCGTTAAATTATAAGTCCTATCTCCAACTCTTCTAAAATCCGTTCCAATATTTTCTATGCGAATAAATATACCTGTTAATGTTACATGGGTATAATATTCATCTGTCCTTTCATCCCCTACTCCTTTTCTTATTATTCTCTCAAGTGTATCTTCAGTTCGATAAACTTCAGCACCATTTTCCATTAAAATTTTTCCTGCAAGTAACGCTGTTTTCATCAATAATTTTTCATACATTACCTTTCCCAATTAAGATCGGATACAAAATTCAAATAAAAATAAAAAACTATATATAATTACACAGTCTCAAAATTCATAACTTTAAAAATTAATTTCTCTATCTTCTATCTAATCTTCTAACCTTTCTTAAATCATTTCCAAAGTTATTATAACATAAAACTTTTTAATAAAAAAACACCTTTTTCTCACCTATTTAAAAATAATAATAATTACAACTATATTATTAATATTTTTGCCACTCATAATCTTATAGTAATTATGAAAATAATTTTTCATTAAATAATTAATATTTTTTTATCACTTCATTTTATAATATTATAATTTCATCAATTAAATACTTATACAAATTATCATTATAAAATATTTTTGCAGCTGGTATTCTTTCAATAAAACTATTAATTAATCTATAAATAGGTTTTAAAATTCACTTCCAGTTACTCTAAATTTCACACAATCTAATACTTAAAATTATTATAAAAAATAGAATGTGATTTTTAATCAAATCACACTCCATTCTCTTATTATTCATTAATTCTAACAATTATAATTTTTTTACATTTAACTTTCTATATCTTTTTTTAATTTTTTTCATATGATGAAAAATTTTTCTGTATCAATATTTTTTTACTATTCCATCTTTTGGTTACTATTACTTTTTGTAGGAATAGTATTAATTTTTAATAAATCAATCGCATTTTCTGTAGCTGAATAATAGTTGAAATCGTATTTTTTTGTCTTTTAAGTATGAAAGAGCCTTATCTTGTGTCTCTCTCTCTCCATCAGCAATATTTATCAAAAATAAATTCTATTCTATCTTTGTATTCATCATATAATTTTTAATAATTGGTAACTGTTTTTGGCAGTCAGGACATCAACTTGCCCAATACATTATAAAGACTGAGCTTTACCTGAAGTTATTGATTCTATTGAAATTTCCTTATTTTCCTTATTATACACTGTGATATTCGGTAATTTTCTTATCAACAACTTTTTTTGATAATTACTTGATATATTATTACTACCAGAATTTTGAGTCTTATTCTCATTCACAAATATAAATACTGCTACTACCAATATAGATATAAATATACTTGTTATTATTATAATACTTTTTCTTCATTCTATAATCCTCCCTCTCTTATTTATTAGTTTTTTTATATTTTTATGCAAAAATATCACATTTACTATAATTATATAATATGCACTTGATTTATTTCAAATCAAGTGCATATATATTATTTATCTTTTCTATTTCTTCTTACAAATAGTAAAGCTATTAATCCTAATACTCCTAACCATCCTGTACTTGTTGTTGTACTTCCTGTTTTCACCAATGGTTTCTCCACTTTAGGCGTTGGATTTGGAGTTTTTGGTGTTGGTGTTGTTGGAGTTTTTGGTATTGGTTTCTTAGGTTTTGGTTCTTTTTGGAATCTCAGGAGTTGGTGGAACCTCTCCTGGAGGTGGTGTCGGATTTTTAGGTTTTGGTACTACATATACCTTATTAGTAGTTTTTGGTTTATGATCAGAAATTATCTTAGCTTCATTAGGTACATTTATCACATTTCCATCTTTATATTTAGATAAATCTGCATTATCTTTTATCTTAGCATAAATTGATAATGTAACTTCTCTACCCCTCTAATAATCGTAAGATATCTTTATCTGTAACCTCAAATACTACCGTATTATCTCTAATTACTAAATCTCCGATTTTTTCAACACTTCTTTATCTATAGTATTCTTATCGTTTCTTGTAGATAATGCATTATTTAGAAGTTCAATTGCTTTTAATCTTATCTGATTCTTTATAATCTTTAATTTGTTTTTGTAAATCATGAACAGCTTTCTCTAGTTTTTTCTTTATCCACACTAGTATTTTTGGCTGTATTTTGTTTTTCAGATAATTTACCAGTTAATGTTGCTATATCTTTTTCAAGAAGTGCTTGTTCTTTATTAAGTTCAACAACTTTTTCTTTAGTTTTTCAGATTTCAGCTTAGCTTTTTACTGTTTCCAACTGTTGTTTTTACCTAATAATTTAACTCTAAATTACTTTCATCTTTACTTGCTGTAGATTTTCCTTCAACTTGTTGAAGTTTGTTTTGAACTTTAGCTAGTTCATCATTTAATTTAGCTAATTCTTTATCTACAGCTATAGTATCGATTTTTTCACCATCGATTCGAACCTCAGCTTTAAGAATATCTAGTACTTTTTCTAAATCATCACTAATAGCGAATTGTTTGTAGTCTTGATTAATTCCTAAGCGCTCTTTAATGTCGTATCTAAATACTTCATTATTTACTTTTAATTCTCTAAGAGTTTCATTCTCCTCACCATTTTCTGAGTTAATTGATTTTTTACCTGATTTTGGTGGTACTATCTTAGTTGGTGGTGGTGTGACAAATACTGGTGGCGTTTTTCCAGTAATTTTTGGATTATTATTTACAATATAGCGAGCTTCATTTGGTACCGCATATCCTAAATCTTCATATCTTGATAAGTCTGCATCTTTAGTGATTTTAGCTTTAAATTCTATATCAATAGATTTTCCACCATTTTGTTTAACAAAATCACCTTTAAATTCTACATTTAATTCTCCATTATCTTGAGTAATTTGTGCATCAACTTTCTTACCATTCACTCTGACTTCAGCTTTACCGCTAAATTCTAGAACACTTTCTAGTTTATCTAATATGTTAAACTGTTCAGCATTTTCTGGCATTGTTGTAGAAATTCTGTATACAAATTCTTCATCAATTTTTCTCAATACTTGTTGTTGTTTATTATTAACAGTTTTAACAATATTAGGTTTTGTTGGCTCAGATGGC